>Ga0302275_10003409_pt1 | contig 16099 bp, 16 predicted proteins | sample III_Bog_N2_2_FD_200229 | JGI IMG/M metagenome (GOLD analysis project Ga0302275, IMG submission 200229) | Peat permafrost microbial communities from Stordalen Mire near Abisko, Sweden - III_Bog_N2_2 | ecosystem: Environmental > Terrestrial > Soil > Wetlands > Peat | place: Sweden: Abisko...
AGCCCGTCAAGTGAAGCAGCGAGTAGAGGAGAGCGGATCCATGTCCGGCCGAAAGGACGAATCGATCAGTAACCGTTCACGGGGGGCGAGCTGAGCCGCGCCCGGTGGGTCCATTCCCTACTGTGTGAGAGCGTTCTTCCGTCCGTCGATCGAATCCGCTTTCCATGGCGTCGCATCGGCGCGACACCGGAGCCGTGGTACCGGACCCGCGAGACGCCAGGATCGCCCAGCTCGAGGCGATGGTCGCGAAGCTTATGGCTCGCGTCGCGGAGCTGGAGGAGAAGCTTGGGATCTCGTCGCGCAACTCGAGCAAGCCCCCATCGAGCGACCCGCCGACGGTCCCTCCGAAGTCGAAGCCCCCGACGGGACGCAAACCCGGGGGGCAACCCGGACACAAGGGTCATCGACGCGAGATGTTCCCTCCCGAGCGGGTGACCGAGGTCGTTGAGTGCAGGCCCACCCACTGCGCCGGGTGCGATGCCAGGTTGCGGGGCACGGATCCCGAGCCGGAGGTGCATCAGGTAGCGGAGCTTCCGAAGATCGAGCCTCTCGTGACGGAGTACCGGTTGCACTCGCTGTCCTGCCGATGCTGCGGGCGCTCGACGCGGGGACAGTTGCCGGAGGGCACGCCGCGCGGCGCGTTCGGTCCGCGCGTTGTCGCCACGGTCACCGAACTGATCGGCGTCTACGGCGTCAGCCGACGCGACGCTCAGGAGATGCTTCGCGACATGTTCTCGCTCCCCATGTCGTTGGGTGCGGTGATCGGCTGCCAGAAGCTCGGAGGGTCGGCGCTCGCGCCGGCCCACACGGAAGCGCTTGCCGAGGTCCCGAAGGCGAAGGTTCGCTACGCCGACGAGACGGGGTGGCGCGTCGGCAACCTGTATGCGTGCCTCTGGGTGGTCGTCACGCCGACGGTCACCGTGTTCCGCATCCAGGCGGAGCGGAGCCGCGCGGCGGCGATGGCGATCCTCGGCAAGGTCACGGGGCTCCTCGGCTCGGACCGGTACTCGGTCTACGACTTCTGGGCCGCGCACCAGCACCAGTTCTGCTGGGCTCACCTGTCGCGCCTCTTCGTGAAGTTCTCCGAGCGCGCGGACCCGACCGCGAAGTCCGTCGGGCTCGCCCTCGGCAAGGAGAAGGAGGCCATCTTCGACGCGTGGCATCGCGTCCGCGACGGGACCTTGAAGCGCGAGACCTTCAAACGCAAGATGCTCCCCGTCCAGCGACGCGTCGCAGCCCTGCTCGAGGACGGCACTCGCTCGGCCTGCGCGCGAACGCGTCGCACATGCGAGCGGCTGCTCCAGAACACCCACTCGCTCTGGACCTTCGTCTACAACGACGGCATCGAGCCGACCAACAACATCGCCGAGCGCGCCGTTCGTCGCCCGGTCATCGTACGGAAGACCTCGTTCGGCTCCCATTCGGACCACGGTTGTCGGTTCCAGGAGCGTGTCTGGACTGTCCACGCGACGCTTCGTCAGGCTGAGCGCTGCGTCCACGACTTCATCACCCAGGCCTGCTCGGCGCACATGCTTGGCGGCACCGTCCCTTCGCTTCTTCGCCCGTAACTACGCTCGCATCCGCGGGAGCCCTGAACGGTTACACAATGAAACGGATCGTCCGCTCTGACTCCAGTGGTGCGCGCGTGATCGGTGACCATCGCGGCGCCGGGCGACGTTGCGTACTCCTCTCGCAACGGCTTCTGCCTCTCCTGAACGCTCGGCTTGTCCATCGTCGTTCTCCTCGTTGCAGGGCTGAGTCGATACCCTCTGCCCTCCACCAGCTTGTGGTCCCTGCGTGCTACACACTGCGCCCGCGCACTCTAAATTCAAGACCCGCGCGGCCGTTTTTATACCCTCGAGCAGCGGCGGTGCCGCGGGGCAGGTGAGCACGTCTTCCTCGAACACACGTTGCAGAAGCTCAGCCCAAGGAATCTCGGCGTCGCGGACGCGTGGTGTGGATGGCGCCGCGCTCGGAGGCCCCATGATCGCGCACATAGCAACCTCTGCCGGTGGAATCGGCACGATGCCTGGCTTCCACTTGGAGGCCGGTGCGAAGACGCCATGGAAGCGTGTCAGGTGCGCACGCGGTGGCGGGACGAGAGTAGCCAAGCGGCTCAAGCGCCAGCGTCTCACGTCCGTCGGCGAGCGGGCGCTCGAGGCGAATCGCGAGGCAGGGGAGAGATTACTCAGGCGTGCTCAGTCATGCTTGAGCGCCCCGCGTACGTCGCCGAACGGCCCGCGGTCGTGATGCCATTGCCAACCGAGCCCGTCGAAGGTCTTCTCCACCCATCGACCGCCCGCACGCTCGTAGCCATACGTGATGGTCTTGGGCCGGCCCGCTTCAGCGCACCGAAACGAGAGCATCAACCGGTCCCCGTCTCGAAGCGCCCGAGGGACGTCGAAGACGTCGCTCTCGTTGAGCCGCGCGAGCAAGAGCGCTCGGTTCTGCGCTTCGAGCCGCTGCGCGGTCACGGGCTCGGGAAGTCGACCGAGACATGGACCTCCGCTCCGTCGCGCTGGACGGTCAGGTCGAGAGGCTTGCCTGCGTGCGCATGGACGACCCTCGCGAGCGCCTCGCCGTCGGGCACCGGTTCACCTGCGGCGCGGAGGATCACGTCCGCGGGGCGGAGCTTCCCGTCCGCAGGGGATCCGCGCAGGACGACCCCGACCACCACCTTCCCCGTGACGCTCGTGCGCAGGATGCCGAGCCGCGCCTGCCGGCGAGCTGCGCGCTCGACCTGCTCGAACATCGGCTGGCCGGCGAGCGTGTCGAGCATCGCCGGGGTTGTGATCGGTGGGATGACGGGGAGGCAGAACACGTCGGCAGCGACGCCGTGGCAGGCCACGCGGAGGTGCGTGTCGCAGCCCGACACGTCGAATACCTCGCGGCGATCGGCGACATGGTTCGCCCGGTACAGCGCCGCCCGCTCGGGGTCGGCTTCGATCTCGGGGGGAAGCGGCTCGACGAGCGGGTCGGCCCGCGTCGACGTAACGCGGCCCTCTGGGCAGGAGATTGCCTGCGAGAACTGTGTGCGAGCCGCCTGCGCGGTGTCGGGATGGTCAGCCTGCGCGTCGGGCGTTCTCCGAGCGGCCTCGGCCGCATGCAGCTGCGCGCGGGGCGCTCTCTGAGTGGTTGCAGCGCAGCCGACGAGCAGGGAGAAGACGAGGCAGCCAAGTCCATGGCTCCGTCCGAGGAAGCGAGGGTGCATCAGGGCTGGCTCTGCGAATCTCGTTCCGGGTCGCCCCCGTTGCCGGTGCGCTGAATCCAGGTCCGCGACGGTTGGCGCGTGGGGCCGTGCGGTCCTTCTGCGGTCGAAGCGGGGACGATGCGTCCCGGCTCGGACCTGGCGACGACGGCGCGCGCGGCCTGGACGCGAACCTCTGACCCGCGACGGGGGGCGTCGGCGCCATTCTCGCGGGCTTTCAGGCAAGCGGGCGCAAGTTCGTGGCGGTGCGCGACCCCGTCCTGCATCCCATCGGCACGCACGACCTGGCGTGCCTGCGTCGGAGCTGGCAGCGGTGCGCGCCGCCGTCACCGACATGTGGAGAGACCGCCCCGGCCGGTGGGCCTATGAGTGGTCGAAGGTCGCCGCTCGGCGCGCCGCCGCCGGCCAGCACTACCTGGCGTCGTTGACGTACGGATGCGCGAGCCGCCACGTCGAGAGGTGACGACCGCCAGATGGAGGGCCAGTCGACCGCGAGATCGACGACTTCATGACCGTCCCACGCTCGCGCCCAGCGTGACGAGCACCTCAAAGGTTCGCGTGACGACGATCTCGCGCTCGGACTTCGGTGCCACCGTCGTGCGGTTCTTCGTGGTGTCGGGCTCACCATCTTCTCTTGCGTTCATAGACGTGTACGAGGGCGTGGAGACGTCCACCGCGACGGGGGGGGATCGCCATCCGCAGCGTGCCCGCATTGCGACCTCGTTGACGCGAGGCCCGCGAGCAAGGCCGTCCGGGCGCGACCCGTCAAGGCAATCAAGGAGCCTCCCGGTTTCATCGCGCTCCGAGTCATGACGGCCGGCGCAGACTCGCGTAATGCCGATGAGCATGGCTGCTCAACCCCTCGTCGCGGAGGGCACGATGTTGAGCGCACGGAGGAGGGACTCACGGAAGTGCCCCGGCTCCTCGTAGTGCGGCATGTGGGCACTCGCCTCGAACCAGAGGAACGACTTGCCGGAGGGCGCGTCCAGCGCGTCGGCGTAGCGAGCCACGACGTCCGGGGGCGTGGCGAAGTCGTGTCGGCCTTGGAAGAATGCGATCGGGACCTCGACCCGCGAGACAGCGACCCGCAGGTCGAAGCCCTGGAGGTGAGCGAGCATCCGCCCCTGCGTCACCTCGATCGCGCGCAGAGCCCGGACCGCTTGGCGGATCGAGTAGTGGGGCGAAGACAGGAGCATCCACACGTTCGCAACGAGCATCCCAACGAACCCGAGGCGCCTCTGGATGCCTCCGTACTCGGTGACCCAGCGCACCCGCGTGAGGAAGCTCTTCGAGGTGTCGTGCGGTGGTGCGCCGATCTCTCGGAGCTGCCGCATCGCCCGACGGTCACCGCGCCGCGCCGCTTCATCACACGCGAACGTATAGGCGTACCGCTCGCTCTCGGCGAAGTCGACATCGATACCGACGGCGACCACTCGCCCGATGCGTGCCGGGTGTTGTGCGGCGGCCATCGTGGCGAGCGTGGCACCGAGCGAGAACCCCGCGATGTCGACCTGATCCACCTGTAGGCGGGCGCAGAGCGTATCTACCATCTCGCGCACATCGGTCACGAGCCGCGCAAGGTCGAGCGTTGCAACGTCTGCTCCGCACGATCGCCCCGTGCCGCGCTGATCCCAGTACGCAACGAGGACGTGCGGCTCGATCCGAAGGCGCCGCTCGATCGCGTCCGCCTCGTGGATCAGCGGCAGCCCCGGCCCCTGCTGCACGATCAGCAACACGCGGCGTGCGAGCGGGCTGCCTCGGAGAAGCACCCATTGCGTCGTGCCGCCAATCTCGAACGATTCAAGCGAGTCGAGGCGCCGTTCCTACGTCGCCTTGGTCTGCGTGAGGAGTCGACCTATCGAAGCCGATCGCTCGCGTACCACTGTCTGCTGGGTGGTCATGATTTCCTCTCGGGTTGGCGACCCCATCGTCGGTCGCATTCAGAACATGGCCCCTTGGCGGCCTAGTTGCGATTGTCCAAAGGCGTTCATTGGCTCATCGAAAACGTGCGAACGCGTCGGATGCGCTTCGCAGTCAGACGCGGTGGTTCAGGAGCAACGTCCTCAGGTCGCGATAGCCTGAAGGACGATCTTCCCTTCGACGGTGCCTGTCGCGAGAAGCGCCAGCGCCTTGCGCGCCTCCATGAGCGGAATGTCCGCGCGATCATCGAAACGATCTGCTTCGCGGTCAGCAGCGCGGGTCCCCAGCGTTCCAGAGCGTGTGCGGGGTCCCCGGCGCGACCTCGACGACCTCTCCCGCCACCAGGGTGTTCGTCTGCCGACCTACGCGGACGCCGAGCAGGCCGCTGAGCACGGTGAACCGCTCCGTCTGCGTCGCATGAATGTGCATTGGAGGACGCTGCGGCCCGACCTGGTACGTCTCCTCGAACCGGAGGAGCGCGCCGTCACTCTCGGCGCTCGTACGCTCGAAGACGATGCGGGTGTGCGGGCTGGTGACGACGGTTCCTGGCTTGATCATGGGTAGGCTCCTCGTGGAGTGGACCGGCGTGGAATCGAAAAACTGCGCGCCTACAGGTCGAAGGCGTAGCCAATGGACACGTTCGCGAAGACGTTGAAGTCGTGCGCGGCATGCTCGACCGTGCCGTTCGCTCCCCTGAGCGCGACCTCGTTGTTGTCGAGCGTGCTGGCGACGTTCGGCCAGTAGCGGGCGTACGCGTTTGCGAAGAGCCCCTTGTAGACGAAGAGCTTGTACCCGATCACGGGACCGACGCTGTACGTCTGGTAGCTGGTGACGGGACCACCCGGCGCGTTAACCTCGTAGCGGTGCGTCTTGAGCTCGACGCCGAGCCACAGCTCGTCGAGGACCGTCAGCCCGACGCCGAACCCCGTGGTGTACGGCACGACGATACGGAGATTCTCGGCGCGCTCCGTCGAGGTCATCGAGAAGCCACCAAGGTCGTTCAGCTTCAGATCGACGCCGTGCGAGTACTCAAACCAGAAGCGGCGATAGCGGACCTCTCCCGCGATGTTGAACCCGCCGAGCCCGAGCTGGAGCAAGCCGAAGTTGACGCCCACCTGAGGAACCTTGGCGTCGGATGCCGTCCACTGAAAGTGGTGCTCCGGGAAGAGGTTGAAGCCGTGCTGCTCGGGGCCTGGTGTGCCCGCTGCGACTTCGGAGGTGACAGGCGGTGGTGCGGTTGGGTCCGACGCGGCGAAGGCGTACCCGGTGTTGAGCATAACGAGTGCGGGTACTGCTGCGACGATGAGCTTGCAAAGCATGGACGACTCCCTTGGCGCGCGGACGCGTCGGTGAACTTCATTCCGTGGATGTGGGTGAGGGCCGCCAGCGCTCAGCGCGGCTGGGCGACTCGTCGTCGGCCACACCAAGAAGATGGGCCCTGCGACGACCGATTAGGATTGTCTAGAGGTGTTCATCGGCTCATTCGAAATGGATGAACCAGCCTGCCCTGGTAGCGGTCAGCGCGCCTCGCGCCGCCCGCGGCGGCCCAGGTGCGTATCGCCGAAGCGTGTCCCGTACTTGAGCCCGTAGCCGAGCATGCGGTCGAAGCCGACGTGTGCCGCCCAGATGCACGCGACAGAAAGCGGCACGTGCATGCTCATCGCGGCTCCGATCGCAGCGAGCAGAGCAGGCCCGACGTAGCTGTGGGCCGCGTTGTAGCAGGCGGCGCCGATCCGGGGCCCGGCGAGGTATCCGAGCATCGATAGGTCTGGGACGAGAAAGAGCAACGCGAAGACGCCCCATCGCCCGTCGATCGCGGAGTAGGCGAGGCCCCCCGCCGCGAGTGCGGCGGCACCCTCCAGCCGGAGCATCACCAGCGGTGCACCAGAGACGACGCCGGTCTCTTCCACATCACTCGGAGTCGAGACGAAGGGGGCGGCTTGGTGGGTCATGGTCGCGTTCATGGGGTTCCTTCCGGGAGGGCGACGCGTCGTCGCCACACCGAGAAGATGGGCCCTTCGCCTGCCGATTACGATTGTCTAAGAAGGTTCACCGGCTCATACGAAATGTATGAGCACACCCTCCATCGACAGCGCCGCCCTCTCCTGGGACCTGCTGGGCTCGTTCTTGGCCGTCATGCGTACAGGCAGTCTCTCGGGTGCGTCGCGGACTCTCGGGGTTGCGCAGCCGACGGTCCGCCGTCAGATCGAGAAGCTCGAAGAGGTCTTGGGTGCCGTGCTCTTCACGCGGTCCCAGGCGGGGCTCGTCCCGACGGATACGGCCCTGGCGACCATGCCGTACGCGGAGTCCATGGCCGGGGTCGCCGACGCCCTCGTGCGCTCGGCCACGGCGCCGTCCGACGGCGAGCACGGGACCGTGCGCGTGACGTGCAGCGATATGGTTGCGTGCGGGGTCATGCCGCCGATACTGGCCTCGCTTCGACGTGCGCACCCGCAGCTTCAGATCGAGCTGTCGGCGTCCAACGTCAACGAGGACCTTCTGCGACGCGACGCCGACGTTGCGATTCGAATGGCGCAACCGACGCAGGGCGCCCTCGTCGCGAAGCGTGTCGGCATCGTGAAGCTCGGCGTCTTCGCGGCGGAGTCGTACCTCGCCGACCATCCGGTTCCGCGTTCGGTTGCGGATCTACTCGACGGCCACGGTCTCATCGGCAAGGATCGGGACACTTCATTCTTCACGAAGCTGGCCGCCTCAGGACTCGCCTTGAAGAAGAAGGATTTCGTGCTTCGAACCGACAACGACGCCGCGTATCTCGCCGCGCTCCGCGCCGGAGTCGGGATCGGTATCTGCCAGGTCCCCTTGGCTGAAGGGCCACCTCGCCTACGGCGGCTGCTTCCGAAGGCCTCGTTCGAGCTGCCTGTCTGGGTCGTCACGCACGAGGACTTGCGAGCGTCGCGGCGAGTCTCGATCGTCTTCGACCACCTCGTGGCGTCGCTCGGTAAGTACATCCGCTCAGCTTCGTAACGGTCAACGGACCTGCGGTGCGCTCCCGACCAAGGTTCTCAACCTCGCGGGGGAGACGCGGATGGGGCCTTGGCCTGACGCATGCCGAAGGTCGGCGGGTCGGTCATGGGCACGCGGCGTATAGGGTCCAGGCGCCAGCATAGGCACCGTTGACGCGCGCGTAGGCCAGGCGCTGCCCTGCGCCTCATCTTCTTGGACGAGGGCTACACGCGATCAGCAAGGTGGTCATCCCCTGCGCCAAGTAATCGCGGTCTCCGATGGGGCCGCGCGGTGCTGGGGACAACGAAGCGCGCCGCACCGCCGGCGGTCCGCGGGCTCGCATCTGACGGCTGCAGCCGGGATTGGCGATGGCGTTTTCCGCGAGTAGGATGACTCCACGCGTCGTGGCAAAGCTCCTCCTCGTGGACGACGACTCGCAAGTGCTCGACGCGCTGGAGCTCGCCACCAGCGATGGTGGCCACGACGCGCAGCGCGCGCCAGACGGGCGCGCGGCCCTTGCCCGGCTCAAGGGCGAAGCGTTCGATCTCGTGGTGGCGGACGTGAACATGCCGCACCTCGACGGGTTCGCGCTCTGCCATCGCCTAAGGCAGGCGGGGCTCATGGTCCCCGTGCTGCTCCTGACGGCCCGCGACAACGAGGTCGACGAAGCGCTTGGTCTGGAGCTGGGGGCGGATGACTACCTCACGAAGCCGTTCAGCGTTCGAATCCTGATGGCGCGCGTGGAGGCGCTCCTGCGCCGCGATCGGATGCGCGCGGAGGTCGGGCGCAAGGGCACGGAGATCTCCGCCGGCGAGCTCGACCTCGACCTCGATCGACTTCGGGCAGCGTTCCGCGGCAGTGAGCTCTCGCTCACCGTGACGGAGTTCCGGGTCCTCGAGGCCTTTGCGCGCCACGCCGGCTGCGTGCTCGCGCGCGAGCGCTTGCTCGACATCGTTCGAGGCGATGAATCGGTCGTCGGCGAGCGTCTCATCGACACCTACGTCAAGCGCCTCCGGCGAAAGCTCGAGTCGATCGACCCCCTCTTCGATCGCATCGAGACGGTCGTGGGGGCCGGCTACAAGTGGCGCGTGTGAGCTTCGGCCAAGGCGGGTATTCGCTGCGCGCGCGATTGTTCCTCGTGCTGTTCGTCACGGGGCTGTCGCCTCAGCTCCTGATCGTCGCGTTCAGCCTCATCGAGCGGCCCGTGGTCGCAGACATGCAGCGGTCGACGGAGCGAACCGCCGACGCGGCTCGAGACGCCGCGCGCGGCCAGGACGCGCGCCGCGATCTCCGCGCGATCGCCCAGGAGCACCGCGCGCGCGTTCGCCTGTACGACGCGGACGACCACTTGCTCCAGGACGAAGACTTCGACACGCAGCCCTACGACCCGATGCGCACGGCGGAGCAATTCCTCGTCGCCACGGCGACGCGCGCCGACGTGCGCGGCATCGAAGGCTGGCGTGGCCCTCCGCCCACGCGGCAGGAGTTCCGGGAGGGAAAGTCGCGCGGTTCGTTCACCGACTGCGATTTCGACTCCTTCGTCTTCTGCCAGGGCACTCGCACCGTCCCGACCGGCCGCGGCTTGGTCGTGCACGTGCAGAAGAGCTCGCTCCGCGCCGTCGGCCTGGTGTACGCCCTCCGCTACCACCTGCTGCGCTTGACGGTGTTCACGGTGCCGCTGTCGATCGTCCTAGCTTACTTCCTGGCGCGGAGGCTCCACCAGCCACTCGCGGCCCTGAGGGACGCAACCCTGAACAAAGCAGCGGACGCCCACGCCATGGCCGACTTGCCCGAAGGCGAGGACGAGATCGGCCAGGTCGGTCATTCTTTCAACGTGCTCTTGCGCGCCCTCGGCGAGCGTCGCAAGGCCACGAGCACGTTCATGGCGGACGCGGTGCACGAGGTGAAGAACCCGGTGGCCGCGATCAGGGCGGCCGCAGAGTCGCTCGCGCAGGGCACGGTGAGCAGCGAGCGACAGCAGCGCGTCGCCAGCATCGTCAAGGACAGCGCGGTGAAGCTCGATCGACTGGTGACGGAGCTGCTCGATCTGTCGCGCGCCGAGGCGGGAATGCCCGGCGAAGAGCGGGCGACGCTGAACCTCATGGAGCTCGCGGACGCCGTCGCAGAGAGCGTGGCCCGGGACGTGCGGTTCACTCACGTGGATATCTGCGTGACCAAGACGCGCGCAGACGCCGCGCCTTTGGTCCACGGCGTGCCATCGCGTCTCGAGTCAGCGTTGCGCGAGCTCGTCTCCAACGGAGCGTCGTTCTGCGAGGCTTCCTCGGGCAAGGTGCGGGTCGAGGTCAACGCCACGAGCACCCACGTCGACGTATCGGTCACGGACACCGGACCCGGCATCGAGGCCCACGCGCTGGCGCACGTCTTCGACCGCTTCTTCACGACGCGCGTTCACCAGAAGGGTACCGGCCTTGGCCTCGCGATGGTCAAAGCGGTCGTCGAGGCCCACGGCGGCGCGGTCTCGGCGACGTCGGTCGCGGACGCAGGCGCGCGCTTCTCGATGCGCCTCCCGCGGGCCGCGATGTGAACGCCGTGTGAAACACGGATGCACACGGCGAGGCGCGCCGCTCACCCGTGAGAAACGTTCGTGAATCGGCAGGCGCGTTCCACGAGGGTTCGGCGCCGCGCGTTATCCTCGTTCATGCAAGACGCAACGTCAGGAGAAGCCCCGCGAGCCCTGAGAGCCCCGATACTAGGTGGTGCGAGCGACCGCCTGGCGAGCACTGCCGCGCTCGAGAGAAACCACCCGTTCCGAGGCACACCGGGGCGCGCCACGCTCTCCGTGCGAGCCGCCCCGCGCACGATGGCCGCCCGCCCGCGCGAGCTGCTCGCATCCCTCGGCCTCGTCGCGCTGGCGGACGCGGCGATCTGGCGCCCGGCCAACGGCGTGCCTGCCGGGTTCGCCGTCGCGATGTTCTTCGTCGTGGCTCCGGCGCTGGTGGTCCTCGCCGCGCGTGGGCGGCGCATGACGTCGCGCGTGTGCGTGGTCTCCGCGATGCTCGCCGCCATCGGCGCGCGGTGCGCATATGCACCCACACCTGGCACCGTCGCGCTCGGGGTCGCCGGGGTCTTCGTCCTTGCGATCACGATGCGCACACGCTCGGCGTTCCTCACGGACGTCGCGCTCTCGTTCGGAGCGACGCTAGCGACGCTCCCGCGCCGCTACCTCGCGTTCGCGCGCGGCGTTCACAAGAGCTTCGCGAGCGGGCGCGGCGCCGAGGGCGGCGGCTTCGCGGCCGTCGCCATCCCTGTCGCGCTGGTCGGGGTGTTCGTCGCGCTCTTCGGTCTCGCGAACCCGGTGGTCGCAAGCTGGATCGTCGCCGTCAGCCGTTCGGTCTCCCTCCCCCCGCTCGCGCGCGTGGCGCTGTGGGCCGTGCTCCTCGGCGCGGCCGTGCTCTTGCTCAGGCCCGCGCTGCGACGACGGTTCGTCGTCCTCGCGCTGAACACGGACGGCGATGCCTCGCCTGCCGCGCTCGCCACGGCGCGCAACGCGCTGTACGCGCTCAACGCGCTCTTCTTTGCGTACAACGCGCTCGACGCGAGGGTTCTCTGGGCGGGCTCTGCGCCGCCCGGGATGAGCGAGCGCGCGTACGCACACGAAGGAGCGGCGTGGCTCACCGTCGCGATCGCCGCGCTCACCGTCGTCGTCGGTGTGATGTTTCGCGCCGCCCTCGCGCACGACGTGCGCGCGCGCACCACGCGCGCCCTCGCGTTCGTGTGGCTCGGGCAGGGGCTCGTGCTCGCGCTGGGCACCTACCGACGATTGTTCATTCACATCACCACCAGCGGCCTGTCGAGCTTGCGCATCCTCGGCATCGTGGGCACGAGCATGGTCGTCGTCGCGCTCGTACAGATGGGCATGAAGCTCTGGCGACGTCTCTCGTTCGCCTGGCTCTTGCGGCGGCAGCTCGACGCGGTCGCGTTCGGGCTGCTCGCATTCTCGCTCTTGCCGACGCACCGGATCTCCGCGCCCTTCAACGTGCGTCGTGTCATGGCCCACGACTACCAGGCGCTCGTGAACGTCGAAGAAGAGGCGAAGGAGGCCGAGAGCGCCGCCGCCCTCCTCCCGTTGCTCGCCCACGACGACGAGCGGATTCGCGCCGGCGTCGCGGCGCTGCTCCTGGGCGAGCGCGACGCGCTCCGTGCGCGCTCTCTCGCGGGAGGCCCGGGTGGCACGCCGCTCGCGACGACGTGGACGCTGCGCGCGCTCGCCGCCGCTTCGCCCAGACTCGATGCCGCGCTGGGCGACGTCGCGCGCTCGGACGCGATCACGCCGTTCGAATATATCCGCAACTCGTCGATCGAAGGGACGATCGCCAGCTCGGAGATATCCAAGGTCGAGCTCGCCCCGACGGCTGCGGAGAAGCTGGCGAAAGAGAACGAGCTGGTCGCGCGATGGATCGACGCGAACACGAACGACGGCAGGCCGATCGGGGGACCGAGCCCGCTCGAGCGCCCGGGGTTCGAGGTCAAGGACATCTACGTCGACACGGTCGTCATTGACGGTGTGCGGCACCGTCGCGAGGAGGTCGTCGCCGCGAAAGCAGCCATGCGCTCCTCGTCGACCACGCGCCACATCGCCGGCCCTTTCACGCTCCGTCCGACGCCGGACATCACCCGGGTGGAGGCCACGCTGCGCTTGACCCAATCCCCTGTCGCGGACCCCACGACGAGCACGACGACGGATGTCGTCCTCGTGCTCGTCCGCGAGCTGAACTCGCACGAGTGGAAGATCGTCGAGGAGCGCGGGGTGCCTGTTCACTCGTGAGTGATCGTGCGGACACCGTATCGATCGCGTGGACACCAACTTGCTAACGTTCGCGTGACGTATTCACCCACGGAAATGCTCGTCAATGACGATCATTGCATCGAGCACGAACGGCTTCCTCGGCGCCGCAGTCGCGACTCTCGCCCCTCGTTGGGCCGCGCGAGGCCGAGCCACTTTTTGTGGCAGATGACGTCGCGGCCTTTCATGGTGCGGTCACGAAGGCGTCCCCGTCTGCGGGCTGGATCGAGAACGTGGTGCCAACGGTGTTAGCCCCGAGGCTCAACCGTTTCGACGGGAAGGTCACCGACACGACCGAGCCTCCCGGCGGGTTCAGTACGACCGTCCCCTCCGTGAAGTCCCTCCGAAAGGATCCATCCGCCTGCGCGGCATCGAGGGGGACCGGCGGGCCGAGCGGGTACCCGAGCGGATGACGCCCAAGCGCGCTGCTCCACAGAGGGAGGTAGATGTCGTGGTTGTGGTCGCCCCCCGGGTACCCGTCCGGGTCTCCGAAGAGCACGTAGCCGTTCGAGAACACGAGGCCGAGCGCCGTGGTCAACCGCATGAGCGAGTAGTCGTCGCGGCCGGCGGTCGAATATCCCGAGCTCGGAGCCGCGTACCAGCCCTCGAATGCCGTGAATGAGGGCGAGTGCAGGTTGCCCGTGCCGTCCACCGCCCAGAGCATGATCTGCGCGGCCGTTTGCCAGCTCGACAGCGGGAAGAACGAGCTGTTGTAGCCCTCCATGTAGAGCCCGTTGATATAGGGGGCGGTCGACGGCGGCGGGAAGGTGCCATTCACGTTGGCGACGAGCAGACCCGCGTCCCCAAGCGCAGCACGTACGTTCTGTGCGAGGGCCGTACGGTCGGAGACTGAACCGCCCGCAGTAGTATCGTCGTCCCACCAGTCGAGGAAACACCCGTCGAGCGCACCAGTCTGCATTACCAGGGTGCAGAGGTGGCCCACCTGCGCTTGAAGGCTCGGGTCGTCGAAGTTGAGCTCGTAGTAGCCCGAGTCCGAGCCTGGAGCGGTCGGGACGAGACTTCCGTCCGTCGCGTGAAGCCACCACGGCGAATCGGCGGGTAGGTAGGTCGTCTCCGCATCGTGGTAGCGGATCTCCGCCAGCAAGCGGATGTTGGGGTTGAGCGCGCGAAGTGTCTGGGTCGTCGCTCGTGCGGCCTCGATGCTGGCGGCCGAGAAAGCGGTGGTCTCGCCCAGATACCCGCCGTCGACGGGCTCGAGACCCCAGGCGCCGATGCCGCGCCAGACCAGGTCGTGCCGCGCGTAGATCGACGCCTGACTCTCGCACAGCGGCGTCTGGGGTCCAGCCGGGACCTCGTTCAGATTCTCGGCAGGCGACCAGGCCGCGAACATCGAGGGGAACGTCCTGCCGCCGTCGACGGAGCCGACGAAGAAGCCGGCGTCCACGGTCCCCGAACATGACGAGCTGGAGTGCGCGTGGCACCCCAGCGCCGCCATCCCGACAGCTGCGGGCCAGACCCATCGAAAGGCGCTCACGTCATTGACTCCCGCCACGCGACGACCAGGCCCACTGGAGTGAGCCGCGAGATCGTGACCTCGTACAGTTCTTCGATCGCGGCGGGCTCGGAGACAGGCTCGCGCCCTGCCTCACCTCGGCGACGATCGAGATGCTTCAGGTCGAGGTCCACCTGCCGCTCCTTATCCTTGCCCTTGGAAGCCTGGGTGTGGGTGGAGAACATCGGGGCCGAGCCTACCACCGTGGCCCGCCTCGCGGCACGTGCACCGGGAGCCTCGGATCACGTTACCTGGAGCAGCGTGGCAACCCGCCGAGAATGAAGGGGCGCTTGCGCCACACATCTGACCGAGATCATCGGGCGCACAAGCGCTTGCGCCAGAAGGCCCGTACGCTGCATCTTGGCATTCGAGGGTGTCGGTGAGACAGATGTCATTTGTACTGTCAGAGGTCGGCGCCGTCATTCCCGCCCCGCGCGCGTCGTCGGGTCATGCTTCCGAAGCGCGAGCGGACCTCGCAGGCAACATCTTCGAGTTCACGCGATGTGGGCAGAGGCTCCGCTGCACGTTCACGTCGCATCCGAAAGAGGGAGAGAGCGCCAACGCGTGCTTTCCCGACGACGCCGCCAAGGCGTTCGACGCGGTGGGTGCATGAAAAGCGCGAGGGCGGGTGGTCATCGTCTACGACTCCACGACGTGCATGTCGTCCTTCAGTCCGAAGACCGGGTCACGTCCGACCTAGAACTTCTCGGCAGAGGGTCGCAGATCGATCTCCTGGCTCCATGCGCTCGGATCCTGCGCATGAAGGTTCCAGTAGCTCTCCGCGATCGCCGTCGGAACGAGGAGCGTCTGGGGGTCACGATTCGCAAGCATCGCCCGCACGCGCGGTGTGTCGATGCCGCCATCGATCACGACGTGGGCGACATGAATGCCCTTCGGGCCCAGCTCGCGAGCCATTGATTGAGCAAGAGCGCGCAGACCAAACTTGCCGACCGCAAGCCCGGCAAACCGCGCGCTCCCCCGGAGCGAAGCTGTCGCGCCCGAGTAGATGATGCTGCCGCCCCCCCGCTCAAGCATTCCGGGGACCACAGCCTGCGCCGTGAGCAATCCTCCGAGGCAATTGACGCGCCACGCTTGCTCAAAGTCGGCAGCCGTCAGGTCGAGGATCCCCCCTGCTTGGAAGGCGCCGGCGTTGTACAGGAGCGCTTCGGGCGCCCCAAGCTCCTCACGGATGCGCGTGAAGGTCGCCCCGACGCTCTTCTCGTCCGCCGCATCACCGACGTACGAGCGCACGGTCCCACCGAAGCTTTCAATCTCGGCCTGCACTGGCTGCAATGATGGGTCCCGTCGTGCGACAAGCGCGACCGCGAATCCTCCCCGTGCGAACCGAACCGCAAGCGCGCGCCCCAGCCCAGGTCCCACGCCGACAACCACCGCAACTCTTGCGACCGTGCTCATGTGATCTCAGTCCTCTCCTGTGCGCGCGGCGCCGAATCAGTGAGCTCCGACGACACCGTCCTTGCAGCCTACGAGTCACGCTTCATGCGAGCAACTTCGGCGGAGCTCATCGGCAGCGTGCATACGTGCGCAACCGCGCCGGATCACGCTTCGGCGGTCGCTGACCCGAACGCAGCGCGGAGGTGGTCGACGAGGGCTCGGATCCGCGGGGCGCCTCGCTGCTCAATTCGGTGGATGGCACTCGCAACGACGGCTGGGGTCGTCCACTCGGGCA
>Ga0302275_10003422_pt1 | contig 16067 bp, 13 predicted proteins | sample III_Bog_N2_2_FD_200229 | JGI IMG/M metagenome (GOLD analysis project Ga0302275, IMG submission 200229) | Peat permafrost microbial communities from Stordalen Mire near Abisko, Sweden - III_Bog_N2_2 | ecosystem: Environmental > Terrestrial > Soil > Wetlands > Peat | place: Sweden: Abisko...
TTGAGTTTGATCTCATTGTATTGTGTGTCAATTTTTCGAAATTCATCTCTGAGTTAGGAAGGCATCGGTAGTTCAAGCCCTTTGGCGCATTCAGGCGTCAAGCCTTTTGTTAACCGGACAGAAATGAATTTTCTCATTTTTTATCTTGTCCCTATTTTGGCCGCCACGTTGCGAGCCGGAAAATTGTATGGGTATTTGCTCTCGGTCGCCGGGGCGGTCGCCAGCGCGACGGCTTTCTTGCCGGCCGGGCGGCAGAACGTTTTCACGGCGGTGACCTGCTGGAATATTTTCGCCCAAAGTGTTTTTTTCATGCTGTTCGTCTTGCTGGCCCACGCCGTGAGGACCTATCAAAGGCATGAGAAAACCGCCGCCCGCGAAGACGGCCTGACCGGACTGCTCAACGCCAGGGCGCTCGGCGAGGTTCTGGCCAGGGAGATAGAGCGCGGCCGCAGGTTCGCGCACCCCCTGTCCGTCGCCCACGTCGCCTGCGAAAATTTTGGGAAGGTCCGCCAAAAGATCGGCCCCGCGCTGGCCGACGGCATCTTGCGCCTGGTTGCGGAATGCATGCGCGCCACCCTGCGCGGCACCGACGCCGTGGCCCGGGCCTACGACGACGAGTTTGTCGCCGTCTTGACCGAAACCGACGAGCAGGCCGCCCTGCTGGCCATGGAAAAGCTTGAATCAAGGCTTCGGGAAGTGGTGACGCGGCACTATCCGGAGCTGGTCTTTTCCATCGGCGTCGCCAGCTTCGTTCAATGCCGGCATACGCATCAGGAGGCCTTGGATCTGGCCGATATGGCCTTGTACGAGGCGCGCAGGCTGGGCAAGATCGTCAGCGTTTCGAAGTAGCCCCCAAACGTCCCCGCCGCCGGCCGGCCAGGGCTCAGCCCACGACGCTTTCGCGCCAGGCTTGGCGGGGCTTCGCCTCGTCGTCGTCGGCCTGCTTGATGAGCACCTGGAGCATGGCGCACCAGTGATCGGCCAGGCCCCTGACCTGGGCGTACCGGCCCGACGAGCGGGGCAGGCCGCGTTTGGGATCGTCGAGGAAAAAAATGTCGTAGCGGGGATCGCCCGGATCGGCGAGCGTGATGCGCAGTTCGATCCGGCGGGCGGTTTCCGGGCTCGGTTTATCCCGGGGCGTCCCGCCGGCGGGAAAGGTTAAATTGAGCGCGTCCGCGCCCTCCCGGCTCAAGTTGCGTCGCCCCGAGGCCGTGGTTTGGGTGATCGGGGAGCCGTCCTCGACAAGTGCGACCGCAAGCAGGCCCGCGAAGGGGACGACTTTTTGCTTTTGGCCATCCGGTGCGATCAGGAGGATCTTGCGGCTTTTCTTGTCGATGGCGATGGCGCCTTTGCCGTCGTAGCCGACGAAATAATCCCGGGAGAAGAGCGTGAGTTTTTTGGCCAATTCTTTTTTGGCCAGGAAATATTTGCTTTTGCCCTTGCTTAAGCCCCAGAGCGCGGACAGAAGGGCGGCGACGAAGAGGACAACGATCCAGCTCGAATCCATAAGCCCCCCGGTGGGTCGCATGGTCGCGGGCCGGTTGGGCCCTGACTTTTGGAACGAAATGTCTCCGGTTCTTTGTGCCCGGATAGGGAAAGCCCGTCAACGGTCCGGGCGCGTCTGCCCCGGCCGGGCTCGGGGACATCTTGACCGCGCGGTGACTATGTTCTACCCACTTGCCTGCGCGTCCGGCGCGCGGACCAGGTCCGCGCGCCGGCTATTTTTGATTTTGAGATGAGGCAAGGAAAGAAAAATGAGCAGAATTCCCATTACGGTCGAAGGCTTCCGGCGTCTGGAAAGAGAGCTTGGCAATCTGAAAAAGGAACGCCCGGGGGTCATCCAGGCCATCAAGGAAGCCCGCGAAGAAGGCGATCTGAGCGAAAACGCCGGGTATGACGCGGCCAGGGAACGCCAAGGCATGATCGAGGCGCGCATCCGCTATCTCGAAACCCGCTTGGCCACCTCCCAGGTCATCGACCTGGCCACGCTCGACGGCGACCGGGTGATCTTCGGGGCCACCGTGGAGATCGAGGACGCGGAAACCGGCGATCGCAAGCTGTATACCTTGCTTGGGCCCGATGAAGCCGATCCCGCCAAGGGCAGCATTTCCATCATGTCGCCGGTTGCCCAAGCGCTTCTCGGCAAGGAAGAGGGTGATGAAATCGTGGTCGATGCCCCGCGCGGCAAGATCCACTACGAGATCGTCTCCATCTGTTTCAACGGTCCGGCCTCGGCCGAAGCCTAGCTCCGGAAATCCGGCCGGCCAGGCCCCGGCCGATCCGGCCGCGCGCCATGTCCAAAATATCCATCCAATCCCTGAGCAAGTCTCTCGGCGGACGCGACCTGCTGCGCGATTTCTCCCTGGAAATCACGCCCGGGACGCGGCTGGCCGTGGTTGGGCCCAACGGCTGCGGCAAGAGCACCTTTTTGCGGCTTTTGGCCGGCGAGGCCGAACCCGACGCCGGGCGCATCGTGCTCTCGCCCGGGGCCATGCTTGGGTACGTCTCCCAGGAACTCGAGGCCGGAGACTTGTCCGAGCCGCTTCTGTCCTGGGTGATGAGCGCGCTGCCCTCCTGGGCCGAGTTCTGGCGGGAGTGGGAGCGGGCCTGCCTGGCCGGCGACGACAAGGCGCTGGCCGCCCTGGCCGGCCGCCAGGCCGAACTCGAATTTGCCCTGGGATACAATCCCGAGGCCAGGGCCAAGGCCATTGTCACCGGCCTGGGGTTCGCCCCCAAGAAATTCGGCCGCACGCTGGCCGAATTTTCCGGCGGCTGGCGCGAACGGGCCAAATTGGCCCGGGTCCTGGTGACCGGGGCCGATGTCCTGCTGCTCGACGAGCCCACCAACCACCTGGATCTGGAGGCCGTGGAGTGGCTCGAAGAGCATCTGATCAATTTCTCCGGCGCTTTGGTCTTCGTGGCCCACGACCGGATGTTCCTGGACCGGGTGGGCAACCAGGCCCTTTTCCTGGGCGGGGACAAACCCTTGGTCAGGCCGGGCACGTTCAGCGAACTGATGGCCTGGCGGGCCCAGACCGAGGCCCAGCGCGAGCAGCGCGCCGCCAGGCTCTCCCTGGACATCGAGCGCCAGATGGCCTTTGTCGAGCGCTTCCGGGCCAAGGCCACCAAGGCTACCCAGGCCCAAAGCAGGCTCAAGGCCGCGGGCAAGCTGCGCGCCGAGATGGAGGAACTGCAAGCCGGGGTGAGCCGTCCGACGAGAAGTTTGTCGTTTTCCCTCCCGGAACCGGCGCGCTCGGAGAAAACCGTGCTGAGCGCGGTGGATATCTCCGTGACCTTCCCCGACGGGTTTACGCCCTGGAAGCCTCTGAGCTTTAGCCTTTTCCGGGGCCAAAAAGTGGCCTTGGTCGGAGCCAACGGAGCCGGCAAGACCACCCTGCTCAAGCTGATCGCCGGGGCGAGCGCCCCGACCACGGGCAGCCTCAAACTGGGTTCGGGCGTGCGCCTGGGCTATTTCAGCCAGCATCAGACCGAGATCCTCAATCCCTCGGCCACGGTCATGACCGAGATGCGCCGCCTGGCCGATCCCAAAACCGCCCATGAGCAGTTGTGTTCGGTGCTCGGGCTCTTTTTGCTCGGGGAGGAGTATTTCGAGCGCTCGGTCGGGGACCTTTCCGGCGGCGAGAAAAGCCGCCTGGTCCTGGCGTCCCTGTTTTTGGCCCGGGCCAATTTCCTGGTGCTCGACGAACCGACCAACCACCTGGACCTGGAGTCCCGCGAAGCCCTGGTCCGGGCCTTGGCCGATTACTCCGGAACCCTGCTTTTCGTGGCCCACGACCGCCACCTGCTGGCCGAGGCGGCGCAGACCGTCTGGGCCGTGGACGGCGAAGGCGTCAGGGAATTCCCCGGAGGCTTTGCCGCCTATGAGCATGTTCTCAAGGAGCAGGCGGCGTGCGCCGCCCAAGGCCAGGCGGGCGCCCAGAACCGGTCCGACCAGGGCTCCCGCCTGGCCAAACAAGAAGCCAAACGCCTCGAGGCTGAACGGCGCAACGCCTTGTACCGGGAGCTACGGCCCAGGCAGGAACGCTTCGCGGCCCTGGAGGCGCAATTGGAGCGGACCCTGGCCGAGCAGGCCGAGGTCGAGGCGCACATGGCCGATCCGGCCGTCTACGCCAAGGCGGATCTTTTTACCGAGCTCTCCAAGCGCTACCACGAACTCGGTCGACAGGCCGAGTCGCTTCTGGCCGAGCTTTCCGTGCTTGAGGGCGAGATAGGCGAACTCGAAGGCAGGCGCGAAACCCGCTAGTTCCCTGCCGGGAACCAGCAATAAATCTCTTGACCCCCGTCGACGAGATTCCTATTTTGCGGCAATCGTCATCCAAGCCGGGATGGGAGGATTGCGCCATGTCCCGATTTTTTTTCGCGTTGATTTTGACTTTGTTGTCAATCTGCCCCTGTCCCGCCTCGGCCGCGACCAGCGAGCCGGCCATGAAACTGCGGGCCCAAGACGGCCTGGCCGAGTTCACCGCGCCGGAAGCGTTTCTTACGGCCAACTTCGTGGCCGACGAGGTCGAACCCCGGTATGTCTTCGGCACGGTCAAGGATTTTGCCGCCTCGCGTTCCTGCCCCGCCACCTGGCTGATCGAGGCCTCCGAGAAAAGTCGTATCGACGACGCCGGGAAAAATCGGCCGAACGCGGCGGGCGGCTCGACCGCGCCCTTGGAATACAGCCTCATCCTGGAAGAGGATTGTCCGGGCAAGGTGACTCATTACGTCTTTGTCGATCGGTCCCAGGCGAGCACCGCGCAATGGATGGACTGGGAACGGCAATTCCATAAAAGCAAGACCGACGGGCAATACACGCAGGCCAAGGACAAGCTGGAAAAGGCCGAGCAAAGCGGTTTTCCGGTCAGCGCCGAGTTGCGTTTCATCGATTCCGGGGGCGAATTGCAGTTGCAAAAGCCCGAGGACTTCCTGACCCGGGAGAAAAAAATGACGCCGCTGTACGACTTGAGCCAAGGCCAGGCCCCGGCCAAGTAGTCTCGATTGCGGTCGTTGGCGCTGTCGTGTCTCGATTTTTAGGGTTTTGAGGTGCTTATGAATGTCGGGTCCAAACCCTTCCGCCCGCGGCGAGGGCCAAAACGGATTACTCCGGTCGGCCCGGCCGAACGCCGCGCCGGGTACGCCGTGCTGTGCGTTCTGCTGGCCGTCTTGGCTTACACCCTGATCAAACAAACCCAGTTCAACCCGGCGGTGGTCGCGGCCCTGCGCGAGGGGCCGGCGGGCGCGAAAAAGGCGTCCGGGGCGACCGCCTCGGAGTTGGCCCCGGTCTTGGACGCCCTGCCCGGGGTCGCCCCCCTGTCGGAAGTCGAGTCCTTCGACCCGGATACGCTGTCGGACAAGATCGACGGCAAGGCCGAACTGTATCTTTCCTCGGGCTTCAAGGAGATGGTTTGGCGGGCCTTCGGCCCAACCGGCGGGGACAAGGCTCGCTTCGACATCTATGTTTACGACATGGCTTCGCCCGAGTCCGCCTTCGCGGTCTTTTCCGGCCAGCGCCGCAACGGGGCCACCGCCTCGGGGCTGGCCGAAAACGCCTACTCCACCGGCAACGCCCTGTTTTTCACCGCGGGGGCGCGCTACCTGGAAATAGTGGCCGACTCCGACGAGCCGGCCGTCAAAAACCTCTTGGAACCCCTCGGGACGGCGCTGTTGGCCAAACTTTCCCCCAAGCCGGGCGAGCAGGCGGCGAACGGCCAGGAAGGGGAGCCGGGACCGGCTTCGTTTTTCCCGGCACCCGACATGATCCCGGGCAGCCTGCGGCTGGCCATGTCCGACGCCTTCGGCCTGGAGGGATTGAGCAACGTCTACACCGCCGACTATAAACTGGGCGACGCCGAGGCCACGGGGTTTGTTTCGATATTGCCGGACGAGGCCCAAGCGCAGACCTGGAAGCAAAATTTCCTTAAATTTTTGTTGGATAACGGATACAGCGAAACCAAGGCGGACGACGCCCCCGAGGGCGCGGTCCTGCTGGAATCAAGCGGCGCCTTCGAGGCCGTCCTGACCCGGGGGCGTTTGCTCTACGGGGTCCACGAGGCCACCAGCCGCCAAGCGGCCGTTGCCTTGGCCGGGGCGCTGGATACGCAGGCGCGGGAGAAGATGCGGTGAATAAATTCGGTGAAACGCAGCAGCGGGTCGAAAATGCGCTGACCCGGCGCGATTTTATAAAGCGGGCGGCCGGAGCCTCGGTTCTGGCTCTTTCGGCCGGGGCGCTTTACGCCGGACTCTACGATGGGCGCGGCCCGAGTCCCGGCGATACGGGCAAGGTTTTGACCGGCCTGGGCGATTTTTCCGTCCCGGCCGCCTCTGGCGCGGGCCGCATGGCCATTGTCCGGGGAACCGACCGCGCGGCCATGCTGGACCGGGCCGTGGCCGCCCTGGGGGGCATCGAGTCGTTTATCGCCAAGGGCGACCGGGTGCTGATCAAGGTCAACGCCGCCTTCGCCACGCCGCCCTCCCTGGGCGCGACCACCAACCCGGAACTGTTCGCGGCCGTGGCCCGGATGTGTTTGGCCGCCGGGGCGGCCCAGGTTTTGGTGACGGACAACCCGATCAACAACCCCGAGAGCTGTTTCGCCCTGACCGGCATAGCCGAGGCCGCGGCGTCCACCGGGGCCAGGCTCATCATTCCCGGCGAGGGCATGTTTTCGCCCCTGACGCTGCCCGGAGGCAAGCTGCTCGTCGAGTGGCCGGTCATGGCCGGGGCCTTCAAGGGCGTGACCAAGCTCATCGCCGTGGCGCCGGTCAAGGACCACGCCCGGGCCGGGGCTTCGATGATCCTGAAGAACTTTTACGGCCTGCTCGGCGGCCGGCGCAACGTCTTCCACCAGAACATCGCCGGGATCATCACCGAACTGTCCCTGCTCGCCAAACCGACCCTGTGCGTCCTGGACGGCACCCGGGTCATGCTGACCAACGGCCCGACCGGCGGCTCGCTCAGCGATCTCAAGGCCGCCGATACGCTCATCGTGTCCACCGATCCGGTGGCCGCCGACGCCGCCGGACTTGAGCTCCTGGAGCGGTCGCTCGCCGATGTCCCCTACATCCAGATGGCCGATGCCGCGGGCGCCGGTCATGCGGACTACAAGCTTTTAAACCCCGTGCGCATCAACCTCGGGGCCTAATCGAAGAAACGCCATGCCAATCGTAACCGTCCGACGCATAAGCCAGGGGTTTTTCCTGGTTCTGTTTTTCTGGCTGTGTCTCGCCGCCACCGTGGGCGGACAGTGGTGGCAGATGCGCGGCTGGCCGATCAACTGGATACTCGGCCTCGATCCGCTGACCGCCGGCGCGACCATGGCGTCAACGGGCACGCTGTACGCCCCCTTGCTGTGGTCCGTGGCCGCTCTCGTGCTGACGGTCGTGCTCGGGCGGATTTTTTGCGGATTCGTCTGCCCGTTGGGCGCGCTCAACCAGGCTTTCGGCTGGGCCTCGCAACGCTACCGCAAGCCGGCGGACAAAGTCCTGGCCAACCGGCCGCGTCCGGCCCGGGTCGTCAAGTATTATCTGCTGATCTTTCTTTTCGCCTGCGCCCTGACCGGCACGCTTTTGACCGGGATCTTCGATCCCCTGCCGCTGCTGCACCGGTCCATCAATCTGACCCTCGCGCCTATTTTGGATTCGGGCTCCCCGGTCTTGTCGCTCAAGCCACGCCACTACGCCTCGGCCTGGCTTCTCGGCGGGGTATTGGTCTCGATTCTGAGCCTGAACCTGGTCATTCCCCGGTTTTTTTGCCGCTTCGTCTGCCCCTTGGGGGCGCTGTTCGGGGTGCTTTCGCGCTTTACTCCCTGGCGTATCGGCAAATCCACGGACCTCTGCGGCGAGTGCACGGTCTGCGAAGCCCAGTGCGAGGGCGCCTGTTCTCCATCCGGCAGGATCGTCACCGGCGAATGCCTGATGTGCTGCAACTGCCTGCACCGCTGCCCGCACGGGCGCATCGGCTTTACCACCGCGCCCTCGGCCGGGGGCGAAACGCCCCTGCCCGACCTGTCCCGGCGCGGCCTGGTCCTGGGCGGGGCCGTGGGGCTCTTTACCGGACCGGTGCTTCGCCTGGGCGGCTTGACCGGGTCAAACAACAATCCCAACCTCATCCGTCCGCCCGGGGCTCTCGACGAGGAGCGTTTTTTGGCCCGCTGCATCCGCTGCGGCCAGTGCATGCGCGCCTGTCCGAGCAACATCATTCAGCCCGCCTTGACCGAGGCCGGGCTGGAAGGGCTGTGGACGCCGACCATCAATTACCGCCTCGGCGATTCCGGTTGCCAGGTGAACTGCATCGCCTGCGGCCAGGTCTGTCCCACCGCCGCCATCCGGCCGCTCACCGTCGATGAGAAGCGCGGCCGGGGCGATTTCGCCGCCGCCGGGCCGATCCGCCAGGGCTCGGCCCTGGTGGATCGCAGCCGCTGCCTGCCCTGGGTCTTGGACCGGCCCTGCATTGTCTGCCAGGAACTGTGCCCGGTCAGCCCCAAGGCCATTTACACCGTCACAACCTTCGAAGCCATCCGCGACGGCCGGGGCCGGGTCATGGCCGCGGCGGACGATTCCCTGGAGTTGGCCGGGCTCGGGCCGATCATCGCGCCCCTGGCCGGCGGCGATTATTACCTGCGCCGGAGCGCTCGGCCGGACGAGGCCTTGCGGCGGATCAGCGGATTTTCCGGCAATAAAATCGGCCTGGTCAAAGCCCCGGGGTGGAACGCGCCGCCCGAGTCCGGGGAGATCGTGGACATCGTGGTCCGGCTGCAACGGCCCCATGTGGACGCCTCGCGCTGCATCGGTTGCGGCATGTGCGAGCACGAGTGCCCGGTCTCGGGCCTTCGGGCCATCCGGGTCACCAGCGAAAACGAGTCGCGCTCCCGCAGGGGGCGGTTGATCCTTTGAAGAAACGCCTCCCCGGCGGCCAAAGGGATTGATCGAAAAGGAGCCCCTTTGGAATCGTTTTTCGGTGGAGGCGGGCGCGCGGTGTTTGCGAGTCCTTTTATCTTGGGATAAAATGATTATAGAGTAAAAACGTCAACGAAGCGTACCTGGAGGTGCGGCCATGGATAATACGAACGATTCCAAAAATCTTTCCCGGCGTCATTTTCTCAAAACCGTGGGGTTGGGTTCGGCGGCGGCGACGGGCCTCGCCGTGGCCGGCCCGTTGGCGGCCCAGGCCCAGTCCGGACCGGCGGAGCAAAAACCCAAGATCGTCGCCATGCCCAGGCGCAAGCTGGGCAAGACCGGGGTCGATGTGCCGGTGCTCTGCCTGGGCGGCATGTTCGACACCGTCAACAACCAGCTGCTGCTCAAGCAGGCCCTCTCTTGGGGCGTGAATTACTGGGACACGGCCGAGGTCTATGGAAACGGCCTGAGCGAAGAAGGCTACGGCCGGTATTTCAGCCGCAATCCCGACGCCCGCAAGGACATTTTCCTGACCACCAAACTCGTGCCCAAGGGCGGCAATTTCCCCGAACGCTTCGACAAATGCCTGGGGCGCCTGAAGACCGACCATGTGGATTTATTTTACGTCCACGGCATAAACGCTTTCGACGAGGTCGAGGCGGCGCACTTTGATTTTGCGGACAAAATGAAAAAAGCCGGCAAGATACGCTTTTTCGGCTTCAGCGCCCACAACAACATGGAAGACAGCATCTTTGCCGCCATCAAGAAAGGCGGCATCGACGTCGTCATGATCACCTATAATTTCCGGGTGATGCAGACGCAAAAGATGCAGGAGGCGATGGCCGCCGCCGCCGAGGCCGGCATCGGCGTCATGGCCATGAAGACCCAGGGGTTCGGCCCGACCCGGCCCGACAGCGAAGCGGAACTCAAGATGGTCAGCCGGTTTTTGGAGCGCGGCTTCACCGACAAGCAGGCCAAACTCAAGGCCGTGTGGGAGGATCCGAAAATATCCGGCATCTGTTCCCAAATGCCCACCCTGACCATTTTGGCGGCCAACGTGGCCGCCTCGCGGGACATGACCGCCCTGGCCGAGGATGAAATACGCGCGCTCGCGGCCTTTGCCGAGGATACCCGCGACGGCTACTGCGCCGGGTGCAGCAGCATCTGCCAGGAGGCCGTGGGCGGCGTCGTGCCGATCGGCGAGGTCATGCGCGGCCTGATGTACCACAAGCATTACGGCGATCCGGAGCTGGCCAAGGGCGTCTTGGCCGGATTGTCCGAAGAGGCCAAAGCCGGTCTCGCCAGCCTGGATTACAGCCGGGCCGAACGCGCCTGTCCCCATGGCCTGGCGATCGCGGAACTCATGCGCGAGGCCGGCGAACTGTTGGCTTAAGGCGTGCGTGGGGGATGCGGCTTGGTGTCAGGCGGCTCATGAGGGGGGCAAAACGCCCGCAAGGGGATTGAGGTATGTAAAAGCGGCTTGACGCAGTGCCGGGCAGTCCTTAGCATTGAGTCAAATAGAGATTTTTCGTCCCTGGTGTGATCCTGGGACGCAAATTCGCCGTTGCGCAAAGGGGGCATCGAAACATACGACGGCAATGGTTCGGTTCAAGCCTTGAACGCCTGACAAGCGAGGAGGATAATGAACGCATTCACGCTCGTTTTCGTTGCGATGTGCATCTTTGCCATAGCATACCGCTTTTATGGCTTATTCATTGCCAATAGAGTTTTGAACCTCAATGACAACCGCCTGACCCCGGCAGTCAAAATGGCTGACGGCGTGGATTATGTAAATACCAACAAATTCGTCCTGTTCGGGCACCATTTCGCGGCCATCGCCGCGGCCGGGCCCCTGCTCGGGCCGGTGCTGGCGGCCCAGTTCGGCTTCCTGCCGGGCGCCTTGTGGATCATCGTCGGCTGCGTCGTGGCCGGGGGCGTCCACGACATGGTGATTTTATTCTGCTCGGTGCGCCATAAGGGCCGCTCAATCGGCCGCATCGCCGAGTTGGAAATCGGGGCGGCCACGGGACACGTGGCTTCCTGGGCGGTGCTGTTCATTTTGCTGTTGACCCTGGCCGGGTTGTCCCTGGCCGTGGTCAACGCCATGCACGACAGCGCCTGGGGCACGTTCACGGTCTTCGCCACCATGCCCATCGCCCTGCTCATGGGCGTTTATCTGCACGTCTGGCGTCCGAACGACGTGTTTGGCGCGAGCGTGATCGGCGTCGTCCTGCTGTTCCTGGCCATCGCGGCCGGACCGTACGTGGCCTCGCATCCCGCGTTCAGCTCCTGGTTCAATCTGAGCCGGAACCAAATCGCGCTCATCCTCCCGACCTACGGCTTCGTGGCTTCGGTGTTGCCGGTTTGGGTCCTGCTGTGCCCGCGCGATTATCTCTCCACGTTTCTTAAGATCGGCACCATCGCCGCGCTGGTTTTCGGCGTGTTCTGGGTCCGGCCGGACCTGCAGATGCCTGCCCTGACCCAATACATCCACGGCGGCGGCCCGATCATCGCGGGCAAGGTGTTCCCGTTCGTGTTCATCATCATCGCCTGCGGGGCGTTATCCGGCTTTCACGCCATTATCGGCACCGGCACCACGCCCAAAATGATCGGGCACGAGCGCGACGTCCTGTTTGTCGGCTACGGCGCCATGCTCGTCGAAGGCCTGGTGGCCATCATGGCCCTGGTCGCGGCCTGCGTTTTGGTTCCGGCGGACTATTTCGCCATCAACGCCGCGCCCGCCGCCTTCAGCAAGCTCGGCCTCGATGTGGTCAACCTGCCCGCGCTGGCCGCCTCGGTCGGCGAGAATATCCAGGGCCGTCCCGGCGGAGCGGTTTCCCTGGCCGTGGGCATGGCTTATATCTTCTCCTCCGTCCCGTTCATGAAAGGGATGATGGCCTATTGGTATCACTTCGCCATCATGTTCGAGGCCGTTTTCATCCTGACCGCCGTGGACACCGGCACCCGGGTCGGCCGCTTCTTCCTGCAGGAAATGATCGGCCACGTGATCCCCAAGTTCAACGAGAAGCGGTGGTGGCCGGGCATCATCATCACCAGCGCCCTGTTCACCTCGGCCTGGGGCTACCTCGTCTATACCGGCGATATCTCAACCATTTGGCCGCTCTTCGGCATGTCCAACCAACTGCTGGCCTCCTGCGCCCTGATCGTCGGCACCACGGTGATCATCCGCATGGGCAAGGCCAAATACGCCTGGATTACGGCCGTTCCGGGTCTGCTCATGACCGTGATCACCTTCACCGCGGGAATCGAGTCCGTGACCGACACCTTCCTGCCCAAGGAGCTCTACTTGCTGACGGGCCTGGCGATTCTCGTCATGTGCCTGATGTGCGTGGTGTTCGTGGGGGCGTTTGCGCGCTGGCGTGAACTCTTGAAGATCAAGACACACACCAAGGACGAATACGGCGAGACCGTCCTCGAAACAGTGCCTGAATAACGGCGGGCCGCAACGGCCCAAACGGCAAGACAGCGGGGCGCCGGGTTATCCGGCGCCCCATTTTTTTACAATTGCAGAAATTCCTTGCCGCCGCACTTGGGGCAGGTGAAATAGTCCGTGCACACATTGCCGCAATGGGCGCATTTTTTCTCGCCGTGTGCGTCGGCGGTCTCTTTCTCCTGGCCGCACAGGCGGCAATGGGTAAAATCCGGATCGTTCCGCGCTTGGCACTTAAGACAGGTCCACTGTTCCTTTTTTTCCGTCATGGCGATGCCCTCTGCTCGGTTTGGCGTGGTTCCTCACGGTTCTTTCAACCATGAATCAATAGCTTGGCGTTGGCGGCTGGTCAATGGCCCACCGAGCCTTTGCCTGCCGGCAAGGCTAAATCTTAATGAATATTCTCCGTGCATGCAGGAGATAGGCAAGCAGGAACATGAACAAGGTGAAGGCTATGGCCCAGGCCATCGAAGCGTCGAAAGGGTGCAGCCAGGAAGTGAAAAAAAGCCGGTAGAGTTCGTCGTGGAGGTTTTCCCCGCCTGGCAGGCGTAAAATAAACACGGTTTTGGCGATCAGACTCGATCCCAGGTAGGCGACGATGGCGTTGGACCCGAAAATGGTGAACGGGGCCAGGGCGTTCCGTGCCCTGGCGAACTCGCCGGCCCAGAGGCCGAGAACCAGGCAATACAAAGCCAGACCGGACACGAAGAGCATAAATGAACTGGTCCACAGCCAGCGGTTGAGAGGAAACCAAAGGCTCCACAGGAGTCCGGAGGCGGTCATGGCCGTGCCGAAGACGACGAACGACACGATTTTGGCCCGCAGACTGTCCAGGGCGATGAGCCTTTTGCCGGCCAGAAATCCGATCAGGGACAGGCAAAGGGCCGGTATGGTGCTGAGGATGCCTTCGGGGTCCCATTGTTCCTCGGGAATCCACAAATGTCCGCCGAGCAGTTTGTGATCGAGCCAGGCGGCCAGGTTGTCGGTCAGGGTGGACAGATCCGGTTCGCCGACATCCGGAATCGGCACCAAGGTCATCAGGACCCAATAGCTCAAAAGCAGAAGCACGATCAGGCCGGCGATCGCCCTCGGGCGCAACTTCAGGGCGATCGCCGTGGTCAAAAACGTGACGATGCCGATGCGTTGCAGGACTCCGGGAATGCGCAGACTCGCCAGGGCGAAAGAAGGAAACCCGTTGTCCACCAGTCCCAGGCAAAACAGGATCGCGCCTCGCCGCAGGGCGCTCACGAGAATATCCCGGTCGCTTCGTGCCTGTTGCCTGCGGCGGCCGATCGAGAGGCTGATCGAAACGCCGGCGATGAAGAGAAAAAACGGGAAGATGAAATCCACGGGGGTAAACCCTTGCCATTCGGCGTGCCGCAGCCCGGCGTAGATATTGGAATAACTCCCGGGGTTGTTGACCAGGATCATGAAGGCGATGGTCATTCCCCGCATGATGTCGATGGCCGGTATGCGGCTGTTCGTATTCACGGCGGTCTAGTCCGAGTGGGGCGCGTTCGCCGGAGCGAGGCCGGAAAATCGGCCGCGCCCAAGCCTTCCCCGGGAAACCGGGTACAGGGGAAGGATCGGTCGCGGGCATTGTGGCGCACGGCGCGCAAGGTGCTTCTTCATCATGGTTCTTTTAAGAGCTCGCGGCGGGGAAGTCCAGTGCGCAGCGGCCGATCGGTGGAAGTTCGTTGCGAATCGTGCCGAAAAATCGGATCTCCCCCGAGGGCAAAAGGGATTTGCAGCCGGGGCGGCGAGGTTGTATCCTGGGAAAATAGGTCGTCATTTTTGATGCGGAGTAAGGAAGGAAGCCGCCAGGCCGGGCGAAGGCGTTCATTGATGATGCGTTTCCCGGACGATCAAGGCTTCCAGGGGGAGAGAGCGGAGTGAACATCGGTCCTTACAGCTTCGAGGAATTCCTGGACAAGGCCGCGGCCTTTCACGGCAATCCGGCCCCGGGCCTGATCATCGGCGGATATATGGTGGAGCGGGCCAAAAGCCTGCTGCCGGACGGCACCTTGTTCGAAGCCCTGGTCGAAACGCCCAAATGCCTGCCGGACGCGGTCCAGCTCTTAAGCCTGTGCAGCACCGGCAACGGCTGGATGCGGGTGCTCAATCTGGGCCGCTACGCCGTGACCCTCTACGACAAATATACCGGGCAGGGCGTCAGGGTCCACCTGGATCTCGCCAAACTCGAAGCCTGGCCGGAAATCAAATCCTGGCTGCTCAAGCTCAAACCCAAAGCCGAACAAGATAAGAGCAAGCTGCTTGAGGAAATCCGCCGGGCCGGGGACTCTATCCTGAGCGATGGGCCGGTCACGATTTCTCCGCGCCACCTGGGCAAGAAAAACATGGGGCCGGTGGGGATCTGCCCGATCTGCCGCGAGGCCTATCCCGCCAATGACGGAAGCATCTGCCGGGGCTGCCGGGGCGAGGAGCCCTTTGCCGGAGCGGCGAACGAACCGGAACGCCAATGCCCGCCCGAACTTCTGGCCGTTCCCGTGGATGAGGCCGTGGGCCGTGTCGCTTTGCACGACATGACCCGGATCGTCCCGGGGTTGACCAAGGAGCCGGCGGTTTTGGCCGGGCAGGTGATCAGCGCGGCCGACGTCGAGGTACTCAAGAAAATGGGGCGGTTTACGGTGTATGTGGCCGCCGCCGGCGAAGACGCCGCCGGTTTGGTCCACGAGGACGAGGCGGGCAGGGCCTTTGGCCGGGCCATGGCCGGAGAGGGCGTGTATTGCTCGGAGACGCCCCGGGAAGGCAAGGTCACGTTTTTTGCCGGCCGCGACGGGCTGCTGTGCATCGACCGCCAAGCGCTGCTGTGCTTCAACCAGTTGCCGGACGTCATCTGCGCCACCAGGCAAGGCGACCTGGTGGTGGAAAAAGACCGGCCCTTTGCCGCCAGCCGCGCGATTCCGCTGCTCATGCCGCGCGCCTCTTTCGAGGCCGCCCTGGCCGCCCTCGGGGACGGCCCCTTGTTTCAGGTCCTGCCCTTGCGGCGGGCCTCGGCGGGCATCCTGGTCACCGGAACCGAGGTCGCGGGCGGCATGATCGAGGACAAATTCATCCCGGTGGTGCGAGACAAATTGGCCGCCCTGGGCGGCACGGTGGTGGCCTCGGACATCCGGCCCGACGACCGGCGCGAAATCGCCCTGGGGGTAAGGGGACTGCTCGACGCCGGGGCGGACCTGATCGTGACCACGGCCGGCTTGTCCGTGGACCCCGGAGACGTAACCCGGCTTGGGCTGCTCGACGCCGGTTTGACGGATATGCTCTACGGGATGCCGGTTCTGCCCGGTTCGATGATGCTTCTGGGCCGCATCGGCGAGACACAAGTGGTCGGGATTCCGGCCTGCGCCCTGTTCCACAAGACCACGGCCCTGGACCTGCTCTTGCCGCGCGTCCTGGCCGGGGTGAGGATCACCAGGGGCGATCTGGCGGCCATGGGCGAGGGAGGGTTCTGCCTGCAGTGCAAGGCCTGCACCTTCCCCAAGTGTCCGTTCGGCAAGTGAGGCGCACAGCCGTGACGTTCGTTTCCCCCGGCCCCCCTTTCCCCCAAAAAAACGCATCCGGTATGCATCGGGCGTGAGCCTCGCGACGCACCCGGGCGCAAGCGGCAGGGGAGCGGGCGCGGCCGTCCGATTGGCCGGAATAGCCAGAGGAGTATCCTGAAAATCGGACAAATGCGGGCCTAGTCCTGTTTTTCGGA
>Ga0302275_10003423_pt1 | contig 16065 bp, 16 predicted proteins | sample III_Bog_N2_2_FD_200229 | JGI IMG/M metagenome (GOLD analysis project Ga0302275, IMG submission 200229) | Peat permafrost microbial communities from Stordalen Mire near Abisko, Sweden - III_Bog_N2_2 | ecosystem: Environmental > Terrestrial > Soil > Wetlands > Peat | place: Sweden: Abisko...
TTTTGCTGCCGAGACTGCACCGGTAGAGAGACGTTTCGGGCGCGGCGGTTGGCCTGCGAAGCATTTTAGAAACAGATTATATTATTGGCGTTCCCGAACGGGGCAGGTCGGGACCCTGGGCAGTAACTTCAGATTCTCCTTCGCCACCGCTACCATCTCCGCGCGGTCGCCAGGTTGCTGGTACACCACCGAGTAGGGAAAACGATCTGACCCGGAGATCCCTGGCTTGTAGCAGTCTGCGGAAAAGTAATTCGGCAGGCCGAAGGCTTACTCCACAAGCTTGTGAACTGTTGGGTCTTCGTTGTGAAGCAGGCGTTTTCGCCTGCATTTCTCTGGAATAAGCGATTTTTCCGCAGCCTGCCAACTAAAGCTTCACGGCTTTGAAGCCACCCCTGGAGCGGTCGTACAGCCAGATCGCGCCGAAGACCACCAGAAGCACCGCCGGCAGGATGGCGACGGCACGGAACGATGCCTGCGCAGCCTGTCCCAGGATGTCGTTCAGCTTCTCACCCGAGAGCGCCTGGAAGGCCGCGTCCCCACCGGCGAGTTCGATCTTCTTCGTGTCGTAGATCTTACCCATGGCGGGCAGAACGAAGTTGATCGAGAGCGTGCCCGCTGTCCCCATCAGGCCCATCAGCAGAGCGCCGCCGCGCGGAAAACGCTCGGACGAAGTGGCCAGCATGGTGGGCCACATGAAGCAGACGCCGCAGCCCCAGACCGTGGCGGCAAGGATGCCCATCACCGGAGAGTTGGCGATGCTGAGCGCGAGCAGGCCGAGCGACGCAAGCAGACACGAAACCCAGAGCAGTCCGATGGCGGAGAGCTTGTGCGCAAGCGGCCCGGCGAAGTGTCGGGCCACGAACATAATGCCGCTCACATAAACCAGCAGCAGGATTCCCTGCATGTGAACCGTGCGGGTGAGAGCGAGATCGACCCATTGTCCGGGTGCGAGTTCGGACGCGGCGGTCAGGAACATCGAACAGAACAGCACGAGGAACATGGGCTTCAGCAGTTCCTTAAACATGCCGCCCATGGAGACGCCTGAGGCCACACGTTCGGTGGGCGGGAACTTCATTCCGATGCAAAGGACGACAACGAGAGCGGCGGGAATCAGAATGAGGGCAAGTTTGATTTTCCAGTCGATGCCGATCTGACTCAGCCCATAGCCCAGCAGTCCGCCAATGATCAGACCTCCGGGCCACCAGGCATGGAGGGCGTTCAGTTTTGCCGTTTTTTCGTTAGGATAAAGCGTGGCTGTGAGGGGGTTGACGACGGTTTCGACGAGTCCCCAGCCGATGCCGGTGATGACCGCGCCCAGCCAGATCACGTTGTAGATGCCGGCGCCGCTCGCAAGGCTTGACGCAAACAGAATCGTAAGAGTACCTGCGATGAAGCACACACCGGAAAGTGGCAGGAGGATGGCCGCACCGATGAAGTCGAGCAGCGGGCTGCCGATCGCGATGGTGAATGCGAAGCCGAGAAACGGAACGCCGAGAACCGCGCCGATCATTTCCGCCGAGTGGGCTTTATCGATGGGGTCGAAGAAGATGTGCTGCAGGTCGCTCGCAACATCGGCTCGCAGAGACGCGGCGACTCCAGCGGTTACCAGGGCTAATACGCTGACGAGAAAAATGCGGGTTTTATTGTAGGCCGCGTGGCGGTCCACCGGGACCGTTGCAGATGCGCTCATATCCTGACGAGCATATCGCATGGCGTTCAGCGATGGCTGTGGTTGAGCAACTGCACGGTAGGGTAGCCCTCGGCAACTGTCAGAAGATTTACAGCGGCGTGGTCCTGAGCGAGCCGGAACAGGCAGTTGTCGGGTATCTGCAGAGCCCATGCGATCAGGATGCGGATCACTCCCGCGTGGCTGACAATGGCGACTGTCTGGCCCTTGTGTTCGCGCTGGATAGTTTCGAATGCAGTGAGAACGCGGGCGCGCATTTCGTGGAAGCTCTCACCGTCGGGAAACAGGATTTCTGTGGGCGCGTCCATCCACCTCCGGTACAGGTCTGGATAGCGGGCCGCAATTTCGTCGTAGGGGAGGCCTTCGAGTTCGCCGAAGTTCATTTCGCAAAGAGCTGGAGTTACGTGAATCGGGCGCACTTCAGCTGCCAGGATGCGGGCACTTTCCGTGGCGCGAGACAGGGAGCTTGTGTAGATGGCAGCGATGGGTTCATCGGCAAGGTAGGCTGCTGTGTGAGCCATCTGGGCGCGGCCTGCTTCAGAGAGCGCGAAGTCGAGGGAACCGTAGCATCGGTTGCGCGCGTCTTCGATGAGCGCTCCGTGCCGGATCAGCCAGAAGCGTGTCATTGAGGGTATTGCGTCCAGAGAAACGTGAGCAATGCGACGCATTCGGCGAGTTGCAGGTTCGCGCCGAGCGTGTCCCCGGTGATGCCCCCGATGCGGCGGCGGCAGTAGAGGCCGAAAATCGCCGTGACCGCGATTACAGCGGCGGCGGCGAAGGTGGCGCGTAGCGATTTTGTAACAATTTGAGCGATCAGCAGCGAGATCAGGATTGGCACCGAACCCCAGAATAGCGACTGCTTCCCCATGCCCTGGATTACGGATGCCGAGGGGCGCGCGTAGGGCAAAGTCGCGGTGAGCGGAAGCATGGACCAGCGCCCGAGGGCGGGCGTGAGAATAAGGGCGGGCAGCCAGTTGTTGCTCGTGAGCAGAGCGGCGTAGGCGGTGACTTTGAAGGCTACGAGCGCGACGAGCGCAAGGCCGCCGTAGCTTCCGATGGCATGATCGCGCATGATGTGCAGAACGTCGTCGGGCGACTTGCCGCCACCGAAGCCGTCGGCAGTATCGGCGAGCCCATCTAAGTGCAGCGCGCCGGTGAGGAGCGCGTCGAGGATGACGAGCAGCACGGCGACAACGGCCAGCGGCAGGTGGGACTTCAGAAGCGCGGCTGCGAGTGCGTAGAGTGCGCCGAGGAGGAGTCCGATGACGGGGAACCAGGCGGAAGAGCGCGCGACATCCGCGGTGTCGAAGGCGGTGCTCTTTCCGGCGGGAATCCGGGTCAGGAAGGCGACTCCGGCGAGGAACAATTTCACTTATTGGAGACCCCTGCGGATGCGAAGGTGGCCATTCCGGTGAAGGCTGCGATGGAGGCCTGGACGAGTTTCATAGCAAGCGCGGCCCCGGTGCCTTCGCCGAGACGCATGCCCAGATCGAGCAGGGGCTGCTGGTTCAGGATTGCGAGGAAGTGCGCGTGACCGGGTTCGGCGGAGCGGTGCGATGCGAAGACGTATCCGCACGCCGGCGGGCTGATGCGCGCGGCGAGCGCGGCGGCTGCGGAGGCGATGAACCCGTCGGTCAGGACGGGAATGCGGCGGGCGGCGGCCCCAAGGCAGAAGCCGCACATACCGGCGATTTCGAGGCCGCCCAAGGTGCGCAGGATACCGAGCGGGGTTGTCAGGTGTTCGGCGTGGAGCGCGAGCGCGCGGTCGATGGCGGAGCGTTTGCGGGCCATGCAGGCATCGTCGGCGGCGGCTCCGGATCCGACGACGGTTGCGGTGGGCTGGCCGGTGAGCGCGGCGGCGATGGCGCTCGCGGAAGTGGTGTTGCCAATTCCCATTTCGCCGAAGCCGAGAAGATCGCAGCCGTCGTTGGCGGCTTCGTCGGCGAGTTCGATGCCAGCTTCGAGCGCGGCGTTCATTTCGGCTTCGGTCATGGCCGGACCTTCGCAGAAGTTGCGTGTGCCCTCGGCTACGCGGCGCGAGACCAGATTTTCGGAAGGAGGGAGCGGCGAGGCTACGCCGATATCCACCACCTTGAGTTCAATGCCGCCGGCGCGGGCGAAGGCGTTGATGGCCGCGCCGCCGTGGAGGAAGTTCAGAACCATCTGCGCTGTGACGGCTTGCGGATAAGCGCTGACGCCTTCGGCGCAAACACCATGATCGGCTGCGAAGAGGACGATGCGGGGATGGCTTGCGGTCAGATCGAATGTTCCACGGATGGCGGCGCAGCGGTTGGCGATTTCTTCGAGGCGTCCGAGACTGCCGGGTGGCTTGGTCAGTTCGAGTTGGCGCGCGGCGGCCTTGTCGATCCAGCGGGGATCGACGGATCGGATTTCAGGTAAGTTCATGGCAATCTCAATTCTGCGATGAGGGCTGCGGTGAGGCGTTGATTTTCTTCGCCGGTGCGTACGGCGACGCGGATGTAGCGGCCTTGCGCGAGGCCTTCATAGGAGTCGCAGTTGCGGATCAGGATTCGGTGGTTTGCGATCAAGCGCGCGCGGAGGTTTGCGGACGTTGGCATGTCTGGGCCGAGTTCGAGGAGCAGGTAATTGGCGGCGGAGGGGAAGACTTTCAGAGCGAGGCTGGTGAGTTCGCGGGTGAGTTGTTCGCGTTGTTCTGTGTTGTCGCGAAGTGTGGCCTGCGCATATTCGGTGTCTGCGATTGCTTCAGTGAGCGCGTCAAGCGCAAGTTGCGTAACGGGCCATGTGGGCAGTGAGGATTGAATACGCCGGATCATCTCGGGATGTGCGACGGCATAACCAACCCGAAGTGCGGGGCAACCGTAGAATTTCGTCAGCGACCTCAGGACGATGAGATTGCGACGATGGGCGGCATCGCGGACCAGGCTTGCGTACGGCGCGTAATCGATGAAGGCTTCATCCAGGATCAGCGGCACGCCGGTGTTAAGAACGCGGTGCAGTTCGCTCTGTTCGAGCAGCGCGCCCGACGGGTTGTGCGGGCTGTTGAGCAGGATGGCCTCAGCTTTGAGGAGGTCGGCGGGTTTGCCGAACGGAAACGGGATAAATTCGATTTGGTTCTGTTCGCAGACGCGGCGGTATTCGCTGAACGCCGGAACGGGTACGAGCAGAGTGCGAGGTTGAAGGCAGCGCAGAATCGGCGAGAGCAGCGCTTCCGCGCCGGGTCCTATGACGATGGCCTCGACGTGGACTTTTAGATATCGGCTCAGCGCGCCACGCAGATGACGCGCTGAGGGGTCGGGATAGGCGGCGAGGAGACGAGGATCGGAGGCATTGCGCATCAGGCGTTCACGCGCCCTGGGTGGCAAGCCGCGCGGGTTGATGTTGGCGCTGAAATCGAGCAGATCCGACGGCGCGATGCCAAGGTCCTCACCGATCTGCCAGATGTCGCCACCGTGGACGGTCATGCGCGACGCCTCACAGCTAAGACGAGAAGTGCCGCACCCAAGGCGAGGCCCGAAACAATGGCTACGAGCGAAAGCGCGGCACGGGCGTCGCGCACAGTTGCGGGCCTGCCTTCCGCGTGAAGCAGCGGCGCGTGGTGGGCTACGCCGTCGTACGCGTTCATGCCGCCGAGTCGCACGGCCAGCGCCCCGGCCATGGCCGCTTCGCTTTGTCCAGCGTTCGGACTTGCGTGCTTGTCGCCGTCGCGTCGCCAGATCTCTAATGCCCCGCGTCCGCCGACGGCCACGATGCCCAGGGCTGTGAGGCGCGCGGGAATGAAATTCGCGGCATCGTCCAGGCGTGCGGCGAAGCGTCCGAAGTAGCGGTAAGGCGGCTCGGGGTGGCCGATCATCGAATCGAGCGTGTTGATGGCTTTGTAAGCCATTGCATAGGGAACGCCTCCGACGGCAAGCCAGAACAGCGGCGCGACAATGCCATCGCAGGCGCTTTCGGCCAGCGTTTCGATGACGGCGCGTGAGATTTCGGATGCGTCGAGATGCGCGGTGTCGCGGCCCACGATGCGCGCGACGCGGCGGCGCGCAAGCGGGAGGTCGTCGGCCTCAAGCGCGCGAATGACGGCGCGGGCTTCGTCAAGCAGTGAGCGCGTAGCGAGTGCGGTCCAGGCGAGCAGTATCCGCCATGCGGGATGCTTCGGACGGCCCAGCGCCCACGCGATCGACACGACCGAACCGGTGAGGGCTGCGCCTGCGAAGAGTTCTGTTGCGGGTCCGTTGCCCAGGCGGCGAAAGCCGCGCTCTCCGACCTGTATCAACTGCCCAAAAAGTCTGACAGGATGCGGGAACCATTCGGGATCGCCGAGCAGCAGATCGAGCCCGTAGGCCGCGGCAAGTTGCGGCGCGGTCATAGGCTGGCCCAGCCGCGAATCAGCGGCATATCGAGCGATTCGCGCAGGTGGCGGGCCCAGCGATCGATACGCGCCTCACGCTGCGCCGTCACGCACACGAAGTCATTCGCGGGAGCAAGTCCGCAGGACTCACGAGCGGTGCGCAGGAAAGCATGGCGGTATTCGTCGGCATCGAATAGCCCGTGGATGTAGGTGCCCCAGACGCGCTCGTCGGAGAACACGGGGCTGTTCATCGGTGTGCCGTCGTTTGCGAAGGTCTCGCCCATGTGAATCTCATAGCCGCCTGCCGTGCGGCGCACTGTCTTCTCCGCGCGCATGATGGTACGCACGGGAAGACGCCCCAGGCCCGGCATCGAACGGGCAATGCCCGCACTCTCCACGCCTTCGGGGTCTTCAATCGAAGTACCCAGCATTTGAAAGCCGCCGCAGATGCCGATCAGCGCACCCTGATACGCGGCAAGGGCGCCATCGAAACCGCGATCGCGCAGCCATTGAAGATCGTCGAGAGTCTGCTTCGTGCCGGGCAGGATGAGGACATCCGCGAGCGCCACATCAGCGGGGTCTTCGAGGAATGCGAGCGCCACCGAAGGTTCCGCACCGAAGGCATCGAAGTCCGTGAAGTTTGCCATGTGCGGCAGGGCAACGACGCCGATGTGGAGACGGTCATCTCGTTCGTGGTTCCAGACACGCTTCGGCGTGCGGCGGTCTTCCATCGCGACGCTGTCTTCTTCTTCGAGGCCCAGATCCTTCAGGAACGGAACCACGCCCGCGCACGGAATTCCCAAGCGCTGTTCCATCATTTCGACGCCGGGGCGCAGCAGCGAAATATCGCCGCGAAATTTGTTGATGACGAAGCCTTTGATGCGGACGCGGTCTTCGGGCTCAAGCAGTTCAATGGTGCCCAGCAGTGATGCGAAAACGCCGCCGCGATCGATATCGCCGACAAGCAGGCAAGCCGCATCGGCGGCGTGCGCCATCCGCATGTTGACGATGTCGTGCCTGCGCAGGTTAATCTCGGCGGGCGAACCCGCGCCTTCGAGCAGAATAAGATCGTATTCCGCGGCGAGTCTGGCGTAGCTTTCGAGCACGACGGGAAACAGATCTTCCACGCGCCGCAGATGATAGTCGGACGCAGTCACCTGACCCCACACGCGTCCCAGCAAAACGATCTGCGAAGACATGTCGGACGAAGGCTTGATGAGGATGGGATTCATCTCGGCACAAGGTGTGGCGCGGCAGGCTTCGGCCTGCAATGCCTGAGCGCGCCCGATCTCGCGGCCATCGGGCGTGGCTGCGGAGTTGAGCGACATGTTCTGCGATTTGAACGGCGCGACGGAGATGCCGTCGTTCGAGAAGATGCGGCCCAGGCCTGCGGTCAACAGGGACTTGCCGACGTGTGAGGCAGTCCCGAGCACCATAAGTGCGCGGGTGCTCATTCGCGATTGCCCCAGCGATCGAAGTGAGTCACGCTCGCCAGCGTGCCCCGCGTTTCCCAGCCTTTCTCTTCGAGATCCGGCTGTGGACGAAACTCGGCCACATAACCGATGCAGAGATACGCAACCAGCGTGAGAGCGGGCGGGATGCCCAAGGTGGCTTTGAGCTGATCGAGATCGACGATGCTGACCCAGCCAACGCCCAGCGATTCAGCGCGCGCCGCGAGCCAAAGATTCTGCACCGCGCAAACCGTGGAATAGAGGGCGACGGAGGAATCGGTCTGGCGCCCCAAGCCACTGCCTTTGGGCCGCTCGGGATCGCACGTCACGCAGAGATTCACGGGCGCATCAAGAATGCCCGCGAGTTTGAGGCCGTCGTAGATCTTGCGCCGCTCTCCGTCATAGGCTGCCGCAGCGCGTTGATTCGCGAGTTCGAAATTGCGATGCACGGCTTTGCGAACGTCGATATTGCGAATTACCAGAAAATCCCAAGGCTGCATGAAGCCGACGGAAGGCGCATGATGCGCGGCATCGAGAACGCGGCCCAGCACGTCATCGGGAATGGGGTCCGGGAGGAAATGCGCGCGCACGTCGCGGCGTTCGTAGATGGCGCGATAGACGGCGCGGCGCTCGGCGTCGGTGAAGTCGTGGTTTACCATGCCCTCGACCAGCGCGGTCCCGCTTTGTCTTCGGTGCGCAGCGCGGAATTCACGCCGCGGCGCGCTTCCACCAATCGGCCGAAGAGCCAGAGTACATCGGAGAGCCGGTTGATATACGCGAGGATGTTCGGGTTCTGGATGATGCCGGCTTCGACGAGCGACGTTGCAAGGCGCTCGGCACGGCGGCAGATGGTTCGGGCGACATCGAGCGCGGCCGCGTCGGGCGCGCCGCCGGGCAGCGACCAGTCGGCAAGTACGCCCGGCTCCGCTTCGATGCGGTGAACTTCGGCTTCCAGCTCATCCACCATGGCAACGGTAATCTCCGGCGGAGTTTTCTTTGATTCGGGCGGCGTCGCGATGGCCGATCCGACCTTGTACAACTCTCGCTGAATTCGTTCGACGCGCGCAGCCACATCGGCATCGCCGCAGATGGATCGGGCGAAACCCATCTGAGAAATCAATTCGTCGATGGTGCCGTAGCACTCGACACGCGGATGGGTCTTCGAGACCCGGATGCCGCCCGCAAGGCCAGTCTGGCCGCCGTCACCGCGTTTCGTAGCAATACTCATGGAATTCCCGCTCCTTTTTCGTAATTTCTTCGCATTCAATAAGTATCGATGCGAAACCTTCATCCGGATGGACCGGCTCAAACGCGGCCAGCATCCGGTTCATGCGCTCGTCGCTGAGGCGTCGCCGGTCGTCCCGCTGTGAATTGCGCTCGCGGCAGAGTTCTTCGGATGTCTGCATCACGACCGCAATCGCGGGACAGGAATGTTCACGCCCAAGCTGCAGCCAGCGCTCGCGATGCGCCCGCGTGCGGTTGGTGCGGTCGACGATAACGGAATGCCCCGCGCTTAGTGCCGCGCGCGCGATCGCATCTTCAGCCGCCCGGTATACGGCGCAACTGGCCGGGTCGAAACCGCCGGGCGTGATGGCATCGATCAGGTCGTCCTGCGAAACATGGATGGCAGTGTCACCGTTGCGGCGCGCCCACGTGGTCTTGCCCGAGCCTGGAGAACCGACAAGGACGATGAGGCACGGAGCATTGCGCTGAATAGTATTCATCGCGATCACATTGCCGAATACTGCTGACGCCGGTGCAACAGCCAAAGGAAAACGGGTCCACCGATGAGGCCGGTGATTGCGCCGACCGGCAATTCGCCTGAAGAGAGCACCGTACGCGCCAGCGCATCGGTGAGTATCAGGAACGACGCGCCCAGCAGCAGCGAGCCCGGCAGCACGATGCGCAGGTCCTCGCCAAACATCATGCGCACGGCATGGGGCACGATGAGGCCCACGAAGCCGATGGCGCCACCCGCCGAAACCGTGACACCAACGATCAGTGCGCACAACGTGTGCACGATCGCTTCGCAGCGACGCACGTTAACCCCGAGCGTGGATGCCGTATCTTCATCGATCGCAATGAGGTTCAGTTGACGGGAAAGCGCAAGCAGCGCCAGCCATGCGGGTGCAAGCACCCACAACATGCGCCCGATGGGCTGAAGTCCAACGATATCGAGGCTGCCGATGAGCCAGCGCAGAATGCGCAGCGCGCTGCTGGGGTCGGTGAGGTATTCGATGGTGGTCACGCCGGCGAACGCGATCAGATTTACGGCCACGCCGGAGAGCAGCAGCGCGCCCGGCATCACGATGGCTCCCGTGCGGGCGATCATGCGCACCAGTGAAACGGCCAGCATCGCGCCCGCGAACGATGCGGCAAACACCAGCGGGACGCCTGCCACGCGAGCACTCCAGCCGAGTGCAATGGCCGTGCTTGCGCCGAGCGCTCCGCCACCCGATACGCCGAGGGTGTAGGGGTCGGCCAGCGGGTTGCGGAAGAGCGCCTGCAATGCGCCGCCTGTGACTGCAAGAGAAGCGCCGATGACCAGGCCGAGCAGCACGCGCGGCAGGCGCAGGCGGAAGAAGAGCGTGCGCGAAAACGAATCGTTGAAGAGGGTGGCGGGGTTGATGCGCTGGCTGCCAACTGCCAGGCCTACAAGGAGCGATGCGATCAGGATAAGCGTGAGTATTGCGAGTGCCCGCACGACGCGTGTGCCAATTTGCTGACTCACAATGCCACCCACACGAACGTCTGGTCTCCGATTGCCTGGGCGCGAACGTTGGGATCGCTGTAGATGTCGCGGAGGATTTCGTCGCGGAGCACGTCGCCGGGCGCGCCGCATGCCACCGCTTCGCCGCAGCGCAGCGCGAGCACGCGATCGAATGCGCCGGTCAGTTGCAGGTCGTGCGTGATCATCACAACACTAAGGTCTTTCGTTTGGCGCAGGCGGGCAAGCGCGCGGATGAGCGCGGCCCGATGCTTCAGATCGAGCGATGAAGAAGGCTCATCGAGCAACAACAGGCGCGGTTCCTGAGCGAGGGCGCGGGCAAGGATCACCATCTGACGCTCGCCTCCCGAAAGGCTGGTGAAGCTTCGGCTCCCAAGGTGCGCGGCACCGGCTGTTTCGAGCGCTTCCTTAGCTATGTCGACATCGCGCGTGCTCTCGAACCGGAACCTTAACGTGTGCGGCGTGCGGCCGCTCAGCACGAGATCGATCACCTGAAACGGAAACGCGGTCGCGGTGGATTGCGGTACATACGCGATTTCGCGGGCACGCAGTCGTGGCTCCCAGCTTTCGAACGGAACGCCGTGGAGCAGGATCTTACCCGCACGCGGTTTCAGTAACCCGGTCAGCATGCGGATGAGCGTGGATTTCCCCGAGCCGTTCGCGCCGATGACCGCCGTCATGGTGGCTGGCTCCGCCGTGAGGCTGACGTTACGCACCACAAGCGGTCCGTTCGGATATGCGTAATCGAGATGCTGCGCTTCGAACATCAGCGTGACCCGACCGTAGGGTCAGGGCTTCGGCCCTGCCGCCGAGCTTTCGCTCGGCGCGGAGTTCGTGCTGCGTTTTTGTGTTCAGGATGTTCCATTAATTCGGTGACAGCCCCTTGATCTCGGGATGAATCAGCTTCGCGAAGAGTTCCGCGGTCTGCACGATGCGCTGCGAAGCGTGCGGGACGTAGTCTTCGTTTACCTCGTAGACCCGATGGGCGCGAACGGCTATTAGCTCCGGCAACTCTTTCCAGTCCTCAAGGGGATCGCCCGCGAAGCGGCTCTTCGCACCCTGGATGAAATCGAGAATAACCTCCGGATCGAGCGCCAGCAGATCTTCCTTGTTGAGTTTCTTGTAGCCGTGTTCCACGGGCGGGACGGCTATGCGTCCCCCCGCAATGTTTACAAGCTCCGCAAGGTAACTGCCATCCGTAGCGGTGTAGAGATCGCGCAACGTGCCGGGCAGGCGGTCGACAATCAGAACGATGCGCGGCTTCGGCGCGCCCGCGGTTTTGTGCGCCACATGATCCAGGCCTTCCCGCGTCTGCGCGACCAGCTTCGCGGCTTGCGCGTCGTTGCCGGTCGCGTGGCCGATGAGCGTGATGGCGCTGTACACCTCCTGAACGGATTGATTCGTCGTTTTCAGAATGCGAAATCCGAGTTGCTTCAGCGTGTCTTCGAGGAAGGGCGCCTGCGCTTTGTTGATGACGACGAGATCGGGATGCACGCCCGCGAGTTGTTCGAGACTCGGGTCGTGCAGTTGCCCGAGGTGCGGCAGCTTCGCGGTCTCGGGCGGGTACGTATCGTAATTCGAGACGGCCACGACGCGTCTAAAGGCGCCGATGCCGTAGAGGATCTCCGTAAGATCGGGCGAGAGCGATACGATTCGCTGCGGGTAATCCACGCAGATCGCGGAGATCGCGAAAACGACCAGAATAAGAAACGCGCGTCGCATTTTCAGAACTCGTACTGCATGCCGCCCAGCGCGGTGCGTCCGGCAGTCGGAAAGCCGTTCTCAAAGTATGTCTGATTGAAGATATTACTGGCGCGCACGAAGAGACGCAGCGCATGGTATTCCTTCAGCGGAATGCGATAACTCGCGCCCGCGTTCACTTTATGAAGGCCGCCGAAACGGAAGGTTTGAGTAACATAGTCGCCGTAGATAGGGGCCAGATAGCTGCTGGAATCGATTGTGTCGAAAGTCAACAGAAGCCGCGAAGTTGCCTGCTCCGTTAGCACCACGGAGAACTGGTTGTGCGGCACGACAAACGTTTGCAGCACATTGCCCACAATTGGCGTACGCTCGATGGCGTTGACGAATGTGTAAGCGGTGGTTACGTTCAACGACCGCGTGGGTGCGTAGGCGGCGCCCAGTTCAACGCCGCGCGAGATCCCGCCACGCGTATTGAGGTAGCCGACATAGCGGCCGAACGGGTCGGTTGCGGGATCGATGAGTCCGGACGTATCGAAGTTAATCACGTTCTGCAGCACGGTATAGAAATAAGTAGCCGATGTCTTGAGACGGCCGTGAAGAAAGGTCTGGTCGAAACCGGCATCGACGCTCATCGAATGTTCCGGCTTGAGGCGCGGATCGCCATAAACGGAATAGCCGAAGACGGGATCGTAGCCCGCGCCGAACCGTTCGAAGAGCGAAGGCGCGCGATAACCACGGCCCACATGCGCGCGCAGTTTGGTTTCCGTTTTGCGGAAGAAGTAGGCGGCGGACCCATCGCCCGTGTAGGCCGGCGTGGGCGACGGGAATGAGATGCCTTGATAAGGAGCCGTGGCCACGGGCGTCAGCACGGGCGCGTTGAGGGTGAAAAACTGCGCCCGAAATGCGCCGGAAAGCTGGAGGCGATCGCCGAAGAACTGCGCCTGATCCTGGGCGAATACGGAGTGACTGAACTGCGTCACGTCCACGGAGGAGGTCGCGGCGGGGATGTACTGCTGAGTGTTGTCGTTGGCGTAATTCTCGCGCTCGAACTCATAACCTCCGCTCAGCAGATTGAAGCGGCCGAGACGATAATGCGCCTGCGCGTCGACGGTCTGAATGCGGCCGTCGTAAAGCGAGCGGGTACTGCTGGTCGGCTGATAGCCGGCGCCCGCCGGCCCATCGCCATAGCGGCGTCCGTTCGAAACGAGTTGGTAGCTGATCGAGTAGTCCAGCGCTGGCGTTGTGTGGCCGTTCAGGATGAGAGCGGCGGTGATGAAGCGGGCGGCACGTGTGGAGTCGGGATTATCGGGCGCGGGGGTGAAGGTCGCGCTGGTGGCGTCGACGATACCGAACCCGCTGGGAGAGCCGATGATATCGGGCTCACCAAGAACCTTACTGAAAGAATCGGCGCCGAACAGACGCGCGGCGAGGCGGAGCGAGGGCGAGAAATGAAACGTCACGCTGCTCTGCGTGCTGAGGTCGCGGAAGGGCGCATCGCCGCCCACGCCATTGGTGACGTCGGTATCCGCGACGCCGAGGCTGTATTGAATGCGGTCGTTGAGGAAGCCGCCGGCGAGCTGCGCGCGGCCGCGGAATGTTCCGAGCGAGCCGCCTTCGAGCAGAACGCTGCCGCGCGTGCGTCCGCCGCCCTGATCGGTGATCACGTTGACCACGCCGCCGATGGCGTTGGTGCCATAAAGCGAAGAGCCGGAACCGCGCATCACTTCGACGCGGCTGGCGTCGGTGAAGAGCAGGTCTTCGATGAGGCCGGACGCGTCGGCCTGCGTGGCTGAGGCGTCCCGCAGGCGCAACCCGTCCACCAGCACGGCGGTGTCTTCGTCGCGTAGGCCGCGGATCTGGATGGTGGTGAACGCACCGGGTCCGCCGAGTTGCTGTACGCGCACACCGGGCACGAAGGAAACGACGTCGGAAATAGTGGCGGCATCGCGGGAGTCCGCTTCGCTCTGGTCGATCACGGTGACGGCTTTCGAAACGTGTTCGGGCGCTTGCGGGGTGCTGGATGCGGTCACAACAACCTGCTCATGCGCCTGCGCGATCGCGAGGTTCACGGCGTGCGTGGAGACGGCGCCCGCATTGAGATGAATGTCTTCGGCAAGAGAAGGCGCAAAGCCCGGAGCCACCGCTCGCAGCAGATAATCGCCTTCGGGCAATCCTTCGAAACGGTACGCGCCCGATGCGTCGCTGGTGGTGGCGCCGCCCGCCGCGCCGGTGCGCGAGAACAGCGTAAGTCCCGCTCCGGAAACGGGACGGCCCTGCGGATCTTTCACAACGCCCTGCAGCGAAGCGCCGGACTGGGCGTTGGCAAACGCAGGGGCAGATAAAAACACCAGAATTAATGCGAAGTTAGTCATTATTTTTCTTCAGATACAGCGGCAGGCCAGCTACCGTCAGGATTACTTCGTCGGCGATGTCAGCGGCCCACTGATTCAGCAGCCCCTGCATGTCGCGGAAGGCGCGCGTGAGCGGGATGTCCGGCACCGTGCCGCAGCCGAGCTCATTCGAAACCAGGATCACGCGACAGCGGCGGGCCGCTTCGGCGATGCGCGGCAGTTCGGCGCGTATCGCGTTCTCCACCTGTTCCGGCGGCGCGTCGCGATGTTCCCAGAAAAGATTGCTAAGCCAGATCGTGAGGCAATCGACGAGGATTGTGTCCGATGTCTGAGCCGCCTGCTCCACGGCGTTCGCGAGCGCGACGGGCTCTTCGGTGGTCTGCCAGAAAACGGGTCGATCCGCACGATGCCGTGCGATACGCGCAATCATCTCGGCGTCCTCGGCCGGCTGCGCTGTGGCGATATAGGTCACGCGGCCGGCAGGAGTTGCCAGCTTTTGAGCCAGTCGGGATTTGCCGCTTCGCGCGCCGCCGAGAATCAGTGTTAACATCGCCGAGGTATCCGAGCCTCAATTACAGAGCCACGCACACCTCAAACGAAAAACAAAGAAAGGTGAGAAAAATCAACCGTAAATTGCGTTGATTTCCGCACGATCCGCTTTCGCCCGAAGCGTTGCGCTCATCTACCTGAGGCAGGTCTCCTGACTTGCAGGTCATAGCTAAACCGGCTCGCCTTCCCATTCCGAAAAGAACAGTGGCTTACTGCGCCGGCCGCTCGCTGCTTACAGTGGCGGGACCGTGCGGGATTTTCACCCGCTTCCCTTTTCACTCGCCTCCGTGGCGAGCACCTCAGGGAGTTTTCAGGCTATCACATTCCGCAGTCGGATGCCCTGCCATACCTTGCTATAAATTGTTTTGGCTTCCGGTGTGCAGATCTGGTTTGCGGCGTTCCACTCCGACCCGGAGACCCTGCGCGCGCTCGAGGTCACACTCAGCCAGCGGGAACGCGACCGCGCCAGTCGCTTCGTGTTCGATAAGCATCGGGTGCGCTACATCTTCGCGCAGGGGGTTTTGCGCGACGTGCTGAGCCGCGCCACCGGAATTCCGGCGGCTGAGATCGCCTTCACATCGAACAGCTACGGCAAGCCGTTTCTAAAGGCTCCCGCAGGTGGTCCATCTCTGCAATTCAACCTCTCGCATTCGGACGATCTGGTGGCAGTGGGCCTCGCGAGCCACGGGGAAATCGGCGTCGATGTCGAATTCATACGGCACGTGCTCGATCTGCATGGCGTGGCCCAAAACAACTACACGCAAGGGGAATTCGAGTCGTTACTCGACGCCCCCGAGCACGCACAGCAGGCGCTGTTTTTCCGCTATTGGACCCGCAAGGAATCCTACATCAAGGCCGTGGGTAAAGGGCTATCAATCCCGTTGAATACGTTCGACACGCGCTTCCCTCCGGAGGCGAAGGGGCGCGCCTTCGGACGAACGCCGGACGCCCCTCACGTGGATAGCTGGTGGATGGAAGACCTCAAGCCGCCGTCGAACTACGCAGGCGCAGTGACCATTGAGAAAGGCCTGGATCGGATCGAATATTTCAATTGGCGGCGCTAATTCTCGAGCACCACATCAACCGTACGTACCGCCTGGCGGTTGGCCGCATCCATGGCCGTGATACGCAACGTATACGTTCCGGCCGCGACCTCCGGCGCGTTGAGGATCAGTCCCACGGGTACGCTTTGAGTTCCCGTAACCTCCGGCACGCGCACACGCGTCAACCCGAAATCCCTCACCACTTTGCCGCCCCCGGCCTCCAACAGT
>Ga0302275_10003428_pt1 | contig 16052 bp, 20 predicted proteins | sample III_Bog_N2_2_FD_200229 | JGI IMG/M metagenome (GOLD analysis project Ga0302275, IMG submission 200229) | Peat permafrost microbial communities from Stordalen Mire near Abisko, Sweden - III_Bog_N2_2 | ecosystem: Environmental > Terrestrial > Soil > Wetlands > Peat | place: Sweden: Abisko...
TGATCACCGAGACGGTGTGCGCCGCCGCGAGCGCCAAGAAGACGCCGGCAAAGAAAGTGGCCGCCAAGAAGACGCCGGCGAAGCAGGCCGCCGCCAAGAAGGCTCCCGCGAAGAAGGCGGCTGCTCGACGCTAAGGACGTGAACGAAACCCGCCGCGTGAATGCGGCGGGTTTCGCTGTTTGTGGACCAAAAGTGCGACGGACGGGAAGGTGCGAGAATGGTGCATATGCAAAGCCAAGCTCAGTACGTACTGCGAACCGTCGAGGAGCGCGGCGTTCGCTTCGTCCAACTGTGGTTCACCGACGTGCTGGGACGCCACAAGGCGTTCCACGTCACCCCCGCGGAACTCGAGGATGCGCTCGACCAGGGCATGACCTTCGACGGCAGCTCGATCGACGGCTTCTCGCGCACCCAGGAGTCCGACGTCCTCGCCCGACCGGACCTCACGACTTTTCAGCTCCTCCCTTGGTACGACGAGGGCGCCGGGGTGGCGCGGGTCTTCTGCGACATCGTCAACATCGACGGCACGCCCTTCGACGGGTGTCCTCGCCAGCAACTGCGCCGAGTCCTCGGTGAGGCCCGCGCCCAGGGCTACACCTTCTTCGTCGCGCCCGAGATCGAGTACTTCTACTTCGAGGGCCTCGAGACGGCGACGGCACCGGTGCCGATCGACCGCGGCAGTTACTTCGACCTACTGCCCGACGACACCGCGAGCCAACTGCGACGACGAACCGTCCTGACGCTCGAAGAGATGGGTATCGGCGTCGAGCACGCCCAGCACGAAGACGCGCCCGGACAACACGAGATCGACCTGCGCTACACCGACGCCCTCACCATGGCCGACACCGTGATGTCGGTGCGCCACGTGGTAAAGGAACTGGCGCGCCAGGCCGACGTCTCGGCGAGTTTCATGCCCAAGCCCCTCGCCAACGTTCAGGGTTCGGGCATGCACACGCACCTCTCGCTCTGGCGCGACGAGCAGAACGCGTTCATCGGTGATGGTCCCTACGGTCTCAGTGACGTCGCCGCCAAGTTCATCGCCGGACTCGTTCGTCACGCGCCGGAGATCACCGCGGTGACCAACCAGTGGGTCAACTCCTACAAGCGACTCGTGCCCGGGGTCGAGGCGCCGGTCGAGGCCAAGTGGGCGCGCTACGACGCCGCCGCGCTCGTGCGCATCCCGTCAGTGAAGCCCGGACGCGTCGATTCGACCCGCGTCGAATACCGTTCGCCGGACCCGGCCGCCAATCCCTACCTCGCCTTCGCCGTGATCCTCGCCGCGGGACTACGCGGCGTACGCGGCGGCTACGAGCTGCCGGCTGAGGGAGAGCGCACGGCGCCCCTGCCCCAGTCCCTCGCCGAGGCCTTGGATCTCATGGAATGCTCCGCGTTATTGCACGAGACGTTGGGCGAACACCAGGTGGAGTGGTTTCTACGCAACAAGCGTTCCGAATGGGACGCCTACCGCGGGCAAGTCACGCCCTTCGAACTCGAGCGCTACCTCCCGTTGCTGTGAACATCGACGTCGTGCTCTGCGTGCCCTCGTGCGAGGGGCCGGTTCGAAAGGCATTCGACGTCACGGGCGTGACCCCGGCGGTCGCCGTGACCGGGCGGCTCAACGAGGTCACCGCGCTGGAGCCGACTGACGGCTTTGCCGGCGCGGTCATCAACGCAGCCGCCTTCCCCTTCACCGAGGCCATGAACCTCTGTCGCCAGTTGCGCTCGCGAAGCCGCGGTGTCGGCCCGATCATCTTGTTACTCGACCACTACCAACTCGACGAGCTCACGTTCCGCGAGGACCTGTTCGACGACTTCGTGGTCGGGCCCTTCGACGTGAGCGAGTTGGCGACCAGACTGCGTCATCGTCTTCGTCGCGCCGGCAACGAGAGTGTCGCCCCGCGCGTCGAACACGGCGGGCTGTCGATGAACTTAGAGACCTACCAGGCCTCGATCGCCGGACGCGTCATGGACCTCACGTACATGGAGTACGAGTTGCTGCGCTTCCTCGCGACGAACCCGAATCGCGTCTTCACCCGCGAGACGTTGCTCAGTCGAGTCTGGGGCTACGAGTACTACGGCGGGGCGCGAACGGTAGACGTGCACGTTCGACGACTGCGCGCGAAGTTAGGCGAGGAGTACGCCCATCTGATCCAGACGGTGCGTTCGGTGGGCTACAAGTTCGGCACGTCGCCGAACGAATACTCGGTCTAGTCGAGGGGCGCGTACGCCCAGAGCTCAACTTCCGCGAGTGCGCCGAGCGGGAGTTGGTGGACGGCGACGGCCGAACGCGTGGGACGCGGCGGTTCGAACGCCTCGATCCACACGTCGTTGCACGCGGCGAACACGCCCATGTCGGTGAGGAAGAGCGTCGCCTTCACGACCTGATCGAACGTGGCACCGGCCTCGGCGAGCACGGAGCGCGCGTTCACGAGCGCCTGGCGAAGTTGTTCGGGCGCGCCCCCTTCAATCATGACCGGCTTATCGGGTCCCGCGACGACACCAAGTTGACCGGAGATCACGACGAGGTCACCCGCGCGACGCCAGGGGGAGTAGGGGCCGAACGTCACCGCCATGATGATCTCTTAACTGAAAGAGTTGCCGCAACCGCAGGTGCGAGTCGCGTTGGGGTTCGTGATGTGAAATCCGGCCCCTTGGAGCGAGTCGGAGTACTCGAGGGTCGAGCCGTTAAGGAGTTCCGCGCTCGAAGCGTCCACCACGACTTTGACGCCACCGAATTCGCGCACGATGTCGTCGTCGGCGAACTCGGAGTCGAAGTACATGTCGTAGTTGAAGCCCGAGCAGCCGCCCGGCTTCACCGACACGCGAAGCGCCAAGAGCTCCTCGACGCCCTCGGCGGCGATGAGCTCGGCGACCTTCTCGGCGGCGCCATCGGTCAAGTTGATCGGGTTGGGATCCTTCTTGGTCAAGTTCACGGTGGTGGTGGTCATGTTCGACATGGCGCTCCTTCGAGAGTTCTTCGTTCCATGATAGTGAGGGTTTTGCGCAATGAACACCCCCCTTCATTCACCGGTAGCGTTTCAACGTGCAAGCGTCCGATCGACTCAGAGAGCGCCTCAGCCAGGTGCTGGACCCCGAACTCGGGGCCTCCATCGTCGAACTCGGCATGGTCGGTGAAATCACCGTTTTTGAACGTCACGCTGTCGTGCACGCCTCGTTGACAACCGTCGGCTGTCCCCTACGGAGCCAGATCGAACGCGACGTCAAAGAGGCCGCGCTGACCCTCGAGGACGTTGACACGATCGATCTCGTCATGGGCGTCTTGGACGCACCGGCGAAGGCCGCACTGATGAAGCGCGCGAGGACCATCGCCCAGGCGAGTGCACCCTCGACCTCGATCCCCACCCATACGCCGGTCCTCATGATCGCCTCGGGAAAGGGCGGCGTTGGAAAATCGTCGATCACCGCGAACTTGGCGGTCGCCCTCGCCGCCACGGGTCGTTGCGTCGGCGTGTTGGACGCCGACATCTGGGGATTCTCGCTCAGTCGACTACTGGGCATTCATGGCGATATCGAGGCGAGCGGGGGCAAGATGCAACCACTCGAGCGCAGCGTCGGGGCCGGATCGATCAAGTTGCTGTCCATGGGTCTGCTCGCCGACGAGGATCAGGCACTCATGTGGCGTGGACTCATGGTGCAAAAGGCCGTCGCCCAGTTCATTGAGGACGCTGATTGGTCGGGCATCGACTATTTCTTGATCGACACTCCTCCGGGGACCGGCGACATCGCGATGACCCTCGCGCGGCTCTTGCCCCAAATGGGTCAACTGGTCGTGACGACGCCGACGATCGCGGCCCAACGCGTCGCCGCGCGAGCCGCCGATTTCGCGCGCAAGTCCAACATCCGCGTCCTGGGTGTCATCGAGAACATGAGCGGATTCATCTGCACTTGTGGTGAGCGACACGATGTCTTTGGCCAAGGCGGCGGTCGCTCGCTCAGTGAAGAGCTGCACGTGCCGCTCCTCGCCGAGATCGAACTCAACGCGGCCATTGGCGAAGGCGGTGATCACGGTGAACCGGTCGTCATGGCCGAATCCGACGAAGGCGTCTTTCATCGACTGGCTCGGCGAATCCTCGATGACGTCGCCCCGCCCTTTGGCGCCGTCGGCTGCTCGGCCCGAATGCTCGACTCCCTTTCGAAAGCCGTTGCGAACGTTCGTCAGTCGTCGTAGCCGACGTCACCCGGAAGCAGAATCTGAATCTCGCCGTTTCGATTCACGATCCGCGGCTCCACGCGAACGATGTCCTCCAGTGACCTCGCGTAGTCGAGGACTTCTCGCGAAGAGCGAAAATGGGCGATCGCCTCGAGGTTGCGGATCGTCGGAAAGATCATCTCGAGTTCGCCGCGGGCGTGCGCGTCGAGCGCGTCGACGGGCCGTATCCACTGATCGGCGACGGTTTCGCCGGCGTCGTGCGTGGCCAACTGATCCGGCGGCGTACGTACCACGAAAAAGCGCGTGTCGTAGCGACGAGGTGGTCCCACCGGCGTCACCCAATGCGCGACGTACTCGAGACCCCGTAGGTCCAGTAGCAATTCCTCTCGCTCCAGCATTTCAATGAAGTCGTGCGTGCCGGCATTCACCGCGCGGCGACTGGCCGCCAGTCGTCGAATCGATTCGGAGTCGCTGAGTTGCACGGGCTGACCCAGGCGGTCGCACACGATCAACAGTCCGGCCTCTTCGAAGAGCTCGCGCAGACACGCGACGTAGTAGGCGAGGCCCCCGCTCTCCAGTCCGAGACGTCGCGAAGCCTCGACGTCATTCAGACCGAAGGAACGACCTTGGGCGGCCGGTCCCGCGTCCGTTTCGTCGACGCCGCCGCCGGGAAAAACGTACGCGCCACCGACGAAATCGCTGTTGAGGTTTCGACGGAGCATAAGAATTTCATAACCATTGGCGCCGTCACGTACCGTGATGACGGTCGCGGCCGGACGGGGACTCAAGGTTTCGGCCATAGTGAAAACTACTCAGCACCGGCCCTGCAGTCGACCTCGATGTCCCTTCCACTAAGTTTGTTGTCCTAAGCGCAACAAGGAGCATTGTGGCCAAGTCCCCCGCATCGAAGAAGAACGTCGCGTCAAGCCGTCCCGCGACTCGAGCAGCTAAGCGAACACCGGGCCGAGCTCCCGTCAAGTCCTCGAGTGGTCGACCGGCTGGACTCTTTACGTGGCTCGCCGTGGGACTCGTCGTGGTCATTGTGGCCACCCTGGTCATCATCAAAGTCGCGAGTGGTGGTCCTGGTTCGACCAGTGGCACAGGAGCATTCACGCCGGTTGATCCCACGACGTTCTCCCAAATAACGAAGGTGCCGGCGTCAGTCTTTAACGCGGTCGGTGCCACGTCCCAGGTCGTGCAGGTGTCGCCGCCCATCACGTTGAAGGATCAGCCAGCGTTAACGGCACAGAACAGCTCGGGAAAGACAGTGCCCGAGATCTTGTACGTCGGCGCCGACTATTGCCCCTACTGCGCCGCGCAGCGCTGGCCGACGATTATCGCTCTCAGTCGCTTCGGCACCTGGTCGGGCCTGGGCAATATGACCAGCTACGCGCATGACGTCTACCCGAGTACGCCGACCTTCACCTTCTCGAGGGCTTCGTACAAATCCCAGTACCTCGTCTTCAAGAGCGTCGAGGAGTACACCAACTACCTGAACTCGGCGGGCACGAACTACCAACTCCTGCAATCGCCGACCAAGGCCGAGGTGGCGTTGGTGGAGAAATACGACACGCCGAAGTACGTCACGGGCCTCTCTTCGTCTGACGGCAATCCGATTCCATTCATCACCATGGACAACAAGTTCATCATCTCGGGTGCGAGTTACTCCCCAGACACGTTGACGTCACTCACTCGTTCCGACATCGCCACGGGCCTCAGCGATCCGACGAGTCCGGTCACCGACGCGATCATCGCGTCGGCGAACTATCAGACCGCGGCGATCTGTTCGATGACGAACAACGAACCGTCCAACGTGTGCACGAGCTCCGGAGTGATGGCCGCAAAGACAGCCATGAACATTAAATGAACCGAACGCTAGGGCGCGTTCCCACCTGGGCGGTCATAACGACTTTCGCCTTGAGTTTGATCGGTCTGGCGCTCTCCACGTATCTCACGATTACGCACTTCAACCCTCAAGCCCTCATCTGCTCCAACAAGGGCTTCGTTGACTGCGGGGTGGTCACCACGTCCGCGCAGAGTCGATTGCTCGGTATTCCCGTCGCGTTTCTCGGACTCGGAACGTACGTTGTGATGACGGCGCTGAATTCACCGTGGGGATGGCGGGCGAAAAACTATTGGATTCACGTCGCGCGCTTTGCGATCGCCATAGTTTCGATGTGCTTCGTGCTCTGGTTGCTCTACGCCGAGCTCATCATTATTGACAATCTCTGCTTGTACTGCACCGGCGTTCACTTCGTGACGTTCGCACTCCTCATCGTCCTCACCCAAGTGAGCCCGGCCCAACTCGGCTGGGTGAAGTCACGCGCGGAGTAAACCTCGCCGTTCGATTTCATTCAGTCCGCCCCAGATTCCGTAGGACTCGTGGCGGGCGAGCGCCGCTTCCAGGCACTCTTCACGAACCCCGCAACTCGCACAGATGCGCTTGGCCACCAACTCACGCTCCAGCCGATCCTCTTTGCGCTCCGCGCTATCGGCGGGATAGAAAAGCGCGCCCTCACTGTTGCGACACGCGGCGGCATCAGTCCAATCCAAAGGCGTAATCGCCATAAGTCGCTCCCCCTCGGTTTGACCCAGAACCGCAGGTTAACCACTCACCAGCGAACGGGCAAGAGTAATTTTCGCTCCGCACTTCGAGCCAACAACGGGCCATTTTGCTGCTCCGCTACGCTGAACCAATGGCCATTGTTCTTCTGGCGAGCGACCTCGCCTCCTTGCGCAAGGAGCTGCGCACCACGCTCGAAGGGCCGGACCTCCTCATTGAGGAAGTCGCCAACGGCCCCGAAGTCATCGCCCGCGTCGAAGAAGGCGGCGTCGACCTGGTGGTCCTTGACCTGCAGATCGGCACGATGGGCGGAATGGCCATTTGCATGGAACTGCGACACGAGGAGTCCTACGGCGCGGCCGAACCGGTCGCCGTGTTGATGTTGCTCGATCGTCGTCCGGACGTCTTCTTGGCTCGCCGCAGCGGCGCCGAGGGTTTCCTCGTCAAGCCGCTCGATCCCCAACGGCTGCGAAGCGCGGTGCGAGCACTGCTGCGCGGCGAAGAGTACGAAGACGAATCGCTGCGCCCCTCGACCGTCCGCGTCGGGAGCACCGACATTCAATGAGCGCCCCACAGCCCCCTTCGTCGGGACTGTCTCGGCTTCGAAAACGCATCGTCGGACGAGAAGAGACACGACCGAAATCGCCCGAGGCCATCGCCATCCACGAACGGGTCGACCAACTGAGCGAGCTCGAACTTCGCGACGTGATGACACCGCGCACCGACGTCGTTTTTCTCACCACGCCGGTGACGCCCGAAATGATCGCCGAAGCGATTCGCGACACCGGTCACACCTGTTTTCCAGTCGTCAACGGCGACCTCGATGAGGTCGAGGGCGTCCTCTTCGTGAACGACCTATTTCGCAGCACCACCGCCAAGCGCGCGATCGGGGTCTCACTGCCGACGGCGACCGAGATCGCGCGCAAGATTCGACGTCCGTTCATGTTGCCCGAGACGATGGACCTCTTGGAGAGTCTCGGTGAGATGCGAGAGAAGCGTCGGACGTTCGCGCTCGTCCTCGACGAGCACGGCGGCGTCGCGGGCGTCGTGTCGATCCGCGACATCCTCGAACAGCTGGTCGGCGATCTGAATGACGAGTTCGACGAAGACGAAGAGCCGACAATCGTTCGCATTCGTCAAGACCGCTGGCTCGTCGACGGACAGACCCACGTCGACGAGGTGGAAGAGGCGCTCGGCATTTCGATTCCCGAGGGCGAGTACGTCACCTTCGCCGGTTTCATCCTCGATCTGGCGGGTGTGATACCCCAAGCCGGAACGATCTACACCTACAAGGACTGGACGTTTCGAGTGCAGTCGGTCGAACGTCGACGAATCAGCGAGGTCGTGGTCGAGTACCACAAGCCCGCCGCACCGGAAGTCCCACCGGTCATCTGAGCATTGTTTGAATCACCAGCCACCGACTAGGATTAGCGGGCTGCGAGGCAACTCGCTGCGGGCTGTAGCGCAGCTTGGTAGCGCGCTGCGTTCGGGACGCAGAGGTCCCGGGTTCAAATCCCGGCAGCCCGACCACCAACGAAGTACCAGGTGACATGCAGTGCAGGCCCCCATCGTCTAGCGGCCTAGGACACCACCCTTTCAAGGTGGCGGCACGGGTTCGAATCCCGTTGGGGGTGCTCTGGAAAATCACCCCAAAACCCTTTATTTACAAGGGTTTTGGAGTGACCGCGAGTGACCAGTAGTGACCGCGAATGTCCGCCATTTACCCCTGCTACATGCCCGTTATATGCCCGCAGTATGCCCGAGAACGGTGAGGTCAGTCGCGATTGGCGCCCGCTCCAGATCTCAGAGACGACGCTCGAATGCACGCCCTGGGCAGAAAATTGCCCGTCGCAGCGAGCGACCGGATTAACTGAGGTCGGAGTCGGAGTCTCCCACCCGAGGCAGCCGAATCACTGGGGCTGGCCATTCGAAAGACTTTCGAAACACTCAATTATCTCAGCGCGAAAGGGTCAATCTGACTGGACACGAAAGCGCTTGCGAACTCTAGGGTCCGTGTTTATCGGCACCCGTTGGCTAAATAGCCAGCTGAAAAGTTCCTGCATTGCGGAAACGTATACGACTACGTCATCTCGAAGAGCTGGGCCATCACTGTCGCCGAATGAGACAAGGTACTCTCGCGATTGCCTATTCCACTCACGCCATTCCAACAGGCGTGAAGCCTTCAGTTTGATGTTGTGATTCCACTCGGTCACTTCTTCGGTCTGGCGAAACGATATTGACTGAATGATCGGTGCGACACCGTAGTGGAGCAGGTAGTTGCGCAAATCTCTGAGAAATCGAGTCTCGTTGAGAGCCATAACGCCCGCGTTTCGCTCGCGATAACTGGCGACCACGTCAGGAACATCGGATTCAAAATGCGTGAGAAGACGTCTTGTGTGATCGACAAGACTGACGGCGGATGCCAGCTCGTTGTGCAGACGCTGATCCACTTCATCCCAGAACTCAGCTGTTTCCGTACTGTGGTCAGAGGACAATTTCAAGGAAAATCCAATGTCGGCTCTTGGCCGATCAAGAATGCGCGTCAATTCTTGCGAGTTACGCCTGAATACAACGAATGAACGACTGACCATGTTCCAGTAGTCCGCTCCGGTTCGCACCCATTCGCCCCAGCGAGCCGCGTCTACCGGAATCCGCTCGTCGCTCATTCAGTTCTCGCAGTAACAGCAGCGATCCCAGTTCCAAGTCAGTTCCGATGACCGCTTTAAGTAGGACTTAGCCGCAACTCCAAAATCACCTTCTTGGGTGGCAGTGAAGTGACGACCGATGCACATCACACCAACCGTTGCGGCACCTGCTGACTTCAGCGCGGATGAGGCGCTCTGCACCCTCGAACCCTTCGTAAAGGTATCGTCAATCACAAGCACTGACGTTCCCGCCTGAATATTCTCCGGCACACGAAACCTCTCAGTTGAGAATTCGCGGTCGTCTGGATAGTCAGGATTCGGATTTAGAAGGGAGCGATATCGGTCAATCGTTACACCGATCTTCTCACTGACCATTGTTTCGAGGGGATGCCCTTCGCGATTTCGCGTACTCGGAATTGAAGTGACGACAGAGAAGGACGGGACACCGGCTGAACGTGCCAGACATTCTTCGTGAACTTTAAGCCACCTCCAAAGAATGGCCGTAAGACCGGCGATCTTCCTCAACCTCTTTTCAAAGGCGTAGCGCTCGTCCTTGTAAAACGCCAATTCGTGTGCAAGTTGATGCTGTTTCACCGCAAGCGATACAAATCCAATCGAGTCAGCAACGCTCGGAAGTGCACTCCTCGCCGATCTACACGGTATGCACATTGTGAAAGTGCCGATGACCGAGGTGTGGCATGAAGAGCACACGCCTGGGCCGTCCGGCAAGACGGGACGAAGAAAATTCGCATATGGCTCACTGAGTTCATCAATGGTGGGCACAGTCCGAGGTCAGGTATCTACTAGATGATCTGTCCAAAGATTTGATCGGTCTAGCTGCGACAAGATCTCATCAACTGAGGACACGAAGTGAGCGCCGGGTCGTTCACCATAATCGCGAGCCCAGTCGTGCTGTCGAAGTTGTTCCATCAGAAAAACTTGTCGTCCGTGCTCAAGCGCAAGGCGGGCCTGCATTCTTGCACCACTCTTCCAGTCGGCCTCAATTACGACGGTCGCAGAAGCGAAACCACTCATCACCGCATTTCGCATCGGAAAGGAGATTTTCGTGGGAGCTGCTTCGGGCAGGAATTGAGAAAGCACCATTCCCGTATTGGCGATTCGTTCTTGGAGGGCAGCGTTTTCTTTCGGATAAGTTCGCATCAGCCCTGTCCCTATGACAGCAACGGTTCGCCCGTTCGCATCCAGGGCACCCAGATGCGCAGCGGTATCAATTCCGGAAGCGAGACCGCTGACAACTGTGACTCCGCGGCCAGCAATTTCGGAGGCAAGCCGGCGAGCGCGCTGCACCCCATCAGGGCTTGCCGACCGCGTGCCGACAATCGCGACACCATCTGCGTCCTGACTCGCCTGTGACCCTCTCCATGTAATGAACGGCGGGCGCTGATGAATTCCAAGTAGTTGCGACGGAAAATCAGGCTCTAGGAAGGTGGCGAAATGAATACCTTCAAGTGACCACCTCGCTAGAAGATTTTCGGCCGTCGAGACTGCCGTGTGGAGTTCGTTTCCTTCTTCGAACAACCTCTCACCCTGGAGTTGGGAGAGAAGTGCCTCTGCGCTACCCAGATCGTCAACCAGGACCCCTACCTGAGTCCAACTCAACTTTGTCCCTAGAAGGATGGCCAGAAGTGCAGCTCGTTCTTCCATGCCCCACCTCCTTTACTAGACCGTAGCGAACATACGTTCGCATATGGGTGTTACACGATACGAGGCTCAAGTTACCTGGTATTCAAGCGAAATATTCCATAGTCGGTTCAGTCGAAGTCTGCTTTAACAGGCCTATGCCTCTCACCAGTCTGGTCCAAACTCAGCCATGGTGCTGACCTTCAAAACCAGTAATCATGCCCTCCAACGCGTCTGAAAGGCGTCGGTCGCGATCTCTGGTCGCATGCTGATACCGGAGTGCAGCGGGTGAAGAAGCGTGGCCCGCTCGATGCATCAACTCTGCCGTCGTAGCTCCGGTGGCCGCGGCGAATGTCAAGCCCGTGTGGCGCATGTCGTGGAGCCGTAGGTCAGGTCGCCCGACAATCAGCCTCGCCCTCTCCCATGAACCTTGAAGAGCGTCCCTCGAGAGAATCGAGCCTCCCCTCCCGCTGACTACCAATGACTCAGGATCGCTCGACGTAAATGTCTCAAGATGTTGCATCAGTGACTTCATGACAGATCGAGGTACGGAGATTGACCGTCGCCCAGCTGCCGTTTTCGGCAACTTCACAATCTGCCGACCATCCATGCCGAAGGTGCGGCTCTGAAGAATGCTGATTACACCCTGCCTTAAGTCAACATCCATTCTTCGCAATCCGAGAATCTCGCTTCGTCGCATCTGGCACCAGGTGGCAAGGGGCACAACGATTCGGAGATGTTCTGGCATCGCTTCAGACAGAAGTTCGATCTCCTCAGCCGAAGCGATCGGCCTTTCTGCAGCATGCTCTGTTCCGGCGCCCTCGATCTTGCAAGGCGAGCTTGAAATGATGCCGTCAGTGACAGCGGTTCTCATGATTGACGACAGCAGGCGGTACGCCTTCGATGCCGTGGCAGGGTGGTCCTTCGCAATTTCTGCGTGCCAAGAACGGATCTTGGTCGGAGTAAGTCCGGACAACGTTGAAGCTCCGAGCGGCGCGAGCACGTGCATGTCAAGGACATGGCGGTACAACTCCACTGTTCGCTCCGCCAGGTGAGTTCTCTGACTCAACCAATCATTGGCGTAATCACATACCGTAACCTCACCCCCGCGAGGATCAATCCATTTGCCTCTCCGAAGATCCGTTTCCATCGCGGAGAGACAGGCCTGGGCGTCAGCCTTTGTAGCGAACGTTCCCGCCGACTGAACACGTTCGTCTTTCCAGAAGAGGGCTTGCCAACGACCCGAGGGTCGTTTTCTGACAGATCCAAAGTGACGCCGAGTCATCAAGTTCTCGTTCCTTTGTCGTTCCTTGTCCCAAATAGCCAATGACAACGGTCGCCAATGTCGCGCAATCGTTCAAGGAACTTGAATCGATGTTTCTGAGGGTCGTGTTCAGTCACCGAGTCTCTTCTCCGATGCAGAAGGCGAGTCTCACGTTGCTCCTTATAGAGCCGAGATAATTTCGCCCCCTACTTAAGTAGCCACTCATTTTCCGAGTTTCGGGACACAACTTTTGGCGATGAGACCACAGAAACTTTTGAATTGTAGGTAGGACAACGATTTTGATGATCACTCAGTGAGCCCGTACGGACGGCTTGGCGCTTCGCGCACGCCGTCCTCGGGCTTTTGGACCTGGGACGACCAAAGGCCAAGGAAAGAAAGCGTGATGAACTCACATATACGTCAATCAAGGAGCGCCACCTTTGCCTTGACGGGTCGTTCAGCCCAAGCGCGGAGATAGCGTGAAGTCGAAGAGCGAAGGGACCTGAAATCACACGGACTGTGTCTCGCCGACGACTGCTCTGGTGGCTGGGATCTGGGCTCGCTGCCGTGGCTGTGGGAGGTGCCACCGCCTACGAACTCGTGGATCACGGGATCCTTCCCGGGAAACAACGGCTAGACGAGCTTGACGGAGCGTGCTCAGTTCCCGCGCCAACTCTGTCGTTTGCTCCCCTCGGGCCGTCCTTCTCCGATCAATTCTTTTCTTCCGCGCGCGGTCGCTCTGTTGGCTACACGATTGCCTATCCTCCTGGCCATCAACGTGGCGACCAACTTTCACTTATCGTCGTCCTCCACGGCTACGGCGACAACCATGTCACGGCCCTCAAGGGCATGACTCCCGCCCAGGCGGTCGCACTGCGACCCCAGCATGAGCCGATGGCCATGGTGACGGTGGACGGCGGAAACGGCTACTGGACCCCGCGTCCCCACGACGACCCGATGGCCATGGTGGTGGAGGAACTGATTCCCATGTGCCAGGGGCTGGGTCTCGGCCGCCAACCCCAGCAGATCAAGCTGATGGGCATCTCGATGGGTGGATTCGGTGCGCTGGCGATAGCCGAGAGCGTGCCGCACCTCATCCACGGAGTGGCGGCGATCAGTCCGGCGATCTGGACGACGTACGACCAGGCCCAAGAAGCAAATCCGAACGCGTTCGCCTCTCGACGGTCGTTTGAGCACTACGACGTGATTTCCCACGCAGAAAAGCTCGCGGGACTCCCGTTGAGAGTGGCGGTCGGCACCGACGACCCTTTCTTCCCGGGAGTGAAGACATTCGTTGAAGCGGTACCGCATCCCGAAAGAGTCGTGTTCGATTCGGGATGTCACACCAATTCGTTCTTCCTTGCTCAGGAGCCTCCATCGATCCAGTTTCTATCGAGGTATGTGGTACACGGCTAAAAGTGGCGGCACAAAGATTAGGTGCGGGTTCGTGTCGCACCGCTGGCGCAAATGGATCATGGCACGTCAATTCAATCATTAGAATCGAAGATTGGTGACTTCGGATGATGTCGAGATTCCTCAAACTCTCAAGGCCGCCGTGGCCGAGCGTGAATCGCTTCGCCATGAAATTCTCACGGCAGTCCATGCCATGTCTATCCGTCGCGAGGATCTCAGGCAACGAATAGTTCCAACGACAAAGCTTTGGGAGCAATCGCGACCACATGCCGACGACAAAGAGGCTGAATTCTTGCGTCTCCACAAATCCTTCCTCGACCTAGCGAAGGCGCTGGGCGAATCTCAGCGTGAGTCGACCGCGTCAATGAAGGAAGTACCATCTTCGGGCTCGACTCTCAAATTCATTCGTAATCGCGCAACTCCAACTAAGGCACTTCTGCACGAACAGAAGGTGATTAAGGCACTTCGAAGCGAGTTGAGCGAAGGCTTGATTGAGCGATCCAGGATCTTCGACCAAATTGAGGTTGTCGCCAATCAAATGGAAGCGCTCGTCAAGGCAGAAACTGCCAACTAGCGACCGTTACTTCGGAATCACACCGAGACGGTGGCCACCTTCCCAAGGTCGTATCCTCCAGTCGGAGATTGTGTGGGTCGGACCTCCGACTAGAACCCGGACTTGATCTTGAACTTCGTATGGGACACGATTCTGAACGTTGTCTAACATCCCAGCGAGAGAGACGAGAGTGGGACCGTCCTCACATTCGGTCCTGTGGCACTACCAACAGTGAAAGTACCAATGATCGTTACGCCATCGTTTTCGTAAACGGGGATGGTGATGTTTCGATTCTTGCTGGTCTCATTCCATGTGGCTGCTTCTGAGAGAGATTTCACGTCACCGCCCGAGGCGCAGTTAAGTTCGCGTTGCTCTACATATCCCTGCGTCTTGCCTTGATCGACGACGACAGCGATGAGATCCGGTGTGCCTTGCTGGTTCGAGACACCGTACGTCTGTCCATTCGCGTTGACCCCCCATGAGGTCTTGACCTGGTTCACGTACGTGACTTGCAATGTCCATGTTGCGTCCGGGCTCGTCTGGATGGTCACTGAATCTACGCCAGCCGTGAGCGGTACGACCTCGCTCGCAGTTCGATAAATGGACGGACGGGTCAAATCCGTCGCGTCGCAAGTCATGCTGGACCCGTCGGGAAAGTCGAAGGAACCGGCAGTGAGGCACGTCAAAGCGAGTGACACATCCGTAGCCGTCGCGGGCGGTGCGCCGATATCAACCGACGCAGTTCCGGTTCGTGTTGCACTTATAACACTGCCGAGGAGAGTGTCGACTGGCGCGCCCGGAGGAGAAAACAACCCAGAAGCAACGGCGACGCCGCCGGCCACGAGGGTTACACCGAGGAGTACGCCTGTTCCAGTGCGCCAGCGCCAGCGACGTCGCACCCGAGGACTGTCCATGACGGTTGCCTTTAGCGCTTCACGCAATGCTCCCGTGAAAACCGGATCCATCTCCATCGTGCTCATCGGCTCGTCTCCTTTGTCACGTTCGTGTCGACCTCAAGGTTTCCGAGCGCCGCGGCGATGCGAACCCGCGCACGATGGAGGCGCGTCCGTGCGGCGCCTTCGGTAATGCCCAGGGCAGCCGCAGCTTGGGCGGGTGAGTAGCGCTCGAACGCGGTGAGCGCGATGAGAGCGGCGTCTGCAGGTGGCAGGGTGCCCATCGCTTCCCGCACCTTTGCGGCGAGTCGGATCTCTTCAATCGTTTCCAAAGCGAGATCCTCCGAACTTCGCATTTCTGTGGCGCGCGGCAGTGATGCAATAAGTGCTCGATAACGGCGGATTCCACGAGTCAGATTTCGAGAGATATTTGTGGTGGTGACAAGTAGCCAGGGCAATACCGATCCATCGACCACCCGCACCGACTTCCGACGTCGCCACAGCTCGAAAAAAGTTGCCGCTACGACGTCCTCCGCGACATGGACGTCGATGGTCATTCGTAGGGCGTGGTGATAAACGCGGTCGCGATGCAGATCGAAGATGACGGCGAAGGCGTTCCCGTCGTTCTCAAGCGACGCGGCCCAGGCAGCTGACTCTTCTGTTAGTGATCCCACTGCAGAAAATGTCCGCATCGGAGTCAGCGTTACACGAACGATCCGGTCGGTCAGTGTCGCATCTCGCGAAAGGCAGATTCCACTTATGCCCGCAGTATGCCCAAGACCCTTTTAGACTGCAATCTCCATCGATGGATTCTGCCGTTGATCAGTAGTTTCGCAACTTCCTAAATCTGATTTCACCCACCCTTTCAAGGTGGCGGCACGGGTTCGAATCCCGTTGGGGGTGCTCTGG
>Ga0302275_10003434_pt1 | contig 16034 bp, 15 predicted proteins | sample III_Bog_N2_2_FD_200229 | JGI IMG/M metagenome (GOLD analysis project Ga0302275, IMG submission 200229) | Peat permafrost microbial communities from Stordalen Mire near Abisko, Sweden - III_Bog_N2_2 | ecosystem: Environmental > Terrestrial > Soil > Wetlands > Peat | place: Sweden: Abisko...
GATGGACACAGATAAACACCGATGAAGAAATGTCAGAACGTCGTTCTGGCCCGGATTTTCGCCGGTCACTAAATGATGCGCTTTACGCGGTGCTTGAATACCACGTTTTTTATCCGTGTCCATCTGTGTCCATCTGTGGTTAAAAAAACTTTTACTGCATGGATACGGCTCAGGCAAACCCCTCCTCGGCGGCGGCTTGTTGCGCCCGGAGAATGTCGTGCAAGGTCAAGATTCCCACCAGCGGGCCGCCGGGTTGTGCCTGCAGCAAGAGAAAGCCGGTCTTGGATTCGATCAATTGCAGCTCGACCTCACGCAACGACAATTCCGGCCGGCAAATCGTGGCCTCCACCAGAACCGGCGGCCGTTTTTCCCGGATGGCCTGCTGGGCCTCCTCGCGGGTCAGCACCCCTTGAATCCGGCCCCCGGCAAGCACCGGGAACTGGGCGTAGGGATGGTTTTGCAACAGGCTTTGAATTTGCTTTAACTCCAACGACGGGACGGTCACGGGCTTGGGGTTGGCCAGCTGCGAAACCGGTTGCTTCTGCCATTCCCGCAAATCGCGCGGCGGCGCAAAGCGCGCCACGACATGCCCGTCTTGTTCCAGCAGTGCATCGTAAAAATTATGCCGCGCCAGCCGCCGGCTGATGGCCTGGCTGATCAATGCCGCCAGCATCAGCGGCGGCACGAGGGAAAACTGGTGGGTCATTTCAAACACGATCAGGATGCTCGTCACCGGGGCCCGCACGACCGCGCCCAGCGTCGCACTCATGCACACGATGGTGAGCATGGCCGCGTCCTCCGCGGGCAAGGAGAAAATCGGCTGGGCGAGGCCGGCGAGGCCCAACCCGGTCATGGCGCCGAAGAACAGCGTGGGGGAGAAGATGCCACCGCAGCCGCCCATCCCATAGCAGGCCACGGTGGCCACAAATTTCGCCGCCAGGAGCAACACCGCCGTTTGCCAAATCAGTTTGCCGGTGAGCGCCTCGGACAAATCGTCGTAACCGAGGCCGAACACGCCGAGCTTGCCCGTTTGAAGAAACACGAAGACGCCCAGCGCCCAGCAAATCAATCCGCCAAGGGCGGGACGCAACCAGGCCGGCACGGCGGTCCATTGCTTTTGGCGGGCGCGCAGGGCGAGGGCCGACGTTTGAAACGCCACGCCCACGAGGGTTCCCGCCGCCGCCACGAGCGGCACGAGCAAATAGGAATGCCAGGAAGGTTCACCCATGGAGGCGAGGGAGAAAGACGGTTGCGGCCCAATGATTCCGTGGGCGACGAGGGCGCCCAGCATGGCGCCAATAATGACACTCCCCAGCAGGCGGCTGTTCAAGTCGCCGATCAATTCCTCCAAGACAAACGTAACGCCGGCCAGCGGCGTGTTGAAAGCGGCGGCCAGACCGGCGGCGGCACCCGTGGCGGCCGCCAGCCGGCGGTTTTGTTTGGGTTCGCCGGCCATCCCCGCCAGCTGCGAACTGGCCGTGCCCGCCAATTGCACACTCGGACCTTCACGCCCCAAGCTGCTGCCCCCCCCGATCTGCAAGGCGGCCGCGATAAACTTCACCCACAACACCCGGAATGGCACAAAGCCGAAATTTTTCCAGAACGCCGCCTTCAATTGCGGAATGCCGCTGCCGGCGGCATCCGTGCAAAATGAGTTGAGCAGCCAGCCGGAAACCAGGGAAGTTCCCAGGATCAAACCCAGGCTGCCCCACAGAAATACCGTGTGCGAACCGTGCGACAGGCGCATCATCCCCGCATGGTAGCCGGCATTAATCGCCAATTGGAAAGCCACCGCCACCAGTCCGGCCGCGATGCCATAGGCGCACGTTTTGAAAATCGTGCGCGGACGTTCCGGCAATTTTGCCAGCCATTCAACCAGTAACTTCACGCCCGGATGATGCCGGTAAACGCACCGGGTGAAAAGTTTCAATCGCTGGCCGGCCGGGACCGGGCAGGACTGCGCCGGCGGCCAAAATTTCGCCTTTTGCTTTCGCCCGGGGTCCTTAAACTGGCCGGGTGCCAATGGCTTTGAAACTGTTTAATACCCTGACCCGCTCCGTGCAGGAGTTCCCGCCGTCCGCTGCCGCCCACCCGGTCGGCATGTATTGCTGCGGCCCCACCGTCTATGACTTTGCCCACATCGGCAACTGGCGCACGTTCGTCTTTGCCGACCTGGTGCGCCGCACCCTGGAATTCTCCGGCCACGCCGTCAAGCATGTCATGAACATCACGGACGTGGACGACAAAATCATCCGCCACGTCCGCGAGCGCAACCTCCCCCTGCGCGAGTTCACCGGCCCGTTCGAGGCCGCGTTTTTCACGGACCTCCAAACGCTCCACTGCCTGCCCCCGCACCAGACCCCCCGCGCCACCGAACATATCCCGGAGATTGTCGCGCTCATTGAGAAACTTGTCGCGCGCGGCGTTGCCTACGCGGCCGGCGACGGCTCGGTTTACTTTTCCATTGATAAATATCGCGGCTGCGGCTGCACCTACGGCCAGTTGCAAAAACTGAATTTCGACGAGCTCCGCGTGGGCGAGCGCGTGGCGGCTGACGAGTATGAAAAGGAAGCCGTCGCCGACTTCGCCCTCTGGAAAGGGCGCGTGCCGGAGGATGGCAACGTATTCTGGCCCAGTCCCTGGGGCGAAGGCCGCCCCGGCTGGCACATTGAGTGTTCCGCCATGAGCATGACCGCCCTCGGCGAAACCTTTGACCTCCATCTCGGCGGCGAGGACCTGAAATTCCCGCATCACGAGGATGAAATCGCCCAAAGCGAAGGGGCGACCGGCAAGCCCTTTGTCAAACACTGGCTGCACGGCGCGCACCTGCTGGTGGAAGGCAGAAAAATGAGCAAACGCCTGGGCAATTTTTTTACCCTGCGCGATTTGGTGGCGAAGGGCTTCACGGGCCGCGACGTGCGTTTTCTGCTGATCTCCGCGTGTTATCGCGAAACGTTCAACTTCACGCTCGACGGCCTGAGCGGGGCCAAAAGCTCACTGGCACGCATCGACGAGTGCGTGGCCAAACTCCGAGACGTCGCCGGCGAGGTCACGGCGGCGCCGGAGGCCGCGTTCGTCCAGTCCTTCGGGGAGGCGCTGGCGGATGATCTGAATGTCGCGGCGGCATGGGGGGTGGTTTTTGAGTGGGTCCGCGAGACCAACAAACGCCTGGCGGCCAACACCCTGCCTCCCGCCGGGGCGGCCGCCGCCCTGGCCGCCTGGGAAAAAGTGGATTCCGTGCTGGCCGTCGGCGCGAAGTCCCAGGCCGATGAAATCCCGGCGGAGTTGAATGCCTTGCTGGCAGCCCGGCAGGCCGCCCGCCAGGCCCGGGACTTCAAACGGTCCGATGCCATCCGCGACGAACTCAAGGCCAAAGGCTGGATCATTGAAGACACGCCCAAAGGTCCCAAACTAAAAAAACTCTAACCCATGCACAAAGGCGTTTTCATCTCATTTGAAGGCTCGGAAGGATGTGGCAAATCCACCCAGATTGAATGCCTTGGCCGGCATCTGCGCGCCATCGGCTATCGCGTCCGCGCCATGCGCGAACCCGGCGGCACCCCCATCGGCGAGGAAATCCGCCACACCCTCAAGCACAGCCAGAACAACGCCGCCATGACCCCGGAGGCCGAGTTGCTCCTGATGAACGCCAGCCGCGCCCAGCTCGTGCGCGAAGTCATCCGCCCCGCGCTGGCCGCCGGGGAAATCGTTTTGTCCGACCGCTTTTACGATTCCACCCTGGCCTATCAGGGCTATGGCCGCCAGCTCGATCTGGCCATGGTGCGCGCCGTCGTGGACGTCGCGGTGGGCCGGACGCGGCCCGACCTCACCGTGCTCCTGGTCGTCCCGCCCGAAATCAGCGCCCAGCGCCGCGCCCAGCGGCAAGCCACCATGCCCTTTGTCCGCGACCGGATCGAAGAGGCGGACCGGGGCTTCTTCGAGCGCGTGGAAGAGGGGTTTGCCGCCCTCGCGGCCGCCGAACCCGCGCGTTTCCGCGTGCTGGATGCCGCCGGTGCGCCGGACAATGTGGCCGAGCGCATCTACGACGTGGTCCGGCCCGCCCTGCCCAAACTCGGCCGCTGGTAGGGGCGACGCCCCGTCGCCGGTTCCCAGATTCTAAATTCCATCTTCCAACTCCTAAATTCCTTTGCAGGAATCCAACCGCGGAGTAACTTTGGCGCAGGCCATGATTGACAACACCATCAGCGAAATTGAAGCCCGGATCGGCGCGGCGGAATCCGTCACCCCCGAACGCCGGCAGGAACTCTTGCAACTGCTTGCCACCTTGAAGACCGAAGTGGCCGAGCTCTCCAAAACCAACGGCGAACAGGCCGACAGCATCGCCGGTTTCGCCCGGCTCTCCACGCATGAAGCCATGCGCAGCGAGCAAAACCCCCAGTTGCGCGAAATCTCGCTGCTGGGCCTGCGCTCCTCCGTGGAGGACCTGGAACAGTCGCATCCGCACCTGACCCAGTTGGTCAACCGCTTCAGCAAAATGCTTTCGGACTGGGGCATTTAGCAGCAAAAGATTTATTTAACCACAGATGAACACAGATAAACACAGATGAAGAAAGGCGGGGACGGCCTTTGCACCCGGTTTTGCCGGTCACTAAACCGTGCGCTGGATGAGCGGCTGGAAGGGCGCGTTTTTTATCGGTGTTCATCGGTGTCTGCAATTCTGTTTTCCTGAACCGTCACGGTTGCGTGCCGCCAACGCGGGTTTCGTGGGAGTGCCTGCTAATGGTACGCGATTATATCATTTGCCGGATTTATTCGCTTTACCATTTTTGAAAGCCGTTTAGACTGGGGTCAGTCAGCATCGCTAATGGGTTTAAATTCACTATTTATGAAACAGGTCCACCGCACATTGTCTTTGGTTTTCGCCGGTCTCCTCCTTGCCACCGGTTTTGGCTGCAAACCCAGCGCTGGAGGTCCAGGTGCGCCAACGCCACCGCCATCCTCGGCGTCGCCCCCGTCGGCCGAGGCGGCCGCCAAATTTGTTTCGGTCCGGACCAACAGTTTCAACGAAGTGACCTCCCAGCTGGATCCCGGGGGCAATTTCTACCTGTATTTGAGCACCGCCCAATGGCTCAAAGGGCTGTCCGGCAGCGTGTCCCGCTTGCAATCCTCGGTGGACGCCCTGCCGCAGTTTAAAGCTGAAGAACGCGCGAATGTCGCCAAGGCTTTTGACTTGGTCACCCGCCTCATTCAAGACAGCGGCATTGAAGAGGCCACCGGCATCGGCATCAGTTCCATCGAAACCGAGCCGGGATTCTATCGCAACAAGTTTTTGCTCCACCATTATCCCGGCCAAGGTGAGGGGTTCTTCTGGAGCCTGATGGGCGGAAAACCCCATCCTTTTGAGGGGCTGAACCTGCTGCCCGCCAACACCGCCCTGGCCTCGTTCTCCGACGTGGACCTGCCGCTGCTTTGGTCGGTCATCAGCAAGGAAGCCGCCCAATCCGGCTTTCCCACCGTGCAGACCGCCGTCCAGGGCTTTCCGGCCCAGTTTCAGAAGCAAACCCAGGTCAAATGGGACCAGTTTCTGGGATCACTCGGCGGCGAAATGGGGTTCATCCTCACGCTGAACGAGTCCAACCGGCTGACGCTCCCGGTGCCCGGGGCCTCGTTTGAGATTCCCGAGCCAGGCATCGTGATTGTGCTGAAAGTGAAGGACGACACCATCTTCAATCGCATTGACCAGGAGTTGAAGAGCAATCCGATGGTGGTCAGCACCGACAAGGCGGGGCTCAAAATGCGCACCATGCCGGTGCCCTTGCCCCTGCCGTTCGATTTCCGTCCCACCGCCGCCAGCACCGGCGGCTATCTCCTCATCAGCTCCTCGGAAAAATGGATCGAAGCCGTGGTGGCGGTGCAGCACGGCGACCAGCCGGGCTTGAAGAGCACTGACGAATTCAAACACCTGTCGCAGAATCTTCCCGATCAAGGCAATCATTTCACCTTTTTCAGCGAGCGTTTTGGCCGCGCCGTCAGCCAGATTCAAACCCAGGCGATGAAAGCTGCCGGGGCCAAGAACGGCTCCCCCGACCAGTCGCAATGGCTGCAGAACCTGCTCAGCCAGAAAGTGGCGTGTTCCTATGCCGTCGGAGCCAACACGGAAAACGGCTATTTGATCACCGGCAACGGCACCCAGAGCGGAGCCAGTCTCGCCTTGGTGCCCGCCGCCGCTGTTTCCGGCATGCTGGCGGCCATCGCCGTTCCCAACTTTGTCAAAGCCCGCGCCAGGTCGCAGGAAAACGCGTGCATTAACAACCTGCGCCAGCTCGCCGCCGCCAAAAACGAATGGGCGCTGGAGAAAAACAAGCCAACCGGCGCCGTGCCCACCAAGGAAGATCTCCTGCCCTATCTTAAGAAATGGCCAGTCTGTCCAGGCGGCGGCACCTACACGATTGGCCCTGCGGGCAAGTTTCCCCCCACTTGCAGCCTTCCCGGCCATGTCCTGCCCTAATAACGATACCAGGCGGAATTGATGTTACTGCGGCGGGGCGCTCCATCGTTACCGACTTGGCCACGTCCGGGGCCATTTAGGATGGGCCGCAGGATAATCTGACCGGCATTGAGAAAAGCGCTACTATTTCGAGCGGACTTCACCGGGTGAATTTGCGCCAGCCGACACCAGGTTATCCTCCAATGATTTTATGGTGCCGCTCCGTTATAAAATCCCAGTTGATGATATGAAAAAATGCGGCCACATATTCCGGCCGGCGATTCTGGTATTTTAGATAATAGGCATGTTCCCAAACGTCAATGCCCAGGAGTGGTTGCCTGCCGTGACTGACTGGTGAATCCTGGTTGGCCGTCGGTTCGATGCTCAACTTCTTGTCGGCGTCCAAAACCAGCCACGCCCATCCGCTGCCGAATTGTCCCAGCGCGGCTTTGGTGAATTGTTCCTGGAAAGCGCCGATGCCGCCAAAGCTGGCGTCAATCGCTTGCGCCAGCCTGCCAGCGGGTGCGCCACCATCCTTTTTGAGCGTTTGCCAGAACAGCGAATGATTGAAGTGCCCGCCGCCCTGGTTGCGCACGGCAGAGCGGATTTTTTCGGGCACCGCATTCAGGTCTTGCAGCAGGGCTTCAACGGACTGCTTTCCCAATTCGGGATATTCCGCGACGGCCTTGTTGAGATTGGTCACATAGGCCGCGTGATGCTTGTCGTGATGAATCTCCATCGTGCGGGCATCAATGAAAGGCTCAAGCGCGTCGGTGGCGTAGGGCAACGGCGGCAGGGTAAACGGCCCGGTGGCTGCGGCAACGGCGGGCGCGGCCGGGTTGCTTTGGGTCAGCGCGCCGGGTAACACGGCCAGCGCGGCGCCGGCGAAGGCGGTGGTTTTAATGGCTTGGCGGCGGGTGATCATATTTTTGACTGGTTAACGGTTGATTTTTTCGAAAGAGTTTCGCGCACACCTTGGCGTTAAGGGTGACGTCGGCATCATAATCCGCTAATGGGCATTGAGCAAGCGGCGACCGGTCGAAAGGTCGAAACCGGACATGACCTCAAACATCGTTTGTACGATGATGATCATGGGTTGGTTGACTTGCGTGCCGCTTGCGCCAAGGCATCCGCGAGTTGTTGGGGCGTCCAGTCATTGCCGTCAAACTGGCGAAAGATGATTCCGTCCGGATCGAGCACCACGGTCCGCAAATTGTGCGAAATGGTGGATCCTTCATGCATGATCATCAAGTCCAGGCGCGGGGCCATGTCCGCGAGAATGTTGGTGGCCACCGCCGCAAACCACCACCGGTCCGTGTGGGTGCCACGATAAATGCCGGCGTAGTTGCGCAACATTTCCGGCTGGTCGAATTCCGGGTCGAAGGAGATGCACAACAACTGCCAGTTGGTGGGCGCGCCGCCTTTGCCCGCCAGCAATTTTTGGGTCTCGGCAAAGTTTTTGTTCATGCGCGGACAGTAGTCCGGCAGCGGGCAGCGGGTGAAAAAGAAGGTGAAAACCAGGGCGCGTCCGTGAAAATCGGAGAAGCGCATGCGCTTTCCATCCTCCCCCAGCAGCTCATAATCCGGCAAACGGTCGCCCGGTTTGAGTTCAGGAATCATGGCATGAAGCATGGAGCCACGATTGCTCACGGGTTCAGCCGGCCGGCCAACCCGGTGGAGGTTCTGAATCCAATCATCATTTTCGCCCACCACCAGCGTGAACGTGATTTCATCACCCGGCAAAATGCCGCTCAACTCATTCGTGTTTTGCAGCGGGAAATCCATCGTCATTTCCATCATATAGCCAGGGATGGCCTGATGATGGATGGTGGCGGTGCGGAGGTTGGGGGCGACGGCCTGCACCACCCCGCGCGCCGCGTAAGACTGATTCGTCGCGGTGGCGACTGATTTTGGAGACGCTTCACGTTTGCAACCGGCCAGCCCGGCCAGGGCGGCGACAAGCAGGATGACAGGCTTCATTAAATCAAGGTTCACGGCGTAACTGCGCGATTTCCGCCGCCACTGCGGCAGGCGTCTCGTCGCGCAAACCATCAAAATATTGCCGGGTTCTTCCGTGCGAGTCCACCACCGCGATGCGCTCGGTGCCGATGAAATTGCCGGGCATGGAATTGAACGGATCGCCGCAGTCTTGCGCCAGAAAACTGGTGCCGATCAAGCCATACAGCATCGGCTTTGCGCCAGTCAGAAAATGCCAGCGGTTCGTGTCCGCGCCAAACCGCGCACCCCATCTCGCCAGCACCAGCGGAGTGTCTGAGCGCGGATCCACCGTGAGCGATAACAGCCGCACATCCGGGTTGGTGGCGGTCAATTGCTGGATCTGCGCCATCCGTTTCGTCACTTCGGGACACGTCAGAGAACAACTCGTGAACAAAAAGCTCACAACCACAATTTTCCCGTTCAATTCCGCCCGCGTCACCGTCCGCCCCGCTTCGTCGGTCAAGGCAAATTCCCCGAGGGTCCTCACCTTGGTGGGCAGCCAGCCGGGCGCTGGCTCACGGCGTGACCCTGAGCTGGCCGCCAGCCAACTGCCAACCGCGACCAAGGCTGACAGCGCGGTGGCGATCACCAGGAAGATTTTTACGTCATTGCGAGGTTGTGGCCGCTTATTTTTACGCGTCATGTTTACCCAGGTTGGGATGGATTCGGGGGGCCGGAAGCGAACCAATGCCTGGATTGTCGGGCATGATGCGCCGCGTCTTGGTTGACGGCGCGGCGTGGTCCGCTCATCCGGGCCGCCGCTGGGGCGGCCCGGACGGGCGCGGAATAGGGTAATCCATTCAATGCGTGAAGGGCGCGAATCAAAACATATAGCTCAAGCTTAACTTGAACAACAACGGTGCAACGAGCTGGTTGCCGTTGACGTGCTCAAAGACGGGCACCTCCACATCCGCGTAAAGTTTCACCGGGTGCAGATGAAATTCGACGCCCGGGGAGAGTAACAGGCGCGTGTAGCCGGAATTGGGGGAATTGGCAGCGGCGCCGTAATCCTTGGTCCGCTCCGAAACGATGACCTGCGCCACCGGGGCAATGCTCACCCGGCCCAGCGACAGACCTTTGTAGTCAACGCCGGCGGCGGCATCCACCTCGAAGCCCGGGCGATAGTCGCCCTGCGTCAGCACTGGCAGGTCGGCCTCGGCCTGCGCGAACCAGTCCCATTTCAAATCCGGCGAGAGATGGCCGCGGTAAAACCCCCCGAGCAGAACGTCGGTGCTGCCGGAGCCGATTTCGGAATCCCGGTCCACATCGCCATAGGCGTTTTCATGGGAATAACTGCCGGTCGGCAGCCGCAATCCCATGGTGATGCCGCTCGACAATTCCGGGGAAAACCCGGTGTAGACGGCCTTGAGTCGGATGTCCCCCAGCGAGAACCAGTTCACCGAGGTGATGGTGCCATCGGGAACATTTGGATTGGCGGTGACCGTTTTGAAGTTGCGATAAGCGAACGGCAGCTCGGCCTGGACGCCCCAACTGCGATTGAACATGTATTGGAGGCCGGCCGAGATGAAATCCGTCCGGATTTCCTTGTCGCCGTTGTTTGCGGCCGGCGCTTTGGAGTTATCGCTCCAGTTTTGATTTTGATCCTGAAAGTCATAATTCAGGAACGCCATGCCGCCGACGCCGTCGGGAAACATCGAACTGGTTCCCACCTCGAACACGCCGCAACCGCAGGCGCAGGCGTGAACGATGCTGGGCGCGAGGATTCCCGCCAGCAGACCGCAACAGGTTTTTGTCAATTTTGAGCTTGTTTTCATTGTGTTATGGTTTGTGCGCGAGATCGTCGCGCGGGTTATGGTTGAACGGGGCTTAAAATTATTCAGATCCGCCAACGCGGTGTTGGTTTTAAGGGATTAAGGGCATCAACCGCTGGATCGTTTTATCGCATTGCCGATGAGTTCCTTAAATTTCTCCGCCAGCGGCGCGTGCATCAAGTTGAGCATATTGACGACGGTTTTGTCGGCCGTGCGCGGATTGCCGCCGCCGGGAAACGGCGGATGCGGATCATATTCACCAAGCAGTTGCATTCCCTCGGCGTAGAAATCTCCGCGGTAATGGCGCACCAGTTCAAAACCGAGATCAAGTCCCGCGCTCACGCCGGCGGCAGTTACCCGGTCGGAGCCATCAAACACCACTCGTTCGGCGACGGGTGTGGCCCCGGCAATTTTCAAAACATCCAGCATCTGCCAATGACTGGTGGCCCGGCGTCCTTTCAACAAGCCCGCCGCCGCAAGCAGTAGCGAGCCCGTGCAAACGCTGCCAACCATTTTGGCCTTTGCGCCTTGCGCGGCGAGGAATTTGAGCGTGGCCTCATCCGCCATCGCGGCCATCGTGCCGGTCAAGCCACCGGGCACGAGCAGCAAGTCCAAGTCGGATGGGCAATCCGCAAACGTCAGGTGCGGCTTCACGCAAAACCCGCCCGTGCCCGCGCCTTCGCACGGAACGAGATCAAGCGTCCTGGCAACGAAGCGCACCGTCGCGCCCATCATGCCGGCAAGCGGATAGTGTGGGCCGAGTGCGTCGAGCGCGGTGAATTCGGGATAGACAAGTATGGCAATTTTCTCTCGGCCCATCCGCAATTGCGCCTGCGGTGCTGCGGGGATAGGCATCGCAATTTTTGCGGGCGCATTGCGGTCGGTGGCGGAAACAAACTGCGGTACCAGCGCGCCGGCCGCCGAGGCCAGCGTAAGGAGCCGGAGCACGTCGCGGCGAGTAATGTTTGCAGGATTCATGGCACAAGCGATCGTTCAGTAATAGTAGTTGCCGAGAATATGCTGGAGGCGCAGGTCGGGACTGCCCGCACCGGTCAGGTTCAAATCATTTCCTCCCGTCCATTCCACCGAGCCGTCGGACCAGGCGCGGTTGATGCCTTCCAATTGGTTCGCGTAAAAAACAAAATCAGGATATTTGATCTGATTGCGGGTGTGGAAATATTCAAAGCGCCGCGGATCGGCTGAATTAAATTCGTCAAGAATGTCCGCCCACAAAACGCCGCGGCGCGAATTTTTGTAGTCGGCCGCCTGGCCGGGATTGACCAGGGTGGCGAAACCCATCGTGATCATCGCGGATTTTTCGATGCCGCCGACATAAACGTAGCCGGTATAAAGTCCGCCCCCCATCGTGACGCCTTCGGCGTAACCGGATTCCACCGCGATCGGACAATTGATCCACCTGGGTTGGTCCACGCGTCTCGGCCAGGCGGAGGCCGGCCCGGGCGGCACCGTCATCCCCAGGCTCTGCGCCATCTGCGTTAGCCGTTCCACCGTGATACTGCTGGGGAGGTAATCACTCGTGGGGGGAAGCTGTCCGTTGTCATTCAAGTAAAGGGTGTCGGCCATGGTGAACTGGCGGAGCGTGTTCATGCACACTGCCCGTTTGGAGCGCTGCTTTGCGCGTGAAAGCACCGGCAGCAGCAGCGCCGCCAGAATGGCGAGGACGGCAATCATCATGAGCAATTCGACCAAGGTAAAACCGCACGGACTGCCGCCGTTGTTCACAGCGGCAGTCCGGCGTTGAATTTTCGGTTGAAGGGGTGAGTTCAAGGTTGTTGCAACCGGAAGTAACGCGCGGTGTCCCCCGCAGGGATGGCGATGGAATTCGAGGCGAAACCACCGGCATCAAATGTGCCGGCCGCACTGACCGTCCATGACGATAGCGGCAACGCCAGATTCGTCGTGGACAGCAGCGAGTAACCGCTGCCTGCAAGACCGTTGGAGCCTTGCACACTCACATTCCCGCCCGCCACCTTCAACTGGTTGAGGACCGGCGTGGTAAATGGCGCCGTATAGCCAGTGAAGGTGAACGTGCCGACATCCGCGAGCGTGTCGCCGGGCGTGCTGTAGAGGAAGTTTGCAACCTCAAACGAAACGCCCAGATCACCGGTGATGCTGAAATAATTGTTCGTCTCCACCATGAGGACGTTCAGCAGGTCAAAAGCCGCCGCTGCCGGAGGAATGTTCCCCAGCAGATACCAGCCCGTTCCGCCGAGTGCGATGCGCGAGGGGTCATACTGCAAGGTGTAATCGCCGTAAAGCAGACTGCCACCGGCACCGCCATACACGGCGAACCGCGCCACACCGCCCAAGCCGATGCTGCCGGTTTGGTTGGTCAAATCTCCGCGTTGATACACAAACGTGGTTGGCTGCGTATATCGAGTGGGCAGATTCGTCACGGTCGCGCCGTTCATCATGTAGATTTGATTGGTGTAGAAATATTCTGACTGCGCATTGTTCAAGAGCTGGCTCTGGGTCAGGGAATTGGCCTGCGCTTGATCAAAAAACGCCGAGAGCGTCAGCACCGGCGTCGGCCCGTATCCTGAAGCGAGCGACGCCCAAGCGGCTGCATTGTAATCAATGACGGCTTTACCAGCAAAAACCTTCGCCACGCCTGCCGGAATTAATTCGATATGCCCCAGAACCAGATTCGTATCCAAATGGCCGTTGTTATCCTGAAGGAACTGGAGCCACTTCGTGTTGCCGAACACATAATCACCGGAGAGATGCAGATTTCCGTCGAGGGTTTCCGCCGTCACGTTTCGGAGTTCAAACAGGCTGCCTTGTCCCGGGCCGGACGTCGCGTACAGCTTCCAAATACCATCTGCCGGATCCTGCGCGAGGGCCAGATGCTCCCACCAAACCGATGAACCCGGCTCATTGAAGTCGCTGGTGGCGCGAAATGAGCCTCCAAGTCCGATGTAACCATTAGTGTTCGAGGTCGAATTGTAGGCAGTGATCATGTGATTCGCAGCAAAGCTGTTGCTACCATAGGTGTTCACCGGCAAAACGAAGCCCCCGGATGGTTGCGCCAGCGGATAATCCGGCAGGGGTGTCAAATAGTCACTCGGATACGCGGCGGCCACCCAGTTGCTTCCTTCAAACCGGTCGGGGAAAATCCAGCGTTTCCCGGCGGCGTCGGAAGTCGCGCTGTTTGTCCCAAGGTCATTTCCGTGGATGTCGTAATAGTCTGCTGATGGCGCAAGCGTCGCCCACGCGGCGCGCTCGTAAGTCAGGTAAACGACGCCACTGGCCGTGGTATTCGGCAACACCGCCGCTGAAATGTGGGCGGTTATAAGACTTCCGCCCAAGGCAGCAAGAATAGGTTTTCGCAATAGTCTTTTCATGATTTAGTCCTGGTTAGTCCTGGCTGCCGGATTGCTGTTTCTGCCTGGCCACTTCGCCGGCGATTTTCTTGAGGTATTTTTCGGGGTTGCGGTCGAATGCCTCCTTCTCGGATTTGTCGCACAGTTTGATTTCCTGTCCGTGATAAACAAAGGTGAACGCGTCCACGCGCCCCTTGACGAGCATTCCACAGACCACACAATGGTCGAGTGGATAGGGTTTGACTGGGGCATTGGTGCTGTTGTCCGCCTTGGCGGCGGCGCAAAACCACCATGCCAGCATGGTGAGTAAGAATAATTTTTTCATGGTCGTGGATCATTTTACTCAGCCAGCAACGCGTCCCAGCGATAGCCCAGAATCCAATCCGCCAGTTTTTGCATGTCGTTGGGTTGGACCGTGGCCGCCAGCGGCGGCATCGGCACCTGTCCCCATTTGCCTTGCCCGCCATTTTTCATCTGGGCAATCAACTTTGAGGCCGCATCGGGATCATTCCGATAGTGAGCCGCCACATCCCGATAAGTCGGCCCGAGGAGCGGGGTGCCGCCAATCACCTTGGCATCGGGATTGTGACAGCCCATGCACGTGGCCTTGGTGGCGAGTTCGATGACGTCCTTGCGGTTCGCCGGCAGGAAGCGCGCGGCGGCCAGCTTCCAGTCGCCGCCGCTTTTCACCACGACGCCAAACACATCGGTCGCGCCCTTTGGGGTTTCGCGACCGGCCACACCTTTGCCCACCAGCAGTGGAACCGTGGAGCCATCTCCGGTTTTGACTTGTGCGGTGCCGGAATTGTCGAACTTGTCGGCAACGAACGTCACGCCGGCCAGTTGCACGTAATCGCCGGCGCTGGCGGACGCATCCTTGAAGGCCGCTGCCGTGATCGGCAGGGATTTGAAGGGCTGGTTTGTCTCGCCGACGGTCACGGAACCGGCTTTGACTTGCAAGGCCGTGCCCAGCGAGCCGTCTGCCGGCGCGCCGGAGAGCGTGACTTGATTGCGCGGCGCGAGCGCGGCGGCATCCGTGCCGGACGCGGTCACCGCCACGGTTGGCCTGGCTGGATCAACGAGCACAAACGCCGCAACCGCGCCATCCGGTTGCACCAACCGCGTGGTGACAATGCCGCTGATGGATTTCTCCTCTGCCTGGGCTGCTACTGTGAGGGACAAACTGATCAAAGAAACAATAAATCGACAATTTTTCATTATTAAAATACGGATTGCGAGGGCGTCACAAAACGCTCTCTGGTTAAACGAAATGAATGGAATCAGGCCGACGTCTCACGACGTTGGTTGGGAAAACCGCGTGGAATCAGACGGAGAAGCTTCGAGGCGGCGGCAGCGGGGGGTGAGCAGTCAAGAACTCTGCAAACAGGTCATCCACTTGAAAGGCCTTGAAGATCCTTGGGGCAATAAGCGCCGGATTTCCGGTGAGCGGGGGATATTCCAGCTTTAATTTGAGCGCCAGGCCGTCGTTTTTCTTTTCCGCTTTTTTGGCAGCCGCAATCGCTTTGCACAGGGGGCAGGGATGCCGGCCATCGAAAGTCTGGGATACCGCCATGGATAACGATTCGCAGCCGAGATTGGCTGCAATCATGGTGGTCCAGGCAATCGATTGCAACGCAGCCCAGTGCAGGCCCGTCGAAAGGACGAGCACGACGACCACCAGGCATTTCCTTGAACGCGCAAACACAGTGATAGTTTAAACCGGAATGCTTCCGGGGCAAGCAAGTTTTGCCGAGGTTGCAAATTTAACAACCTGCGCCAGCTCGACGCCGCCAAAAACGAATGGGCGCTTGAGAAAAACAAAGCAACCGGCACCGTGCCGGAAGATCTCCTGCCCTGGGTACCGCGCTGGGTACGCGCCAAGGCCTTGCAATTTCAGCGCGAGCTTCGAAGTTCGGGTTCAAAGCGTAAAAAGTGATATGATGCGTGATGCGTGATGCGTGATGGCATCCGATTCCGGCGACCTGTTCAGGCGAGGATGAGGATGAGGATGAGGATGACAGATAAGCGCGCGGGAGCGTTCGCGCGGGGGCGCGAGGACTGGCTGAGGTTGCGCGGGCGGCGGGACAGGCCCAGCCCGGACTGGATGTTGGCAGCCCTTCATCAGAAGAAAGTTTAGCAGGGAACGGAAAAAACGGGTTGTTAGCGGCTAACGCATTGCCCACTTTTCCGGCATTTATTTTCAAAAATGCGTTAGCCGCTTACAATGGATCAGGTTCAAGGTTGAAGGTTTCAGGGTTCAGGCGGCAAGATGCAGATAGACAATTGGTTGTGCAAGTCCGGGAAGTTGAAATGGGGAGCTGTAACGAAAAACAAAGGGTTTTTTGGCCAGAAACATGGAACGGCGGCAGCCTAACCCGGATATTGCATAGCCATTTGGGAAAGAGTCGCGAAAAACCCTATGAACAGAGGGGCGCAAACACGTGCGAATGCGTGGTTGAAACGACACGGCAC
>Ga0302275_10003435_pt1 | contig 16032 bp, 13 predicted proteins | sample III_Bog_N2_2_FD_200229 | JGI IMG/M metagenome (GOLD analysis project Ga0302275, IMG submission 200229) | Peat permafrost microbial communities from Stordalen Mire near Abisko, Sweden - III_Bog_N2_2 | ecosystem: Environmental > Terrestrial > Soil > Wetlands > Peat | place: Sweden: Abisko...
GCCGTCAAGCCCCGATCCGCGCCTGCTCGTCTTCGGCGGCTCGCAGGGCGCACGCATCTTGAATCTTGCTATGCCACCCATTCTGAAAAATCTGCTGGAGGCAGTGCCCCGGCTAACCGTCCTGCACCAGGCCGGCGCGCGCCTTGCCGAAACCACGCAGGCTGCCTACGCCACAACCGGTGCCGACCCCACCCGCTGGAGCGTCGCGCCCTTCCTCGATGACATGCCTGCCCGTTTCGCCGAAGCCCACCTCGTGGTCGCGCGCAGCGGAGCATCCTCGGTTGCAGAGCTGGCGGCTGCCGGCAAGCCCAGCCTCCTGGTCCCATTCGCCGCCGCAGCCGACGAACACCAGAAGCGCAATGCCGAAGCGATGGTGGATGCCGGTGCGGCCTTGATGCTCGAAGAGCCGGACCTCGCGGTGCCCGGCCGCCTGCTGCATGCCCTCGTCGTCCTGCTTCGCGACCCACGCCGGCTGAACGCGATGGGGGCCGCCGCTCGCACTCAAGCTCACCCCGACGCTGCCGAGCGCATCGCTCTCAAACTAGATGCCCTCGCCCAGACCCGCTGACCCCTCCAAACGCGTTAAGGGGAGTCTCGCTCCGCTCGACAATCTCACCCCCAAAAGCAAGGCCCGTCCGCCGAAGCGAACGGGCCTTGTGGCTGCTCCCGCACAGATCTGGGGTCAGATGCGCGAGCCGCCCATCTTACCGGTGTCCACCGCCGCCACCGCCGTGGCCACCACCACCGAACCCACCGGCATGGCCGCCACCACTGAATCCACCAGCGTGTCCGCCGCCGCTAAAGCCGCCCCGGACTCCACCACCGTAGCTGCGGGTGCCACCGGCATATCCGCGAACTCCGCCGCCGTACGCCCCGCGTCCAACACCGCCGCGGAATCCGTACGCGCCGCGACCGTAGCCGCCATAGCCACCGCGGAATCCATACCCGCCGCGACCGTAGCCGCCCCATCCGTGACGCCAGCCCCAGCCGTACCACGGCCCAACGCCCAGGAACAGGCCGCCAGAGAACCACTGCGGGCCGTAATAGCCGTAAGGCGCGCAGGCATACGGGGAATAAGAATAATATCCCCACTCACAAGCCGGCGGACCGTAATCCGCGGGTGCGCCCACCACTGCCGGGCCAACACCAATCCCCACGGCCACTTGGGCATTCGCCGTTGTCGTCGCGAATCCTACTGCCAGAATCGTTGCCAACAGAACCAGGCCAAATCTCTTCATAAATCCTCCTCGTGCTGCCCTGTCCTGCTTGACCTGGGATCCAGGGGAACCGGAGCCATCTCCGTCCTCAGCACTTGCCGGCTTGCGGGCTTCTCACCCCGCCGGCCTTCTGATTCTTAGAACAACATTGCCGAAGATTAGTTGCGGTTCCACCTAAAGAATCGGCTAAGTGAGAAGAATCTGCAAGGTGCATCGCTGTGAATCAATGCGGACCTTCTTGAAAAACGCAGATGCGCGCGCTCGCAAAATCTCCTTTCACGTGGCACTCTTGCCGGAAACCAACGAAAAACGGCCCTCCCCGGTAAGGAGAGGACCGCGCATCGCCGCAAGTCAGGCAGAGAGTTGACTACCGGCGAAACCGTCCGCGTTCCACGGCGAAGTGTCTGTCAAAACCTCTGTCGTATCCGCGTCCGTAGCCGAAGCCGACCACCGGGCCCACGCGCCGTACGCCGCCGAAATGCCAGTAGCCGGGCGTCCAGTAGCCATTGGCCATGTATCCGTCCACCCAGAGGTATCCCGGTCCGGGGCAGGCCGGAATGTAAGCCGCCGGTCCGCGAACCGCAAAACCAAACTCAGCCGCCTGCGCCGGAGCCGCACTCAGTGCCGCTGCTCCCGCAACCACTGCCGCACTCAACATCCAATTCCGCATGCCGCTCATAAACCCTTCCTTCCAGCAGGAGCAAGTTTCAGATCCCGCTTCGGCTCCTCCTGAGGCTTGTCTCTTGCCGCCTCTCGGAGCGCCGATTATGTCCTGATTCAACAGGGTTTGCCGTTAAATGTCGCGGCCTGAAACGAAAATAAAGCTGCGCAACTTTCTCGCAAGTCAAGGGTCTACGGCGCCCCTTTCCGAGCCGAATTCAGCGCCTCCCGGTGCTACAGTGGAGTTTCGTCCTCCATGTTTGCAACCTCCCAGCACGCGCACTTCATTGGCATTGGTGGAATCGGGATGAGCGGCATTGCCGAGATCCTGCTGAACCTGGGCGTGCAGGTCTCCGGCTCCGATCTGCGCCGCAGTTCCGTCACCGACCGGCTTGCCCACCTCGGCGCCACCATCTATGAAGGCCACGACTCCGGCCACGTCGCCGGAGCCACCGTGGTCGTCACCAGTTCCGCCGTCAATCCCATGAATCCCGAGGTCCTCGAGGCCAACGCCCACAAGATTCCCGTCATTCAGCGCGCCGAAATGCTGGCCGAGCTCATGCGCCTCAAATACGGCATCGCGATCGCCGGCATGCACGGCAAAACAACTACCACTTCCATGGTGGCTGCCGTCCTCACCGCCGGCGGACTCGATCCGACTGTCGTCGTCGGCGGCCGCGTCGATTCCATGGGTTCCAATGCGCGCCTCGGCACCACGCAATACCTGGTCGCCGAAGCCGACGAAAGCGATCGCTCCTTCCTCAAGCTCTCCCCCATCCTCGCCGTCGTCACCAACCTCGACCGCGAGCACATGGACTGCTACAAAGACATGGCCGATGTGGAGCGCGCTTATCTCGACTTCATGGACAAGGTGCCCTTCTACGGCGCGGTCACCGCCTGCATCGACAATCCGCAGCTGAAGGCAATTCTGCCCCGCGCCCGCCGCCGCGTCTTCACCTATGGCGTGGCCGAAGAGGCCGATTACCGCCTCGAATTCCTCCCCGCCGGCGACGGCCGCTTCGCACGTTTTCTCGTGCATACCGCTGCCGGTCCGCTTGGTCCCTTCGAGCTCCACGTCCCCGGACGCCACAACGTCCTCAACGCCACCGCAGCCGTCGCTATCGCCGACCAGCTTCGCGTTCCTGTTGCCGACATCGCCGAGGGCCTCAATCGCTTTCGCGGTGTCGATCGCCGTTTCCAGCTGCGCGGCCACGCCCGCGGCGTCACCGTCGTCGACGACTACGGCCACCACCCCACAGAGATTCGCGCCACCCTCGCAGCCGCGCGGGAGTGTGGCCATCGCCGCATCCTCGTCATCTTCCAGCCCCACCGCTACACCCGCACCCACGATCTGCTCGACGAGTTCGCCACCGCCTTTCGCGATGCGGACAAGCTGGTCGTCCTTCCCATCTACGCCGCCAGCGAAGATCCCATCCCCGGCGTCACCGCTGAGTCTCTCGTCGAAAAAATCCAGGGGCCGGCCACCACCTTCGCCCCCGACTTCGACTCCGCCGTTTCCGCCATCGCTGCGGATGCGCGCGAAGGCGACCTCATCCTTACGCTCGGCGCCGGCAGCGTCAGCCAACTGGCTCCGCAGATCCTCAACGCTCTCAATCCGCAGCCCCTCGGCCCCGCTTCTCTGGTCGATGCGCGATGACCCTTCAGGACCAGTTCGGTCAGATCGATATCTACCTCTTCGATCAAATCCTTCGCGGCAACATCGCTCCCCCCATGCGCGTGCTCGACGCCGGCTGCGGTTTTGGGCGCAACCTCGTGTACCTCCTGCGCGAAGGCTGCGAAGTTTTCGCGATCGATGCGAATCCGGAAGCCGTCGATCATGTGCGGCAGCTATCCGAGTCGCTCCAGACCGGCTTGCCCGCGGAAAATTTTCAAGTGGGCGCAATCGAAGAGATTCCATTTCCCGATGAGTTCGCCGATGTGGTCCTCTGCAACGCCGTGCTTCACTTCGCCCGCGACGAACGCCAGTTACAGGACATGCTCGGCCAGCTCTGGCGCGTTCTCAAGCCCGGTGGCCTGTTCTTCTGCCGCCTCGGTTCACGCATCGGTATGGACTTCAAACGCCTCCACGACAACATCTTTCTCATTCCCGATGGATCCGAATGGTTCCTCGTCACCCAGGAGATGCTGCTCGCTTTGACTCATCAGCTGAACGCCGTCCTTGTCGACCCGCTCAAGACCACCATCGTGCAGGACCATCGCTGCATGACCACCTGGGTCCTCCGCAAACGAAAAAGCTGAAGAGTCCTTTTAGTACACAGCGCCGCCTGCCTGTGTCGACTGGATCGCGCCATCCTTCACAGAGAGCGCGTAAACTGCGCCCCCTCCGCTCCACGCCTTCACATTGAAGGTGTGCCCCGGCTCGACCTTCTCCACGCTGAACGGCCCATACGCAAACGCCGCGCCCTTGGCCAAGATTCCAGCCGCCTTCCCCGCATCCACAAAATACGCGTCGCCCTTACCCACTACCCTGGCCGCACCGCTCGGCTCCAGCAGCACGGCGGCTGCCTGCTCCACACCAACACCCCGGACAGTTTTCCCATCCTCTTTCAGCCGCGCCAGAAACACGAGCAATCGCCCCATGCGATTTCGCTTGGCAAAGTGCGTATCCGTAATGATCCCCTTCAGCACCGGAATCGCCACCAACCCCTTCGTCAGCGTGATACGCGGCCCCCCAGGATCGGCAAACGCGGTCTTCGCGTCCAGGTTCGGATCCTTCGGCTGATCGCCCTGAGCGCTGTAGGCGTACTCGCCCAGCACTGCCAGTCCTGCACTCGTCCCACCGATCGGCACGCCCCGCCCGATCGCCGCATTCAACTCGGTCTCCACGGGCGTCCCTTGCCAGAAGTTGATGTACTTCGCTTGGTCCCCGCCGGCAATGAAGATTCCCGCAGCCTCTCGAATTGTGTTCGCCACGAACGGATCGAGAGCCGCCTCGCGATTCGGCAGAATCAGCGTTGCCACCGAATTCAACGGACAGAGCTTCTGAATATAGGGGTTGTAATCCTCGTCGCCCGAAGCCCGCAGCACCAGAAAATCCCCGCCCGCTGCGCGTTCGCAAAGCCAACGAAACGCCTCATCCAGGTCTGTTCCCCCACCCATCAGTGCAAATCCAGCCCGCGAAGAAACGGTATGCGCCTCCCCATTTCCCGCTCGAACGTACTTGTAGGCAGTCAGTGGCTGAGCCAACGCGGTGCACGACCAGGCCACCAGAACGAAGAACAACAAACGCGAACGGAGCATGCGTGTAGATTAAACCGCCGCGAAATATCCCTGCGATTTTCAAACCGCGCGGTGATCTGGGGTGCCCCATCCATTTCACAGCCTCATCGTGAAATGGGTGGGAAAGTACGAACCTTTCACCCACGGCGGTCCGCGCCGCGATGCAGTTTTGCGGACCCAAGTTTCACCCCGATTTTGCACACCCCGTTAACATCTGGATTCCCCCTCCCTGACTGCGGAAAAAAGCAAAGAATGCCACCGCTATAGTGAAGGCTGGCGACTCTGCACGACCCTGCTCAGGCGTGGCTAACCAAGGAAGAACTCCATCTCGGCCTCTCATTTTTGAGGATGATCCGCCCACGGAATCCCGATTCCGGCGTGTGCCATCCGGTGCGCCCGTCAACGCGCGCACCCTGCCCGGCATGCCGCTCCAGATGATGGATCCCGACGACGAAGATCTGCGCTTTGGCGCCCGCCGGCTCTCGGAGCCTGCCGGTCCCTGGTGGCGTCCTTCTTCCACCATGGGACGCGTCTTTCTTGGTCTTGGCGCTCTGATCGTTCTCGGCACGTTTACCGCCGGAGTTCTCGCCGTCAAATCCTATCTCGGCCGCGACTCCCGCTTCCGCATCGCCGGCGCCGGAAATATCGAAGCCTCCGGCCTCACCGAGGTTTCTCGCGCTGAAATCCTCCCCATCTTCGGCGAAGACATCGGCCGCAATATCTTCTTTGTTCCGCTCAACGAGCGCCGCAAGCAACTCGAAGCCATCCCCTGGGTGCTGCACGCTACGGTCATGCGCTTGCTGCCCGACCATATTCGCGTTTCGGTCGTCGAGCGTCATCCCGTCGCCTTTGTCCGTCATGGTTCCACCATCGGCCTTGTCGACGCCGAAGGCGTCCTCTTGTCCATGCCCGCGGCCACCATGGCCCAGCATCACTACTCCTTTCCCGTGGTTACCGGCATCGACCCACGCGACCCGCTCGCCGCGCGTACGGCGCGCATGGCCGTCTACGAGCGCATGCTCGCCGAACTCGACGCCAACAATCAGCACCTCTCGCAGCAGATCTCTGAAATCGACCTGACCGATCCGCAAGACGCCCGCGTGTTCATGCCTGAGCAGGGAAGTGACATCCTCGCGCACTTCGGAGACGATCGTTTCCTCGAGCGCTATCAGCGCTACAAAGCGCACATCGCAGAATGGCGTCAGCAATACGCCAAGCTGGCCGCTGTCGATCTGCGCTACGACAGCCAGGTCGTTCTGGAAATGACCCCGGGCACCAACGCCGTAGCCGCCGCCATCGGCCCCACCGGTTCCACCACAACCGATCTTGCCGCCGTACCGCCCGCCAAACCCTCTGCCGGAACCACCAAATCCATTCCTCCGCCTGCGCCTCCACTTGCCGATACTTCCGCTGCCGCCCAGTCCGTGAAGGCAGAAGTCAAAACGTCCGTGAAAGCTGAAGCGAAGACGCCGGAAAATCAGGTGGCCGCCGTCAAGCCCGCTGCACCCTCCACGCGCGAAGCTGCGATTGAAGCCCTCGCCGCCAAACAGCGCGCAGCCCACGAACGCGCAGCTCGCCTGAAAGCTGCGCACCAGAAAGCTCTCAAGAAGAAACACGCGGCCAGTCAGCACACCGCCGCCTTGAACGCCAGCGGCGCCAAGCCTTCCACCCGCACTTCCGCAGCGCAGGGGCAATGACGCGATGAGCCAGAATCAGGACAACCTCATCGTCGTGCTCGATATGGGCAGCGCCTGGACACGAGTCCTCGCCGCCGACCTCAATGAGGGCGCTCTGCATTATCGCGGTCACGGCATTATCGAGTCGGCCGGCATGCGCAAAGGCCTCGTCAGCGATCTCAACGCCGCCGCGCGCGCCGTCAAATCCGCCAACGAAATGGCCGAGCGCATGGCCATCATCAACATCGCCGAGTGTGCCGTCGGCGTCGGTGGCCCGCATATTCGCGGCATCAACACCAACGGAGGCATCGAACTCGGCAGCCGCATGCGCGAAATCACCCGCGACGATGTGCGCTCTGCCGTCGAGCGCGCCCGCGCCGTCGAGCGCCCACCCGACCGCGAAATCCTTCACCTGCTTCCACGCCAGTTCATCCTCGACGGACAGCCCGGCATCTTCGATCCGGTCGGCATGGTCGGCGCACGCCTTGAAGTCGATCTGCACATCGCCACGTGCTCCGGAAGCGCCCTGCAATCCACCATCACCTGCGCCAATCGTGCCGGCCTCGAAGTCACTGAGGCTGTCCTCGAATCCATCGCCGCAGCTGAAGCCACGCTCTCCGCCGACGAACGCGAACTCGGCGTCTGCCTGCTCGACATCGGCGCGCATTCCAGCGACCTCGCTGTTTTCTTTGAGGGCGCCGTTGCCCACACCGCATCGGTTCCCATCGGCGGCGCGCACTTCACCAACGATCTCGCCGTCGGCCTCAACATGCCCATCTACCAGGCCGAAGAGCTCAAGTGCCAGTACGGCCACGCCGTCGTCACAGCCGTTCCGCAATTGGCCGAAATCGAAATTGATAATCCCGAGCCGCAATCGTTGCGCCTGCGCGCCGTCGCCGAAATCCTTGAGCCCCGCGCCCGCGAACTTATTTACTTCGTCAAAGAAAGCCTGCGCCAGGGCGCGGTTGTTGAAGCTCTCGGCGCCGGCTGTGTGCTCACCGGCGGCGGCGCCATGTTGCCCGGCATGCTCGATGTCACTGAGAGCCAGCTCCGCGTTCCCGCCCGTACCGGTATGCCCGTTCGCCTCTCGCAAATGCCCGGCGAACTCGCGCATCCTGCCTTTGCCACCGCCATCGGAATGCTTTTGTACGCCCACCGCACACGCGTGACGCGGGCTTCTGAGAACAACAGTCTGCGCGCCAAGTTGCGCGCCATCTTCGCAGCCAGCTTTTAAACCCTTGAGGAGGGCCAACCCGCCATGGAAAAAGAAACGAACCAAGCCGGAGAAATGCGCATTCAATATCACGATGAACCCGTGCGCGGCGCTCGCATCAAGGTCATCGGCGTAGGCGGCGGCGGCGGCAACGCTGTCAACCGCATGATCCAGGCCCGCATGGAAGGCGTCGAATTCATCGCCGCCAACACCGACGTGCAGGCCCTCAAGCTTTCGCAGGCGCCCATCAAGCTACAACTGGGCGTCCGCCTCACCCAGGGCCTCGGCGCCGGCGCTAACCCCGACGTGGGCCGCCGCGCCGCGCTTGAAGATTCCGAAAAAATCATTGAAGCCCTCGAAGGCGCCGACATGGTCTTCGTCACCGCCGGTCTCGGCGGCGGCACCGGCACCGGAGCTGCCCCCGTTATCGCCTCGCTCGCCAGCGAAATGGGAATCCTCACCGTCGCCGTCATCACGCGCCCCTTTGCCTTCGAAGGCAAGCGCCGCCTGCAGCAGGCCGAGCGCGGTATGAAGGAACTCATCGAGAGCGTCGACACCATGATCGTCATCCCCAACGAGAAGCTGCTCGTTGTCGCCCAGGACGCCGGCTTCTTTGAGAGTTTCCGCATCGCCGACGACGTGCTCCGCCAGGGCGTGCAGGGCATCAGCGACATCATCACCATCAGCGGCATCATCAACCGCGACTTTGCCGACGTGAAAACCACCATGGCCGGCATGGGACACGCTGTCATGGGCACGGCAGTCCGCGCCGGAGCCAACCGCGCCGTCGAAGCTGCGCAGGCCGCCATGGCCTCGCCCCTGCTCGAAGCCGGCGCCATCGACGGTGCCCGCGGCATCCTCATCAACATCACTGGCTCGTCTTCCCTCAAGCTTTCCGAGGTCAACGAAGCGTCGTCCCTCATTCAGTCCGCCGCACACGAAGACGCCAACATCATCTTCGGAGCTGTCCTTGACGAGAAGATGGGCGACGAGGTCAAGATCACCGTTATCGCCACCGGCTTCCGCGATCAGATGCCCGAGCGCCGTTCCCGCATGCTCAGCATCGGTGACGTGGTCATGGTTGAGGAACCCGTGGTCTCCGTTCCCGTCATCAGCTCCGGCTCGTGGATGAACGAAGCCGCGCCGGCGAAAAGGCCCAAACCCAACACCCCGCCGCCTTTCCTGAGCCAGATCGAAGACGACGATGTTCCCTATACCGATGCCAGCCCCAATGCGGACTTCTTCACCACGCCCGCGCCCTCCGTCGCAGCCCAGGCGGTTTACGCCTCTGCCGGCTCCGAGCCCGACTCTCAAGTCGGCTCCGGCGTCAATTCTCGCGAACCGGAACTCGTCGCCGCCGCTCGCCCCCAGTTTGCCGAAATGGCCGAAGAACCCCGCGCTCCGTTGCCGCGTGACTATGCCCACGACCTCGGCAATGGCGTCCGCACGCCCGAGCCCGAACCCCAGCCCGCTTCCGCCCTCTTCACCCCGGCCGCCTCTGAATCCCATCGGGATCTCGATACGCCCGCGTTCCTGAGACGGTTACGGTTCTGATACGGGAAACAACTCCATGACACCAGGCCGTTTTCCCTTAGGAATTCGGCCTGGGAAGAATGTATAGTGCAAGTTAAGGCTTCCGGGAAATACCTATCCCCAGGAAGTGGAATTGCCGGTTCATTGACTCCCCAGCTATTGTGAACAAAGTCACCAGTCGTTCGTTTCGAGTGATTGTAGTCACATCGGTAACCGGTCGTTCTTGCATAAAGTAGGCTCTTCCAGGTAGAGACTCGAATAGTCCCCCGGCGGGTCTGCAAGTGGGTCCATAGAGACCCCGATGCCCCGTCTTTATGGCGGGAACATAGCACGAACTTCTTGTTGAGAGGATGTCGGCTGAATGAAGGTTTCGCGCATTTTTTCTGCTTTGGTTGCCCTTGCCTTGGCCGCCGCGGCATCCAGCTTCGCCAAGGCAGCGCCCCTCGACGCGCCTCATACCTTTCATCGTAGAAACTCCGAGTCGCACCTCTCGCTCGCCCATCGCAGCCATCGTGCCACCGCGCATGCGTCCCCGCATGCTGCCGCGCCATCAAAATCGGCCTCGGCCCACACGGCTTCCAAAGCAACCGGCGCTCGTGCCGCCTCCGCCGCCCGCCGTGCTTATCCCACACGGTGCCGCCACCGGCCGCGCACGACGCGCTTCCTTCACCACCCACCGCCATCGCTACTACGAGCGCTTTACCGCCAGCTCCTTTGCCTCCGGCGACATCTTCGGAGCCGACGTCACCACCGGCGAAGACCCCGTCATCCGCCAGGCCGCCATTGACGCATTGGGCGACATGAACGGCACCGCTGTGGTCATCAACCCTTCGAACGGCCGCATCCTCGCCCTGGTCAATCAAAAGCTTGCCCTCTCTCCCGGCGCTGAGCCCTGCTCCACTATCAAAATCACCGTCGCCATGGCTGCTCTCTCTGAAGGTCTCGTCACCCGCGACACCATGGTCAGGCTTCCCGGCTTCCGCATGAACATGACCCAGGCCCTCGCCAAAAGCAACAACCTCTACTTCGAGGAGTTGGGCAGGGAACTCGGCTTCGAGCGGGTTCGCCATTACGCCAACCAGTTCGGCCTCGGCGAGCTTGCCGGCTACAACATCCCCGGCGAGCAGCTCGGCGTCTATCCTGATGAGGCGCTGCCCGCATCCCAGGGCGGCGTAGGCCGCATGTGCAGCTTCGGCCAGGGCGTTTCCCTCACACCGCTGCAGCTCGGCGCTTATGTAGCTGCTCTCGCCAACGGCGGAACCCTCTACTACCTTCAGCACCCCACCACCCCTGAAGAAATCGCCTCCTTCGAACCCCGCATCAAGCGCACCCTCGACATTGCCAAATTCGTTCCCGATCTTCAGGAAGGCATGGCCGGTGCTGTCGAATATGGCACCGCGCGCCGCCTCAGCGCCAACTTCCACGACTTTCCCGTCTTTGGCAAAACCGGTACATGCTCCGACAATGGAACCCGCTTCGGCTGGTTCGCCTCCTATTCCGATTCACCCCAGGGCAAACTGGTCACAGTCTTCTTCCTCGAAGGTGGCCGTCCCACCTTCGGCCCTCGCGCCGCTGAGCTGACCGGCGAGTTTTACAAGAATCTCTGGGACCGCAACTACTTCGCCAACAAGGTGCAGCAGGAAGCCCAGTCAGCGCCGCCGGCCGCCGAAGCCGTCCCCGTGGCCCAGCCGCAAAACGTTCCGCAATCCTCGCAGCCCCAGCCACAATAGCCCGCGACTGGCCCATCTTCCGCCAAACGAAACACTATCTCCTCTTTGCCCCACCCATTTCACATCCTCACCGGAAAATGCGCGGCAGGCCGCAACTCCTGGGGCGCCCAGTCGCGTCTTTGACGACCGAGAGCGGTCACGAACCCAAAGCGATCGCCCACCCCACCGCACGTTGCAAGCCGCATTGTCTGAAGCGAATTCGCTTTTGCTTCATCCCATCAGTTGAGGCGTCTTCCCGTTGCGCGCGGCCCCTTTCGCGCTACGATTGATAAGCCTGAATTCTCCCGCGCAGGTGCCCCATGGTCTTACCCGAACAAATTCTCATCACCTACGGTTACCTGTTGATCCTGGTTTGGGTCCTGGCCGAGCAAATGGGAATCCCCCTGCCGGCCACACCCATCCTCCTGGCCGCCGGAGCCCTGTCCGCCGAAGGCCAGCTCCGCTTTCCCCTTGCGCTTGCCGCGGGCCTGTCCGCCTGCCTCATTGCCGATACATCTTGGTTCTTCATCGGTCGCCGCTACGGCCACCACGTCCTGCGCATCCTTTGCAAGCTCTCCATGGAGCCAACCATCTGCGTTCGCCGCACCCAGGACTCCTTCGGCCGTCGCCGCCAGTTGACCCTGCTCTTCGCCAAGTTCGTTCCCGGTCTGGCCACCCTTGCTGCCCCCGTCGCTGGCCAAAACGGCATGAAGTTCGGCGAGTTCCTCTTCTTCGACAGCCTGGGTGCGCTGGCCTGGGTCAGCGCTCTGCTCACCGTCGGACGCCTCTTCGGCGACGCCCTCAAGCGCGATCCCAGCCTGCTCAGCTGGGTGGGCCGGTTCTCCGGACTTCTCCTCGTCCTGGGCATCCTCGCCTTCTTCGTGGGCCGCATCATCCGCCGCCGCATGGTGATCAAACAGCTCGTCGCCGCGCGCCTTGAGCCCCTCGAGCTCAAAAACAAACTCGACGCCGGCGAGCCCGTCTATATCGTCGACCTGCGCCATCCCCTCGAATTCCTGCCCGACCCCTTCACCCTCCCCGGAGCCCTCTGCATCTCGCCCGAGGCGCTCGCAGCGCGCCATCTCGAAATTCCCCGCGATCGCGACATTGTGCTTTTCTGCACCTGTCCCAGTGAAGCCACAGCCGCCAAAACAGCCATGACCCTCATGAAGCTCGGCATCGTCCGCGTCCGCCCTCTCCGCGGCGGATACGATGAGTGGCGCCGGCTTGGCTACCCCGTCGACGCCGTTCCCTTGGTCCATCCCACTCTCGAGCCCGCGCAATCCCATTGAGTCATCCGTCCAGCCAATTCCGTCCGAGCGGAGCAAATCACTTCCGCTTCGACAAGCACCATCCCCGCTAACCTGCGAACTCGCCATGTCCGTCGCAGGCGGACGCTAACTTGCCGCCTCTGTCCCCAGTTCCTTCGGTAACTCCGCCAAACGCGCCCATCCTCGTCCCATGAGCATTGCCTTCATCCAGTAGAATCCTAAGATCGATGTTGCGCATTTCATTCTTGGCCCCTGTAATCCTTGTAGCGCTTTGCATAAAAGCCGCCGCACAGCTACCCGCAACCGACGAGCAAATCCAGCACGTCATCGACTATGCGCTGACCTATCGCCAAAACGTGCCCTCGCTCGAGTGCGACGAGTCGATGCTCGCGCAAAGAGTCCAACACGGCAAAGTGAATTGGGAAGTGAAAATCAAAGCCACCCTCCGCGAACTGCGCGACGCGCACGAGCCCGGCGGCTTTCGCGACGAATACACGTTCAAATCCGTCAATGGCAAAAAAGCCAAGCCGCACTTCCGTTCGCCCTACTTTGTCTACAACGTCTTCGCCAACAGCCTCGGCATCGGCGACAAACCGCTCCCTGCCTGCCTCACCTATCGCACCACAACGTTGGACTCAGGCCAGACGCTTCAGCTCAACATCGACTCCAAACCCGACGCTCGCGATCCCGCGTGCCGCAAAATCCCCGACGACTATCACAAGCTCCTTCTCATCGATGTGCCCAGTGGCGCGGTTCGCCGCGTTGAGCGCCAGATCTCTCCTGTGTACGCCGAGCGGAATCTCGAGATTCCATACGTCGCCATCGACTTCGCACCGCAAAAGCTCGAAGACCAGACATTCTGGCTCCCCGTTCGCTTTGAAGCGGACGACCTCCAGCTCGAAGGCAGAATGATCGCCACTTACTCCAACTTCCACCGCTACATCGGCGAGACCAAAATCCTCCCACAGTGAGTCTTCAAAATCCTCTCTACTAAATTGGGCACCCCATCCATCTTCAGTCCCATCCTGAAATGGATTGAAAGCACGAACCACCTGCGAGCGCAGAGCGAGCGTAAGCCCCACAGCAGGTGGCCGCAGGTGGACTTAGAATGAAGTGAGCATCAAGCTCACCGAAGGAGTTTTCTGTGGCCTACGACGACTTGCGCGAATGGATCAAAGCCCTGGAAAACGCCGGCGAGCTGAAGCGCATCACCGAAGAAGTCTCCCCCGAGCTCGAAATCACCGAGATCACTGACCGCGTCAGTAAGATCGGCGCCGCAGGCGCTTCTCATCCCAAAGGCAAAGCAGCAACAAAGGCGTCTTACGCGCCAGGTGGCCCAGCGCTCCTCTTCGAAAACGTCAAAGGCCATCCCGGTCACAAGGTCCTCATTAACCAGTTCGGATCCGAGCGCCGCATGGCCATGTCTCTCGGCGTCAAGAATCTCGACGAAATCGCCGGCCGCATCACCGCGCTCATGAACTTCAAGCCGCCTACCGGCGGTCTATTCGACAAGCTCAAGATGCTGCCGCAACTCGGCGCCCTCACCGCTGCCATTCCCAAAACCGTCTCCGCCCGCGAAGCCCCGTGCAAGCAAGTCATCCTCAAAGACAACTTCGACCTCAACGCCTTCCCCATCCTCAAGTGCTGGCCCCATGACGGCGGCCGCTTCATCACGCTGCCTTGCGTGCACACCCGCGATCCCAAATCGGGCAAGCGCAACATCGGCATGTATCGCATGCAGGTCTACGACGGACAGACCACCGGCATGCACTGGCAGCGCCAGAAGGTCGCCGCCGAGCACTACCGTAATCTGCTGCGCAGGGCGGTCGCTGAAGGCTCTCAATTCGGCGAATCAACAGCGCACGTACAGGCGATGGCCGAGTCCGCCGGCGGAGCCGTCTCCATCCCCGACGGACCCATCGGTGGCTTGCCGCAGGTGTCTTTCGCAAAAGAGAAAGGCTCACGCCTCGAAGTTGCCGTAGCCATCGGCACCGATCCCGCGACGACTTTCGCCGCCATCGTTCCCGCCCCGCCCGAAGTCGAAGAATTCATGATCTCCGGCTTCCTGCGCGGCAAGTCTCTCGAAATCGTTCAGTGCGAAACCGTCGATCTCCAGGTCCCCGCCCACGCCGAAATCATTCTCGAAGGTTACGTCGAGCTCGGCGAATTACGCGAAGAAGGCCCCTTCGGCGACCACACCGGCTTCTACACCATGACCGACCTCTACCCAGTCTTCCATCTCACCTGCATCACCCATCGCCGCGACCCCATCTACGCCGCTACCATCGTCGGCAAGCCGCCCATGGAGGACGCGTGGATGGGCAAGGCCGTCGAACGCATCTTCCTGCCCGCAATGCGCCTGCAGATCCCCGAGATCGTCGACATCCATCTCCCCGTCGAAGGCGTCTTCCATAACCTCATGCTGGTCTCGATCCGCAAGTCCTATCCCGGCCAGGCCCGCAAGGTGATGAACGCCATTTGGTCCCTCGGCCAGGCCATGTTCACCAAGTGCATCGTCGTGGTCGACGAAGACTGCGACGTGCAGGACATCGGCGAAGTCGTTCTGCGCGTCACCAACAACATCGATCCCGAGCGCGACATTCAATTCACCCTCGGCCCCATCGACTCGCTCGACCACGCCAGCCGCCTCCCCAACTACGGCAGCAAAATGGGCATCGACGCCACCCGCAAATGGAAGGCCGAAGGCTTCGACCGCCCCTGGCCCTCCATGATCGAAATGGACACCGCTACCAAAGCCAGAATCGATACACTTTGGAGCAAGCTAGGCCTCTAGAGCCGGCGCGCCGCGCTCAGCGGGAACACAAGCGTCGCATCCACCGTCCTAATTGCCATGGAGAGGAATAATTCGGCGAGCAGCGGATTGACGCTAGCTCCTATGCCTTCTCAAGGAGTTCGGTGCGGTACTTCGGGGAAATCGCTTTTACCTTCTTGAGAAATTCAGCCATCTGCTCCCTATCGAGCGGTGGAGGGGCGGATGTGCGCGTCGGTACGGGAACACCGACTTCGAGGAAGAATTCATCGTTCCCTGCTGGAGAACAGATGCAGATCATGCGCACCGGTTTTGAGGATGCGTTATGGAACTGGTGTGGTGCGTTGGATGGGACATTGATCGTGTCGCCCGCCCGCACGGTCGAGTTCTGTCCGCGGAAAGTCACTTGCATCTCCCCGTCGAGCAGGATGAACGTCTCCTCGAACTCGTGGCGATGCGGGGGTGGTCCGCCTCCAGGCGGCACATGCATGTCGATCACACAGAATCGGCCGTTCGTGTCCTTGCCTGCAACGGTGATCGTATAGGTGTCTCCCACAAGACCGATGTGGGCAGCCGTTTCACCGTCTGCCTGAGCGAATCCCAATGCGCGAGCGAAATCGTCAGGGGGCAGAAGTTGATTAGAGCTTATGGATTCAACCATGTAATTTCTCCTCAAGTTGGAAGATGACCTTGCCCCTTACAACAGGCTCAAGATGATTATTCCCTATTGACTCCCGCAATCA
>Ga0302275_10003436_pt1 | contig 16030 bp, 10 predicted proteins | sample III_Bog_N2_2_FD_200229 | JGI IMG/M metagenome (GOLD analysis project Ga0302275, IMG submission 200229) | Peat permafrost microbial communities from Stordalen Mire near Abisko, Sweden - III_Bog_N2_2 | ecosystem: Environmental > Terrestrial > Soil > Wetlands > Peat | place: Sweden: Abisko...
CATCAACCCACCGGCGGGCAGCTCCGATCCCGGGATATTTCCAGTCACAAATGAGCGTCCCCCGGTCCCTCGCATTCGGGAACTGGGGGTACCTGATCGAAAGTGCTTATGCGAAATCTGACTCAAAACAAGGCGCGTGCGCAGGTTCATTCCCTGACAACCGACCACTGATCACTGGTTTCTCTCCACCACCATCATCGGCGTATGTCCGGCCGCCTGCGTTCCTCGCACCACGTGCGCAGTCATCACAATCAACAGCGTCGCGTAGTTGTACTGGTTGTCCTTGCTGGTCAGGTTATTCATCCCGGGAATCTCGCTCAGACCGGGCGTGCCGCTCACTGCCAGGCTCTGCGACCGGCTAAGCTCCGCCGCAACCACTGACGATTCACCAACCTTTAGCGTCGTCACGCCGCTGAATGCCTGGCTGTTCAAGATCGGATTACCATTCACCGACGCGCCCGACAACGAGTCCAGCTTCATGTCGAGCGTAAGCGCAACCGTGCCGTCGCGCATCACCTTTGGATTGGCCTTGAGCGTCAGCCCAAGGTCCTGGTACTGCACCATCGGAATATTGGGCACCGCGCTAGCCGCCGAAGCCAGCAGGGAAGTAAGACTGCTCGAACTGCCTGCTCCAGTCAGCCCCGGAATGCTGCCAAGCCCTGAAGAAAGGCTCGAGAACGATGCGGTCTGGATTGGGTATCGTTCGCCTTCTTTAATCGTGCCGTCTTCGCCGTCGCCCAGCCGCAACTGAATGCGATCCAGCTCCCGCGACTCCGACGAATTCAGCGCGAGATTCAGCGTGAATGATCCAGGCGCGATTGCCGAATATTCTTTTCCTCCGCCGAAGGTCGCTATGCCATTTGAGAAAAGTGAACTCGAAATCTGCCCTGACGCCAGCAAGATCGCGAGGATCGCGGGAATGTCGTTCGCGCTCGCCAGTCCTGAAGAAACAATCTGCTGCACCAGGGCCTGGTTCGCGTTCAAGATCGATTGTTCTTCGGCGTACAGGTTGAATCCCTGGATCGACTGCGGCGGCTGCACTCCCGTTTTACGTGCCAACGTGTGTGCCACCTGGATCAACCGCACATCCAGCACAATCTGGTTGCGTCCGTCCAAAAGCGTCCGCATGGTCGCATTGAACGCAGCCAGCATCGTCGGCGTCGCCCGAAGAGTAATCGAGCCGGCATCATGATCGACACTGGCCGCCGGCATGTTGAAGACAGTCTTGGCGACGCTGCCCACCTCGGTCATTTGAGCGTCGCTCAGTCCCGGCACATACAGCGTTTCCATTTCCTCCCGCTCGAATTGCCGCCTGTTCTCGCGCGTGTCCTTGGCCACCAGCACCCGGTGCGCATCCAGTGGCACATAGAACGTGTCAGTAGCCATACCCGCCACACGAGCGGCTTCCGTGAAAGAGGCGTCATCGACATCGAATCGCACCGGCCGTGCAGTCACGCTCGCGTCGAACATAGGCTCAATGCCAAACGACTTGAACACCTGCCGGAGGACCTGAACCTGGTCGGAATGCAAATGAAAACTAAGTGCGGTCGCCAGCGGCGCAAGGTCCGGTGCTGCGCCAAGGTCGCCTCCCGTATCGCCGTAGAGGGGCTTCTTCTCCCCGCGGACTACATCGTCGCCCAACTCGTAGAGATGCTGCGTCACATCGGCGTTCTTTGGATCGAACTTGAGCGCTCGCTCCAGGTCCGCACGGGCCGTCCCCTCGTCACCCACCAGCCGTGCCTTGGCCGCCGCCTGAATCAGACCCGTTACCGCATGGCTTCGCGTTACTTCGATCGACAGTTTGTAGTCGTTATTGGTTGGATCTAGTTCGGCGGCCAGCTTGTACCGATCCATCGCTTCTTCAAATCGTCCGTCGACAAAAAGATGACCTGCTTCGAGAAAAACCTTCGCAGCGCGCCGCTTGTCGCTGTTCGTTGGCTCTTTGGGTTTCTCCGCCTGGGCCTGCGCGTTCCCGGCGGTGCTTGTCTTTCCCGCGGGTGCGTTTACCGTTGGCGTCGCGACTTGTCCACTGGCGGTGCTTTGGTCAGGCGTGCTGCTCGTTTGAGCCGTGGCGGCGCATGGCCACAAGGCAATCAATCCGCACGCCCAAATGAAGCACCTCGCATGCGATCGTTGCTGTTTGCATTTACCCCGCGCGGCCTTCACGGCTCGCTCCGTGTGTAGCTAAGTAAATCGGTCAGAGATGTCGCGCACGCCTCGGGCTGAAGTTTCACCAGCTCATCGAAGCTGTAATGTCCCGTCGCCACCGCAATCACGGAAAGAAAATTCGCTCGCGCCGCTTCAATATCGCGCGGTGTATCGCCAACCACACAAATATTTGATTTGCCCGTTAGCTCGCGCGCCTTCGCAGCTGCCTGCCCGATCAGCTCGGCGCGGATAGGGAAGTGGTCGCTGAATCCGCCGAACCGGAACCACTCGCGCAATCCCGCCTGTTCAATCTTTATCCAGCCAATCATCTCCAGGTTGCCGCTGGCAACGCCCAGCACCGCTCCCTTGCGCGCCAGGTGCTTCAGCGCTTCTTCCACGCCAGGCATGCGGATCAGATCCAGTTCGTGGCGCCGCTCAGCTACCGTCACGCGCATCGCTTCAAGAATTGCTTCCGTCCGCGCCTCCATCACGTCGGGGGGTACTCCCGCCTGCCGGCATGCCTCGCGCAGAATCGCCGTGTCAGTTGACCCGTGCAGCAGAATGCCCGCCAGCGTCACTTCGAAACCCGTCACCCGCGCCACACTGGTTGCGAATGATTCAACGTGCACGCGATCGCGGCTCCGCAGCAGCGTGCCGTCAATGTCGAACAGATAGGCATTCTGCCCATCCCATTCGAACCCGGGCTCAATATAAATGCGCGATTCGCGCTGTTCCGTCGCGTTTAGCATGTATGTCTAGATACCCTCGTAATCGTCACGTCCTTACGGAAGGGGGACACAGCATTCCCCTCCGAGCGCACGACGTCACACAGGCTCCATACTAATTGCAACAGGTTTCGCGGGTTTTGTCGTTCTCGCTCCAGGTTCAGCGATAGCCCTGCCGGAATGCGCTGAATACAGGACGCTCCGACCGCGGTGGGCGCTTGAGCCCAGCACGTACTTCAGCCAGTTCCAGGCCCAGCTCGGCCATGGCACGGCTCAGCGTATTGCGGTGCATCCCAAGCTCTTCAGCCGCCTTACACTGGTTTCCCCGGTGCGCCACAAGAACTTCGCGCAGATACTGCTTTTTGAATTCGCGCACGGCTTCCTCGTAGCGGACGCCGCTGGAATGCATTTGTGTCACCAGGCTATCCAGTTCTTTTCTCACATCGACCTCTTACTTGCCCGTCAGGATTTAGTTGGCCCTTCGGGAATCAAAAAAATTACATTCAATCAAGATACACCGTTCTTCTGTTGAAGCAACGATTTCGTTTCAAGTTCCAGCGTCCTGAGTCCTTCGCTCACTTTCTCAGTCAACTCTGAAGGCGTAACGTGAGTGCTCAGGTGGGCCGCCCCGAAGAACGCCGGAGGTAATTTGGAGCCCGCCATCCAATCAGTTTTCGGGAAAAACGCTACGATTCCAATCAGCAATATCGTGACCATCAGGAAGCCCTGCACCACGCCCGCCACGCCCCCAAGCATCATGTCCAGGCATCCCAACCCCATCCACTCCATTGTCTTGGCAAGCGCATTCCCCAATACATTGCATACCGCCATCACCAGTATTGCGATCACGATGAAGCCAATGATATTTGACGTTGCGTCACTGTGTATCAGCGGTAGCAGGGTACTCGCTATGATTTTGTAATTGTATGAAGCAATTGAGAGTCCAAGAAGTAACCCAATCAATGAGCAGGCCGTGCGCAGGAATCCCTGCACCAGTCCTCCTATCGTTGCCCCCAGCATAATTACAACTATGGCCCAGTCGATCCACGTCATTTGTCTGTCTCTCTCCGCACTAAAATTCGATGCTGTGTCCTGTCAAGCGGCGGTATGCCTCAAAGTACTTTTGCCGTGTCCGCTCCACCACCTCCGGGGGTAGGCTGGGAGCAGGCGCCTGTTTGTTCCATTGAATTGATTCCAGGTAATCGCGTACGTACTGTTTGTCAAAGGAAGGCTGGGGACCACCTGGCTTCCAGGCAGCGCCCTCCCAGAATCGCGAAGAGTCCGGTGTCAATACCTCATCGGCAAGGATAATGCCTTGACCCGTTCTTCCAAATTCAAATTTTGTGTCCGCAAGGATCAGGCCCACCGATTCGGTATGATCAGCCGCTTTCTGGTAGATCGCAAGAGTTAGCCGCCGAAGCTCAGTCGCGTCTTCGGCTCCCACAATCGCTTCGGTTTCCTCAAACGAAATGTTCAGGTCGTGCATTCCGTCCTTGCTTTTGGTGGCTGGAGTAAACAGGGTCTCTGGCAGCCGTGAGCCGTCCTGCAGCCCCTCAGGCAGCGGAATCCCACACACCGTCCCGAAGGCGCAGTATTCTTTCCAGCCCGAGCCCGCCAGGTATCCGCGCGCCACGCATTCCACCGGGAACATCGTGGCCCTCTTCACCAGCATCGACCGGCCTTCGAGCTGGTCGGCATAGGGCTTCAACTCGGCCGGATATTCGCTCACATCCGCTGTGATCAGGTGGTTGGGAACAAGGTCGGCCAGCAGCTTAAACCAGAACAGCGAAATCTGCGTCAGAATCTTGCCCTTGCCGGGAATTCCCGTTCCCAGGACAAAATCAAATGCCGAGATTCGGTCGGTCGCCACTAACAGTAGTGCGCCATCCACTTCGTATAGATCGCGTACTTTGCCGCGCCCCAACAAGGGGACTGCGCCGAGATGAGTATTCAATAAGGCAGACAAGGGGTGCTTTCTTTAATGAAGAGGCTGAAACTCCGATTGTCGAGCCGAAGCCGGGCTTTGTCAATCAATCCCGATCAACCTGCCGTGCGCCTCCGGAGCCAAACCGAATTTCGAGCCACTGTCCGCCAATTTGGCAGTGATTTCGGAAATGATCCGCTGTGAAAATCTTGTGTGACCGTCATCACGGCCCCGTCTTTTCACTTCGGAGACACTCCAATTGTCAACATGGTTCGGAAGGCACGTAAGAAGGCCCTCTTTGAGCCGGGCGACACGAGGCAGCAGTGGAAAGGGGAAGCCGCGGCTAGCTTCGTTTTGTGCAGGGAACACCAGTAGTCGCGTACTACCGACCTCCAGTGCCGGCTACTGGTTCCCACTATTATCTTGTGATACTACAAGCGCCTCCGAAGCGAAGTTTTCCTTCGGAGGCGATTTCTTTTTTTGTGCCAAATGTTTGTTTCGACCGAAAATGCGGAACGACTCAATGCGAGCCAGTTCCCATCCTCGATTCGATGCGCCGGTCCGGAATGAACCAAAAGAGAGCGGCCAGCACAAAAATCGCTATCGATGCCCAGTGATTCCAAAAGGCAATGGGTATGGCCAGGGCGTATAACACCAGAGAAGTTCGCTCCTTGAGGGCGCTGCCAACTGCTTTTGCCAGCAACGAGTCCTTTCCGTTTGCTGCAATCAATACGTGGGTGAGCACAGAGTACGCGATTCCCGACATGAGCAGGTCAAAAGCATAAAGTGCTGTGGGCAAAGCGGCGAAGTTGTTTGTGCCCATCCATGCTGTCACAAACGGCAGCAGCGACAGCCAGAAAAGAAGGTGCAGATTCGCCCAGAGAACCCCGCCGGAAATGTGACGGACCGCCTGCAGTATGTGGTGATGATTGTTCCAGTAAGTGCCGACGCACACAAAGCTGACAACATAGCAGAAAAACAGCGGCACGACCGGCGCGAGAGCCGCCAAGTCAGCGCCATGAGGGACGTGAAGATCAATCACCATCACGGTGATGATGATTGACAGAACACAGTCACTGAATGCTTCGAGTCTTGTTTTGCTCATGGGGTCAGTTCCTGGGCAGATTGAAGGCGCATCGCGTCCTGGGCGCGCGTGGTGCCTCCCTAGCAGGTGTCGCCACTACCAACCTGTTGCCTGTTCCTAAGTCTACTGGCTATTGGCTACCACCTACTGGCTGCCTCACGCTGTAGCCCTCTGCCGCTCCTGCCCGCCCAGCCGAACGCTCACAATCTTTGACACGCCTGGCTCCTGCATGGTCACGCCATAAATCATATCGGCGCACTGCATCATGCGCTTGGAGTGCGTCACCAGCATGAACTGCGTGTCGCTGCTTAAGGATTGCAGCAGCTCCGCCAGTCGTCCCACGTTGGTCTCATCGAGCGCCGCATCCACTTCGTCAAGGATGCAGAACGGGCTCGGCTGGAACTGGAAGATGGCAACCAGCAGCGCCAGCGCCGTCAGCGCCTTCTCGCCGCCCGAAAGCAGCAGCACATTCTGCAGTTTCTTGCCCGGCGGCGACGCCACAATCTCCAGCCCGCTCTCGGCCTGGTTAGCTTCGTCAGTGAGCCGCAAAAACGCCTGACCGCCGTGGAACAACCGCGAGAACACAACCGCAAAGTTTTCGTTGATCCGCGCAAATGCCTCGTCGAACTTTGTTCGCGAAATCTGATCGATCTCTTTGATCGTCTCCTGCGTGTTCTCAATCGACTCGATCAGATCCTTGCGCTGCGCCTCAAGGAACGAGTGCCTCTCAGCCGTCTCCTTGTATTCGTCCAGCGCCATCATGTTCACTGGACCCATCTGTTCCAGCCGCTGCTTCAACCCGCGGCAGTTTTCGTCCTCCGCTGTCAGTTCGTCGCCGGTCAGGCGCACAATCTCCGCGTCGTCGCGCAGCACCTGTGCCTCAACATTAACTTCGGCCAGGCAACTCGCCTCCAGATGTTCAAGGTCCGACTGCAACTTGGCCAACTCCGCCGATTTCGCGGCCCGCTCCTCGCGCAACTCATCCAAAGCCATGCGCCCGGCCTTCAGTTGCGTTTCCATCTCCGCCAGTTGCTGCCTTAGAGTGTGTGCCTGTGCCGCTACCTGCTGCGCGGTAGCCAATGCTTCAGCGCGCACATCGGCCAACTCTTTCTTTCGCGTCGTCAGCTCAGTGTTCTCGTTCGTCCGCTGTTCGCGCTCGGCAATCGCATTAGCTCGCTGCTGCTCAATCGCCAGCACCCGCCGCTCAAGATCGGCATGCAGCCGGTCAATCCGCTGGAACGCCGCTTCAGCACCGCGCCGCCGCTCTTCAAGGCCCGCCAGTTCCGCGGTCAGTTGAGCCGCTTCCTGCTGCACTAACTCGCGCTTTTGCCGCAGCGTGTCCAGTTGCGCCTGCAACGCGTCCAATCCCGCTTCGGCCTGTGTATGCTCGCTCTCCAGGCGCGTCATCTCGGCGCGGTTAATCTCGATCGCCTTCCGCTTGATCTCGCATGCGTCCTTGTTGCGCGCTGCCTGAACCGTCCAATCCTCAAGGCGCCGCTCTATGCGCTGCGCCTCGCTTTCCATCTGCTTCAGCGCGGCGCCAAGGTTCGCGCTCTCGCTTTCCGCCTGTCTGCGTTCGGCGCTAAGGCTCTCAAGTTGCGCGGTCAGCCGCTCTATCTCGCGCGTCAAGGCGATCGCTTCAGTTTCAGCCTGCGCCAACGCCGTTCCCAGCCGGTCAAGCCGGGTCTCAGTCTCGCGCAAATCGCGCTTCAGCGCCAGCGGACCTTCGCTCGCCGGTTTGCCGCCCGTCACCGTCGAGTTGTGAAAACACTCGCCCTCGCGCGTCAAAAAATATGCGTGCCCGTACTGTGCCGCCAACCTCTGCGCATCCACTCCCGAGTCCACAAGGTAGCCGTACTTGACCTTCGGCAGAATCGACTCGAGTGATTTGCCAAAACCGTTCAGCACTTTGATCGCGTCGCGCAGCGGAGTGAGCCCAGGCTCGTGAATCACGCTCTTCACATCTTCAAACAGCAAGCCCTGCGCGTCGTTGTGAATCAGGAACGTCGCGCGTCCGTCGCTCGTCTTCAGCAGTTCAACGCCTTGTTCAGCCGCGCCCCAGCTCTCAACAACCACGTAATTGAGCTCTTCGCGCAGGAACTCGTCCACTACTCCCTCGTGCTCGCCGCTCACTTCAAGAAAATCCGCGAGCGTTCCCACCGGCGCCAGGTTCTGCCCCAGCGTTCCCGGCTTCAGCAGCTTGCGCACCGAATCGGTGGAGTAGCCATGATTCCTGATCAGTGCCTGCAGGCTGTCACGACGTCCCGCCGCTGCCGCTTGTTCGCTGCGCAACTGGTTGGCCGTCGACCGCTTCGAGTTCTCCTCGGTGCGCTTGGTGTTCAAATCTTCCCGCGCCGCGGCAATCGCGCTCTCCAGCCGCTTCAACGCATCGCCCGCGCTTTCAAACTTGAATCTCGCCTGACCGGTATCAACACCCAGGCTCTCAAGCTCGGTACGTGCTTGCGCCATCTCGGTCTGCAGCCGCTCAGCTTCGCGCTCCAGTGCCGCCAAACTCTCCTCGCCCTGGGCCGTGTGATTGCGCGCGTTGCCGGCCATCGTCAGCAAATGCATCGCGTGTCGCCGGTTTCCCTCCAGCGCCCGCTCCGCGGCAAAGACTTCATCCGCTGCGGCCCTGGCCTCCTGCTGGCGGCCTTCAACTTTCTGCCTGAACTCCCGTGCTTCGCCCGCGGCTGTCTCCAGAAACTGTTTCTGTTGCGCGCGCTCTTCGGCGATTCCGCCCAGTTGCGCCCGAGTCTGTTCCAGCTCCGCTCCCGCAACCGCTACTCTCGTCTCCAGCTCGGCAACGCGCTCCGTGTTGCTGCGTTCGCGCTCAATCGCCCGCTCCAACTCAACCGCCGCAACGCTGGCTCGGGTTTGCGCGGCTTGTCCTTCGCTGTCCAGTTCGTAGCCGCGCTCGGTCAGCGCATGTTGGCTCGTCTCCAGCCCAGTAATCTCCTCAGCCGAAGAGTTGATCTTTTCAGTCAAGCCGGCAATCTGTTGCTCCATCGCCTGCTGCTCGGCATCCATCGTTGCCATGCGGCTGGCCAGCACCACGCGCAGCTTCTCACGCAATTCCTCGCGCACCGCAGCAAACCGCTCGGCCTTTGCGGCCTGCCGCTTCAGCGAGTTCATCTGCCGCGTCACTTCTTCAAAAATGTCGTCCACGCGCGCCAGGTTCTGTTTCGCGCTTTCGAGCCGCAGCTCTGCCAGCCGCTTCTTGGTCTTGAACCGCGTTATGCCGGCAGCTTCTTCAATAATCGTGCGCCGGTCGTGAGGTTTTGAGCTCAGAAGTTGTCCAATCCGCTCCTGCCCAATGATCGCGTAGCTCTCGGGCCCCAGGCCCGTCCCCATGAAAATGTCCTGGATGTCGCGAAGCCGGCAAAGCTTGCCGTTGAGGAGATACTCGCTCTCGCCGGTGCGGAACAGCCGCCGCGTAATTACCACTTCGCCCTTGCGCGGTGTCGAGTGAAACTTGCGGCGCCTTATCTTCAACACCACCGTTGGTTGACCATGCCCTGCCTCGGCCAACTGCGTCGCAGCAAGCTCCTGGACAGGTTCTGTGCCTTGGGAAGTTCCTTTCGCGCTTGCCTCCTGCTCGGAGTCCTCATCCTCAAGCACCTGGCCCGGTTGCTCGGCCGACACAATCTCATCGGCTTCGGCCGCGCGCTGTTTCCTCAGCTCCTCTTCGTCCCAATCCGCAGGGCCGTCGTGATCAACCTCAACCTCTGGCTCTACCGGGATCGGCCCCTCATAGGCCTCGGGATCCACCATTGTCAGGCTCACCTCGGCCATCCCCAGTGGCTTGCGCTCGCGCGTCCCGGCAAAGATCACGTCCTGCATGTGCGTGCCGCGCAAAGTCTTGGCGCTCTGCTCGCCCAGCACCCAGCTCACCCCATCGAAGATGTTCGATTTGCCGCATCCGTTCGGCCCCACCACAACGGCAATTCCCGTGCCCGCCATCGCCAGGTCAGTGCGGTCGCAGAAGCTCTTAAATCCGAGGATGTGAATCTTCTTCAGTTTCAGCATTTTTACTCCAGTTCGATGGGGCTAATCCGGAACGCGAGCCTCAAACTGCAAAAACCTCTGCCCGCAGCTCTCCCAGGCGCGCAAACTTCCCTTCGATTACTGACTCTACGGACCCCGAAACGCGGGGTCAACGATGGAAAAGGTCACCTTTGTGGATAAGGGGTCCGGAAATTGGGCCGCACGAGTTTGGCCGACTTATCGAAATCGGTCCATCCGTTGGCTTTTAAGGACTTGACTTGATTTTTCGGCTGTTTCAATCCCGGTGGGTCACGGTATGCTTGCCCCATGCTCCCCGGCGGTCGATGGTTTCGCGCTTTCTGCGCAGTCGCGTTTCTCGCCTCCAGTCCGTGCGCCTTCCGCGCGCAGACTGTATCGCCGTCAATTGCGCCGATATTAACCGTCGAAGGTCTCGGCCGCGGCACTGTCGCTCTCGACGGCCCGTGGCAGTTCAAGATCGGCGACGATCCATTGTGGGCCGACCCCGTATTCGATGACTCAAGCTGGCAGCAGATCGACGTCAGCAAGCCCTGGGGTGATCAGGGTCACTGGGCTCAAGCGGGCCACGCCTGGTATCGCCGTCACATAGAGTTCAATGATGAACCGAACGGCGCTGTGGATGTTGCACTCTACATCCCAATTGCATTCTGCACATACGAGGTTTATTGGAACGGGCGCTTAATCGGCCGCACCGACCCCATGCCGGGGCAAGGGGCGGAAGCACAACCGCCCGCGGCAATTTACCAACTGGGAAAACCAGAGAATGGCGTCCTCGCGTTCCGCGCGTATGTCACTCCGCTGGATTCCGTTTCAACTGGAGATCAAAACGGCCTGAACGCCGTGCCGCGCATAGGAAATCCGGAGGTGATCAGAGATTTCGCGGCCAGGAAGCGCTTGATTGAGGTGAGGGGCCGACTCCTTACCGTCGTGCAAATTTTGATCTATGGACAGCTCTTTTTGCTCGGAGTCGTGGTTTGGCTGCGCAATCGCAATCAAAGGCTGCTCTTCTGGATGTCTGCGTTTCTGCTGAGTGCCACTCTTTGGGCTTTCACTGACATTATTCTCTTTCCATGGACCGAGACCAACCTGCTCGCGGGCTTTACCACGGGTGGGCCGCCGCACTCGTTTGAAGACATCGCTCTCTGGTATTTGCTGGTGTATCTGCTCGATCTCGATCGCTATCCCGTGCTGGTGCGTTGGACGCGCATTCTGGCTTGGATCACATTCCTCTTCGCCATTCTTGACTGCATTGTGTACTACATGCCCTCACTCGATGCGCATGCGTTGCTGTTCCAGTCTCTGGATGCGATCTTCACTGTCGGATTCTCGGTGCCGGAGATTTTTCCGGTCATTCTGATTGTCCTTGCCTTTCGCCAGCGACTTGACCCTGCGCGTCGCCTGGTAGCCATTTCCGCATTCCTCGCCGACATGTATTACGTGGTTGCTCACACGGCTCAGCAAGGCGAGAGGTATACCCGATGGACGCTTTACAACACTATGACGCAACCGCTATTCACCGTGGACGGGGTCGAGGTCCCGATGCAGGCCATCTTGTCGATGCTGCTGGCTTGCTCCATCGTCTATGCGGTCTATCGCTTTATGGTCGAGCAGGGCCAGCGCCAGACCTCGCTCGAGCAGGAATACCGCAACGCGCGCGCCGTGCAACAAGTGCTGATTCCTGATGAGATTCCCGAGATTCCGGGATTCAACATCCAATCCGTCTACAAACCCTTCGGCGAAGTGGGAGGCGACTTCTTCCAGATATTGCCGCTGAAGAACGGTGGACTGCTGGCGGTGATTGGCGACGTGAGCGGAAAGGGAATGCCGGCAGCAATGACCGTGTCTCTTCTGGTTGGTACTGTGCGCACGCTGGCGCACTTTGTTGAGAGCCCCGGCGAGATACTCGCGGCCATGAACCAGCGCATGCTGGGACGAAGTCAGGGCGGATTTACGACCTGCCTGATACTGCGCGTGGATTCCGAGGGCAAAATGGTAGCCGCCAATGCAGGGCACATTGCGCCATACATGGAAGGCAAGGAACTGACGCTTGAAAATGGCTTGCCGCTGGGCCTTGCCGCGAATGCAACTTACTCTGAATCGACCTTCCAGCTTGCCGAGGATGGACAGCTCACGCTGATTACCGACGGCGTGGTCGAAGCGCGGGATGCAACCGGATCGTTGTTCGGCTTTGAGCGAACCGCCGCACTCAGTGTCGAACCTGCTGATTCCGTTGCGGCCTCAGCCCAGCAATTTGGACAGGATGACGACATTACTGTACTGACCGTGACCCGATTGAAAGTTGGGCAAGCGGTCGCCGCGCAACACAATGCTCCCATTCTGTCGCCGGCCTAATCCAACTTCGCTCCAACTGCTTTCCGAATGACTTTCTCAAGTGCACGGAGCGCCTGCGGCCTTGGGAACCCCGGCCGGCTAGCCAGCCTGATCGTTCGGCTTGACGCGCCAACCAGCGGACGCAGCACGATCTCGCGCTTGCGAAACGAATCGGCGGCCAGCGCCGGCAACAGCGTCGTGCCGTATCCTGCCGCGACCAGGTTTACGAGCGTGTCAAGCGTGGAAGCTTGCATGGATGCAGCTATCCCTGACCGATGCGCGCGCGCGCCGCAGGCCTCCAGTGCCTGGCTGGCCAGGCAATTGCCGTCGGCCAGCACCAGCAACTCATCGGCCAGCGCTTCCTCATCGACCTTCGCCGCTTTCGCCAACTTGTGATTTTGGGGCAACGCCGCCAGCAAGGGCTCTTTGAAGAGCATCAACTCGGAGATTTCCGAGGCATCGGGCGGCGTGGCCAGCAGAGCCGCATCAAGCCGGTGATTGCGCAACCCGTCAATCAGCCACCTAGTCTGGTCTTCCCACAGCTCCAGCACAATTCCCGGATACGCCTGCTTCAGCGGCTTGAGAATCAACGGAAGCAGGTACGGCGCCAGTGTGGGAATTACGCCCAGCTTGAGCGGCCCCACCAGCGGATCGCGCGCGGCCTGCGCCACCGCTTCCATCTGCCCGGCTTCGTCGAGCGCCCGCTGCGCGTGCAGCAGAATCTGCGCGCCTACCGGCGTCAAATCCACGCGCTTGTTGGTCCGCTCCAACAGCTTTACGCCCAGCTCGTCTTCAAGCTTTTTGATTTGGCTTGAGAGCGTGGGCTGGCTCACGTTGCACACCTCGGCCGCGCGGCCAAAATGCCGCTGTTCCGCAACCGCAACCAGGTACCGCAATTCCTGCAGATTCATAACTCAAATTCCCAGCGCCGGACTACGCATTCGTTTTCCGGATGACATTTCGAGACCAATTTTTATCATAGTCCCGGTCAATCATCACAGTAGTAACAATCGATTGTACTTATCGCTAGCGTCTGCGTAAGCTTCGGTTGTTGGCAATCTGCGAATCACGAATCCCTGGTTCGCGCCTCTTCAAGCTTCATATGCACGCGGCAATCCCCACCACCAAGGGCGAGCTCAACGGCTCGCCCTTCTCGTCTCTGGCCCTTGGCCCTGATCCCTGTCCGAATCCGCACATCCCGTCTCGCGCACGAACATTCCAGCCGAAGCAACTCCCTCCTAAGCTCTTTGTTTTCATTCACTGGATTTGGCACCCTTCCTGCAATCTACCCGTGCAGAGTCCCTCCTGACTCGTGAATCCTGCCATCCGGTTCATACCCGGCCGGGTGGCAGGAGATCTCCCCTTTGCCCGTGTCTGAACGAGTGTTTCCCGCGGCCTATGGAGGCCGGCGATACTATCTTTCTGTTGCTCGTGATAGCGGCGGGTTAAGTGGCTGTTTCCTGCAAGGCTACGCGGAGCATCGGGGCGGCGGAATCTTCGGCGGCCATGCCGGGTTCCCACACCGGCTGGGCTTCCACACAATCGCGGCCCAGCAGCTTGGCGCGGTAGAGAGCGTCATCGGCGTAGGAAACGATGGATTCGAGCGGCAGGTCGCGTGCTTGATCGAGCGACGCAACGCCGATGCTGAGGGTGACGGTTCCGTCTGCGGCCTTGAATGCGCGCGCACTGAAACGCTGGCGCAGTTCCTCGGCGAGCTCGAATGCTTGTTGATGTGAAACCCCAGGCAGTAAGAGGGCGAACTCGTCTCCGCCGAGGCGGGCACAATGGCTGCCGGCGATGCCTACACCCAATCTTTCCAGTTCCCTCGCCAGGCCGATCAGGACTTTGTCGCCGTGGAGATGACCGTGGCAGTCATTTACCTGCTTGAAGCAGTCGATATCCATCAAGAAGATTGAAAGACTTTCGCCGCCGGGCAGGTCGCGCAGCCGGTTGTAGGCTCCGGCGAGTGAGCGCCGATTGCCGATGCCGGTCAGGGGATCGCGTACGGCCAGCCCTTCGAGGTGCTCGTTTCGGCTCTCAAGAAGCGTTTTCTCGCGCACCGTCTGAGCCTGCAGCAGCACGGTCCGCAGCACGTAACACACCAGAGACAAGGTGATGGCAACAGACGCCATCGGAACCGAGATGCGCAAGACAAAGAGACCGAGCATCAGGTTAACGAGCGCCAGAAACGAGGGCATGAGGCTGCGCACAATCACGCTGGGAGGACGCAGGGGCTCGGTTGCCTCAAACTCTTCCGTTGCGGCGCGGCTGGTGTAGAGCAGGTACAGTGCAAAACCGGATAGAAGCGCCGTCCCGAGCACGTCCCACGTGCTGCAGTGGATGTGTTGGAACCAGACGTAGGAAACCTGATCTGCCGTGAAATATGCAATCAGGCGAAGTCCGAAGAACCAGGCGAAAAGGCGCAGCAACTTCAGCTCGTCACGCGAAGCTGCTCCCAGGCAGGCGACCACCGCGGCCAGGAACAGGAAGAGCGCCATGAGCTGGCTAATGAGCAGATGGTTGAGCGCAAAGTGATCGCGGGTGGCGGGCGAATAGGCGAGGTTGAAGCGCAGTACGACGAAGAGCGCGGCCTGCAGCATGTCAACTATCACGATAGGGCGGGCGACGCCGGCTGAGAACAGCACGATTGCCAGCAGAAAGAAAGCTTCGCTCGTATTGAATAGGGGAGTCTGCAGCAGCCTCGCAGGTCCGGTGCTGAGGACGACCTCAGCAAACGAAGGAGCAAAGCCCAAGGCTGACGCCAGCGCACCCCCTGCAACCAGGAACCAGCGAATGCGCAGCGTTCCATGTGTTGAGCGCGCGCGAGCCCTGAAAGCCACCGCACACCCGAATAAAGCAAGCGCCAGACACAAGTAGCCGATGGCTGCAGCTCGCGCATTGTTCGCCGGCGCCACCGCGGCGTGGATGGATGAGTCGAGCACGGCTGCAAGCGTGGCCAGAATCAGGATTGCCGGCCGGGACGCACGTTCAGCCATGCGCTCGCCGAGACCCGCGATATCCGGCCCAATAGTCAACAGTTCGGGGTTCGATCCGAATGAATCTCTCATAAGACAGATTCCAAGACAATGCAATTCGAAGGCGACAGGGAAGTCTGAGAAAGCCAGCTCGATGGGGAACGGGCCGCTTTAAAAACTTTACCCTATCAAAGCATCCGTGAAAAGTAACACAAAAGGAGCATTGGCGATGACGGGGGAAGCCTGAGCCGACACGAAAGGCTGGTGAGGCGCCTTGCGCCCCCGTGCCCGCGACCAATATCGTTGATTGAGCCCAGGATATTCACGGCAAGCGACCTATGGACGTTTTAAAAGAGCAGTTTGAAAAGCACTTCGGATTTCCGGCGGAGACCATCAAGCCGTTGCAGGGCGCGCTGGGCGGATCAGGACGCGTTATTGTTCGCCTGGCGGGGCGAGGTCAAACGGCAATCGGCGTTCTCTATGGCGTTCGCGAAGAGAATACCGCATTCCTTGAGTTCTCGCGGCACTTCCACCGTCTCGGGCTTCCTGTTCCTGAGATATATATTCAGGACATCGACCGCGGCGCTTACCTTGAAGAAGATCTGGGCGATACCACCCTCTTCGATTTCCTGAGCGCCAACCGCAGTGGTGAATCCATTGCGCCTGAGGTTCTGGCGGCTTATCGCAGCGTAGTTTCAGTGCTGCCGCGTTTCCAGGTGGAAGGCGGCCGCGACCTCAATTACAAAGTTTGCTATCCGCGCGCCAGTTTCGATCGCCAATCAATCGCCTGGGATCTGAATTACTTCAAGTATTACTTCCT
>Ga0302275_10003449_pt1 | contig 16005 bp, 15 predicted proteins | sample III_Bog_N2_2_FD_200229 | JGI IMG/M metagenome (GOLD analysis project Ga0302275, IMG submission 200229) | Peat permafrost microbial communities from Stordalen Mire near Abisko, Sweden - III_Bog_N2_2 | ecosystem: Environmental > Terrestrial > Soil > Wetlands > Peat | place: Sweden: Abisko...
AATCGGCTGCTGAAATGATCAAGCTTTATACAGAGTGGGCGAAGAAGTACCCGCTCGCCTCGCTGGAAGACGGTATGGCGGAGGAAGACAGCGAGGGTTGGAAGGCGCTTACAAGAGCACTTGGGGGAACACTGCAACTGGTGGGCGATGATAACTTTGTGACAAATCCAAAGATTTTCGCCGAGGGTATTCGCGACGGCATTGCAAATGCGATTCTTATTAAACTTAATCAGATTGGCACGGTGACCGAGACACTGGAAACCTTGGCGACGGCGCAAAAGGCAGGGTACGGAGCGGTAATCTCCCATCGATCCGGCGAAACCGAGGACACCTTTATTGCCGACCTCGCCGTGGGCTCCGATGCGGGCCAAATCAAGACCGGATCTCTCTGCCGCAGTGAGCGCATTGCAAAATACAACCGGCTTCTGGTCATCGAACGCGAACTGGGCGCGAAGGCGACATTCCCAAACAAGTTCACAGGCATCCCATAGCAGTTGAGTAAAATGGATTATGGTGATGAATCAGGCGGATTCGATTTACCCGGTGCAGTTGCACTCGGCGACGGAGGAGTGCAGGGTGGTGCAAGCACTGTTTGTGGAGTGACGGGCTGCGCCCAACCGATTATTACTTCAGCGACGGCGAACGCAAAAACTTCTCCAATGTTTTGACCCCCTCCTCGTTCGGCCGGCCATCCGCGCCGAGCGTTGGCTGAAGCCGGCCTCCTTCGTCATTCTCGTTCCAGCCATAAATGATGACGGCGTTGGCGGGGTTGAGGTCGCGGTTTGCCTTGGTCCATTCGATGGCTTCGCGGAGGTGTGCGGCAAGTTCGTCGGGGGTGGCCGTCACGGAGTCGATCAGAGGCTTTTGCTGCGCCGGCGGTGTTTGATCCGGAGTCGCGGTGACCCACGTACACCACGGCGGCGGGCGTTCATTGCGCGGGCGGGTGTCCCAACCGGCGCTGGCGAAGGTGATGTTCTGGATGCGCAGAGCGCGGCATTTCTCCCAACGATCGCTCCGAATCATCGCGCACTGCTCGGCATAACTTTGCTGTGTCATGCTGTAGCTGCCGCCGCGGGCGTAGGCGGAGACGGCGTCGAAACCGAGGGCCGTCATATCCTTTGCGTCCTGCTCGGGATTCCAGCCCATCAGCACCAGATACGGAGTCTTCACGCCCGCGGCGATGGTCTGGCGTTTCAACTCATCCCACTCGGTCTTGCCGAGCTTCTTGGTCTTCACGAACACAAACAGGAGCGGCCGGCCATCGAGCACCGTCTGGTAATCCGAATGCTGGAAGTGCTCCACGAGCCTTCCCAAGCCCCGCGTGCCCACGCCGTCCAGTCGCGCGCCTTCCTCGATGAGGCAATAGCGGACGCCTTTCTTGTCCTTTGCGGCGAGGTGGCGGTTCAAGGCGGCGCTCATGCCAGGAGGCTGCCAGTAATCAAGGAACGCCCAGTAGTTCAGCCCCGCCTGCGCCGCATAGACGATTTCCTGCTCCACGATGGCCTGCGAGTCACCATTGATGCTCACCTTGTCCTCGCCCAGCACCTGCGCGAACCACGGCAGGCGGAAATGATATTTCGGCTGTCCGAGCGAAGCCTCCACAGCCTTCCCTACCGTTGGATCTGCATACCATCCATCCCAACGGATGGCTCCGACGATTGGGCGCGGATTTTCAGTCGCGTGCAACGCGTCCAACAGAGCTAGCATCATTGCAGTGAGGAGCGTGAGTGCGTATTTCATCGGCGCAGATTTCAGATTCACGGAGAGACAGGATGAATCTACCGCAGGAGCCGATGCATAGGGAGTCAAATTGCGGTGAATGCAAAACGCGCGCCTGGCTGCGATTTGTTCGAGGGCGTCGTGATGATGTAAATCAAAATCGCGACCGTCTCATCGCGAAAAAGGAAATGGCTCGGGCCGGGGCTTTCGCTCTGCCACTCGGTAGAGATGAAAAAGCAAAATCACAACAACCCGAGCCGCAGCCCGTTTTCCGTTCTGCGGCAGCTTTGCAATTTGATTCCGCCGCATTTGGTTCCGAAGCTGGCGCGCGAGACCGGCGTGGACGCCAAGGCACGAAGCTTCTCGCCGTGGAGCCATCTGGTGAGTCTGGTCTACGCGCAGCATACTCACGCCATCGGCCTCAAGATGTATGCGATGCGTTGCGCCTGCACAGCGGGATGCTGGTAAGCTTGCGCGGGGCCACCCCGCCCAGTCGCAATAATCTCTCGCACGCCAACAAGGAGCGCGATGCGGCCCTGGCAGAGAAAACTTTCTGGGCCGTCCTCGCTCATTTGCAAGCTCTGAAGCCGGGCTTTGCACGCGGCAACCGGGGCAAGGGAGCCGCCCGGCGTTTCAAGCGCGTCATCCACGTGGTGGATTCTACCACCATCCAACTGGTCGCCTCCTGCATGGATTGGGCACAGCATCGCAGGCGGAAGGCAGCAGCCAAATGCCATCTGAGGCTGGACCTCCACAGGTTCCTGCCGCGCTTCGCCATCATTGACACGGCCCGGGAAAATGATGCCCTGCGTTCACGGGAACTCTGCGCGGGCATCCGCTCCGGAGAGATCGTCATCTTCGACAAGGCGTATCTGGATTTCCTCCACCTCTTCGATCTTGACCAGCGGGGAGTGTGCTGGGTGACACGGGCAAAGGATAATCTTGCCTATAAGGTCGTCGGAGAACTGCCCGTGACCGGAACAAAGATTTTGCACGATGAACTCATAGTGCTCTCGAACCCGGCGGTCGTGAAGGATTACCCCGGTCTGTTGCGCCGCGTGGTGGTGTTGGTGGAAATCGACCGAAAGTAACAGGAGATGGTTTTCCTCACCAACAACCTGGAGTGGAGCCCGGCAAGCATCGCCGACCTCTATCGGAACCGCTGGTCCATCGAAGCCTTCTTCAAACAGATCAAGCAGACCCTTCAATTGGCTGATTTTCTGGGGCACAGCGCCAATGCCGTGCGCTGGCAGGTTTGGACGGCGTTGCTCGTCTATGTGCTTCTGCGCTTTCTGGCTTTTGTGCATGGATGGCAGCACAGCTTCACCCGCATCTTCACACTTCTGCGCAGCGCCCTCTGGCGTCGCTGGGACCTCACCAGTCTCCTGCAATGCTATGGGACAGCATCGGGTGCTTTCCGCTTCATAGCCACCCCGCAGCAGCCGTGTTTCGCAGGATTCTGACAATTTCTGTGGGACAGCCACATCCACCGCGCCAATTGATGTCCTCCGCAAAAGTCTACTGACAGGTCAACAGCATAGACGACATCAGGAGTCGTGTTGGCTATCATGCAGTCCTGTTTTCAGGCTTCGTGTGTCGTCTATGCCACTGACTGGTGAGTAAATCTCGCTTTTCCGATCTCGCCTGTGCCAGCCCTGTAAATCAGCGGCTACACATCCCTATTCCCATGCCTATGGGATAGCTGTGGTACTCCTTTTGGCCGTTGGGCTCGTCATCTCCGGCCACGCCGTCCTAACACCCCTGCTGATGGTCATAGTGCTCATCACCGGCGCCTTTTTGATCATGACATTGACAACAGACAGAGTATGCCCATCGGAGATGCCAAATTCCTGGCAAATCGGCAATGTCACCGTTGCCGGTGGGATTCTCGGATGCTGCTTTCTCGCCTTTTGTACCGCGGTCATTGCAGAGGGTAAATTCAAGCTGGGGCTCGGAGTGTTACCGTTACAAACACTTTCCGTTGTCTCCGTCGTGTATGGAGGCCAGGCCAAGGCCAGGCAACTCTCTACGCCATAAGAGGACGCCACCACGTATGGGGACTGCGTCCCACCATATGGATGGTCCTAGCCTCGATTGCAGACGTTGCGACTCTTTCGACACTCGCAATTTGCGGCATTGCCATGACGCCCCTCCCTGTCCCATTGGTCTTCGCCGAATGCGGAGCCTCCCTGCTTTTTGGATTGATTCTGGGCGCGGTGAAAATCCCTGTCTTTGCTCGTCTGAGAATCTCGTAGTCACTCGAGCGTCGAAATTTCACGGCGCGGAATCTCGAGGATTCGTACGTTCATTGCACCGGCGAAAGCAGCCTCGCCAGACGCACAACTGCTCTGAACCACCACGGGCGATCGCGATATTCGGCAAGATCCACGCGACTGCTCCACGCAAAATCGTTCTTCATCATTGCCTCTACCTGGCCGGCGAACCCTTCGTCCGTCACCATCACCAACAACTCGAAGTTGAGGTGAAAGGAACGGTAGTCCACATTGACGGATCCAATGGCCGCGAGTTCATCGTCTACAAGCAGCGCTTATTGGTGCAAAAACCCCGGTTGATAGCGCCACAGCTCGATCCCGCCCACGCGAGGCTCTCATAATAGGTGAAACTCGACAGCATCGGCAGAAGATGATCGGTCCGCCTGGGCAGCAACACGCGCACTTCCACGCCTCGCAACGCCGCGAGTTGCAACGCGGTCAACACAGTCGAGTCTGGAACAAAATACGGGCTGCTGATCCAGAGTCGGCTCCGGGCGGAATTCACCGCGCGCACGAACGCCAGCGAACAACGCTCCGCTTCATCCGCAGGGCCGGTTGCCAGCACCAGGACGCTCTGATCAGCGTCCGCGGCTTGCGGCGTCCATGACAGGGGCGGCACTTCGTCCGTGGCCCAGTACTCAGTCCTCGATGAACGCCAGTTGCGCTGCCTGCACCGCCGGCCCGCGCATGCGCACATCCGTGTCGCGCCATGGGCCAAAGCGACTGCAGCGGCCCAGATATTCATCACCCACATTGATCCCCCCGGTGAGAGCCTCGCGCCCCTCGACGATCACGAGTTTGCGATGATTACGAAAGTTGAGCTGAAGGCGATTGCCCCGTCCCCGCGTCGTCTTGAACCCCTCGACGCGCACTCCGCTTTCACGCAAGACCCGCATCCACCGCTGCGGCAGGCTGTGGCAGCCCACCTTATCGTAGAGAAAACAGACCTTCACACCCGCCCCAGCCCGCTGCATCAGCCTATCCTGAAGTCTTTTGCCCACCACGTCGTCCCGCACGATGTAAAACTGCACAAGCAAGTATTCACTCGCCGAATCGATAGCCGCGAAGAAGGCGTCGAAAGTCGCGTCCCCGTCCACCAGCAGTTCGATGTGGTTGCCGCGCGTGAAATACAGGCAGGTATAGCTCCCCTGGATCTTCCGAATATCTGTTTCATGGGTACCGGCGTGGAAAGCGGTGTGGCCACTGCCGTCATATTGACAACGGGCGCCCAAACCTACTTTGGCAGCATGGCAGGAAGCATGGCCGGCGAACCGGTGCAGACCAGTTTTGACAAAGGCGTGCGTGGGTTCTCCTGGCTGATGATTACCTTTATGAGCGTGATGGTGCCCATGGTATTCGTGATCAATGGAGTCACAAAGCACAATTGGCAGGAAGCCTTTCTCTTTTCGATCGCGGTCGCGGTTGGCCCGACGCCGGAGATGTTGCCGAGGATTGTGTCCGACTGCTTGTCGAAAGGCGCCCTGGCGATGTCGCGCAAGAAGGTCATCGTCAAGAAACTCGACTCCATCCAAAACCTCGGGGCCATGGACGTCCTTTGCACCGACAAGACCGGCACGTTAACGATGGATAAGGTGATCCTCGAAAAGCATTGTGATGTGATGCGGAAGGAGAACGCCGCAGTCTTGCTCGACGCTTTTCTCATCGCGCATTTCCAGACCGGGCTGAAAAACGTCCTCGATCGCGCCGTCCTCAACTACCGCGACACCCAGGAAAAGCTTGCCGCCGGCTGTGTCAAGGTGGATGAGATCCCTTTCGATTTCGTGCGACGCATGATGTCGGTGCTAGTGCAGAAGCCGGCCAAGGATCATGTCCTCCTGACCAAAGGCGCGCCGGAGGCGGTATTCCGGTGCTGCAAATTCTACGAATTGGATGGCGAGGTCTCCCCGCTGGAACCAACTCGCGCCGCCCAGTTGATCAAACATTACGAGGCGCTCAGCGCCGACGGTTACCGCGTCCTCGCCGTCGCCCATAAGCATCTCGCCACGCGCTCTCAGATTTCCAAGGCGGATGAGTCTGACCTGGTCCTCAAGGGTTATATCGCCTTCCTCGATCCGCCCAAGGATTCGGCCGCGCGAGCGATCGACGCACTTCAGAAACACGGAATCACCGTCAAAGTATTGACTGGCGACAACGATCTCGTGACCCGGACGGTCTGCCGGCAGGGCGGCCTGATCGCGGAAGAAATACTCCTCGGCGCCAAGGTGGAAACAATGAACGACGAAGACCTGGCTTCCGCCGCCGAACGCATCAACGTGTTTGCTCGACTCCTTCCCGCGCACAAGCAGCGGATTATCGGAGCTTTAAGAAACAAAGGGCATGTCGTCGGCTATATCGGCGACGGCATCAACGACGCGCCTGCTTTGCACGTCGCGGATGTGGGCATTTCAGTCGATTCCGGCGTCGATATCGCGAAGGCCACCGCGGGAATCATTCTCCTGGAGAAAGATCTCATGATCCTGGACGAAGGCTGGAAGGCCGAAAAAGTCTTCGTCAATATCCTCAAATACATTCGCATGGGCGCCAGTTCCAACTTCGGCAATATGTTCAGCGTGCTTGGGGCGAGCGCTTTCCTGCCCTTCATGCCGATGACGCCCATTCAGATTCTCATGAACAAACTGCTTTATGATTTCTCCCAGGTTGCAATTCCGACAGATAATGTCGGTCCCGATGAGATCGCCAAACCTCGAAAATGGGAAATCGGGAACATTGGTAAATTCGTCCTCTTTATCGGTCCGCTTAGTTCCTTCTTCGACTACACAACATTTTTTGTGATGCTCTATTTGTTCCACTGTTGGGATCCGGTCCGGACGCCACTCTTTCAGACCGCCTGGTTCGTCGAATCCCTGATGACTCAAACCCTGATTGTGCACGTCATTCGCACCAAGAAAATCCCCTTTATCCAGAGCCAGGCAAGTTGGCAGCTGACGCTCTCGACTTTCGGTATCATGGCCGTATCCGCATGGCTGCCGTTTTCGCCGCTGGCATCGGCGCTCGGCTTCACGACCCTGCCTTGGTTATATTGGCTCATCCTGCTGGCGACACTCGTCAGCTATGTTTTCCTCACCCAAGTCGTGAAGATGTGGTTGTTCAGGAAATCCTACCTTTGAGCGTCTCCTTGCCTACCGAGTATAAACGAAAGGCGATAGATGCTGGGCGGGCGCGGCGCCGGCGTCGGCCAGCAACGCGGCGTGAAGCAAGGAGGCTTCTTCCGGGTTCAAATCTTTGCTTCATCGGAGTCAAGAACCGCCAGCTCGCTCCAGGAGATGACCTCCGACTCCGAGAAGGAAATCGACTCCGGCTTCGAGGAGACAGCTATCTCCGCTGGATAAGCTGGGTAGTGAGAGTAAGCACTGAGCGCCTCCCATATGCCGGCCCAAAAGCCGCGCTTGCCCCTCTTGCGCCGGGGCATTTTATCAATCGCCGGCTCACGGACAAAGACAAACACCGTCATCACCACCAGGAGCGTTCCGAGCATCAGGCGGAGCACCCATTGTGGAGGCATGCAACGGGTCAGGAAACCCGCGAATAAATGACCGAGCGGCATTCCGCCTTGCTGCGCCAGAAGCATGATTGAGAGCACGCGGCCACGGTTTTCATCCGTGGCAAGCAGTTGATTGGCGGTGTTGCTCGCATTGAGGCTTAGGAACCAGAATGCGCCACTTGCCAGCAAGATAATGAGGCTTAGATCTGGTGTCGTGGAAAAGCTGAAAAGCACTCCAATGGCCGCAAAGGCGCACATTGCCAGGGGGATCATGTGGTGGCGTGGGTAGGAGTCGGGAATCCATGCCAAAACGAATGCTCCAAATATCGAACCCAGTCCGATCGCGGAAAGCATGAGCCCAAAAAGCGTCGGACCGCCTTTCAAGACGCTCTGCGCGAACACCGGGAGCAAGCCTTGCAAAGGCGCGGCGAGAAACATGAATATCACGCCCATGATGGTGAGACGCCGTGTACCGGGATTTTGCCAGACGAATTTCAGGCCCTCGCGCAAATCGGCGCCGATGGATGTGTTGGCAGACCGCGTTGGCGCAGGGAGACGGGGCACGGCAATCAAGAGGGAGATTAATAACGGAAAGAAAGTGCAGGCGTTAAAGGTGAAAGCACCCGTAACGCCGAATGTGCCAACCAGCAAAGCTGCGAGCATGGGGCCGCATAAGCGCGCCATATTGAATTGCATGGAGTTTAGCGCGATGGCACGACCCATTTCAGGCCGCGGCACCAGACTGGGCACGACTGAAAGAAACACCGGGCCGTTGAGTGCCCATATAATTCCTTCAAGAAACGTGAAGAGGATCACGACCCAGGGCGTGGCATGCCCGAGGTATGCTGTGACTGCGAGACCGGCGCCTAGCAGGCCGGCGAGCGCCTGCAGCGTGATTAACCAAACCTTTCGGTTTACCCGATCCGAGATGACACCCGCCAGGAGTGCCAGGAGAAGGACCGGGCAAAAGTCCGCGAATTGTAATAATTCGACGAGAAACCCCTCGTGCGGGTTGCCGACGGTTTGGCTGGTGACAGCCCAACTCTGAGCCGCATTTTCGGTCCAATTTCCCGTGTTTGATATGCAGGCGCCTATCCAGAAAATCAGAAATGGCCGATGATGAAAGACCCCAAGCGATCTCCTTAGCCCTGAGTGAGCCGCACCTTTTGGGGCATCGATCATTAGGCCAATACCTTCCGTTTCACTCCAGGAAAAGCATTTAAAGGGGACCGTTTATATCGCTGAGCCAGGCTGTTCCGTGATTTGCCTCGGGTTTGGATTGCCCAGAAATGAACAATCATGCCGAGGCCGGGCGAAAGAATGTTGTCGCTCCCGTCATTCCACGGTTTGGTGTCGGACGCCGACAAGGGAGCGATGTCAGGCTGCTTGGCGTTTGCAGGCTTCGAGAGAGCCGGCTCGGTTACAGATTGATTTGAGCTCATGGCACAAGCACAGCGGCCCCTTTGAAGCGTCCGGCGCGGAGATCAGCCAGGGCTTGATTGGCCTGTTTGAGTGGATAGCTCGTGGTCTGGGTGATGATCCCCATCTCCGGCGTCAGGCGCAGGAAATCGATGCCATCCTGCCGGGTGAGATTGGCGACCGACAAGAGCTGACGCTCTTCCCAAAGCAGTCGATAAGGGAAGCTTGGGATGTCGCTCATGTGGATGCCAGCGCACACGACGCGCCCGCCTTTGCGTACCGCCGTCAGCGCGAGCGGCACGAGAGCGCCCACGGTCGCGAAGATAATCGCCGCATCGAGCGGCTCCGGCGGCATCTCGTCCGATCCGGCGGCCCATACCGCGCCGAGGCTCCGGGCGAAAGCTTGCGTGGCGGTATCTCCCGGCCGGGTGAACGCAAACACCGAACGCCCCTGCCACTTGGCGACCTGCGCAATAATATGGGCTGCAGCGCCAAAGCCATAAAGCCCCAGTTTTTTGCCCGCGCCTGCAATGACCAGTGAGCGCCAGCCGATCAATCCCGCGCAAAGCAAAGGGGCGAGGGCCACGTCGCTGCCTACCTCGCCAAGAGGAAATGCAAAGCGTGCGTCGGCGATTGTCGTCGTCGCGAAACCACCGTCGCGAGTGAAGCCTGTGAAAATCGGGTGATCGCAGAGATTTTCCTGATTGCCGATGCAATAGGGGCAGACGCCGCAAGTATGACCGAGCCACGGAATGCCGACGCGCTCACCGATGCTCAGTCCTTCGACGCCCGCTCCGAGCGCGTCGATTCGGCCAACGATCTCGTGCCCTGGAATGATCGGCACCTTCGGGTCGGGCAGTTCGCCATCGACGACATGCAGGTCCGTGCGGCAGACACCGCATGCCGCGACCTTCACCCGAATCTCGCCCGCTCCGGGTTGGCGATCTGGTAGCTCCGTCCATTCAAGGGGAGCCCCGATTTTGTTGAGCACCATCGCGTTCATTTTACCTCCTGGCCGTAAAGGCGGCGGAACACGGCCGGCATCAGATCCGGCAAATCTTCGGCGATGAGGCCGGGGCCGAATTCGGAGGCTGCCGCGCCGTGCAGCCACACCGCCGCCGCCGCGGCGAGGAATGGGTCCATGCCTTGCGCGAGCAGCCCGAGAATGATGCCACTCAACACATCGCCGGATCCTCCAGTGGCCAGGGTCGGCGGCGCGTTGGCATTGATGATCGCCCGACCGTCCGGGTCCGCGATGACGGTGTCGCTGCCTTTGAGGACGACGACGCCACCGCTCAGCCGAGCGGCGGCGCGGGTGCGCTTGAGCTTGTCGCCCCTCGCGTCAAAGAGACGCGCAAACTCGCCATCATGGGGCGTGAGAACCCATGCTCCCGCGGCCATCCCGAATAGCCGGTCGGGATCGTCGTGAAAGGAGCTGAGCGCATCTGCGTCGAGCACCGTCGGCTGGCCTGTCCCCATCATGGCCTCCACGCGGGCGCGAGTTTCATCGCCGATGCCTGCACCGGGTCCGATCAGAAAGGCGGTGAAACGCCGATCATCGAGCAGGCGTTGAAAATCCTCGGGGAACGCGACGGGTCGCACCATGATGCTCGTCAGCGCCGCGGCGTAAACGGGTAGGGCGATTTCCGACACCGCGATTGTCGTCAGCCCTGCACCTGCGCGGGCCGCGGCGCGCGCGGCCATGCGAGCGGCGCCGGTCATCGGATAGCCACCGGAGATCAGCGCATGACCGCGATTGTATTTGTTTCCGCCGTCGTGCGGGCGCGGCAGGTCCGCAATCCATAGTCCCGGATCGTTTTCAAAAGTGTCCGGCGCAACCCGCTCGAGCACGGAAACCGGCGTGCCGATGTCAGCGACGACAACCTCGCCGCACAGCAATCGTCCGGGCAGCAACAAGTGTCCCGGTTTTTTGCGAAAGAAGGTGACGGTTAGAACCGCCTCCACCGCGCCCAAGACCTCGCCGGTGCCGCCCATCAATCCGCTCGGGACATCCACCGCAACGATCTGCAATCCCCTACTGGCAGCGGCAGCCAATGTCTCCGCGGCCGATCCTTCGAGCGCACGACTGAGTCCCGCGCCGAAGAGCGCATCGACCACCAACTCCGCGCCGTCGAGCGCCGCAGGTGTAAGCGGTTCGACCACGCCGCGCCACAATTCTGCATGATGGCGCGCTGCATCTTTCAAATGTTCGCGCGCACCGAGCAGCGCGATGCGGACGAGCCACCCGGCTTCGGCCAGCAACCGCGCCGCGACAAAGCCGTCGCCCCCGTTGTTGCCTGGCCCGCACAGCACGACGACTGGACAAGAAGACCAGCGCTGTTCGATCTCGGACTTCACCGCCCAACCCGCATGCTCCATCAGTTCGTTGATATCCCCGCCGGAAGCGACCGTCAAGCGGTCGGCTTCGGCCATTTGGTGGACATCGAGCAATGCCGTTTGGAGATTCATTACTGCGATCGCTTCCCGTTTTTCTTTTGCCACTCCGCATAGGTCACTCTTGGGATGGGAAAAAACGCATCCCTAGTCTTGACGTATGCCCCCAACCCGTTCATGCGCCCGATAGCATGCAAATCCTCGGCGCGAATGTAGTGACCCGTCTGATCGATGAACTCATCTTTCATGTGAACCGCCACAACTTGTCCAAGGATGATTCGATTGCGGCCAATTTCCATGGTCATAAGTTCACGACACTCCAAACTCGCGGGCGAGGCAGCGATACGGGGAACTTTCACAATCAGCGACGGCTCCGTTTTCAAGGCGCCAATTTCCAAATCCTTGATCTCCGGCGGAAAATCAATCGCGGTGAAATTCATGGTTTCCGCGACCGCTTCATTCACGACGTTGACGACAAATTCACCCTTGTTGCGGATATTTTGAGCAGTCTGTTTTGCAATCGCTCCCGGACCGGGTTCGTTGGCGATACCGACGGCCACGATCGGCGGATCCATGCCCACGTAATTGAAAGCGCTGAACGGCGCGGCATCCAATTGCCCGGCCGGATTGATGCTGGTAATCCACGCAACGGGCCGGGGCGCGATCAGGCCGCACAGCAAACTATAAATTCGCCTCTGATCAGTATTGGCAAAATCAATATCCATAGGTTTCGATCGTTCCTACACGCCTCCGAGAGCTAGAATACCTCTGCGTGTCGAGTGTCTTGTTCATGCGACGGGCATCTCGTGTTCGATCCATTGCGTCAGCGAGTCGTGCATGGGCGCCCAACTGAGTTCGCGACGGGCGCGGCGGCCGCGCACGCGGCTATTGGAGCCGAAGGAATAGCGAGCGTGGCCTTCGCCCCATTCCCTCGCTGCTTCCTCGACGGTCCACGATTGCACCGGCCCGAGATCAAGCCGCCGACCGATGGCTGCGCCGATCTCGGCATAGGAATTTTCGCCATTCTCCACGAAGTAAAAGGCGCCCGCCGGAGCCTTCTCCAACGCCAGCCGATATAACTCCGCCACGTCGTGGATATGCACATTGGACCAGCGGTTGACGCCACTGCCGACGATCCGCACCACGCCGCTACGGCTCGCCTGCTGCACAAGCCGCGGGACTTGCACGCTGTCCGCATGAAGGCCAGCGCCGGAGCCGTAGATCATGCTGTTGCACAGGACGATCGAGCGCACGCCTTTGGTCGCTGCGGCGAGGATGAGATTGTCGATGGCGTGACGTTCCTGCTTTTCCAGCTCGACGATGAATGGCGTATCTTCGTCGAAAACGTACTCGGAGAGCTTGTTGCCGCGCACATCGTCCCCGATCACGCTAGAGCCGCTGGTGTGCAGGAAGGGTTTGCCAGAGCCGTGCAGTCCTTGCAGCAAAGCTTCCACCGAAAGTCGATGGTCGCTGCTGGCCGTGTTAATCACGGCGTCGGCCTGTTGCGCCTCGCACACCAGAAGACCAAGATCATCAAGATCGCCAAAGACCGGCGTGACACCGCGCGCCGCGAGAAGTTCGACCTTTTCGGGATTGCGCACCAACCCACGGATGACATGCCCCTCATCGAGGAGAGCATTTGCGACGGAACCGCCGATGTAGCCAGCCGCTCCGGTGATGAAGACATTCATGCGCTCTGTCCCTGATGGCTACGCCGGAACATCGATAGAAGAGGTGCGCACCAGCTTCTTGTTCACAAACTCCTGGATGCCCAGGCTGGAAAGCTCTCGCCCGTAGCCGGAATTCTTGATGCCCCCAAACGGAAGATTCGCCGTCGTCCAGGTCGGGTGATTGATGAACATCATCCCAGTATCCACACGGTTCGCCACGCGCTTGCCTCGCGCCTCATCCTTGGTGAAGACCGCACCGCCGAGACCGAAGTCCGAGTCGTTGGCGAGCGCTACGGCTTCATCCTCATTTTTGACTGGGAAGAAAAGTGCGACTGGCCCGAAGAATTCTTCCCGGAAGGCAGGGTTGCCCGGTTTGATATTCGTCGGAATCGTCGGCTGCATGAAGGCCCCCGTCCGGTCAATCCGTTTGCCACCCATCAGCAGCTTCCCGCCCTTGGCGACGGCTTCGTCCACTCGCGCCAGCAGTTGCACCAACGCTGATTCCGTGGACAACGGGCCGAGTGTCGTTGCTTTGTCCATCGGGTCGCCGGGCTTCAGCGCCGCGAGAGCAGTTTGAAATTTTTCGAGAAAGCGGTCCGCCAGTGCTTCGACCACGATGAAGCGCTTTCCCGCGACACAGCACTGGCCCGTGTTGTCCATCTTCGCCCAGACTGCCCACGCGACCGTTTTATCGAGGTCGGCATTATCGAGCACGATGAACGCAATACTTCCTCCCAACTCCATCGTGGTTTTTTTTACATTCTGCCCTGCCCTCGACGCAACGCGTTTGGCTGCGTCCACGCTGCCGGTCAACGCCACGCCTTTGATCCGAGGATCGTCGATGACCTGATTCACCTGATCGTGCGAGATCAGCAGATTGGTGTAAGCTCCCGCCGGCGCTCCCGCCTCCAGCCACAGCTTCTCAAAGGCGATGGCGCATTGCGGCACGCACCCGGCGTGCTTCACCATAACGACATTGCCCGCCATCAAGTTGGGGGCAGCAAAGCGAGCGAGTTGGTAGAAGGGAAAGTTCCAAGGCTGGACGCCGAAGAGCACGCCAAATGGGCTGCTCACGATCTCTGCTTCGCCGGAACTCGGTTTAAGAATCTCCGGAGCGAGGAAACGCTCGGCGTTCTTCGCGTAGTATTCAATGATGTCTGCGCTGAGCACCACCTCGCCGCGGGCCTCGGCAAAAAGCTTGCCCATCTCCAGCGTCACTGGACGGGCAAACTCGTCCACTCGCTGATGCATGATGCTGGCGGCCTTGGCGACCACCGTCGCACGTTCCGCGAAACTCGTTTTCCTCCAACTCTCGAAGCAGTTCGCGGCTGTCTGGATCGCCGTTTCAAGCTGCGCATCGGTGAGTTCCTCGAATATTTGGAGGGTTCTGCCGTCGTAGGGGTTGATGCTTTGGTAGCTCATTGATGAACGTCGGGGCCACCTGACACTCTGGCCAATACTTCTCCGGTGAACGCGTCATAGCCGAAAACTATGCGCAACACCACCAAGCGACCGGGAAAGGCCTTGGATGTTCGCATTTATTATGACTTTCATGATGCTCTGAAGGGGATGTCATTTGGCATTGCTCCCAGTGAGATCCAAAAATCGCAGGGTCTCTCGCGTGAAAATCTCAGGTTGCCGCGACTACGGGCAGAATGCTGATCGCCCAATACCTCCACTGTCAACGGCTCATAACCGAACGCTATGGGGAAGCGCCTCCTGCAGCACAACTGCCGGGGATAATCTCGGTCCGGATTGTCGAAAAGGGGCTTTCGCCCACTACAATCCAAACGCCATCAACAAGGACAAAATCTGCAAAGCCGTTCGGCGGGCCGGATACCGCGCTAGCGTATTCCAAGATTCAAAAACCAGACCGGGCAATCTTCGCAGTAGCATCACTCTGCTACGCAAAATCCGCCCGACCGAAAACCAGCGATTCAAATCGCATGGTCGAACTGTTGCTCGGTGAAGCTGCCGGCGGCAAAACGAATTCTCACGGCCCCCCGATCAACCCGACATCGAGAACTCCCGGCAAATCTTCCAAGTCGGCCTTTATGACGCGCGCTTTCTCGTCAAAATCGATTCCATCAACAATTCTTAGGATGCCTGTCTTCTCGCTGTAAAGTAAATGAATGCTCATGGCCGTCTCGCAGCGGCGATCCGGAGACTGCCGCTGCGAGGATAGTTCAGCCCAATTAAATATTGACTGCTTCCCATTGTATTCTTTCTTTGCACGTGGGCTCGTGCCAGGTTTCGTTGTTATGGAAAGCAGTGATTCAAATGTTACTCTCCAAACCACGACCACTCGACGGTGAGTTCGTTGTCAACGGCGAACACACCTGGCGCGGCCCAGGCGACGCGCTCGGCTTCGTCGCGCTCGGAGTGGTTACGGACCTTGCCACGGAGGGTGACCTTGCTGCCGGAAGTCTCCACTTCGATTTCCTTTGCGTCCAATAGGGCACTGCGTTCGAACGCGGCTTCGATAGCCGTTTCAACCTTCCTCGCCGTCACTTTGGGTTTGATCGTAATCGAATTTGAAACACCTTTGACCCCGGGCAGATAGCGTACGGTGTTTTCGGCGGCGTCCTTCTGATACCACCACTCCACCTGGCCTTCCAATGAGATCCAACCGTCGCGGACCGTCACCTGAACGGTTCCTTCAGGGACGATCGTGGACCACTTAATTCGATCTGCTGCAGCGGTGGCGATATCTCCGTCGTTGCGGCGCAACGAATCGGGGAACTTCACTTCGATGTCGTCTGCGATGGCTTTCACCCCGGCGACACGTTTGACCGTCTTCACGGCATCCCATTTCTCGCCATAGCTGGTGGCGAAGCCATTGAGAGTCACGGTGCCGTCTTTCACTAAGACGCCAATGTCGGTGACCTTTACGCTCGGCTCATATTTGAGTTCGGAGAGCACGTCGTTCTTGATTTCTGTATCTGATTTGTCTGTGGTAGTTGACATTTCTGTTTGTTGGTTTGCTTGTTTGTTACTGCATGACAGTCGGGAGGCACACGGAACCCGG
>Ga0302275_10003450_pt1 | contig 16004 bp, 9 predicted proteins | sample III_Bog_N2_2_FD_200229 | JGI IMG/M metagenome (GOLD analysis project Ga0302275, IMG submission 200229) | Peat permafrost microbial communities from Stordalen Mire near Abisko, Sweden - III_Bog_N2_2 | ecosystem: Environmental > Terrestrial > Soil > Wetlands > Peat | place: Sweden: Abisko...
CCGAGATCGGCGGGCAGAAGGTCATCCTTCTCAGCCGCGCCGCCGTCAGCACCACCCAGCCGGAGTTCACCAGCATCACCGTTGCGCCTGGTCGCGGCATGGAGATCCTGCAGATCACGGCAAACTTTCCCGGCAAGGGCAATGTGGACGTACTGGCCTCGCCCGACCTGGCCGGCGCGAAGAAGATGCTCGACGTGGACGATGACGACAATGGCGACTTCGCCTACGGGTTGGGATCGGCGTTCCTGGTTCCTTACCCCAACCGGATTCGAGGTAAGCTTGCGGCCGACGGCAAGACCCTGACCACCGAGTGGCAGGGCCGTTCGCTGATCCTGCCGGCCAACAACATCGGCAAGCTGCCCGCGGCAGAGCGCCACGCCATGCACGGGCTGATCCTCAAGGCCAAGACCAGCGATATCAGAGTCAATAAAGAGCCGGGCGGCGCGCAGGTGACTGGCGTGATACATGCGGGCGACTTCGGCGGCCACTGGTTCTCCAAGACCGACCTGGTCATCACCATCACGCTCTCGGCCGAGGCTGTCGATGCCTCGATTGAGGCTTACAACGTGGGCAGCGACACCGAGCCCATGGCCATCGCATGGCACCCTTACTTCAACCTGCCTTCCGGCAACCGCGAGCAGGTCAGGGTGCGTATTCCCGCCTCCAGTATGGCGGAGGTGGACAACTACGACAACGTCTTTCCCACCGGCAAAATTTTGCCTGTCAAGGGAACCAAATTTGACCTGAGCGCCCCCGATGGCGCGGTCCTGGCCAAGAACTACTTTGACGACAACTGGAGCCACCTGGATTGGAAGGGCGGCGCCGTGACCGTCAAGATTGTCGACCCCGCCGCGCACTATGGAGTCTACGTCGAGGGCCTGTCGCCAACGATCAAGACGATCCAGATGTACGCACCCCCCAACAAGAGCTTCGTGGCCATCGAGCACCAGTACAACTTTGCCGACCCCTTCGGCAAGGAATGGGGTGGAATGGATACCTCCATGGTGACGCTGAAACCTGGGGAAAGCACGAACTGGCACGTCCGGCTGCGTTTGTTCGTGCCATAAACTGCCATCGGCCTCGCGTCTGACGGTTAGCAGGCGGAAGCGCTTTGAAATGAAGAGATGGATTTGCAATAGACAATTACTGTCTATACGGAATACCATGGTTCTTCCCAGGCCAGCTTTCGGAACAAAGCTCCGGAATAGGTTGCTCGATGCTAAGATCGTTCCTCACCTGCTGCAACGGCACGCTCTTCGCATTGGTAAGCTGCACAGTGGAGCAACTGCTGGATGGGGATTGAAGACAGGGAGGCAAACGATTGCCCAAGTCTAAGATTAAACGGCTTTATCTGATCCCCATTCTTTCCAAGGCTCTTGACGTGATCGAGCAACTGGAACAGAACCATGCTCCTGTCACCCTGGAAGACGTCTATCAGAAGACCCAGATCTCCAAGACCAGCGTCTATCGCATCCTCAAGACGCTGGTGCATCGGGGCTATGTCGCGCAGTCGCAGGACGGCCAGTATCGCCTGGTTTCCCGGCCGCGGCGGCTGCGCTTCGGCTTCGCAACTTTGAGCGGCGATATGCCCTTTCCTGTCGCAGTGACGCAAAGTGTTGTAGCGGCGGCGGCGGCATCGGGCGTGGAGCTGATCGTGCTCGATAACCGCTACGATCCCGACATTGCCATTCAGAATGCGGAAGAATTAGTGGCCAAGCAGGTGGACCTGGTGCTTGAGTATCAGGTGGAGGAAGCCGTGGCCCCGCGCGTGGCCCATATCTTCAAGAAGGCCGGCATTCCCCTTGTCGCCATCGACATACCCCACCCCAACGCCACCTATTTCGGGGTGGATAACTTTGAATCGGGATACGAAGCCGGCGCCCTGCTCGCCCAACACGCCCTGGTTAAGTGGAAGGAAAAAGTCGATTGGGTGCTGGGAGTCGGATTCGCGGAAGCGGGCAGCTTTGTGCAAAGCCGCATCTATGGCGCCTTCGATGGCATTCGCGAACGAATCAGCTCCATTCCCCCTGAACGCTTTGTGCAGATCGAGGGGCGCGGCATGCGCGAGCCCAGCCAGCAGGCGATGGCTAAGTTTCTCACCGGCCACCACCGCAAGGGAGAACGCATCCTGATTGCTACCGCCACCGATTCCAGCGCGCTCGGCATCCTGGACGCCGCTCGCCAGCAGGGCATTGAGGCAGACATAGCCATCGCCTCACAGGACTGCATCCCTGAAGTGCTCGATGAGATGCGCTCAGGCAAGAGCGCCATTATCGGCTCTGTATCGCATGAAGTGGAGAGTTACGGCCCGCGCCTCATCCAGCTGGGCATATCGCTGATGCGGGGATACACAGTCCCCCCCTACAATTACGTGCGCCACCGCGTGGTCACCCCGGATACCCTGGACGTGGAACAGGCATCTTCCCAGGCAAACCTTCCAGGTTAGGTTTTGACATAAACAGTTTGTAAATTCATGGAAGTCAATGAAGATCTCCGCGAAATTGAGCGGAACGCGAGCCAACTTGCGCCTCATGCACCAGGAATATTACGCCTCCCAAACAAAGAAAAACATCTTTTGACAACGCAGAAAAATGGGCATAGATTGTTTCTGCAGGTACAATGTTTCATATGAGAACCTTGTGTTTTTAGCGCTGTCTGACCGTCGGCAATGAAGAAGGAATAGGCTATGAGGACAAGGCGGAGAAAACCAACTAGGAAGAATGATGACCGGAACAGACAGTATTGAAAAGCAGCATCCCTGTTTTGTAGCGGTTGACCTGGGCGCCAGCAGCGGGCGTGTGATTGCCGCGCAACTCCGCAAGGGGACTCTGAGCCTGCGAGAAGTGCGCCGATTTTCAATTGCGTTCAGCAAGGATCAACACAGCGGATATTTATGCTGGGATATTGATGCGATAGAGAAAAACGTCCGCCAGGGAATTGAAGACGCATCGCAGTTGGCGCCCATTATCAGCATCGGCGTGGACAGTTGGGGCGTGGACTATGTACTGCTGGATGCGGAGTTGCAGCGCGTTGGCCCGGCGATCTGCTATCGCGACGGCCGGACACAAGGAAAGATTGAGCAAGTGACGGCGCGCATGTCCCGGGCTGAAATTTACAGGCGAACCGGCATTCAGTTTCAACCGTTCAATACAATGTTTCAATTGGCGGCAATGGCTGTGCGGGAGCCCGAATGGGTAGCCAGGACGCGCCACCTGCTGATGATTCCCGACTACTTTCATTTCCGGCTTTGCGGAGTGATGGCCAACGAATATACGGATGCCACGACCACGCAACTTCTGAGCCTGGATGGAACGTGGGACCGGGAATTGTTTGCGGCCGCTGGCCTGAAGCAGATCTGGATGCAGCCGCCGGTCGCGGCAGGCACGGTTCTTGGGGAGGAGCGCTTCGGCGGCAAGACCGCCAAGGTGGTGGCGGGAACAACGCATGACACCGCTTCGGCGGTGGTAGGAACTCCCTTCGAGGCCGAAACTGAAGCCTTTCTCAGTTCGGGAACATGGTCCCTGATGGGCGTGGAGAGCGTGATCCCGTATGCCTCCGAGCAGGCCCTGCGGTGGAACTTCGCCAACGAGGGCGGTTTCGGACGCCGCTACCGCGTGCTGAAGAACATTATGGGGCTGTGGCTGCTGCAGCGAATCACTCAGGAGTTCGAGGCGTCCATTGACGATGCGCTGATGAGCACTGTGGCGGAGGCCGCTCCATGGCAGTCGATTGTGAATCCTGACGATGCGCGATTCCTGAACCCGGATTCCATGACGCAAGCTATCGCGGATTACTGCGTGGAAACGGGACAGCCGGAGCCCGAGACGCTGGCAGAATTTGGGCGCTGCGCCTTGGAGAGCCTGGCGCTTTCTTATAGGCTGGTCAAGGAGCAATTGGAATCTTTGCGCGGCCAAAGCCTGACCAGAATCCGCATTATTGGGGGCGGCGCCAAGAATCGCCTCCTCAATCAACTCTGCGCCAATGCCTGCCAGTTGCCGGTAAGCGCCGGCCCGGTGGAGGCATCTGCATTGGGTAACATCTGCTCGCAGATGATCGCCCTGGGCGAAATCCCCAGCCTCGATGCGGCGCGCGCCGTGATCCGGAACTCCTTCGAGATCAATGAATATCGTCCCCTGGAGCCGATTCCGGACTCCGTATGGAAAAAGTTCAGCAATCTGTTGCACCAGAAATAAGAAAGGATGTCGAGCAATGAAGGTAACGCAGAAGATTCAGACAGCCTACGATCTGGCCAGGGAACGTTACGCGGAAATTGGCGTGGATACCGAGAAGGTGCTTCCCCAATTGGAGCAGATTCCGATTTCCATTCAATGCTGGCAGGGAGACGACGTTCGCGGCTTTGAAAATCCCGAGGGCGATTTGACCGGCGGCATTCAGACCAGCGGCAACTATCCCGGGCGAGCCCGCACTGCCAACGAGTTGCGCACTGACTTTGAAGTTGCGATGGCGCAGATTCCGGGCAAAAAGCGGCTCAATCTTCATGCGATTTACCTCGAAACGAACAAGCCGGTTGAGCGGGATGTCATTGAGCCGAAGCATTTCGCGACGTGGGTAAAGTGGGCCAAAGAGCATGATCTGGGCCTGGATTTCAATCCCACCTGCTTCTCGCATCCGCTCAGCGAAAGGGCGACTCTGAGCCATCCGGATGCCAAGGTGCGCAGATTTTGGATCAATCACTGCCTGGCGTGCCGCCGCATCAGCGAGTATTTCGGAGTGGAACTAGGCACTCCGTCGGTAATGAATATCTGGATTCCGGATGGGGACAAGGATCAGCCCGCCGATCGCCTTGGGCCGCGGAAGCGGCTCATTGAGGCCCTGGACGAGATCATTGCCGCCCCGCTCGGCAAGCATCATAAAGTGGCCGTTGAGGGCAAGCTTTTCGGCATTGGCGCAGAGAGCTACACGGCTGGCTCCAACGACTTCTATCTAGCCTATGCGGCCACGCGCAAGACGTTGCTCTGCCTGGATGCCGGGCACTTTCATCCCACCGAGAGCGTCGCCGACAAAATTTCAACGGCCCTGTGCTTCCTGGACGAGATTCTGCTCCATGTTTCGCGGCCGGTGCGCTGGGATTCCGACCACGTGGTGCTGCTGGACGACGCCACGATTGCCATTGCGCAGGAGATCGTGCGCTGCGGCGCCCTCTCGCGGGTGAACATCGGCCTTGACTATTTCGACGCCAGCATCAACCGCATTGCGGCCTGGGTGATTGGCGCGCGCAATATGCGCAAAGCATTGTTGCTGGCGTTGCTGGAGCCGACCAAGCAACAACTCGCCGCGGAAAAGAGCCAGGACGGCGCCGGGCGCATGGCCATCTTCGAGGAGCAGAAATCGATGCCCTGGTCCGCGGTGTGGGATTACTACTGCGCCAGCCACGGGATTCCCGAAGGAATCGGATGGCTGCAGAAAGTGCGCGGCTACGAAAAGGAGACTTTGCCTCGGCGCAAATAAGCGCGCTGAGCAAACGCATCAAAGCGCCGTTGTACCTAAAGCATTTTCATTGTTCCTGTAATGTTCCGTGCCCCATCCTTTCCGTTTTTTTCTACGGAAAGGGTGGGAAACAAGAAAGTTGACTGACATTACACTATCTCTGAAAATGCTCTAAGACTTGTTGAAGAATCGGCACAACGCCGCAACATTCAGAGTTTGAGGTACAGGCGCATGATGAGTAAGAATATCTGTCGCGCACGCGTGTGGTTTGCTAGTTTCGCAGTTTGCACCGGAATTGGAATCGCGTTATGCGCCACCACGGCGAGCGCGCAAGCATTGAGTCCGGCCGCATTACGCGTGGACGAATTGACCACGCCGCTGGGCATCGACGACACTCAGCCGCGATTTTCATGGCAACTGCGCGACAGCCGCGAGGGCGCGCGCCAAACAGCTTACCGGCTGCTCGTGGCCTCCCAGCCGGAGCTGCTCGCCGCGGGCCATGCGGACGTGTGGGATAGCGGACGCGTGGCCGGCGGGCAGTCGGTCGGCATTCCGTATGCCGGCGCCGCGATTGCTCCCTCGACACGCTATTTCTGGAAGGTCCTGGTGTGGGATCAGGCGGGCGAGCCTTCGCCCGAAAGCCCGGTTAGCTGGTGGGAATCGGGGCTGCTGAAGCAACAGTGGCGCGCGCAGTGGATTGGCTATGAAACAAAGGAAGAGGCCGCGGTGCGCCACGCTCCAGCCGTCTGGATTGCTTCTCCCGATCAAATTCCGATGCCTGCCGCTCAGGCTGTGCCCACGGGAATACCCGCTGAACAGCACGTTGCCTTCCGGCATTCGGTAACCCTGACCAAGCCAGTGCATTCTGCTACGCTCTACGCCACCGCGCAGGACACCGTCTCCGCGTGGATCAATGGCACGCAGGTGCTGACGGCATCTCCCTATCCGCCCTGGAGACAGTTTCCCTGGAAGAAGTTTGTGAGCGCGGATGCTACCAGCACTCTGACGACTGGCTCAAACTCCATCGCCATCGAGCAGGTGCATTACCTTCAGCCCGGCGAAAAGGTTGCTTCCCTGCCCTTGATCGCGACGCTGTTTGTCGAGTACACCGATGGAACCACGGAAGTTTTTACAAGCGGAGCGAGTTGGAAGACTGCGCTTGAGTTTGGTCCCGGCTGGCAGCAAAAGAATTTTGACGATGCGGGTTGGAAGAGCGCCATCGCATGCAAGCAGGGGACGGGAGACGATTCTTTCGGCCATCCCTGGATTCCCGACTCGGTGAAGAGATTTCGGCGATCATTTGAGGTGAAGTCCCCGGTAAAGTCGGCGCGGCTTTACGCCACGGCCCTCGGCGCGTACGAAATGTTTCTGGGCTGGAATCGTGTAGGCGATCAGGTGCTGGCGCCGGGATGGACGGACTATCGCGAGCGGGTCGTCTACCAGACCTACGACGTGACGGACTTGATTACGCAAGGGGAGAACGCGATCGGGGCGACGCTGGCGCCGGGATGGTACGCAACTTCGCTGAAGTGGGCGCAGGAGCCGAACAACTTCGGCGATACGCCGCCCGCGCTGCTTGCGCAATTGCGCATTGAGCACACCAACGGCAGCGTGGAGTGGGTGGCGACGGATGCGAGTTGGCAGACAGACCCGTCGAACTTTCATCATTCTGAGCTTTACGACGGTGAGAGTGTGGACTATACGCGGGATCCTTACACGGGATGGTCTCTCGCGGGATTCCCCGACGTTCTGTTGCATGAGAGAGCAATGGTGATCCATCCTGCTCCGGTAAAGATCGTGGCGCAGGATTTTCCGCCCATTCGCGTGGAGCGCACGCTGGAGCCAAAGGCCGTCACTGAACCCAAGCCCGGCGTTTTCGTCTACGACTTCGGGCAGAACTTTTCCGGCGTGGTGCGTGTGCTATTGAACAAGCCGACAGGAACAAAGGTGCAACTCCGATTTGCTGAACTCCTGAATCCTGACGGCACGATCTACACAGACAATTTGCGCACAGCGAAAGCGACCGACTCCTTTACGCTACGCTCCAGCGACTTACCGAATTCCTCATATGTACTTGAGCCTCAGTTCACCTTCCACGGCTTCCGCTACGCCGAGCTGACCGGGCTGCCAACGGCGCCGCCCGTCTTGAATGCACGGCTGGAAGAGATCTATCACTCCAAGTCCGCGGTGACCGGCGTGGTCTTTCACACCGACGCGCCGTTCACGATTGAGCTCAAGACCGGCAGCGCGCTGATCAACCAGCTTTGGAGCAACATTCTGTGGGGTCAGCGATCGAACTTTGTGGGAGTGCCCACGGATTGCCCGCAGCGCGATGAGCGGCTGGGATGGATGGCCGATGCGCAAGTCTTCTGGCGCGCGGCCAGCTACAACATGGACCTCGCCGCCTTCTCGCGCAAGTTCGCCACGGATATGCGCGGCACGCAGGTGGGTACGCCGTACTATGGCGTCTATGCGCCGGTTCCGACCAAAGGGTCGCGGGAGAAGGGCGCGGGCTGGAGCGATGCGGGCGTGGTGATTCCCTGGACCTCGTGGCTGCAGACCGGCGACAAGAGCATCATCGAAGAAAACTGGGCGGCGATGGAAAAGTATTTGGACGCCATTGCAGCCGCTAATCCTGACGGATTGTGGCGCAACGAATCCGGAACTCCCTACGGCGACTGGCTCTCTCCGGAAGGCAAGACCGACATCGTGCTCATCTCAACAGCTTATTGGGCCTATGATGTTACGCTGATGCGCGAGATGGCCCATGCCACGCGCCGCGACCAAGCCGAGGAAAAGTACAAGCAGCTCTTTGAAAAGATTCGCGCCGCGTTTGAAAAACAGTTCGTGCAGACCGACGGCTTTGTGGCCGGAGCGGACAACAGCGCGTCTCCCTTTGGCGCCATCAACAATCCAAACGCTAAAAGCCGCGGAGGAGACACGCAGACCGGCTACGTGCTGGCGCTGCACATGAATCTGCTCCCTCAGGGGCTGCGCGCCCCTGCCGCCAAGAAACTGGCAGACAAAATCCATGCCAATCATGATCTGCTGGCTACAGGCTTTCTCGGCACGCCGTATCTGCTGGAGGAGCTGACCAAGGCCGGCTATCCCGAGCTGGCTTACACGCTGCTGCTCAACACCGAATATCCATCGTGGGGCTACATGGTCGAGCACGGCGCGACAACCATGTGGGAGCGCTGGAACGGCGACCAGATGCTGGCCGACCCCGGCATGAACTCCTTCAACCACTATGCCTATGGTGCTGTGGCCGACTGGATTTACCGCTATGCCGCGGGCATCGATGCAACGCCGCTGGACGCCGGCTTCCATACAGTCATTCTGCATCCGGTCTTTGATCGCAGGCTCGGCAGCCTTGATCTGCGCTACCAATCTCCCTACGGCGAAATTCATTCCAGCTGGATCGTGGACGGCGACACGGCGCATTGGACAGTGACCATTCCACCGAACACGACAGGCAGACTGCGCCTCACTGAAGCCGAGGCAGCAACCTACACGCTGAACGGAAAGCCGCTGGTAATGCCAACTATGAAGGATGGAATACGAGGCTACAGACTCGATGCAGGCACTTATAGCTTTGTGGTGACAGGTGTGAAGTAAACGGAAGCCTGAATTTGTTTGAAGTACGACAATCTATTTGAATCGAGGGCAATCATGCAGCGTTTTTTTGCATTGATCCTTGCCGGCAGCGCGCTCATGGCCCACGCCCAGAGCTTTGTCTGCGGTAAACCAGACACAACTAATACGGGTGCGGTACAACTGACCTCGGCCTCTGTTTACACACCGGCCACTCCCGGCTTTGATCTGAATACGGCTCCCGCAGTGAAAGGCGGCTATTGCGCCAGCGGAAAGCCGTTTTTCTTTTCCGCAGCGCTGCCGGAGGGAAGCTACCGGGTAACTGTAAGCTTCGGCTCCACGCAGCCGTCCGCGACCACGGTGCGCGCCGAGGCCCGTCGCCTGATGATCGAGCAGGTTACGGTCACGCCCGGAACGCCGGTGACGCGGAGCTTCGATGTCAATCTCCGTGTGCCGCAGATTGCGGGCGACCCCAACCATCAGGTCAAGCTGAAGCCGCGCGAGATCGGCAGCCTGGATTGGGATGAAAAGCTGACGCTGGAGTTCAATGGCGACCATCCCAGCATTCATTCCATCGCCATTGAGCCTGTGCACGAGACCACGGTCTACCTGGCCGGTGACTCCACGGTCGTCGATCAGGACGTTGAACCCTGGGCGGCATGGGGGCAAATGCTGCCGCGCTTTTTCCGTACCGGCGTAGTGATTGCCAATCATGCTGAATCCGGCGAAACGATTCGCAGCTTTGTCGGCGAGCAGCGCATGGCCAAGGTCATGTCGTTGATTCAGCCGGGAGATTACCTCTTCATCCAGTTCGCGCACAACGACCAGAAACCCAACGCCGTTTCGCTAACCGACTACAAGACGCTGCTGGCGGATTACATAGGCCAAGTCAGGGCCAAGGAAGCGACGCCGGTTCTGGTCACCAGTATGAATCGCCACACCTTCGACGCCGCGGGCAAAATCACCAACTCGCTTTCTCCGTATCCCGAAGCGATGCGGGAGGTTGCCGCCGAGCAACACGTCGCGTTAATCGATTTGAATGCGATGAGTAAGACTCTCTTCGAGACGATGGGCCCCGAAGTATCCACGAAGGCCTTCATGCACTATCCGGCCAATGCTCTTCCAAATCAACCCAACCCAATCAACGATGACACGCACTTTAACAATTACGGCGCATACGAGCTGGCGCGCTGCGTGCTGCATGGCATTCGCGCCGCAAAACTTCCCCTGGCGGATTTTATCAGCAGTGATGTCGCGGACTTCGATCCATCGCAGCCGGATTCTCTCGCGACCTTTCATCTTCCTCCCACGCCCATTCCGCCGATTACGATTGCCACTCTCTATAGCCAGTTTCAGGCTCCTCCCGATGATGCCCGGCCGATGATGCGCTGGTGGTGGTTTGGTCCGGCAGTCGCCAAGCCGGAACTGCAGAAAGAGCTTGAGACCATGCATTCGGTGGGCATCGGCGGCGTGGAAATTCAGCCGGTCTATCCGTTGATGCTCGACGATGAGAGCAAGGGCATTAAGAACCTTGCCTACCTGTCGCCGGAGTTTCTTGACGATGTGCGCTTTGCCAATGTGACCGCGCGCTCGTTGGGAATGCGCGTCGATATTACCCTGGGCAGCGGCTGGCCGTATGGCGGCCCAAAGACGACGCTGGACCTGGCAGCGGGGCGTCTGCGCGTTGTGGCCGTTCCCGTCACCGGAGCCACGCTCGCTGCTCCAACGCTGGCAGAGGGAGAAAAGCTCATTGCCGCATTCGTCGTCACCGGCACGGAAAAATCTTTCGACCCCGCCACGGCGCAACGCATCGACATAAGCACCTGGGCGATTCCCAACGGCACGGGGACGCGCACGGCGTTGATTTTTATTGCCAGCCACACAAAACAGATGGTGAAGCGGGCCGCATTTGGCGCCGAGGGATTTGTGCTGGATCATTTCTCCCGCGCCGCCATCGATGAGCATCTCACCGATGTGGCAACTCCGCTAATGAACGCCTTTGGCGACCAGCCGCCGTATGCTGTCTTTTCCGACTCGCTGGAGGTTTACTTGGCAGACTGGACCCCAAATCTGCCCTCGGAGTTTCTCGCTCGGCGCGGATACGATCTGATTCCGCATCTGCCGGAGCTTGTCGCCGGTGGAACGCCTCAGGCTGAAGCGGTACGCCACGATTGGGGCCAGACGCTCTCCGACCTGATCCGTGAAAATTATCTTGCTCCTCTGGCCAGCTTTGCAGCAGAGCATCATACCCGCTTCCGTTCGCAAACCTACGGAGAACCCGCCGTCACGCTCGCCGATGAAGCTGTTCCGCAACTGCCGGAAGGCGAAGGACCGCAGTGGCGCACATTCTCGTTTACCCGCTGGGCCAGCTCCGCCAGTCATCTCTATAACCGCAACGTGACCTCGGCCGAGACATGGACGTGGCTCCACTCGCCCGCCTTCCGCGCCACGTCGCTGGACATGAAGGCCGAGGCCGACCGCATGTTTCTGCTGGGCGTCAATCAGATCGTCGGCCACGGCTATCCGTATTCGCCTGCGGCAGCCGGCGAGCCGGGATGGTCGCTGTACGCTGCCGCCGCATTCAATGCGCATAATCCATGGTTCCCGGTGATGCCGGATGTCACGCGCTATTTGCAGCGCATGAGTTGGCTGCTGCGGCAAGGCAAACCGGCCAACGACATCGCCATCCTGCTGCCGGAAGACGACGCGCAGGCCGCTTTCACACTGGGACACGTTTCTGTAACCGATGAAATGAAAAAGCGAATCTCTCCCGAGTTAATGGCGGCGATCCTCGACGCTGGCTACAACATCGATTACATCGACGCAGCAACCATCGACAAGCTGAACGGCGTTCCCTATCCCGTGATTATTCTTCCCAACGTTACGCGACTGCCGCTGAGCGCTTACCGCAAGATTGAAGCCTACGCAGCGGCAGGCGGCCAGGTGATTGACCTCGGAAAGACGCCATCGCTGGCGCCCGGACTCAAGGAGCAGGATGCTTCCGCCGAGATTGCCGCGATCTCCGAACGGCTCTTCCAAAGCCCCGGACACAAAGGCGTGGCGCTTGACTCCGTGGGCGCGCTTGCCGAGGCGCTTCATAAGGCTCTGCCGCCTGACGTAGACGTGACCGGCCAGGTTGCAGGCCATGGCTTTATTCATCGGAAGCTGGACGGCATGGATCTTTACTACGTCGTCAATTCCTCCAATCAGCCGGTGAGTGGCAACATCAAGTTCCGCGCCGTGCACTCGACCATCGAATCATGGAATCCTGACGGTGGAGCTGTTCTCGCAAGCTCGGCGTATGACAAGAGTGCAGGCATTCCAATCCAGCTTGCGCCCTACGAATCGCGCGTCTTTGTGCTCGGGGATGCTCCTGCGCAGAAAAGCGTGAACGCGCAGCATCAGGAAGCGAATCTGCTTCAGGATCTGAGCACCGGCTGGAAGATTCGCTTCGGAAATGAAGCCTCTCAACCTGTCGAGCCTCTTGCTTCATGGACCGAACTCCCCGGCAAGCAGTTCTATTCCGGCGGAGCAGTCTACACTCGCACTTTCACCTTGCCAGACGCACCTGCGGCCCATGCGCGCGTGCTCCTGGACTTTGGCGAAGGCGTTGCGACCATCGACAACCGGCCGCCTCGCGCCTCAGGAATGCGCGCGCTCTTTGATCCTCCCATCCGCGAGGCCGCCATCGTTTCCATCAATGGACAACGGGCAGCATCGCTCTGGCATCCGCCCTATCGCATCGACATTACTCAGTTCCTCAAGAGCGGAGAAAATCGAATCGAAGTCACTGTCTTCAACACTGCGATCAATGAGATGGCCGGTCAGCCGCCGCACGACTACACGGCCCTGAATGCCCTCTATGGCAAGCGTTTCGACATGCAGGACATGGACCATCTGCAAGCAGTTCCCTCCGGGCTGATGGGGCCTGTTCGCCTATTGGAAGTGAGGCCTGAATGAAAACCCTTGCAAACTGGGGCGCTTGCGCTCTGCTGCTGGCGACGCTCGGCGTAAGCACCGCCTGGTGCGCGTCGAAAACTTTCCTCGCCAATGATTTCGGCGCCAAGGGAGATGGCAGCCATCTCGACACTGTCGCGATTCAGAAAGCAATTGACAAAGCCGCGAAAGTTGGCGGCACGGTCAGCGTTAAACCCGGAACCTACCTGACGGGCTCGCTCTTTCTCAAATCGGGTGTGACGCTTGATCTGCCCGAAGGCGCCACCCTCATCGGTTCGCAGAAGCTGGAAGACTATCCCATGCTTCCGACGCGCATTGCGGGAATCGAGATGAGCTGGCCATCAGCGTTGGTCAACGTGCGCGACCAGCACAACGTCAACATCACCGGCAAGGGAACCATCGATGGCGACGGCCCGATCTGGTGGAAATCCTATTGGGATCTGCGCGCAACCTACGAGCCCAAAGGCCTGCGCTGGGCCTCGGACTACGATGCGCGCCGTCCGCGCCTGATCCTGATTCAGAACTCATCCGAGGTTCAACTTGGGGGCGGCATCCTGCTCAAACGTTCCGGATTCTGGACGGTGCAGATTCTCTACTCGCACGATGTGCATCTGGACGGCGTCACCATCCGCAACAACGAGGGCGGCAAAGGGCCGAGCACTGACGGCATCGACATCGATTCCTCGCGAATAATTCTGGTTGAACACGCCGACATCGACGTCAACGACGATGCTCTGTGCCTCAAAGCGGGCCGCGACTCCGATGGGTTGCGTGTGAACCGGCCAACTGAAGACGTTATCCTGCGCGACTCGATCATTCGCCACGGTGCAGCGGCTGTTACCATCGGCAGCGAGACTTCGGGAGGCTTTCGCAATATCGAGGTCTACAACATCACCGCGCTCAGCGGCGTTCCTTCCGGCGTGCTCTTCAAGTCGGCGCACACCCGGGGCGGAACGGCGACGAACATTCGCATTCACGATCTGACGCTGACCGGCGTCGCCATTCCGATTCACATCACCATGAATTGGAATCCGAGTTACAGCTACGCGACGCTGCCGCCGGAGGTGAAGGATATTCCGCCATACTGGATTGTGCTCACGACAAAGGTGGACGAGCAGAAGGGGCTGCCCCACTTCAGCGATGTTCACATCTGGAATATCAAGGCCACCGGAGCGCACCGAGCATTTGACGTGAGCGCCTATCCCAATGCAACTCTCGATAATTTCATCATTGACCATCTGGACATTGAGGCGGCGACGGCAGGCACCGTTGCCAACGCCAAAAACTGGAAGCTCACAGAGAATCAAATCAAGACAACCGATGGCAGCAAAGTGGTCTTCACGGATGCGGCGGGGAACAACTCCAGTGACATTCCCTACGGTGAGCCCAAATAAAAAAGGCGTCAGCAGTCTGTGTGACTCGCCCGCTGCTGGCGCCCTGATTTTTGTCCTCACTACATTTTCAGATAATTTCCATAGCCCACAATCATTGTGGAGCCGACCAGCGTAATCAGCGTCAACGCCACCAGCACCTTGGTCCGCAGGCTAACTCCGTGCCACTCCTTGAGCGCAATGCCCCACAACGTGCTGAAGATGATGATGCTGGCCATCAGCAGCGTCCAACTGGAGAACTTGTAGTCGCCCATCTGCGACTCGCCCATGGTGTAAAAGAAGAACTGCATGTACCAGATGGCGCCCGCCAGGAAGGAGAAGAAGTAGTTGCCGACGAGCGAACGGGGCTTGCTTTCGGCCATCGCTCCAGCAGTGGAAACCTTCAGGTATTCGCCGTAGCTGCGGTTGCGCGCGTTGAGGATGGCGCACCAGATGAAGTTGGTGGTGAATCCGCCGGCCAGCGCCACCACCAGCACCGGCAATCCCTGCCACAGAGCGCTGCTCCCGTGCGCCACAACTAAGTCCTTGATGGGCTTACCAGCATCCAGTCCAAAGGCAAGGCAGGCGCTCATGACGCCGGCAAAGATGCCCAGGGAGAGGCCCCGCTTGAGGTTGAACTCCTTCACGCTGGCCTGCTTGGCCTCGGCGGAGAGCTCGTTTTCCTTGGAGATGCCGGCCATTCCGGCAAAAATAATGCCCACTACGCAGACGGCAATGCCCACCAGCGTCACGATGCCCGAGCGTTGCGTGAGCAGTTGGCCGAACTGGTGGTGAAAGATGGGCGGAATCAGCGTGCCGAAGACCGCGCAGTTACCCATGCATAATGCCATGCCCAGCGACATGCCCAGGTAGCGCACCGCCAGCCCGAAGGTCAGGCCGCCGACTCCCCATAAAACGCCGAAGAAATAGGTCCACAGAAGGACCGACGGCGACACGCCCCGCAGAACGCCCAGCAGATCATGGGTCAGCAGCAACGCGCCAATCCAGGGCGCGATGATCCAGCTCATCACCCCGCCGGCCAGCCAGAAGGTCTCCCACGACCAACCGCGCACCTTGCGAAATGGAACGTAGAAGCTGGCAGACGCCACGCCGCCCAGCCAGCATAGAAAGACTCCCAACAACGGATTCGCGTTCATCATTTTGCCTCTGCATTCCCCTTGAGCGGTCACGGCTTTGCGCCGCGCGTTTCACAGCATGGCTTCATAAAGATTGATCATCAGTCCTGAAGCAGGCCTTCCCTCTCAGTCGAGATGAAAGACTTCCTCCAGCGGAATCATATTCTCGTCCGCGGCGCCCGGCATCGGCTCGAAAAATTGAGACGTCACTGCCTGCCAGCGGGCATTGACCGGGTAATTCTGCATATCGGCGCAGGCTTTTTCAAAGTCATCCGTCTCCAGATAGCCAACCAGAAGCCCGTCCGGCCTTAAATACAGCGAGTAGTTGCGCCAGCCGGTCTGGCGCAGCGCTTCCAGCATCTCCGGCCACACATGGGTGTGGCATTGTTTGTACTCCTGCAATTTTTCTGGGCGGACATGGAGTAAAAAGCAGATACGCATAAATCAATCCTTTCATCTTGAATTGCAATCTTCAGAACAATTTTCTTCGAATTTCATT
>Ga0302275_10003452_pt1 | contig 16004 bp, 16 predicted proteins | sample III_Bog_N2_2_FD_200229 | JGI IMG/M metagenome (GOLD analysis project Ga0302275, IMG submission 200229) | Peat permafrost microbial communities from Stordalen Mire near Abisko, Sweden - III_Bog_N2_2 | ecosystem: Environmental > Terrestrial > Soil > Wetlands > Peat | place: Sweden: Abisko...
CGATCCGGCGCGCGACTCAAAAACCGGCATCATCACCCTCAAGCTGCGCGTGGTTGGACCCCGCGACCGAGCCGTCGATCTGGTGGAGAACCTGGAACACTCCAAGCACTTTCTGTTTCCCAGCATTGTGGGCGAAAGCATGGAGTCCGCCGGCGGGCCAGCTGAAAAGCTGGAGGCGCCCAGCGCCTCCAACCGCGTCAACTTCGAGTTGCTGGCCGAATACAACCCGGACATGACCCTGGATCGCAAGGCGCAAAAAAAGGACGAGAAGCCCACGGCCGACGGAGAGCGCGCAGGCCTCAGCACTGCACCAACTCACGCCAGACCCAGTGCGCCGCCTCCTCACGTCGACCACCCCGTGCCGCCTCACGCGGTGCAGGCCCCGGCAGCTCCCGGGCAGAAGCCGATGCAGCCGGCCAATTCCGGTCCCTGGCAGCACAAGCCCAATCGTCAGAATTCGAATCCAGGAGGCCCGCGATGAGCAGCAGCCGCACACCATCCCTGTGGCGTGAGCGCCTGACCTCCCCGCTCACCTGGCACTATGCGGCTTTTGTCGTGCTGCTGGCGGCGATCATCGTCCTCTCCATCCGCTTTGGCCTGGACTGGTCCGCCACCAGTGGCAGCTCCACCGGCGCCCTGGCCTCCAGGCAGGTTCAATTGAAGGCCCTCGAAAAGGGAATCGCCCCCTTGCGCGGCCTGGAACAGCGCGTCGACGACTCCCGCGCCCAAATGCGCGCCTTCTACTCCAAACGCATCCCGCCCAATTACTCCTCCATCGCTGCCCGCATCGGCGAGCTGGCGCTGAAAGGTCCTGTCCGGCTCACCCGCGTGCAGTATACGCAAGGCGCGCCCGGCATTGATCTGACCGAGATTTCCCTGGATGCGACCATCACCGGCGAATATCAGCAGATCATGCGCTTCATCAACAGCATGGAGCGCGACCAGACTTTCTTTGTCATTCGCGGAATGCAGTTGACCGGCCAGCAGGGCGGCCTGGTGAGCCTGCGGCTGAAGGTCTCCACCTGGCTCAGGCCGGGCGATGTGCCCAGCGATCTGGCGCCCACTCCGACGGCAGGCGATGCGGCTGCAACCCCAAAGGCAAAGGAGGGTGAGTAGCCATGGCCATGCGTCTGGGAACGGAAAACAAGCGCCAAGTCTACATCCTCATCGCCCTCGCCGTGGTGATTGTCTGCGTGAGCGGCTACGAGATCAAGGATATTTTTTTTAGCAGCGCCCCAACTCCCGCGCGTCCTGTGCCGGCGGCTTCACGGCCCTCTGGCTCCCAGGCTGCCCCGGTGAGTGGCAGCGCGACCGCGGCAATTCCGACCACATTCAGCGGACCGGAGGCCCAGAAGATTTCCAATGCCGACATTGACCCCGCGCTGCACCTCGACAAGCTGGCGCTCAGCGAGCAGGTGGAGTACATGGGCAACGGCAGAAACATCTTCTCTGCCCAGTCGGCGCCGGCGCGCATTGAATCTCCGGTAGCCGGCGCCCGGCCCGGCCAGCCCGGCCAGCCTGCCGTGAAGGCGGGCCCGGTTGTGCCCGAAAAACCCAAACCGCCGGCCATCGATCTGAAGTACTTTGGCTACACCCAGGCGAAGGACAAATCCATTCAGGCTTTTTTGAGCCGCGGGGACGACATTTTTATCGCCCGCTCCGGCGAGATTGTGGAGCATCGCTACAAAGTGGGCGCCATCCTGCCGGGCAGCGTCCAGGTCACCGACCTGAGCTACAACAACACGCAACTTTTGTATTATCAGCCGAACTAAAAAGCAGCTTCTAGCCTCTAGCTTCTAGCTACTAGTTTTTTGATGTTCATACATGAAAGTGATTTTTAGTTGGCTGATAACGCTGACTTCTGCGAGGGAATAGCTGAAAGCTAGAGGCTAGCAGCTAGAAGCTAATGAAAAAGCCTTCCCCAATCCGCCGCGCCCGTCCCTCCGAGGAGGGCTACATGCTGGTTGCGGCCATTTTTATGCTGGCGCTGTTTACCATCGCGCTGGCCGTCGCATTGCCCAAGGTCATCAAGGAGATTCAGCGTGACCGCGAGCTTGAGACCATGCACCGCGGCAAGCAGTATGCGCGCGCAGTGAGGCTCTATTACAAAAAGTTTGGAGCTTATCCGCCCAACGTCGATGCCCTGGTCAAGCCCACCAACAAAATTCGCTTTCTGCGCAAGAAATATGTGGACCTGACCACCGGCAAGGAGGAGTGGAAGCCGGTGCGGTTTGGCCAGAACAAGGCTCCCACGGTCATGGGCTTTTTCGGGAAGCCGATGGGCGGGGTAGGCGGCTGCCCGCCCAATCCATTAGGCGGAAATACTTCACAAGGTACCTTGTCCAGCGGAGGCATAGGAGGCACGACCAGCTCCTCGACCATCGGAGGCACGTCCAACCCCACAACCAGCAGCAGTTCAAACTGCGGTCCAACCGGCCTGAGCACGAGCAGCGACACAGCAACCACGACCGGCGGAACGCCCCCTCCCACGGATCCGAATGCAGCCAATACAAACACCACCACTAGCTCGACCACCGGCCAGCCCGGCCAGCCTGGATCAACTACCGGCTTGAGCGGCCAGACCTTCGGCGGCGGAGCCATTATCGGCTTCTCGCCCAACAGCCCCAAGCAGACCATCATGGTCTACAAGACGAAAAACCACTATAACGAGTGGGAGTTTGTCTACGACCCGATCGCCGAGCAGATGATGCAGGGAGGCAACACGGGAGGCATCGGCCAGCCTGCCAGCGCCACCACCACTCCCATTGGTGGCACGCCCACCACCACGAACACCACTCCAACCACCACCGCCAACCCTTCTCCGACGACGACAACCACACCGCCGCAATAGTCCCAAGCCAGTCCACGCTCAAACGCAGCAAGGCCCCTCCCCGCGAAGGGGACGGGCCTTGTGCACAGCAAACCAAACTGGAACGCGGGGCCTTTACGTGCTGAAGGACGAGCCGCAGCCGCAGGTGCTCTTTACATTGGGGTTGTCAAACTTGAAGCCGGCGGCCTCGACGGTCTCGACGAAATCCACCGTGCAGCCGTTCAGGTACATCAGCGAGGTGGCGTCCACAAAGACCTTGAGGTCCTCAAAGTTGAAAACCTTGTCCATCATGCCGGCCTGGGTTTCAAAGGCCATGGAGTACTGAAATCCAGAGCAGCCGCCGCCCTCCACGCCGATGCGCAGCCCGGCGGGCAGGGGGTCTTGGGTGGCCATGATCTCGCGCACCTTGGTAATAGCCTGGGGCGTCAGGACGAGAGGAGCTTTTTTGACGGTTTCTTGTGTGAGTGCGGGGGTAGCAGTTGCCATGGAATCTCCCAATAAAGTGAATTACTTGCCGTAACCGTAACTGTACAGCCTCGCCAGCGGGGAAACAAGGCCCCAGAGCGGTTTCATACCATTGGATGCAATGGCGGAGGAGAAAGTCGCATTAGCGGCGGCTGGTCCAGGGCTGAAAAGTTCATGTTTTCAATAAACCCATGATTTTGTTGGCACAGCCCCCCCCTTTCAGGGGTATGATGTTCACCGAGACGGCTCTTAAGCCAGACGAGACTCGAAATACTATTCCGGGCGCGCCGGTCTTCGGGGCTGATGGGTTTTTTCGAGGTGGTTTATGACGCAATTTGCTTCTGTGATGATGATTGTCTGGGGAGTGCTGGTAGTGATTACAGGCGCCCTTCTTCTGTATCGCGCCAGGCTGCAAGGCAACGAAATAGACCAGGTCTCTCTGGACGATACCTTCGCAAAAGAGAACGCCGAAAATGAGGCCCTTGCCGCCAAGGTCAATAAGATTCAGCCGGCGATTCGCGTTATGACCTGGCTGGTTATAGTCGCGACAGTAGTTGTGGTTGGGTACTGGGCCTGGGACTTTGTCCAACAAATAAAATAAACCGCTTTTAACCGGGCCCGCTGGCGGCGCCCCGAGAGGTTCCGCCAGCCGGTGTGTGTCTGCGTTTTTCCCCGTCTCGATTGATCCAGCCGATTAGCCCTTCAGTAGCCGCTGGCCACCAGCCAGGCCTCTGTCAGCTCCAGCTCCGGCTTCTTCTGGGCGGCCATCTGCGCATGGGCCAGCTTCACCAGCACATCGGCCTCCACATTCACCGGAGCGCCAACGCTGAGCGTGTGCAGGTTCGTCCGCCAATAGGTCAGCGGCAGAATCGCAATGGTGATCGTCTCGCCGTCGAAATCGGCAATCGTCAGGCTGATGCCCTCGACCGCCACCGAGCCTTTGTGCACCATCCAGGCGCGCACATTCTCCGGAACGCGCACCTTGAGCGTCCAGTCGGTGGTCTGCTTGTCAAAATGGGGGCTCGTCTCCGGAATCACCGGATCGAGCGCGCTCATCGTTCCGCAGCCGTCCACGTGGCCCTGCACAATGTGGCCGCCCAGCGGACTTCCGGCAGCGGTAGGCAGCTCCAGGTTGATCTTCGCGCCTGGTGCCAGCGCGCCCAGCGAGGTGCAATCCAGTGTTTCCTGCGCCAGGTCGGCGTGAAAGAGCGTGGGGTTCACGTCCAGCGCCGTCAGGCAGACCCCCGAAACTCCCAAGGAATCGCCCTCGCGCAGCCTCCCGGCGAGGCCGGGAGCCTCAACCGTGATGCGCCGCACGCCGCCCCGGCTGGTGAGGTCAACCAGCGTGCCCGTCTGTTCGATGATGCCGGTAAACATGGTTCTATTCTAAGGGGTCAGAGGCCACGGATCCCTCAGCAGCGAGCACAACCCCAGATCATTTCCGTAGCGCTCGACCTCGACCTCGGCCATTTCAATAGTGTGTGCCATGCCTTTGAAGGCGGGGACGGCGTCCGAACCCATGATCTGCGGGGCGACGAAGAGGTGAATGCGATCCACGAGATTGCCGGCCAGCAGAGCCGTATTCAGCCGCGTGCCGGTCTCGGTGAGCAGCGTCAGAATTCCCTCTTTGCCCAGCTTGTCCAGAACATGAACGAGTGAAACTCTGCCTGCTTCAGCGGGCAACACTTCGACGCGCACGCCGCGAGTTTGCAATTCGTGAATGCGGGCTTCGTCGTTGGAAACCGTAAAAACAACCAGATCGTTCTGCGCCGTGGCCACCATTTTCGAGTCCAGCGGCATCCTCAGGGCCGAATCCAGCACCACGCGCAGCAGCGGACGGCGGCGGCGCAATCCACTCCGGTCGGTCAGCAGCGGATCGTCGGCCAGCACCGTGTCCACTCCGGTCAGAGCGGCGTCGGCCTGCCAGCGCAACGGCTGCACGGCGGCGCGAGCTTGCTCGCTGGTAATCCAGTAGGGCTCGCGCAGGGTTTGCGTGCCCGGCGGCGGAGCGATGCGGCCGTCCAGCGTCATGGCCACCTTCATCAATACAAATGGTCTCTGGTGCTGACTCCAGCGCGCAAATCCCTCGTTGAGGCGACGAGCTTCGGCTTCGCAGACTCCTAGAACGACTTCGATCCCGGCGGCGCGCAGTGCTTCCATACCGTGTCCTGCGACAGCGGGATTGGGGTCGATGGTGGCTGCCACCATGCGGCTGATTCCAGCCGCTATCAGCGCTTCCGTGCAGGGCGCGGTGCGTCCAGTGTGGTTGCAAGGCTCCAGCGTGACGTAGGCCGTGCCACCGCGCGCGCGTTCGCCGGCGGCCTTGAGCGCGACAACTTCGGCGTGGTCCAGCAGGTCGTACTCGTGCCAGCCCTCGCCGGCCAATTGCCCGGCGGCGTCAAGAATTACGCAACCCACTGCGGGGTTAGGCGAGCTGACGGCGATGCCGCGCCGCGCCAGCTCGAGAGCTCGTTGCATCCAGGTCCGGTCTTGATCTGAAGCGTTCATTCTTACCCCAGCAGCGAATCCACAAACTCCGCCGGCGAAAATTCCAGCAGGTCGTTCATCTGCTCGCCCACTCCCACGAAGCGCACGGGCAGATTGAGTTCCTGGGCGATGGCCACGCAGATGCCGCCCTTGGCCGTGCCGTCCAGCTTGGTGAGCACGATGCCCGTAGCGCCCGCGGATTGCGTGAATTGCCGCGCCTGGTTGAGGCCGTTTTGGCCGGTCGTCGCGTCCATCACCAGCAGCACCTCATGCGGCGCGCCGGGGATGAGCTTTGCCGCCGTCCGGCGCATCTTGTCCAGCTCGTCCATCAGGCCGGATTTGGTGTGCAAGCGTCCTGCGGTGTCCACAATCAGCTCGTCGATTTTGTGTGCTTTGGCGGCGGCCATTGCATCGTAGAGCACAGCCGATGGGTCGCCCCCGGACCGGGTTTTGATCATCTCAACACCGGAGCGCTTAGCCCAGATTTCAAGCTGCTCGATGGCTGCGGCGCGGAAGGTGTCGGCGGCGCACAACAGCACGGTGCGATTCTGCGCGCGATGCCATGCGGCCAGCTTGCCCGCGGATGTCGTCTTTCCGGTGCCGTTGACGCCGACGAGAAAAATGACATTGGGGCCTTCAGTCGGAGGCAAGATTTTGGAATGGCTGGAGATGGGAGCTTCGAGAATGGCGCGGATCTGAGCCTTGAGCAAGGCGCGCAACTCATCGCCGCCATCAATGGCCTGACGGCGGGCGCGGTCGCGCAGGGCGGTGAGGATGGCGGTAGTGGTTTGCACCCCAAGGTCACTGGTTAGCAGCGCAGATTCAAGGCTTTCCAGCGTTTGTTCGTCGACTGTGCGGGTGAGGGCGACGACCGTCTCGATGCGCGCAGAGAGCGACTCGCGGGTGCGCGTGACGGCCTGCTTCATGCGGCTGAAGAGGCCGGATTTTACAGCCTCAGCCGGGCCAGTTTCGGGCACGGTAGAGGGGGAATCCGGAGTGTCATTCCTGCCGCCAAAAAGCTTCATCGTGGAGTGTCCCAGATTTGAGTTTAGAGCATCGGTGATCCTATGATTCCGCCAGCTTGCGCAGCCTTCCCTGCGGAAGCAGTTCGTACAGGTCGCCGCGATAGCGCGTGCGGCGCGAGCCGAAGTAGCTTCTGAGCCAGAAACAGAAGCCCATGAAGTCGCGCAGAGGGTAGAGCCAGGCCTTGCGGAAGGCGGCGCGATCGCGGACCACGCGGCCCGCAACCAGCAGGCAGAGAAGCACGCGGTTTAGAACGGTGATGCCCAGCAGAGCGAATCCGAGCGCGAGGTGTCCGGCGGCGCCGAGGACGGCGAGAGACAGAAGGCCGAAGGGAACGGCATAGGTCAACACTTCGCCCACGTGTCCCGCGGGCCGTGAGAAGCGCGTGCTGGTGGCCCATCCCTGCTGATGCGCCATGCTCTTTTTGAATGAAGCGTTCAGAACGTGATGCTCGACGATGTAGTTGGAGAGGACCACAGTTTCTCCGGCCGCTGCGGTCCAGTTGCCCAGCACAAAGTCGTCGGCGTAGTACTGCGCGACTTCTTCAAAGCCGCCGATTTTTTCCACGGTGCTTTGCCGCATGACCATCGAAGGGCCGAGCGCAAAGTGCATTCCTTCGAGCATGTCGGCGACCAGAACGCCGGAGGTCATCTCAATGCTCATGCCCATGGCTTCCAATTGCGCCCAGAGTCCGTGGCGGGTGACGCCGCGATAGAGGCAGGTGACCATGCCGACATTTGGATCGCTGAGCGGGGCGACCACGGAGGCCAGGTAATCTGGGCCGACGCGCACATCGCTGTCGGAGGTGACGAGGATGGGATGGCGTGCCTCGCGGCGCATGATTTCCAGCGAGAAGGTGCGGGCGTTGGGCCAGGGCGGCTCGCCGCAGGTGAGGATGCGCGTCTTCACTTGCGGAAATTGCGCGGCTACGCGGCGCGCCGCTGCCAGGCCAAGGTCGTCGCTATGGCGCGCGCAAAAGAGAATCTCGTATTCCGGATAATTCTGCACGAAAAAGCTAGCGAGATTTTGTTCCAGGTCCGGCTCGTCGCCATGCACCGGCTTGAGGACGCTGACCGGAGGCAAAAAACTGTGCGGCCCGGCGGCGGCGGCGCGGCGGCAGAAGCGGCGCACGCCCATGGCCACCATCAGGCTGTAGACGGTCGAGGTAATCACTCCTAAGACAGCAAGCGCGCCCAGGGCGAGAGATGCAAGATGGCCGTAGGTCATGGCGTGGTCGATCTCAAAGCCCATGCTGCACCCTGCCGACAATCCCCGGAGCTTTGGGCGGGGATGGAAGAAGCGAGAAAAGCGGTGCGCCAAAGTGAAATTTTACTTCAGCGGCCTATCCGTCCACATTTCCTTGTCGGCGACGGTCTGGACGAGGATGAGGCGGCCGGCCAGCAGGCTCTCGGCTTTCTGCCGGTTCACGTCCTGGGCAAAGAGCCACTTGCGCTCGCCCGTGCCCCAGACTTTGGAGAGCCTGTCCTCGCTGAGAAAGATGTCAGGCGCGTCGGGGTAACAGGAGCCCCACAACAGCGGCGTGCCTTCGTTGTGCTGTCCGCAGCGCGGCAGCACCATATAAGCAGGCCTGCCCTGCAGGAAGCGATGCGTGTAAAAGACCACCGAGGAGGCGTCGGAGTGGTCGCCGTAGATGATGAACGAATCCGCAGGCGAGCCTTTTTGCAGGATGGTGTCGGCCATCTGCTTGGAGCTGAGCATGGGCTGAAAGCGGGCGAAGGCGATGTGCGCCGCGATGAGGAAGACGGTCAAGGTGAGGGCTACGCTGATGCTTGCGGCAAGATGCTTACCTTTGATACGCAGCAGCCAGCCGGCGGCCGGGCCGATAAGCAGCGCGACAGCAGCCAGGATGGCGGGCAGGCGCAGTGCGGCAAACGAGTAGCCGGTGAGGTCGAAGAGGTGAGACATGGAGAGCGTGTAGTCGCCCACGCCGCGATGCGCCAGCAGGGTGCCGATATCGGCGACATAAGGCAGATTGCGCGATTCCCACAATCCCCAGCCGAGGGCCACGGCACTGAGCACGCCGATGACAGCAAAAACGGCCTGCGCGCCGGTGAGCCAGGCGGTGGAGAGCAGGGGCTTGCCGCCCTCGGGAGCGCGCTTCTCCTCAATACCGGCCATCACGCCGGCGATAAGAATCAACAGCGGCGGCCAGACGGGAAAGGTGTAGTACTCCTGATTGGTGGAGATGGAGAAAAACAGCAGCGTCCATGCGGAAAAAAGGCTCAGCAGCCAGATGGAGCGCGCGCGGAAGCGTAGCTGGAAGATGGAGTCGGCTACCTCGTCTTGGGCGGTCTGGTCCATGAATAAGTTCACCGTACGGCCGTCGTCGCTGCGCAAGTACTGCATCCAATTGTGGCGAGTCTTCCATGCCAGGGCTACGAGGGCCGGCAGAAACAGGCTCCAGGGAAAAATCCACACCAGGTGCAGCAGCCAGTAGGCAAAGCCGGGCAGCTTGTTGTAGTCGTGCGGATAGCGCAGGTTAAAGAAGCGCAGGTAGTGCTCGTTGATGAAGTAGAAGTAAAAAAAGCCATGTACGTTGCCGATGGTGGGGTGGTTGCCGATGGCGTTGCCATGGTCGGGATTGGCCAGGCCGCAAAGAATATGCCAGGGCGCGGCGATGGCCAGAAAGAGCAGAGAGCCGGTGACGGGCTTCAGTTCCTTCCAGCGTCGCCATAGGCCGGTAATAATCAGATAAGGTATAGCCGCGCCAACAAAAAATGTAGGAGCGATCAGTCCCTTGGTCAGCAGCGCCAGCGCCAGAGTCGCATACATCCAGTAAAAGCGCGCGCTGCGGCCCGGCTCGAATCCGGTAAGCAGGCAGTACAAGGCAATCAGCAGAAAGAGGCTCAGTTGCGCTTCGGGAATAATGAAGCGGGTAAAGAGAAACGGACCAACGGAGGTGAGCACGCCCAGGCCGGCATAGAGTCCGGCGCGAGGGCCCCAGGCGCGTCGCGCCCATAGCCACGCCAGCCACGCCAGGCCCAGCATGGCCAGAGCATTGGGCAGGTGCGCGGAAAAGACATTTTGCCCAAAGACCTTATCGAGGGCGCCGGAAAGCCAGTAAGGCAGCGGCGGCTTCTCAATGTAGCGGATGCCGTTGATATGAGCCGAGACCCAGTCGCTGTGCTCGCTGAAGTATTGCGCGGCCTGGGCGTGGGAGGAATCCACATCGTCCATCAGCGGCGGGTTAAAGATGGAGCCAATATACACGGCGGAAAAAATCACAGCAAAGAGCAGCCACACAGTCAGCGTGGTAGGTGCGGATTGCGGGCGAGAGATGGAGTTTGTCTGGTTTGTCATGGCTAAGTTGACGGTCTAAATAAGGATAACAGCCGGGCTGTGCGGCGCTCCTCCGCCCCGCTCGTGTATCTTGACCGCAGAGACATTTTTCGGAGCAAGCCCCCATGCCGACCTTTGCCGCCATTGATATCGGTTCCAACTCCTGCCGTCTGAAGATTGCACGGGTTGCGGCGCACCATTTGAAAACGCTGCACGAGGATCGCGAGGTGACGCGGCTGGGGGCCAGCGTCTTTGAGTGCGGGCTGATTTCGCCACAGGCGATGGATGCGACGTTGCAGGCGCTGAAGCGGTTTCAGCGGGCGGTGCAGTCGCGTGGCGTGGACCAGATTCGCGTGGTGGCCACCTCGGCCATGCGCGACGCGCGCAACGGGGCGGTATTTCAGGAGAGGGTGAAGACCGAGACCGGCTGGGATATGGAGATCATCTCCGGGCTGGAGGAGGCCCGGCTGATTCATCTGGGGGTGATGGGCAGCGGCGAGGGCCAGGCCGAGCTTGAATTCGAGCCGGATGCGGCGAGCCGCGTGCTGCTGATTGACCTGGGCGGCGGTAGCTGTGAAATTACGCTCTCCGAGCGCAAGCGCATTCAGGAAACGGTGAGCGTGCCGCTGGGCGCGGTGCGGCTGACAGAGGAGTTTTTGCCTTCCGACCCGGCGCCTGCTGAGGGGTTGGCGCGCATGAAGCAGTTGATTGCCCGCGAGCTGAGCAAGGCGCAAGACAGAATTCAGCCGGGAAAGGTCTCGCAGGTCATCGGCACCTCGGGCACCGCTGCGGCGCTCAGCGATGCGTTCGCGGCAGCGGCGGAGGAAGAAACCGCCAAAGAAGTCAAGCTGCCGGAGAAACTCAAGAAAAAGGTCGCGGGCAAATCCATCGGCAGGGCAATCCAGGCTCTTATGGTGAGCCAGGCTCCTGTGACCGTGGCGACAGCCGGGCTGGTTCCCGCGCAGGAGGTGCGCCGCCTGGCCGACGAACTGGTTCCCATGTCACTGGCCGAGCGCGTGGCTGTTGAAGGCATCGGGCCGCGCCGCGCGGAGATTATCGTGGCCGGCGCGCAGGTTTTTGCCGAGTTGCTGGAGAGCTTCGGCCTGGAAGGCTTTCGCTATTCGCCGCTCGGACTGCGCGACGGAATTCTGGCTCAGATGCTGGCCGAGCAAGACGCCCGCGCCACCGCTCACCGCGAGTTCGAACAGCAGCGCTGGGAGAGTGTGCTGGCCACGGCGCGGCGCTACGGCGTTGATCTGCGCCATGCCGAGCCGGTGCGCGTTCACGCCATGCAGCTTTTCCGCGCATTGCAGCCGCTGCACCAGTTGCCGCCGGAGTACGAGAACTGGCTGGCGGCTGCCGCCATTCTGCGCAACACCGGCAAGTTCATCAACTACCAGGGCCATCACCGGCATACGCAATACGTCATTTCTAGTTCGGAAATTTACGGTTACACGCCGTTGCAGCGCACGCTGGTTTCGGCCATTGCGCGCTACCTGGGCAAGAGCCGCCCTCAGCCGGGGGACCGCGCGCTGCGCAACATTCCCGCGGAGGAACACCAGCGCGTGCAGCGGGCCGTGGTGCTGCTGCGGCTGGCTGTCGCGCTCAATCAGGACCGCGCTTCTGATGTATTAAGGGTCACGATCAAGGTCTATCCCAAGCGCGTTTATCTGGAACTGCATCCGGGGCGTTCGGGCGCGGAATTGGAGATGTGGTCTTTGCGCAAAGAGGCGGATTACTTTTTAGAAGTCTTTGGGCGCGAACTCTTTTGCACGCTGGCGTAAATGGCGCGCGCCGAGCGCGGATCGATGAGCCATTGCAATAGCGGCGGATGCTTGTCCAGATCGATGCGCGCCACAGAGCCTTTTCTCATGCGAATCGCCGCGCCGCCGTTGCCGGTAATCAGCCGTCCTAAAAATTGAAAGAGATTGGGGTTGTGTCCCACCACCAGCACGCCATCGTAGCCGGAATAGTGCGCCAGCATCTTATGAAAGGCGGCGTAATCGGCGTCAAGGCCCAGCGCCGGCGAAATCTCCACGCGCGCATCGTAGCCCATCTCCGTGCCCACCAGTTGCGCGGTTTGCAGCGCGCGCTTCAGCGGGCTGCTGACGATCACGTCCACCTGCACCTTGAGCGCGTTCAGCGTCCGCGCCATCAGGATGCACTGCTCCTTGCCCTCTTTGACAAGGGAACGCCGGGCGTCGAGAAGCGGATTCTCGCGGCCCAGTCCGGCATTGGCGTGACGCATGAGGTATAGGTTCATCGTGCATTCCAGCTGAACGGAAGTTATCCGCCAGCGCTTAGGTTTTCTATACTAACACGAATGTTAGATGCAATCCTCAGATTCGCTTGCGCCAGTATCCGGCGCGGCGCTTGGCGTGGGCTACGGCAACAATGAGAATAACTTCGTCTTTCTCCTGGAAGATCACGGAATAAGGAAACCCTGCCAAGATGCGCCTGCGAGTGTTCTTTGTAAACGGAGGATAGAGTTGCGGATGGGACCGAATCTGCTGCAAGGAGTTTCCGATTTCTGTAAGGAACGCCTCGGCCGCTTGGGGATTGCGTCTGAAATACCAATCGAAGGCTTCGTTGATCTCCTCCTGAGCCTGAGAGTGGATGCGGAGGCCCTTCGGCATCATCCGGCCAACCGTGCGCGCAGGGGCGCTTCCACTTCTTCCCAGGAATAGGTCACGGCGGTTCCCGCCTCAACCTCGGCGACGCGCCGCTCAACTTCGGTCTTCCACGAGACTTCAATCTCCGCCTCGCTGGAGCCGTCGCCGGCCTGGAGAAGCTCCCCAATCAGCCAATCGAACTCGCCGGGAGGCAAGTGGCGCACATCTTCGAGGATTTCGGCGGCGCTTCGGTTCATAGGAAGATTGTAGCGCGAAACGACATGGAAAGAAAATCGAGCGGAAGTTTCACAGCTCGACAATCTCGAATCTGCGCTCGGCGTCTGCCGCGAAGGCCAGACAGGCGCGGATATCAGTATCGGTGAGGTCGGGGAAGTCGGCCAGAATCGCTTCCGGGCTCATGCCGCCGGCCATATAGTCCAGAACATCGTAGACGGTAATGCGCAGCCCACGGATACAGGGCTTGCCGCTACGCTTGCCGGGTTCGATGGTAATGATCTGCGAGTAGTCCATCCGGTTTCTCAGCCCTCTTCTGCAATGGGTCTAGTATAGGCGCGGTTGATGCGGGGCGCAACGAATTGCCAGAAAATTCGCACACAAAATGCCGCGATTCCGTGCTATCTTGCGGTATGCGAAAAACAACCTTCGTAAGTATGCTCTCTTTTTTTATCAGCCTCTTTTGCTTTGCTACTTTGGCTATGATTTGCCGTCCGGCCTTCGCCCAGGATGCAACGTCAGCCGCAGTCCCCGCCAAAGAAGCCCCAGCCAAAGAAGCCCCAGCCGTCACCATGCCCAAAGACGCAAAGGCCTTGATGCTTTTGGCCGCCAAAACCAATGGCCTGACCGAGGAGGATGTGAAACCCTGGCATCTGAAAGCCACTTGGAAGTTGCTCGACGAACAGGGCGGCGTCACCGACCAGGGAACATTCGAGGTGTTCTGGGTTCGCGAGACCAAGTACAAACTTACATACACCAGCAAGACATCTTCACGAACCGAATATGGCACAGAGAAAGGCATCGTGATCGCCGACAATGAAACGCCGATCAGTACACATGATCTGCGCCGCCAACTTCTTTTTCCGATGCCAAGCGCACATTCGCTGGAGAGTTCCGATTACTTATTAAAGGAGGAGAGTGTTGAAGAGAATGAACTCATCTGTCTTAATAAGAAGGGCGACAGCGGAGGCCCCTATGGACCTACATACTGCCTGGATACTGAAAAGCCTATACTGATCATCAGTGTGTATGGAGGAGCCGAGCGAACCGTTCGCAGTAGCATCGTCAGTTTTCAGAACCATTACATCGCTGGTGATCTGCAAATATTCTATAGTGCCGGGAGCAATGGAAGTCTTATTGCTCATCTTGACAGCATTGAAGCTCTCAATCCAATCGACGAAGCAGTCTTTACTCCGCCGTCCAGCGCGGTTCCAGAGAAGGTCGCAGTACGCACAATTAACATTGCTTCCGGTGTTATGACGGGAATGATACTCAAGAAAGTTGCTCCCGGATATCCACTCTCCGCGAAGGAACAGGGAATCCAGGGAACCGTCGTTCTTCAGGCCACCATCAATAAGACTGGCCGCATTGAAAACCTGCGTGTGATCAGCGGCCCTCCCGAACTCCAGAAAGCTGCCTTGAATGCTGTTAAGAAATGGGTCTACAAGCCGTATCTGCTGAATGGTGAACCCGTCGAAGTGATGACCACCATCAATGTCATCTTCACGCTGGGCGGATAAGACTATCAGGTCATTTATTAGCCGCAATATGTAGGGGTGGACGACGATTCGTCGCCCACCCCATGTTTTTCCGCCGAAGGCGGGATTGCTTGGACGGCTAGTCCTTCTTCTTCTCGTCCACGTCCACATACTCCGCGTCGATTACGCCTTCGTCTTTCTTGGTTTCGGCGTGGGGTTCTGCGGTTGGCTCGCCGGGAGCTGCTCCAGGCGCCGGGCTTGCCGCATTGGCCTTGTAGAGAATCTCCGCCAGCTTGTGGCTTGCGTGCGTCAGCTTCTCGTGCGCGTCCTTCAACTCCTTCACGGAGGGCGTGCCTTCCAGCAGCTTCTTGGAATCGGCCAGCGCCGCTTCCACCTCGGTCTTGTCGGCGGCCTGCACTTTTTCGCCCGAGTCCTTCAGCATCTTCTCGATGTTGTAGACCAGCCCGTCGAGTGAGTTTCGCGCATCGATCTCCTCGCGCTTTTCCTTATCCTCACTTGCGTGCGCGTCGGCCTCCTTGGCCATCTTTTCTATCTCATCCTTTGAAAGGCCGGAGCTCGATGTAATCGTGATGCGCGTGTCCTTGCCGGTAGCGTTGTCCTTCGCCGTCACATTTAGAATTCCGTTGGCGTCGATGTCAAAGGTCACCTCGATCTGCGGAATGCCGCGTGGCGCCGGAGGAATGCCGCCCAGCTTGAACTTGCCCAGCGTGCGGTTCTGCGCCGCCAGGGGCCGCTCGCCCTGCAACACATGCACCTCAACCTCGGTCTGCGAATCCGCCGCCGTCGAAAACGTTTCCGTCTTCTTGGTGGGGATGGTCGTGTTGCGCGGAATCATCGGCGTAGCCACGCCGCCCAGCGTCTCAATGGCCAGCGTCAGCGGCGTCACGTCCAGCAGCAGAAGGTCCTTCACCTCGCCAGCCAGCACGCCCGCCTGCACAGCCGCGCCAATCGCCACCACCTCGTCGGGATTCACCCCGCGATGCGGCTCGCGACCAAACAGCTTCTTCACCAATTCCTGAATCCGCGGCATGCGCGTCTGCCCGCCAACCAACACCACTTCATCAATGTCCTTGATGGTGACGCCCGCGTCAGCAATCGCCTTCTTACACGGCTCCGTAGAGCGCTCAATCAAATCCTCCACCAACTGCTCCAGCTTGGCGCGCGTCAGCTTGCGCACCAGATGCTTCGGCCCGCTGGCGTCGGCGGTGACGAAGGGCAGGTTGATCTCCGTCTCAATCGTCGTCGACAGCTCGATCTTGGCCTTCTCCGCGGCGTCGCGCAGCCGCTGAAGCGCCATCTCGTTGCCTTTGGAGGCGAGGTCCAGGCCCTGCTCCTGCTTGAACTCGGCAATCAGCCACTCCACAATGCGCTGGTCGAGGTTGTCGCCGCCCAGGTGCGTGTCGCCGTTGGTGCTCTTGACCTCGATGACGCCTTCACCCACTTCCAGAATCGAAATGTCAAACGTGCCGCCGCCAAAGTCGTACACGGCAATGGTCTCGTCCTTTTTCTTATCCAGTCCGTAGGCCAGCGCCGCTGCCGTCGGCTCGTTCACAA
>Ga0302275_10003453_pt1 | contig 16003 bp, 15 predicted proteins | sample III_Bog_N2_2_FD_200229 | JGI IMG/M metagenome (GOLD analysis project Ga0302275, IMG submission 200229) | Peat permafrost microbial communities from Stordalen Mire near Abisko, Sweden - III_Bog_N2_2 | ecosystem: Environmental > Terrestrial > Soil > Wetlands > Peat | place: Sweden: Abisko...
GAATGCGTTGGTGCATCTGATCGCGCTGGTTCTGGATAAGGCCTCCGCGGCCGAATTGCATGCCCGTATGGTTTCGGCGCAAAAGGGAGAGGAACTGCGAAGCACCGTTTTGAACGCCCTTGCGCATAGTTTCAGGACGCCTCTCACCAGTATTAAGACCGCGGCATCCATGATGCGCGGCTCATCGTCAGTGCCGGGATCCTATAGCCAGGAATTGATTGAGATTATCGATGAAGAGGCGGATCGTCTCGACGATCTGATTCGTGATTCACTCGACTTGGCGCGTATTCAGGCGAGGCAAGCGGAACCGCACCCCGAGGATTGCCATGTTGCGTCCATAGTGTCAGTAGTCCTCGAAAAGATGCGGCGCTATCTGGTGGGACGGTTGGTGGTAGTGGATATCCCCGACGAAGTTCCCTGTGTTCGTGGCGATCGGTTCCTGTTTGAACAGATGGTCACTCAGGTTCTTGATAATGCCTGGAAGTATTCCGTGGCTGGTGCAAGGATTGTTATCTCGGCTCGCGGGATTGAAGATGAGGTGGTTTTGACGATTCGGAACGACGGGATTCAGATCCCGGATTCCGAGAGGATTCTTGTTTTCGATCGCTTTTATCGCGGTACGCGGACTCGCTCCACAGTGGAAGGTACGGGGCTGGGTTTAGCCATTGCGAAGACTATCGCCGAGGCGCATGGCGGCAGGGTTTGGCTGGATGGTGACAGCGAGGGGCCCGCGTTTCGGTTTTCCTTGCCGGTGGTTTTGCGGGAATTGGGTTCGCTGGAAATTAAGGTTAGGCAGGAAGAAGATTATGATCGAGAACCGAACCATATTAGTCATTGACGACGAGCCCCAGATTCGGCGGGTTTTGAAGACCAGTCTGGGGTCGAAAGGCGCTCGGGTGCTGGATGCGCCGAGTGGCGAGGAAGCGGTGGAAGTCTTGCGGCGGGAAGTTGTCGATCTGGTCTTGCTGGATCTGAATATGCCGGGAATGGGTGGTTTGTCGGCCTGTCGGGCGATTCGCAGTGGCTGGGACGTTCCTATTATTGTGGTGTCCGTGAGAGATTCGGATCAGGATAAGGTGGAAGCCCTGGACTCCGGCGCCGACGATTATGTCTCCAAGCCGTTTAGTTTCGATGAGTTGATGGCGAGAATGCGCGCCGCGCTGAGGCGGACGGGCTTTGCCACGGATAACGCTCCCCGAACTCTTTCGGTTCCCGGTCTGGAGATTGATTTCGCGAATCGCCGGGTGGTGGCTGCAGGTAACCTGGTGCGCTTGACTCCCACCGAGTTCGATATTCTTCGCTACCTTGTGTCACATGCCAACAAGCCAGTGCCTCATCGCCGGTTGCTGCAGGCGATTTGGGGCCCGGAGTATGGCGATCAGATCGAATACCTCCGTGTGTTTATCAATCAGCTTCGGAAGAAAATTGAGCCGCAGGGAGGCAAGCCGGTGTTTATTACGACCGAACCCCGGATTGGCTATCGGTTCGTCTTGCCGGAGGCGGCGGTCGAGGATGTTTCGGGGCCCGATATGGAAATCGCTCACGTTTGAAGGTTTTTTTGTGGTTTGCCTTATCATGCTGCCCCGCCCGGGCCGATTGGCTTATGCTGATAAGAGCAGGTTGGGAATGCAAATGGGTGAGATCTCAGAAAGCCGGGATTCTGAATTGACGGTTGAAGCGGCGGGGGAGTTGGTTCCGGGTCAGCCGGTAATTCCGGATAAGTTGTTTTTTCGCATTGGCGAAGTGAGTCAACTGGTAGGCGTGGAGGCGTACGTACTTCGTTATTGGGAGACGGAGTTTCCGGGCCTTTCGCCGCGCAAGTCGTCGAGCGGTCAGCGCATGTTTCGGCGGAAGGATGTGGAACTTCTTCTCAGGATCAAGGACTTGCTCTATGGGCAGAAGTTCACCATTGAGGGTGCGCGCAAAGTGCTTCTCGAGAAGTCGAAGGCCAAGCCGTTGGATGTACGGAAAGTTACAGTAAGCAAACAGACTGAGCTTTTCAGTTCCAGTCCGTTGCCCGAGATTCGTAAACAGGTATCGGAAATTCTGCGGTTGCTGTCCTGAGCTTTGCGCTCACAGCATGGCCGGGTCGGTTGCCGAATCTTCCCGTTCGCCCACAATCAGGCTGTAGACTCGATCCAGATCGTCATCGGAATAGTATTCGATCTCAATTAGTCCTTTTCCCTTCCCTTTTTCCATAATCCGGACGCGCGTCCCGAGGATTCTCTCAAGTTCGGTGATTGCGGCCCGGACGTTGGGATCCACTGTCTTGGTGGCTGGCTTCTTGGCGACGATCTCGTCCGTAGGCTCCTTGGGTGGTTTCGTGAACTCCTCGATCTGCCGGACAGACCAACCCTCGGCGATACAACGTTGGGCGAGCTCACGCTGCGTGGCCTCATTGGGCAGCTTGAGAAGAGCCCGGGCGTGACCAGGAGTGAGTCTGCGGGTGGAAACCAGATCCTGGAGTTCATGGGGCAGTTGGAGGAGTCGGATGGAATTCGTAACGGTCGCCCGGTCCTTACCGGTCTTCTGGCCAATCTCCTCATGACTGAGTGACAATTCGGCCGCCATGCGTTCGAACGCCAGCGCGAGTTCGATGGGATTGAGATCTTCACGCTGAATATTCTCGACGATGGCGAGTTCCAAGACCTTTTGGTCGTCAGCCTCGCGGACAATGATGGGAACCTGGGTGAGGCCCGTGATGCTTGCCGCGCGCCACCTGCGTTCTCCGGCGATGATCTGGTAGTGATCCGCGGCAGTACGTCGCACCAGAATGGGCTGGATGATTCCGTCGCGCTCGATCGACTGCGCGAGTTCGAGCAACGCTTCCTGATCGAATTCCCGGCGCGGTTGGTTGGGGTTTGGAGCTACCGTCTGGATATCGACCAGAACGACATTACCGTCCGCGATGACGGCTGGCGTTGGCGTATAGGCAGGCGGAGGAATGGGGGGAGCAAGGGTTGCCGCTGGGCGTGGCGGCAGGAGCGAATGAAGTCCCTTCCCTAGTGCTTTCTTGGGATCAACTACCGGCTTGCGCTGTTCGCTTGTGCTCATTGGTCAAGACTTCCTTGGCGAGTTGAATGTAAGCCTCTGACCCGCGGGAGCCGGGGTCATAGGCCAGGATAGATTTTCCGTGGCTGGGCGCCTCGGCCAGACGGATATTGCGGGGAATGACAGTTTTGAAAACTTCATCCTGGAAGAATTCGCGTAAGTCTGCGGCGACTTGACGAGCAAGATTCGTCCGGTCGTCGAACATGGTAAGCAGGATGCCTTCTATTCTTAAGGGGTGGCCGAAGGACTCGCGGATCCGGTCAATGGTATCCATGAGTTCGGAGACGCCTTCGAGGGCAAAGAATTCGCATTGTATAGGGACAAGGACAGAATCTGCCGCCATGAGGGCGTTCAATGTCAGTAGATCGAGTGCCGGAGGGCAATCGATCAGAATATAGTCGTACTGATCGCGTACGTGTGCCAAACGGTGACGCAGGATGCGTTCGCGATCATCGACTCCTACGAGTTCAAGGTTGACGCCGATCAGATTCTTATCTGCGGGCAGGACATCCAGTCCTTCGAGGTTCGTGTGGCAGATTGCATGTTGGACCTCCTTGCCGTCGACCAAGACGTCATAGATGGTCGCTAGCCCGGGTGTCTTCTGGATTCCGAGGCCGCTCGTGGTGTTTCCCTGGGGATCGGCGTCGATGAGAAGGACCTTGACGTCGCTGACGGCAAGGGCAGCCCCGAGATTGATGGTTGTGGTGGTCTTACCCACACCACCCTTCTGATTGGTTATTGCAATGACTCGACTCACGCTCAGATGTACTCTAACACAGTTGGATGTTTCACGTGAAACTAATAACGACGGTGCTCTATATGGGCTCAACCATGCAGAGGCGGACTCTAGCCTGGAGCCCCGCACTCCGTGGCATCACCAACCCGAAGGACTTCAGCGCTCCAGCCTTCAAAGGATAGCGTGTCGGCTTGATCATGAGGTAGTTGGGTAGATAGGGCTCTGGCAACCGATATCTCATGCGTTGGCGCGGCGTGAGATGTTGGGGTCTGCTTGTGTTTCAATTGGTGGTAGGGCGGACGGCATGCCATAGGGAGCGTTAGGCCGTCATTCGCCTTGCGTGAAACAAATGACGAAGGAATGTTTCACGTGAAACATCCATGGAGATCCACGCAGTTCGTGAGATCCTGCGCCAGAAACCCCCAAGAATTGACTAAAAGAGTTTTGGGTCCGAATTGTATTTCTTGAATTCAACAGATCAGCCGAGCATACAGGGACTTACTCAGCCCTCGCAGCCAAGCTCATATACACATCGAGAAGTGCAACCGCAGCGGGGGTGACGCCCGGGATCCGCGCCGCTTGGCCCAAAGTTGCCGGCCGAACGCGTTCCAGCTTCTCACCCACCTCCCGCGAGATACCCGGAATTCCCGTGAATCGCATAGTATTCGGGATAGAACGGGTATCCGAACTCTGCATACGCTCGATCTGGCGGCGCTGCTGGTCGATGTATCCGGCGTACTTAACCTCGGTCTCGACCGTCATCAACACTCCACGCTCGGGCGGAGCACCCAGAATCCCGCAAATCCAAGGCAGAAAATCACTAATGCTGGTCTCAGGACGCCGCAATTGCGCAGCATTCGAATGGGTTTCCATCTCCCGGAGCAACCGGTACACCTGACCCTGCTTGCGCAGGAAGAAATCCCTGCGTTCGGCAGTCGCCAGCCCGATCTCCATGGAAATGGGCGTCAAACGCTCATCCGCATTATCGATTCGCAACCGGAGGCGGTATTCGGCCCGCGAAGTAAACATGCGGTAGGGCTCGTCGGTCCCCTTGGTGATCAGATCGTCGATCATGATCCCGATATACCCCTCAGATCGGGGAATAATCACCGGAGGGCGGTCCAAAACAGTCTGCGCGGCATTGATGCCCGCCATTAAGCCCTGCCCGGCGGCCTCCTCGTAGCCCGAGGTGCCATTGATCTGGCCGGCAAGGAACAACCCGGGGAGCTTGCGAACTTCAAGACGATGGTCAAGTTCCCGCGCGTCGATAGCATCATATTCAATCGCGTAGCCGGGACGGATCATCTCCGCCTCCTCCAAGCCAGGAATGGAAGCAATCACAGCTGCCTGAACATCGATCGGCATGCTGGTGGACATCCCATTTACGTAAATCTCATTCGTATCGAGGCCTTCCGGCTCAAGAAAGATCTGGTGAGCCGTCTTGTCGGGGAACTTTACGAATTTGTCCTCAATGGAAGGGCAATAGCGTGGGCCAATGCCCTCAATTTGGCCGCTATAAAGTGGAGACCGCCCAATACTTGCGCGAATGATGCGGGCTGTCTCATCCGTTGTACGGCCAAGAAAGCATTGAATCTGCTCTCGATCGATTCTCTCGGTCAAAAAGGAGAACGGCGTGGGTACCACATCCCCGCTCTGCGGCTCGAACTTACTCCAGTCGATGGAGCGAGCATCCAAGCGCGGAGGAGTTCCGGTCTTGAGCCGGGTCCAACCCAGACCGAGGCTCCGTATTTGATCGGCCAACACAATCGAGGGTGCCTCGCCATTGCGCCCACAATCGAACTTGCGCTCGCCAATATGAGCCAGGCCATTGAGGAATGTGCCGGTCGTAATGATCACTGCGCCGCAGTGGATACTCCGGCCATCGACCAATAATACTCCCTGAACCCGGCCGCCCTCAATCCGAAGGGCAGCCACCTCAGCCTGCTTGATCCGAAGGTTCGGCTCACGCTCCAGAACCTCTTTCATGTGGACCCGATACTGTTTCTTGTCGCACTGGGCGCGCGGCGACCAAACTGCCGGACCGCGGCTGGTGTTGAGAAGACGAAACTGAATGCCAACCGCATCAGCCACCTCACCCATCACACCGCCGAGGGCGTCGATCTCTCGCACCAGGTGGCCTTTGGCTATGCCGCCGATCGCCGGGTTGCAGGACATTTGCGCGATGAGATCCGAATTCATTGTGATCATCACGGTGCGCAATCCCATGCGGGCGCAGGCACGAGCCGCCTCGCAGCCGGCATGGCCACCTCCAACCACCACGATGTCGAACGTTTGATCCATTGCTCTCCCGATGAATTCCCGCAGCGCTGCCGCATGCGACTACGTTACTATTGTAGCCGGGCAAACCAACGTGAAAGTACTGGTAATTGGCGGCGGCGGACGCGAACATGCATTGGCCTGGAGACTCCGGAAGTCTCCCTCTGTGAAGGAAGTCCACGTGACCCCGGGCAATCCGGGCATTGCCTCTGTTGCCACGCTGCACTCATCGCAGGATTATGTGCAATTAGCGGAATCTTTGGGAGTCGACCTGACTGTCGTAGGCCCGGAAGCGCCCCTGGTGGCAGGAGTTGTCGACCAATTCCGCGCTCGCGGGATGGCCATTGTCGGACCCACCGCCGAGAATGCCGCACTCGAAGGCAGTAAGGTCCACTCCAAGCGATTTATGGAGCGCATTGGTGTTCCCACGGCCCGGTTCGCCACAGTGACCGCCGAAGCGGAAGCTCGTGAGGCGCTGAGGGCTTTCCGCTTGCCGGTTGTTCTGAAGACGGATGGTCTCGCGGCGGGAAAAGGCGTGATCATCGCGCAGACCCATAAGGAGGCCGAAGAGGCGCTGACCGCCCTAGCCTACCCCATGGTGATTGAGGAATTTCTGACGGGGGAAGAAGTCAGTTTCATCGTTCTCTGCGATGGCAACCGTGGCGTGGCGTTGGAACCGTCCCAGGATCACAAGCGGATCTTCGATGGCGACCAGGGTCCAAATACCGGAGGCATGGGCGCTTACTCCGATTCGCGCATTCTCGACTCCACGATGAGGCAGCAGGTGATGGATACCATTATTGAGCCGGTGGTGCGCGCCACTCAATTCACCGGCTTCCTCTACGCCGGCCTGATGATGACACCTGAGGGACCGAGTGTCCTCGAATTCAACGTCCGAATGGGGGATCCCGAAACTCAGCCTCTGATGATGCGGCTCGAAAGCGATTGGGGTGAGGCGTTGATGGCGGCGGCGCGGGGTGCACTCACACCCGATTTACTCAGATGGTCACCAGAGCCAGCTACATGTGTAGTGATCGCGGCGGCGGGTTATCCTGGTACTCCCACAACCGGCCAGAAGATAACGGGCCTCGACACGGTACCAGAAGGCGCGGTAGTCTTTCACGCGGGAACGAAGCAGGTCGGTCCCGACGTCGTCACATCCGGTGGCCGGGTACTGGGGGTTACCTCGCGGGGCGCCGATCTGAAAGACAGTATCGCCCGCGCATATGCGGCGGTGTCCCGAATTCACTTCGACGGCATGCAATACCGCACCGATATTGGAGCCAGGGGAATTCGAAGATACAATGGTTCAATGCGGGCACGTAGCTCAGTTGGATAGAGCGGTCGCCTCCTAAGCGGCAGGTCGGCAGTTCGAATCTGCCCGTGCCCACCAGTACCCCGCATACCTGAACTTACGAAAATCACCAATCATTCCGTTATAGAATGGAAGGAGCGTTCCGGCCTGACCCGGAAACCTTATTGGATTGGTCCACAGTATGCTTGCACTGCCGGCACTTCTCGTCACCTCGACCCTCACGAAGATCTCGCGAGGAATGTTCGACGACACGTTTGCCGGCATCCACCAACTAGCGTGGTTCGACTGGGCGATACTGATTCCTTACTTCGGCATCCTCGCCATCCTCTCCATCTACGGACTGCACCGCTTCGACACCATCCACACTTATTTCAAGCATCGCAAGAAGGCGACCAGTACTCCGCCCCAGCGCTTCGACCAATTGCCGCGCGTCACGATTCAGCTTCCGCTTTATAACGAGCGCTACGTACTGGAGCGGCTGATTGATGAGACGGTAAAAATCGAGTACCCCAAAGAACTGCTGCAGATCCAGGTGCTCGACGATTCCACCGACGACACGCATCCCTTCGCCGAAGCCCTCTGCGAACAATATAAAAACCTGGGCCATCCGATCGAATATCTGCACCGCACCAACCGCGAAGGCTATAAGGCCGGAGCATTGCAGGCAGGTCTCAAAAGCGCCACCGGCGAATTCGTCGCTGTGTTCGACGCCGATTTTATCCCCCCGGTAGATTTCCTGCTGCGAACGATTCATCACTTTGCCGATCCCAAAGTCGGCGTAGTGCAGACCCGCTGGAGCTACCTTAATAAAGGTTTCAATTTCCTCACTGAGGTGGAAGCGATCCTGCTGGACGGCCACTTTATCCTGGAGCATGGCGCCCGTTCTCGCGCCGGCTACTTCTTTAACTTCAACGGCACGGCCGGAATTCTGCGCAAGACGATGATCGACGACGCAGGCGGCTGGCAACACGATACCCTCACCGAAGATTCCGATCTCAGCTACCGCGCCCAACTCAAGGGCTGGAAGTTCGTTTATCTCCCGGATCTCGATTGCCCCTCCGAACTTCCCGTGGAAGTGCATGGTTTTCAGGTTCAGCAGTTCCGCTGGGCGAAGGGCCTTACCCAGTGCGCGAAGAAACTACTGCCTGGCATCATGCGCGCGAACATACCGTTCCGCGTCAAAGCCGAAGCGTTCCTCCACCTCACTCCCAATCTCTCTTATCCGATGATGATCGTGATCTCGGCACTGATGCTGCCGGTCATGATCGTCAGGTTCTACATGGGCATCTGGCAGATGGTGTTGCTCGATCTGCCGTTGATTGTGGCGTCCTTCTTTTCCATCTCGGCGTTTTACGTGATTGCGCAGCGCGAGCTGCATCCGAGAGAATGGAAGCGCACCTTCTTCTTCCTCCCCATGTTGATGGCCGTGGGAGTGGGCTTGACCCTCATCAATACGCGCGCCGTACTCGAAGCTCTCTTCGGGGTGCAGAGCGGCTTCGTGAGAACTCCGAAATACGCGATCGAAGGAAATCAGCAGAAGCGAATGGCAGTGAAGAAGTACAAGAGCCGGAGCGGTCTGCTCCCTTATTTCGAACTGGCCTGCGGCACGTACTTCCTCTATATGTGCTTCTTCGCCATCACGACCTATAATTTCCTGTCCTTGCCTTTTCTGTCCCTGTTCGTGGGCGGCTACTACTGGGCAGGCTTTGGAACCCTGTATCAGGAGCATCAGGATCGCAAGCGGCATAACCGGCAGCATCAACTGGCCTTCGAACCCGCAGCTTGATGTTGCCGCCTCCAAACAATGACCCCAGCTATTACTCCGGATATGATCCGCGAGGCTGCGGAGCGTATCCGCCCGCTTGCCCGCCGAACCCCCGTCATGACCTCTCGCAGCATCGATGAGCGCGCGGGCGTCAGCATATTCCTCAAGTGCGAGAATCTCCAGCGCAGTGGCGCCTTCAAGATTCGCGGCGCCGCGAACCTGATCCTCGCGTTAAGCTCTGAGGAAAGAAAGCGCGGCGTGGTTGCATTCTCATCCGGGAATCACGCCCAGGCGGTAGCAGTAGCGGCTAAGTACGTGGGAATGTCGGCGACGATCGTGATGCCGGAAGACGCCCCGCGTTCCAAAATGGACCCTACCCGCGAACTTGGCGCCCGCATTGTAACGTATAACCGATTCAAAGAGGATCGGGAACAGATCGCCGCGACGGTCCTGGCCGAGACCGGCGGAGTCCTGGCACCCCCCTACGATCATCCAATGATCATGGCGGGACAAGGAACCGCGGCCCTGGAACTGCTGAACGAAATTCCCGATCTAGATACTCTTGTCACCCCTCTGGGTGGTGGCGGCATGGCATCGGGCTGCTCCACGATCGCGAAGGATCTCAACCCGTCTATCCGCTGTTTCGGCGTCGAGCCGGAACTGGGTAACGACGTTTGGCAATCGATCCAGATGGGCGAACGGGTGACGATCACTTCGCCGAACACAATTGCCGATGGACTCCGGACGCTCTCGCCCGGCAAACTGACCTTTCCCATCCTGCAAAAGAACCTCGAAAGCGTCCTGCTGGTTACTGAAGACGAGATTCGGGCTGCCGTCCGTTTCCTGATGGAACGGGTGAAGATAGTGGTAGAGCCGAGCGGAGCTGTGGGCGTGGCAGCCGCAATGTTCGGAAAGCTGCCGGCTGGCGTTAAGCGGGTTGGCGTGATCCTTTCCGGCGGAAACATCGACCCGGAGTTTTTGGGCACCCTTTACCCCACGTTAAACTGAAGATACCCCCCCGAGCCATGTTTGCCGCCCCCACTATTTCCGAGGAAATCCTCGACCTGAAGCGTGATCGCCATGCGATCCTCCTGGCCCATCACTATCAGGAGGCCGAGATCCAGGAATTGGCCGATGTCGTTGGCGACAGCCTTGAGCTCTCCCGCAGAGCCCTCCAGTTCGAAGGCGACGTAATTGCCTTCTGTGGTGTCTGGTTCATGGCCGAAACCGCCAAAGTGCTGAACCCGGACCGCATTGTAGTGGTGCCGGATCGAGACGCGGGCTGCAGCCTGGTTGATAGCTGTCGGGTGGAGGATCTCAGAGCTTACCGCAAACACAATCCGGAACATGTGGTGGTGAGCTACATCAATACATCAGTGGAAGTGAAGGCCGAAAGCGATATCCTTTGCACATCGCGCAACGCGGTGAAGGTTGTGAACTCCATCCCGGCCGACAAGACGATACTCTTCCTGCCGGATAAGAACCTGGGCGCATGGGTGCAGCGTGAGACCGGTCGAACCAATATGAAGATCTGGCAGGGCGCGTGTGTTGTCCATGACACGTTTCCCGTTCGCCGCCTGATCGAAGCAAAGGCTAAGTATCCAAACGCCATCGTAGTTGCCCACCCCGAATGTCCTCTAGCCGTGCTGAAACATGCCGATTTCATCGGTTCCACGTCGGCGATTATCGAATACTGCGCCAGCAGTGGGGAGAACGAGTTTATCGTTATGACTGAAAGCGGCGTAAGTTATTCGCTGGAACGCGCAGCGCCGCACGCACGCTTCCATTACGTTGCCAACGAAAGCTGCAACTGCAGTGAATGCCCTTACATGCGGCTCAATACGCTCGAAAAACTGCGGGATGCTCTGGACACCCTCACACCCCGCGTGGAACTGTCAAAGGAATTGATCGAACGCGCGCGCCTGCCTCTGGAGCGTATGCTGGCAATAGGGTGAGTTTTGCTTCCGCCACTTCGCTGCCTCCCTTAATCGACGGCTTCGGCCGCCTCCACGATAACCTGCGCATCAGCGTCACGGATCGCTGCAACATCCGCTGCTTCTATTGCATGCCCGAAGAAGGCGTGCAGTTCATGAACCGTGCCGAGATCCTCAGCTTCGAGGAAATCGAACGCTTCGTCCGTGTGGCTGCAAAACTAGGGATCACAAAGTTGCGACTGACGGGCGGCGAACCCCTCTTGCGCCGCGACCTTCCACGGCTCATCGAAAAACTGGCAGCCATTCCGGGAATCCGAGATATGGCGCTGACTACAAACGCAGTTTTGCTCGATAAGCACGCCGAAGATCTCTACCGCGCAGGCTTGAGAAGGCTGAACATCCACCTCGACACCCTGGACCGGGGGCGGTTCGCGCAAATCACACGCCGCGACGATCTCGTCCGCGTCCTTGCCGGAATCGATGCCGCTGTCGACGCCGGATTTGAGAACACGAAGCTGAATATCGTGGCCGTCAAGGGTCTTGTGGAACCCGATATCATACCAATCGCTCGCTATTGCCGTGAGCGGGGTTTCGAGCCGCGCTACATCGAGTTCATGCCGCTTGACGCCCAATCCATCTGGGACCGCAAACGCGTACTGACTGCAGACGAGATCATTGCGGTCCTTTCCCGGGAGATTTCACCACTGCGGGCCGTTCCCGACGCCGACCCGCGGGCTCCCGCCACGGAATACGAATACGAAGATGGCGGCGGCAGAGTCGGCTTCATCGCCTCCGTCAGCAAACCCTTCTGCCTCAACTGCAATCGGATTCGCCTGACATCGGATGGCAAGCTACGGTACTGCCTGTTTGCGATCGACGAGACCGATGTTAAGGAACTACTGCGGTCGGAAGGATCAGACGAACAGATTGAAGCGGTAATCCGGGGAAATCTGGCGGACAAATGGCTCGGCCATGAGATCAACTCTAAGGGATTTGTGGCACCACCCCGGCCCATGTACTCGATCGGGGGCTAGAATCCAAATATTTTTCTATTTTCATGCCTCTGGCCTGCCTTCAGAGTTATCTTTGGGGTGAGAGAGTTGGGGTGGGAAGACGTGCACACGCACCGCCCGCCCGGGCCTCGGCAAGTAAAAGGCGCGACTCGACCCTTTAGTCCCCGCGCCTGACAGGACTAATACGTTCATGACCAAACAAGAGGTTTGCCGCATCATTCGGGACGTCGGGATCGTCCCGGCCATTCGTGTGGGTAATACGGACGATGCATTCTTTGCCGCGGAAACCGTGATCAGCGCCGGAATCCCCATTGTTGAGATCACCATGACGGTGCCAGGAGCGCTGGAAATCGTTGAGGGTCTCAGGAAGCGCCACCCGGAAGCAATTGTGGGAGCGGGCACGGTACTCGACGTGGAGACAGCCCGACGATGCCTCAGTGCCGGGGCCCTGTTCATTACGAGTCCCGGCCTGGATGAGCAAATTGTCAAGGCCGCTGTGGAAGCGGGTGTTGCCGCAATTCCGGGTGCCCTGACCCCCACCGAAGTAATGGCTGCCATTCGGGCCGGCGCCGACATCATCAAGATCTTTCCCTGTTCGCAGGTTGGCGGCGCTGCCTACATTAAGGCGCTGAGGGCCCCGTTCCCGCAGGTGGCGTTTATCGCTTCCGGCGGCGTGAACCAGCAAACCGCCACGCAGTTCATCGAGGCCGGAGCGGCAGCCCTTGGCATCAGGGAGGATTTGATTCCGCATCGTGCCATCACGTCACGAAAGGCCGACTGGATTACCGAACTGTCGCATCGGTTCCTGGGAATGGTAAAACGGGCCCGAGCGTAGCCCTCGGAGCTCTTGCCACGCAGGGGAACTTCTTGGTGCGCCGGGAAATTCCCACAAATCCCGTTAGCGCCCTCTTATCGCTCCCGGCGGCGTACACCAGCAAACGGCCACGCAGTTCATCGAGGCGGGAACGGCAGCCTTGGGCATTAGGAAGGATCTGATTCCGCATCGTGCCATCACGTCACGAAAGGCCGACTGGATCACCGAACTGTCGCATCGGTTCCTGGGAATGGTAAAACGGGCCCGAGCGTAGCCGTCTTGGGGGTCCCGGCTCAGCTCGACTCTCATTACTACCTCATTTGCAAGCAATCGCTAATCTAAAAGATAAATAACATCTTACCGCAAGTAAGACGAGATCACTTTGGCGGAACGGAGGCATATTCCCGTCATTCACGTGGGTGGAGGTATCAGACTCGCCCGCAGGATGGCACGTATGCCCATGACGACCACTTAGCTCGACCGAGCGCCTTTGGGCCTGTGACTTATCGGGCGGGACTAGACCCAGACATGACGACGGCAAATCGGAAATGAGAAGCCACGGGCCTTCCAAGCCCAACTGACTAATCTGACCGGCGCAGAATTCCGCTCTGGCTTTTGACTACCCTCCCTTACTCAGGGCCCAGAGAGCACCCCGGGTCAGAGTCACGCGGCGATATGATCGAGATGGACCTTGGGAAATGGCCACGCGGGAAGTAGCTTACGCTCTTCTGGCTGCGAAGAACCTCTGCAACATCGCGGTTGCTTCCGCCCCCTTCACCCCTTCCACAACCTCCAGCCGATGGTTGAGGAGCGGGGAATCGGCGATCCGGAATTTGCTGCGCACCCCCCCAAAGCGCAGGTCACGGGCACCAAAAACGAGACGCCTGATGCGAGCCGCGACCATGGCGCCGGCACACATCGGACAGGGCTCGAGCGTGCAGTAGACTGTCGCATCCTCCAAACGGTAGTTATGTGCGGCGAGCGCCGCCTGGCGCATAGCCAGCATCTCGGCGTGGGCGGTTGGGTCCAGCAACTCAACGGGAGAATTTCTCCCTTCCCCGAGAACGGTTTCACCCGCGACAACCACACATCCCACCGGAACTTCACCCGCACCCTCGGCTTCCCGCGCCAGATCGAGCGCGCGCCGCATCCATCTCTCGTGTGATTCGGGTTCTGGCATAGCTCTGGGGCCGCGTCCTTTACAGTGGACCTACTTCAGCATAGAATGAAAGCGCAACGATATGGCTGAACTCGAACTGCACCACGAACACGGCGAAAACCACGACGACTTTGGCCGAACCATCGGAATTGCTGCCTCGGTCATAGCGGTATTTCTCGCCATCGTCACCATCATTTCACATCGGGCTCATACCGATGCGGTGCTTATGAAGGCAGACGCTAACGATAAATGGTCGTTCTACCAGTCCAAACGCATTAAGTTTCACAGTCTGGAACTGGGTGAAGACCTGGTGAAGGTTTTGGGTCCCAACAGCCCCGAAGCTCAGAAAATGCTGGAGAAGTACGCCGCCGAAAAGGCCCGATATGCCCATGACTCCGACACGGCACAGGAATCGGCGAAAGACCAGGATAAGGAAGCCGCTCAGGTGGAAAGGCAAGCCCTGCGTTTCGACTTTGGCGAAGGCTTACTCGAGATCGGTTTGGTATTGACTTCGCTGTACTTTATTTCCAAGTCCAAACTGTTCCCCGTTATGGGGGGCATCGCCGCCATTCTGGGAATCGCGATCGCGGCTTCCGGCTATTTCTCCTGAGGAACCCCGGTCGCGGCCTCAGCGCGAGCTGGCTAGTATGGCCGACGCATGGTCGGCAGCGGTGAATTCTGGATCTTCCCGGGCTGACTTTCACCACCCTCCGCGTAGTGGCCCGGCGGGATGGTTGAAAAGTTCACTTCGTCCGCGGCAAACGTCAGGGGCCTGTCGAGCACCATTTCGATCGTGCTGCCCTTGGTCAATTCGGCGTCGGGACCTCGGGTCAACAGCACGCCGATCATGCCCGCGGCTACGCCAGCGGCGCTCCCGATCCCCACTCCCATGCCGGCATGCCCCGCGGCCGAACCCGCGATGGCTCCCACAGATGCGCCGCCCATGGCTCCGGTGGCCACGGTCTTCGCATCTCCGGCCTTGTTCGAATCCGCCATGATCTGGCCCTCTTTGGGATCCAGTTTCTCACCAGAGCGCGCATCGACGGAACCGAGGCGAGAGCGGAATTCCCGCGTGACGCCGTTCGGGAGGGTGATCGAATCGAATCGGACATACAACTCGCCGCGGCCTTTAATGCGTCCGGGGCGTTTGATTTCGGTAACCGTACCTGCAACGTAACTGCCCGGGGGGATGACGATGTGATTGCCGCTCGAAATCGGGAACGCAGTCTCGAGATAAATGCGATCGCCCGCGGAGGAACTTTTGCTGCTGACGCTGCTGATGAGGGCCAGAGGGATTCGCGTACCGGGTTCAATCGTATAGTTTGCCGGTTGAGCGGGTGCCGCAGCGGGTTCCTGGCCGTGAAGGACGCACAATCCGGCCAACGTTGCAAACCCCAGTAGAGCGAGCGGTCTTGTGAGCATGATGAATCCTTGTCTCCTTCATTGTAGTGCCAAAACAACCTCGAAGATATTCTGCATCCGCAACGGCTATCTTTTGAACGTTTTGGGGCAAAGCTCCGCATGCCAACCCGCGCGGCCTGAGAACGGCCTGAAATCCATAGCCAGCCTCAAGGCCCCGACGACGAGGGAGCGGTTTTCACCCCGCATCCCTAACTAACTAGACAAGGGGCTGCCGCCTGGGCTGCCGCCCCTTGGTATCCCCGCTTGTTATGGCCGCCGCCGCTCCGTTACGAGAACAAAATTCTCGTTGCGGCGGCCATAACGGTCTAAAACGGTACAGTACCCGGCAGGGGGGCGATTAACAAGTTTTCGCAGGATAAATGATTGATCTTCGAAATCTGAGTACCGCTCTCTGCCGGATCAGGCAGTTCTGCGCCGAAGTGCAACCAAGCCTGGAGGCTCGATGGAAGTTATCAGCCCGGAAGCCGGGTGGGAGAAGACCCCTCTGGGTTGCCTGGCTGGCCGTCGAAAACGCGCT
>Ga0302275_10003456_pt1 | contig 15991 bp, 15 predicted proteins | sample III_Bog_N2_2_FD_200229 | JGI IMG/M metagenome (GOLD analysis project Ga0302275, IMG submission 200229) | Peat permafrost microbial communities from Stordalen Mire near Abisko, Sweden - III_Bog_N2_2 | ecosystem: Environmental > Terrestrial > Soil > Wetlands > Peat | place: Sweden: Abisko...
TCTTCGCCACCGTGCCGGACTGGGCGGTGTAGCCAGACAAAAACCGGGAACCCCAGGGTTTGCTGGCTTTTTTGAAAATTCCCGGGGAAGTTAGGTTAGTAGCCCGGATATTTCAGAGCCATTTCGGAAGGAGTCGCGAAAAACGCTATGAAAAGAGGGGCGCAAACACGTGCGAATGCGTGGTTGAAAAGACACGGCACGCAGGTTTGGAAACCTGCGATACGGCAGGCTGGGAAGCCTGCGCTACAAGGGTTGGCCATGGTTTTGCCGGTTCCACCATGAAATATCCGGGTTAGTTCGCCGCAATCCGGTAGGCCATGCTGACGCTCACGAGCACGGAGATAATGCTGATCGGAGGAAAGGTTCCATACATCAAAAGCAAGGCCCCCACAACGGCCAGCATGGCGATGCCGCCGGAGATGATGCCCAAGGTGTTATCCGTTCCTTTGTAGAGCAACCGCGCGCCATACCCCGTCAGCACCCCAATGCCAATGCCCAGCAGTGGAAAACGGAAGCCAGCCCACTCATAAAATCCGAACATGAGCCCCACACCCACCGCCGCGCCAATGACCGCGCCCAGGATGCCCAACCCCAAATTGAATTCGCCAGCACTCTCCCGGGCGGCCGTGGGAAAGGGAGCGGGGGCGAAGCGGGCCGGCGGCGGACGAACCGGGGCTTCTGGCCGGACCGAGGGTGCCCCGGCCTGAATCCGCAATCCCCGGGGCGGCAGCGGCGGCGGCCCCGCCAACGCCCGGCTGATTTGGGCATTGGCGGCGTCGGTGCCATCCACGCCACAGGTCGGACAGGCCACCGCCGTGGCCATGCGTCCATCCACCGGCTCCACATCAAAAGCATAAGACTGCCCGCAACCGCATTGAATTTTGATTGGCAACATAAACCAGCTTGGTTCGGGCAAACCACCATGGAGTCGCTGGAAACCCACTTTGTCGGCCCTGACTTTTTATTGTTCTTTTCTGATCACCAAGGAAAACGGCCCAAAAATGATTCCCCGATGTTCCAACCAGCTTGGCGGCATCCTGCCAATTCGGGCATAATACGCCAAGAAAATTCAGCCGGGTTAGCCCGGATATTTCATAGCCATTCTGGAAAGAGTCGCGAAAAACCCTATGAAAAGAGGGGTGCAAACACGTGCGAATGCGTGGTTGAAAAGACGCGGCACGCAGGTTTGGAAACCTGCGATACGGCAGGCTGGGAAGCCTGCGCTACTACGTTGGAATGCCGTTGTGTCAGCAGAAGAATTGTTGCGCGCTTACAGCGCTTGATGGCAATTATGGCATCAAAACCCAGGGCGTTGCCCTGGGCTGTCATGTGGCGGCCTTTCAGGCCTTGTATTCGCACCGCCATACTGGAAGAAGAAAGCTATGGAATTAGCATTGACGGAACGTCTCAGGGGTTGCGATACGGCAGGCTGGGAAGCCTGCGCTACAAGGGTTTGCCATGGTTTTGCCGGTTTCACTATGAAATATCCGGGTTAGGGCCAGATTTTTACCGCTCGCGACCGGGGGGCAACGCATTGCAAAAGGCCGCCACCGGCAGGCAGCCGGTGGCGGCGTTGGCTAGTTAGTTAGTTTGTACTTCAATGCTCTAATGTTTAGATATGTCAGTTATCCAATTCCACGCAATCGAACGAGAACGACGCGCTCAACCACGCCCCCAGGTCGCTGGACCCGCTGATCGGGGCAATCGTCAGGGTGTTGACTCCCGTCACCAGGTCCGCGGCGGGAATCGACCACGAGAACGTGGTGTTGTTGCCGCGAAATGAACCGGTGGTGAAACTGCGCGAATCCGGCTGGGCCGAAGCGCCGGGACCGGCCAACACATTGCCGTTGATCGTCGGATCGGGCCGGCCGCTGGCATAGGCGTCGGTGATCCCGATTTTCAGGGTATGCGCGGCCGCCGCCTGGGCCGCCGTCAAGTTGAACTTGATCGTGATGGGACTGTTCGCCCCCCGAAACAGGACGGAGGGGAAACTACTCGTGGGCGTGCTGCCGACGGTGAACGTGGCCGGCACCCAAGGGCTCATGCGCACATCGGAAGGATGCATTTGGTCGATCAGCGCCCCGTTCATGAATTCCAGCGGCGTGCCGTCCCAGTCGCCGATGCGCCAGATGGTGGCCACGGTGCTGGGGTCGCCGGTGATGGTAATGGTATGATAAGTGGTGGAATTGCCCGCAGTCACCACGACGCCGGGAATGGTGTCCACCACGAGCTGGCCTTTGTAGATGTTCATCGTGTAGGTGCCCGGCTTGACGCCGTAGCACTCGGCCGCGCCGCTGCCGGCGGTGGCGGTGGTCCAGTACTGGGCGGCGGCATTGGTGAGCGTAACGAGGTACGTGAAGGCGCTGTTCATTCCTGAGAGACCGTTCACCACGACGCGCCCGCGTCCCGCGCCGTTGACCCAGCCCGTCAGGCCCAGGTTATCCACGGCCCCGCCCAGGGTCATATCCGGCACCGCCGGCGTGGCCCCGGTCGTAAACACATAGGCATACGGCCCGTATAATACATTGACGCGGTCCTGATCCGTCTGGTTGTGGCCGGAATTCATGTAATTATAAATTTCCTGATCGCTGTTGGTGCCATCGCCCTGATTTTCGATGTCATGATAGAAAGGGCCGCCGGAACTGCTTTCCCGGCTGCCGTAGGCCATGAAGACGCCGATGCCATTGCCGGTGGCCCCGTTCACGGTGAGCAAATAATCATCCGTGTTGCCATAATACTTGGAAGTGGTCTGGCCGTTCGCGTGGCCATAGATATCCTTGCTTTCGATATTCCCGGTGTTGCCATTGTTGTTGGAGTCCGGCGGCCCGAACGGAATCACGTCATACAGAAACCGCCCGATGTAGCGCAGCTCGCCCACATTCGGTTCCGCCGTGACATAATCTGCCATGTAGATGTTGTCCACGCCGTTCTGCACATAGTAATAATGCGTGAGCGGCGAAGGGGCGACCGAAGTGGAAACACAGGTGATGAGAATGATGTTTCCCGTCTGTTTCGCGGTGACGGACGAGGCGCCGAGGCCGGAGGCAATCCCGGAAGCGGCGCCGGTGTTTTGCACCTGGATGCCCCGGTAAATGAGGGAGTTGATGTCGCCTCCCGAATCAACGGTGAAGACCAGATTGGCCCCGTTGTTCACAATGTAACCGCCATTGCTGGCCGTGTACCCGAAGGCAGCGGCGGCCTGGTACGGCAGGATCAACGCTGCTGAGCCAATGGCCAGCAAAGAACACCGAATATACTTGTTCAAGCAACTGAGTGGTATGGGGTCGATTTTCATTTTTTGTTTTTGTTTTTGGTTGTGCAAAGCTCCAGCCATTCTTGGCGAATAGCTGAAACTAAGATTCTTTATCAAGCATCCAGATTAATGGGGTGGCAATGCCACGATACGCTTCATCACCCGGGGGTCGCCAAAACTGATGATGCCCCTGGACCAACGGCGGCTGCAATCGCGCCGGCCCCCCGGCCAGCCGGCAGCGTTGGCGGATCCCTGCCTCCGGCTGGCACGGTCGCTCATCGCAACGACAGTCCAAGCCGGAGTCCGACGGGTTACTGGAAAGGCGTTAAATAAACGCGATGGCGCTGGTTTGGCCGGCATGTCACCGGAGTTGGTTCGACAACAGGTTCATTTTTTCATTAGCAGGCATGACCCAACTGAGAGACGGAGTCATGCCAGCCGCGTTGGCTTACAAATAGGGATTGGCGGACAGTGTAGCGGATCCAACTGATAACCGCTATCACCATTTCTGGTGATACTACCCCCACCCATGGCCAAAGGGTTGCCGGAGCCGGAGATTCAGCAAAAGAGAATTTCAACCACAGATGGACACAGATGGACACGGATAAAAACGTGATTTTCCAACCGGCTGAGCACGGTCGGCTGGATCGTCAGAAATGCCCGACTGACCTTCCTTTCCGGTGACTGCCCGGTTCCAGATCAGGGCGCCGCCGCCAAAGATTCCAAAACTTTGGTCCGCACCGTATCGTCCAACCACGCTGCCTGGTTGACATATTTTTGGGCGGCGGCGGGGTCGGTTTGCGCCCATTCGCTCACCACGCGCTGGAACGAGGTTAATTTTAGTTCGGGATTATCAATGTTTTCGACCCACTGCATGGCCAGCTCGGGCGGGCGGTTGGCACCGTCGGTCCGCGCAATCATGAGCGAGGCACCCAGGTCAAAATCATTTCCGGGCGGCACGGTATTGAGCCAGGTGGCCATGGCGGCGGGGTCCTGCAAGGACCAGTTGCCCAAGGCCTGGCCGAGGGCATACTCTCGATCCGCGCCAGTCGGCAGCGAACTGGCATACGCCGCGAGGCGGGCGGGATCATTGACATTCCAGCCGTCGGCCAGGGCTTTCAACGCCGCGGAATGTTGTTCCGGATCCGCGATGGCGTCCAGTGCCTGAACCGCGTCCAGCGGCTGGCTTTGGGCCCAGCGCTGGAAGACCAGGCGGTAAAAACCGGCCTGCAACTCCGCCGGGGCCTGGCCGATCAACGCGATCGCGGCGGCAAACCGTCCGGTCTGGCAGAGCTGCATCAGCATGCGGGCGGCACGGGCGTCATGATCTTCCGGATCCGCCGCGAGAATGCCTTCAAACGTGTCTGGCGCGGGCGGGGGCACAACCCCAACCGGGACACCTGCGACCCGTGCGGGAGCACGCACTGCCACCACTGGCTTTTCGGCGGCGGTCGAACGGACATCCGCCACGGGTTTGGACGGAAAAAAATGCAGCAGGCCGCCGCTGACACACACCCCGGCGACCACAACAAAAATGAGGTTTTTCACCAACATGGGAAGCATCAACATCAATAGCAAATCATGAATTTTTGTAAATCGCCAATTCTGGCGAGAAGGATGATTTCTGGCGCGCCCCCGCATCCAGGGTCAAAAAGTCGGGCTCCGCATCGTCCCGGTCAAGTCCGCGAACGCTTCTGCTTCCGGCCCTTGCCATAACTGGTGGACCGGCCTTTTTCCTCCGGTTTTTCGCCGGCCAGCATGCGCTTGAGTTCCTTGATTTGATCGCGCAACAGGGCGGCCTTTTCAAACTGCAACTCCTCGGCGGCCTGGAGCATCTCGCTCTCCAATTCGGATATCGTCTGCGTCAGGTCCACATCCATTTTGGCGTCTTTCAAGACGCCCGCCGCCGCGCCGCGGGTGGCCTCGTAAACCGCCAGACTTTCCTCCACCGCGCGGCTCACGCTACGGGGGGTGATATTATGCTCGCGGTTGTAGGCGATCTGCCGGGCGCGGCGCTTCTCGGTGACGGCCAGGAATTTCCTGATGCTGTCGGTCATGACATCCGCATACAAAATCACCTCGCCGTTCAGATGGCGCGCGGCCCGGCCCGCCGTTTGGATGAGGCTGGTTTCGCTGCGCAAAAAGCCCTCCTTGTCCGCGTCCAGGATGGCGACGAGCGAGACCTCCGGCAAATCCAGGCCTTCGCGCAGCAGGTTGATGCCCACCAGCACGTCGAATTCGCCCTTGCGCAGCGAGCGCAGGATTTCCACCCGTTCAATGGCGTCAATCTCGCTGTGCAGATAGCGCACGTTCACGCCGATATCGCGCAGGTAATCGGTGAGTTCCTCGGCGGTGCGCTTGGTCAACGTGCTCACCAGCGTCCGCTCTTTCAGGTCCGCGCGCTTGCGGACTTCCTCGAGCAAATCATCAATCTGGCCCCGCAACGGTTTCACGGTCACCCGGGGATCCACCAACCCGGTCGGCCGCACCACCAATTCCACCACGCCCGGCGGCGGGGCATCGACCACCCCGGCGGCGGCGGCGGCGGCGATGGCGGCCTTGCCGGCGCTTTGGCGCGACCACTCGATTTCCCGGGCTGCCGGCGTGGCGCTCACATAAAGGGTCTGGGGTTGCAGCGACTGGAATTCCAGGAAATTCAGCGGGCGGTTGTCGAGCGCGCTCGGCAGGCGGAAACCATAATTCACCAGCACCGTCTTGCGCGAGCGGTCGCCCTCGTACATGCCGCCAATCTGCGGCACGGTGACGTGCGACTCGTCAATCACCAGCAAAAAATCGTCCGGGAAAAAATCAAACAACGTGCCCGGACACGAGCCAGGCGGACGGTTGGAGATATGGCGGGAATAGTTTTCGATGCCCGAGCAAACGCCCATTTCCTCCATCATTTCCAGGTCGAACTCCGTGCGCTGTTTGATGCGCTGCGCCTCCAGCAATTTGCCGTCCCGCTCAAATTCCGCGATGCGCCCGCCCAGTTCCTCGCGAATGGCCAGGAGGGCGCGCTTCATTTTGTCGCTGGTGGTGACGAACTGTTTCGCCGGGAAAACCATGGTGTCTTTGAGCCCCTCGAGCTTCCCGCCGGTCAGCGGCTCGAAGCGCGAGAGTTGCTCGATCTCCTCACCGAAAAACTCCACGCGCAACCCGTCCTCGCGTCCGGCGGGGCGGATCTCCACCGTGTCGCCCCGCACGCGGAAATTGCCGCGCTCGAAGGCGAGGTCGTTGCGGTCATATTGCAGGCCCACCAGGCGCGAAAGCAGTTGTTCGCGGGAGATTTGCTGGCCGGCATGCAGGGGAATCACCAGCGCCTCGTAATCCTCCCGGCTGCCAATGCCGTAGATGCACGAGACGCTGGCCACCACCACCACGTCCCGGCGCGAAAACAGCGAACTCATGGTGGACAGGCGCAGGCGCTCGATCTCATCGTTCCGGCTGGAGTCCTTTTCGATAAAGGTGTCGGTGCGCGGGATATAGGCTTCCGGCTGGTAATAATCGAAGTAGCTGACGAAATATTCCACCGCGTTCCTGGGGAAAAACCCCTTGAATTCCGCATACAGCTGGGCCGCCAGCGTCTTGTTATGGGAGATGACCAGCGTGGGCCGGTTCACATTTTTGATGACATTGGCGACGGTGAAAGTCTTGCCCGAGCCGGTGACCCCCAGCAACGTCTGGTGCTTGGCGCCCGCCCGCAGCCCGGCGGTCAGCTTTGCAATCGCCTGCGGCTGGTCGCCGGCGGGCGCGTAATCGGAAACAAGTTCAAACACATCGCGAAGTTACGGTGCGGAGGCGGGCGATGTCAAATGCCGGAAGGCGGGAAATAACACCCCTTGCGCATTTTTTGTCATTCGGTTACATTAAAATCAAGTCGTTTGGCCGGACTAAAATGTGAATATATGAATGTATCGCTCGGACAAAAGTGGGAGCATTTCGTGGCAGACAAGGTCAACAGCGGCGATTACCAGACCGCCAGCGAAGTTTTGCGGGACGGGTTGCGCCTGTTGGAAAAGGAATCTCTCCTGAAGCAAATCTCCGTGGGTTCGCTGCCGGAGCTGGAGGCAAAATTGCTGAAAGCCGCCGAATCCTTGGATGCCGGACGCGGAGTTGATGGGGAAGCAGCGTTTGCGCGCCTGCGTCAGCGGAGCAAATCGCGCCGCCAGAATGCCTAGATTCATCCTCTCGGAATTCGTCGAACCCGAATTGGCTGCGATTTGGGATTATATTGCCACAGGCAACCGCGACGCTGCTGACCGTTTTTTGGAAGCGGCCCACGGCACGTTTCAAGAACTGGCCCGGATGCCGGGCATGGGGCGCCCCCGGCATTTTCCGCAAGCACGGCTGAACAATCTGCGATCATTTCGCATCCAGGACTTTGAAAATTACCTGGTTTTTTACCGCCCGATCCAAGATGGGGTCGAGGTGTTTCACGTGCTTCATGGGGCGCGCGATCTTGAGCATTTTTGAGTTGCCAGCGGTTCGCACTGATCCGATTTAATCCATCATCAGCCGCCGCGCTCGGTTTGCATGCGGAGACCGTTTCCCACCGTGCGCCCCGCTCCGCTCAGCCGGGCTGGTAGCCCGGCAGGAGGGGCCAGTGGCCCGTGCCACCCCTGCATGGGCCATGCTTTTGCCATTAGGGCGCTTTAGAGCGGCCCTGAGGCCATTCCCCCCGAGAAAAATGTTGTTGACTAATCGTTTAACGGAAACTAGGATGGGGCGTTGGCTGACAAAAACACAACCAAAATACAACCAAAACACAACCTTTATGAAACCCAGAATTGGCCGTCCCAAACTCCCCAAGGGGGTCACCAAAAACGTCCTGATCGGCGCCCGGTTTGACGCCAACGACGCGAAAGCCGTGCTCACCGCCATCAAGCGGTCCAAGCTCGGCAAGTCCGCGTGGATCCGGAAAGCCCTGCTCGCCTCCGCCGCCAAGCAGCGCTGAGACGGAACCATTCCGTTAGAGGCGATTTTAAACACGGATGGACGCAGATTTTCCGGGGCGGCCCTGAAGTCTGCAACCGGCGCACGTCCAGGTGCCCGCGCAACCGATCCCGTCATTTTGGATCAATTCGCGGATACGGTCTGTTTTGTCCGTGCGCGAACTGAATTGTTCCGGCCCAATCCCCCGGCCCATCAACCGCAAAGAACGCAAGGTCACAAAGAACAAGGATTCGGTTGGGTTGCTGGGTTCTTCGCTGTTTTCAGTGGAATATTTTCGCCGAAGAGGAGGAAACCAGTGGCTTGCGGGGTGCATCCACGTTCGCATCCGTTTCTGGAAGGCCACGGCACGCAGGTTTGGAAACCTGCATCGCACCGCAGAACCTGAACCCTGAACGGCACAAACCCGCTTCATTTCGCTCAGCCATTGATTTTACCCCGGTTTGCGGCGATGATGTGGCCCAGGAGAATTGCAGCCGACTGAATTTTGATTATGAGTGCCGAACCAAAAGTATTATTGCGCGACGTCGAAGCCTCCGTGGTGCCGATTGGCTCCAAGGTCACTTTGCAAAAAGGTGAAACCGCCCACATCACCCAGTCCCTGGGCGGAAGCTACACCGTGGTGGTCAACGGCAACATGTTCCGGATTGCGGAGAAAGACGCCGATGCGCTGGGCATCTCCGCTCCGGCTCCCGCTGCCCCCGCCGCACCCATTGCCGCTGGTCCGGTGTCGGTCGAACAATTGGAAAAACAAGTCTGGGACTCCCTCAAATCCTGCTACGACCCCGAAATCCCCGTGAACATCGTGGACTTGGGCCTGATCTACGACTGCCATCTCATCCCCCTCGGCGCGAACAATTTCAAAGCCGAGGTCAAAATGACCCTGACCGCTCCCGGTTGCGGCATGGGCCCCGTGCTGGCCCAGGACGTGCAAAACAAACTGGTCTCGCTCGAGCCCATTGACGAGGCCAATGTCGAGGTGGTTTGGGATCCGCCGTGGAACCAGAGCATGATGACCGAGGCCGCCAAGCTGCAACTGGGTTTGCTCTGATTTCCAGATTGATTCAACTTGGCAAAAGGGCGACAATCAGAATTAGAATGAACCTGGAAAACATCAAAATATTATTGCATGACCCGCCATTGGTATTATTGGGCAGGATTTTCAGCAGGGCGTTCGGCAATATCATATCACAAGAACATTGGTGTGTGTGTGACCGGCCCAGTTATGCCTACGGCATGTTGAGGGCGGCCACCCTGGCCCGGTATTTTGGCTGTGACAAGGTGACGGTTTGCGAATTTGGTGTCGCTCACGGCGGCGGTCTTTTGGCGATGATTGAATTAGGCCATAAAATCACGAAAGCAACCGGCGTGAAATTCAGGATCGCGGGTTTTGACACCGGCAGGGGCCTTCTGAAAGTCGAAGGTTACAAGGAGCATCCGGAGGTCTGGTCCAGCGGTGATTTCGCCCTGGTTGATGTTGAAAAATTAAAACTAAGAATCAATGGCGAGGCCGAATTGATCATTGGGGACATTAAAGATACCATTGGAGGATTCGTCAAAACCCTGACGCAAGACTGCCCGCTGGGATTTGTCTCCGTTGATGTGGATTTATACTCTGCGGCCGCGCATTCCCTGGAATGTTTCAATGGCGATCCAGAATCATATCTGCCTTGCGTGCCTGTTTATTTTGATGACATTAATTTTTACTTTTGCAATCACTGGTGCGGGGAATTGGCGGCCATCGAAGAGTTCAATCAAAACAACAGATCCAGGAAAATTGACATTGACCGCACTTTGCCCGGTAAAAGGCCGGTGAAATTTACAAGATGGTATTCTCAAATGTACGGGTGCCATGTTTTGGACCATCCTAAACGCCAGAATTCGTTGTCCAGAAGTTCCCTGAACATGGATCAACACAGGAAGTTTTTATCGGGGCAAGGGATCTTGTGACAGGACCATCCTGCCTCTGACTTCCAAAAGTCATATCCATGAAAGACGCCACCTCCGTTGATTGGTCCCAGCTGCGCCAGGATTTTCCCATCCTGGACCAGCAGGTTCACGGCAAACCGCTGGTGTACCTGGACAACGCTGCCACCTCGCAAAAGCCGCGCTCCGTCATCGCGGCGCTGACCCATTATTACGAGCACGACAATGCCAATGTGCATCGCGGCATCCACGAATTGAGCAACCGCGCCACCAACGCCTTCGAGGCCGCCCGCACGCGCACCGCCCGATTCCTCCATGCCCGCCAGGCCGATGAAATCATCTTCACCCGCGGCACCACCGAAGGCATCAACCTCGTCGCCGCCACCTGGGGCGCGAAAAACCTGAACCCCGGCGACGTTATCCTGCTCACCGAACTGGAGCATCACAGCAACCTGGTGCCCTGGCAATTGCTCGCCCGGCGCACCGGCGCCAAAATCGCCTATATCCCCGTCATCGGCGACGAAGGCACGCTCGATCTCTCCCGGCTCGACACCCTGCTCACCTCCCAGGTGAAGATCCTTTCCATGGTGCACATCTCCAACTCCATGGGCACCGTGAATCCCGTCGCCGAGCTCTGCGCCCGCGCGCGGAAACGCGGCATTGTAACCCTCGTGGATGGTGCCCAGAGCGCCGGCCACCTGCCCGTGGATGTGCAGGCCATCGGCTGCGATTTCTTCGCCTTCTCCGGCCACAAGATTTGCGGCCCCACCGGCATCGGCGCCCTTTACGGACGCCAGGAAGTGCTCGATGGCATGCCTCCCTATCAGGGCGGGGGCGAGATGATCCTGACCGTCGGCTATGACCAGTCGGAATTCAAACCCGCCCCCCACCGGTTTGAAGCCGGCACGCCCGATATTTCCGGCCCCATCGGCCTGCATGCCGCCATGGATTACCTGGACGCCATCGGCCGCGACAACATCTGGCGTCACGACCAGGAACTGGCCAGCTACGCGGTCGAAAAACTGTCCGCACTGAATAATATCCGCATTTTCGGCCCCCGGGAAAACCGCGCCGGCCTGGTGAGTTTCCTCCTGAAGGACGTGCATGCGCACGACGTCGTGACGCTGGCCGATCAAGCCGGCGTGGCCTTGCGCGGCGGCCATCACTGCACCCAGCCCCTCATGCACAAGCTCGGCGTGGAATCCACCGCCCGCGCCAGTTTCTATTTTTACAACACCCCGGCGGAGGTGGACCGGTTCCTTGAAGCCATTATCGGGATCCAGAAATTTTTCGCCAGTTGATGGCGGCAACATATCCTGTCTCGAAAGTGGCAACTCATTGCCTGCCAGCAACTTTCGCGGCACGATTTCAGTTGCTTAAAACGTCACTTGGAATTAACTTAAGGGTCATAATATTATTTTAACGATCTATGTCGAACCCGGCAAAAGAATCATCCTCGAATGATTTGCTAAAAAACTCATCGTTGTATCGGGAGTTCCAGGCAGAGCGCGAGGAAATCCTGAAACACAAATGGATCGAATCGGAGAAGGCAGGGCGCGATATCGGTTTTGAGCAGGCGCTGACGGATTGGATCATCAAACACCGGGCTCATTGGCGGAAAAACCGGCAGACCAGCACCACCAACTAGGCAAACCCGCTCCTTTAACGCTCTCCCGCGAGGTGGCCAAGGAATAATGAACCCTCCCCAAAACGCGCCCAGCCATCCCCCCGACGGGACCGCGGCGCGTTGTTCGTTTTCTCCCCTGCACCGGGCTATCTCCTAAATTCTAGATCCTGCCTCCATGCGCAACCCCACCATCGTTCTTGACGCCCTGGCCATTCAACGCTCGCTCACGCGCATCGCGCATGAAATCGCCGAGCGCAATGAAAACGACCAGGAAGTGGTGCTGATCGGCATTCCCGTGGGCGGCGACCACCTGGCCGCCCGGCTGGCCCGCATTCTGGCCGGCATCTGGAAACATGAAGTGCCGCTGGGCATTCTCGACACCACCCTCCATCGCGACGACCTCGACCAGCGCCTCGCGCCAACCCTCCATCCCACCGACATCCCGTTCGACGTCAACGGCAAGATCGTGGTGCTCGTGGATGACGTCCTGTTCAGCGGCCGCACCACCCGGGCGGCCATGGATGCCCTCAATGATTTCGGCCGCCCCAAAAAAATCCAGCTCGCCGTGCTGGTGGACCGCGGCCACCGCGACCTGCCCATCCGGGCCGATTTCGTGGGCAAGAATGTCCCCACCTCTCTGGATGAAAAGATTTCCCTGCGGCTGACCGAAACCGGAGCGCCGCAGGATGAGGTGATTTTGAAGCAAAAATAGCCCGGATATTTCATGGTAAAAGCGACCAACATGCCAAACCGTGTGGCGCAGGCTTCCAAGCCCGCACCGCCCCCGGCTGGCGCGCCCACAGCCGAACCCCCTCGCGCGCAATCGGCAATCGGCAATCGGCAATCGGCAATTTCTTCGCATGACCATGTGGACTAAAAAAAACCTGCTCGACATCGAGTCGCTGACCGCGGAGGAAATCACCACCGTGCTCGACACCGCCCGCAGCTTCAAGGCGGTGGGCAGGCGCGCCATCAAAAAGGTGCCGGCCTTGCGGGGCCGGACCGTGGTCAATCTGTTTGTCGAGCCCTCCACGCGCACCCGCACCAGCTTCGAGCTGGCCGCCATCCGGCTCAGCGCCGACGTGATCAATTTTTCCGCCGAGGCCTCCTCCTTTAAAAAAGGCGAGACCCTCAAGGACACCGCCCGGAACCTTGAGGCGCTCAACGCGGATTTCATCATCATCCGCCATAGCGCCAGCGGCGCGCCGCATTTTCTTTCCCGCGTGCTGGATGCCCATGTCATCAACGCCGGCGACGGCGCGCACGAGCATCCCACTCAGGCCCTGCTGGATGCCTTCACCATCCGCGAGAAGAAAGGCCGCATCGCCGGGCTCAACGTCACCATCCTGGGGGACATCCTTTACAGCCGCGTGGCCCGCTCGGATATTTGGGCGCTGACCAAGCTCGGGGCCAACGTGACGCTCTGCGGCCCGCCCACCCTCGTGCCCCGGACGTTTGAGCAGATGGGCTGCCGCGTCACCCATGATTTCGATGAGGCCATCCGCGACGCGGACATCATCAACCTGTTGCGCATCCAGCACGAGCGCCAGCGCAAGACGATGTTCCCCAGCATCAGCGAATACGCCAACCTGTACGGCCTGACCAAGGCCCGCCTCGCCAAAACCAAGCCCGACGCCCTGATCATGCACCCCGGGCCGATCAATCGCGGCGTGGAAATTGACAGCGAACTCGCCGATTGCGACCGCTCCGTGATTCTGGAGCAGGTCACCAACGGCCTGGCCGTGCGCATGGCCGTGTTGTTTTTGGTCAATGGCGGCAAGCATCCCATCGAGTCGCCTGCGACCTGAAAGACCACTCGGCAAACCATGGCAAACCCCTGTAGCGCAGGCTTCCAAGCCTGCCGTAGCGCAGGTTTCCAAACCTGCGGGCCGTGGCCTTGCCAAAACGGGTTCGCACGTGGTTGCCCCCAGGTTTTCATGGGGCCATCCCCGTCGCCTGCCAAAACCAATCTCCAACACCCGCGATGAGCGCCCCGGTTTCCCTTTGGTGGCTGCGGTTAGACTTGCGCCTCGCCAACAACCCCGCGTTGTGCGCGGCGATCAAAGCCGGCGGCGCGGTCATCCCTCTCTTCATCTGGTCACCCGAGGAAGAATCCCCCTGGTCACCCGGCCGCGCGTCGAACTGGTGGCTGCATCAATCCCTCGCCGCGCTGGACGCCCAACTGCGCAGGGCTGGTTCGCGACTCGTCTTCCGCCGCGGACCGGCATTGGAAACCCTGCTCGCCCTCGGCCAGGAAACCGGCGCCACCGCCGTGTTTTGGAACCGGCGTTACGAACCCGCCCTCATCGCGCGCGATGCCCGCATCAAGGACGCTCTGCGCGCCGCCGGCTGGAAAGCCGAGAGCTGCAACGCCGCGCTGCTCCACGAACCCTGGACCGTGCAGAATAAAAGCGGTCGCCCCTTCCAGGTCTTCACCCCGTTTTGGAAACACTGCCTCACGCTGGAGGAACCGGATGAACCCCGGCCCGCGCCCGCCACCCTTCCCGCGCCGGAAAAATGGCCCCAGTCGATCCCGCTCGCCAGACTGGAGCTTGAACCAAAGATCAACTGGGCCGCCGGATTTCGCACCCAGTGGACGCCGGGCGAGGCCGGTGCGCAGGACCACCTGAATAAATTCCTGACAGCCGCCTGGTCCGGTTATTCCGAACAGCGCAACCGCCCTGATTTGACCGGCACTTCGCGCCTGTCCCCCCATTTGCACTTTGGCGAAATCAGTCCCCGCCAGATCTGGCACGCGCTGCAACACCTGGCGGCGAAACGCCGCCTGCCCAAGTCGGAATGGCACGGCTCGCAATTTCTGGCCGAACTCGGCTGGCGCGAATTCGCGCACCATTTGCTCTATCATTTCCCGCGCACCACCGATCAACCGCTGCGCCGCGAGTTCGCGACGTTTCCCTGGCAGGAGAACACCACCCAGTTGCGCGCCTGGCAGCAGGGGCTTACAGGTTACCCGATTGTGGACGCGGGGCTGCGGGAGCTCTGGACCACCGGCTGGATGCACAACCGGGTGCGCATGATCGTCGCGAGCTTTCTGGTGAAGGATTTGCAGCAGTCATGGCTGGCGGGCGCGCGATGGTTTTGGGACACCCTGGTGGATGCCGACCTGGCCCAGAATTCGCTCGGCTGGCAATGGACCGCCGGCTGCGGCGCGGATGCCGCCCCGTATTTCCGGGTCTTCAACCCCACGACGCAAGGCGAAAAATTTGATCCCAACGGCGATTACGTCCGCCGCTGGTGTCCGGAACTGGCGCGTCTGCCCGCCGCATGGATTCATCAACCGCCCGCCGCCCCCGCCGCCATTTTGCGCGCCGCAAACGTTGCGCTCGGGAAAAACTATCCCGCTCCGATTGTGGACCACGCCCAAGCCCGCATCACCGCCCTGGCGGCGCTCAAACAAATCCGGTGAGCCGCAGCAGATCCGCCCCAGTCCCGTCAGGGACGTCCGAATATAGCCGAGCGATTCATTCAATCACTGGACTATTTTCTTCCGCCCTCCGGGCTTGAGGTTGGCAGCCCTGCATCAGAAGAAAGTCTAGCAGGGTTCGGGGAAACCGGGTTGTTATTAGCGGCTAACATTCGGAAAGGGTCAAGGTTGAAGGTTTCAGGCATAAAGCTGCAAGGCGCGGATGCGCAGCGTGTTGTGCGAATGACGGGAGGCAGGGCCGGGAATGGTAACGATAAACAAAGGGGTTTTAACCGCCACAACAGAGCGCAAAGAGCGCAAAGCCAATTCTATTGCGCTGAAATACAATGGGTTGTGCCTCTCAACCGTGGCGGCCAGGCGACGTTTTTGGGGGATGGCAGTCGGTTGAGTGGTCGAACCCAATCAAAAAAAAGACTTGCAAATTTGTATGTTGGGAGGAACATCTTGAAAAGGAGCAATGCTGGTCGGGGCTAAAACTAATTCTGAATCCCCATATAAGATTGAACAAATCGCTGGCGGGAGCTCTCGTTGGAAATGGTATGGCAGGGCTGGGATTGGACATTCTGGGTTTTTGCGGCGCGGAGGAGTTTTCATCGTTTCCTCCGGACACCGGTCCCATTATTATTTTCTGGCCTTTGTCGCTCGCCTCACTCGCAACCTTTCATCGCATTCGAACCAACCCATGGCGTCAATACCTGCCGATGCAGGGCATCGGCTCTGCCGTTGAGGAGGGCGATGCGTGGTCGGCCCCGCGATTGCAGGGCTCGGCTTTGGCATTTCCCGCTGGACG
>Ga0302275_10003458_pt1 | contig 15989 bp, 15 predicted proteins | sample III_Bog_N2_2_FD_200229 | JGI IMG/M metagenome (GOLD analysis project Ga0302275, IMG submission 200229) | Peat permafrost microbial communities from Stordalen Mire near Abisko, Sweden - III_Bog_N2_2 | ecosystem: Environmental > Terrestrial > Soil > Wetlands > Peat | place: Sweden: Abisko...
CTCCAGCTCGAAGCGCTTGTGGATCCCGCGGATCTCCAGATCGGCGGCCAGGGTGGGGGAGATGGTCACGGCTTGCGCTCCTTCCCCTGGTGCACGAGGTTCCACCGCAGCACGCGGCGTTCGATCCGTCGCAGCAGGAAATCGATGGTCAAGCCGACGATCCCGATGGAGAACACCCCCACCAGCATCACGTCCGGTTGGGACAGTTCCCGCGCGTACATGATGAGGTATCCCACGCCGGACGACGCCGCGATCAGTTCCGCGCCGATCACGCTGGTCCAGGCGATGCCCACCCCGATCCTCAGGCCCGTGAAGATGCTGGGGAGGGCGGAGGGGAAGATCACCTTGGACAGGATGGTCCACTTGGATTTGCCCAGGATGCGCGCCACCTCCAGGAACTTGGGATCGGTGCCCCGGATCCCGTGGATGGAGTTCAGGAGCACCGGCCAGAAACTGCCGATGGCGATCACAGTCACCTTGGAGGCCTCGTCGATCCCGACCCACAGGATCAGCACCGGAACCCAGGCGATGATGGGGATGGGGCGCAGGAGGCCGGTCACCAGCACCAGGGATTTTTCCACCGTGGCGGAGAGCCCGATGGCGAATCCGGCCAGGACGCCCAGGGTGGCTCCGACCGCGAACCCCTCCACCACGCGCAGCAAGCTGGTCCGCACGTGGTTTTCCAGTTCGCCGGTCTTCATCAGGTCCAGGAAGGTGGACCAGATCTCGGTGGGGGACGGGAGGATGGAGGGGTTGATGGATCCCCGGCGGGCCAGGAATTCCCAAACGGAAAGGACGACCACCGGGAACGCCAGCGCCAGAAGAGCGTCTCGTGCGCGTCCGAGCAGCTTGCTTGGCGCGATCCGGCGTCGGGGCGTGGTCGCGGGGACGGCCCGATCCGATTCGGGACCCGCTTGCGCGGGAAGTTGTTCTTCCAGGGGGAGGGCGATCTCGAGCGTCGGCATTCTGCGGTCTCCTCTCCGTTACTGCTTCTGCAGTCCGGCCGCCACCAGGTAGCGGGTGTCGATCAGGTCGGCCACGGCCACGTCGTTTCGGATCACTCCGTTCTCGCGGAGGAATATTTCCGTCTCCTGGATGGATTTCCGCGCTTCTGGGGTGATGCGCAAGTCCAGGTCGTTCTTGTCGAACGCGGGGCGCAGCGCCTCCGGCTTGAATCCGACGGATTTCGCCACCAGGGCCACGGCCTTGTCCGGGTTGGCCTTGGCCCAGCGGTTGGCCCGGTCGAAGATCTTCAACAGCCGCACGGCCACGTCCGGATGCGCCTTCAGGAAGTCGGCGCGGGCGATGATGGGGCACGCCACCTTCTTGAAGCCCGTGGCGTCCTGCAGGATGGTGGAGCTTCCGTTCAGCACCGCCTGGGTGAGGAAGGGCTCCCAGGTGACGGCGGCGTCGATGTGCCCCGCCGAAAGCGACGAGAGGATGTCGCCGGGCAGAAGGTTCACCTGCTGGACGTCGGAAGGCTCCAATCCCTGCGACTTCAGGAACAGGTAGAGGAGCTGGTGCCCCACGGAGCCGATGGTGACACCCACCTTGCGGCCCTTGAGGTCCTTCAGGCTCGCGATTCCGCTGCCTTTGCGGACCAGCAGGGCGTAGGCCTTCTCCGAAGACACGTAGAGGCCGATCGCCTTGGCGTCCACGTGGTTGGCGCGGGCCTGGATGGCGGGCTGGTCGCCCACCTGCCCGAAGTCCAGCCGTCCTCCCGCGAAGGCTTCGATCAGGGGTGGACCCGCCACGAAGGTCTCGTAGGTGAAGGTGATCCCGTCCTTCGCGAACTCCTGCTCCATCCAGCCCTGTTCGCGCGCGATTTCGATCTGGACCTGACCCGGCTGGTAGCCGTACCGCACGACCAAGGGCGAAGCCACCGAGACGGAGGCCAGAATTCCCAGCAGAGCCACGCCTCCGGAGGGGCTGCTTCGGAAGCGTCGTGTGGGCAATCGATGGTTTCCCGGTGAAGGCATGTGGTGGTGGTCCTGGAACCGTTCAATGTGCAGGTGCAACTGTTTTAGTAATATACTCTATAAACAAGATCGTCTAAATGGATATTAGAAGAATCAAGCCAAGGAGCAGACCAGTGACACAGCCCAACGAACCCAAGCGACAACTCCGGCTCGGTGCGTTTCTTCCTGGGCCCGGCCAGCACGTGGCGGCCTGGCTCCACCCCGATGCCGCCAGCGACCAGGCGTTGGACATCCGCTACTACCAACGCCTCGTCCAGACCGCGGAACGCGGTCTTTTCGACCTCTTCTTCCTGGCCGACGGCCTGGCCCTCCCCCGTCGCAAAGGCTTCGGACGCTCGGCCTTCGGAGTGGTGTTCGAGCCCGTGACCCTCTACGCCTCCCTTTCCGCGGTGACGGAGCACATCGGGTTCGTGGCCACGGCCAGCACCACCTACGAAGACCCGTACCTCCTTGCCCGCAAGTTCGCCTCCCTGGACCACCTCTCCGACGGCCGGGCCGCCTGGAACCTGGTGACCACGGAAGGGGCCGACGCCGCGCAGAACTTCGGATTGGAGAGCCATCCCCCCCATGCCGAGCGCTACCAGCGCGCCGAGGAGTTCCACGAGGTGGTGACCGGACTTTGGGACACCTGGGAAGACGACGCCGTGGTCCGCGACCGCTCCACGGGGTACTTCATCGATCCGGACAAGGTCCGGGATCTGGACCACCGGGGCCGCTTCTACAAGGTCAAGGGACCCCTGAACATCCCGCGTCCGGTGCAGGGGCATCCGGTCATCGTGCAGGCGGGATCGTCGGAGGCGGGCAAGGAGCTCGCGGCGCGCACCGCCGAGGTCATCTTCACCGCCCAGCAGACGCTGGAGGAGGCCCAGGCCTTCTACCGCGACGTCAAGGGCCGGCTCGCCAAGTACGGCCGCGCCGGCGACCAGCTCAAGATCATGCCCGGAGTCCAACCCTACGTGGCCCGCACGGAGGAGGAAGCCAAGGCCAAGTACAAGGAGCTGGAAGACCTCATCCATCCCGAGATCGGGCTCGGCCTGCTCTCCGGACTGACCGGCGGGCTCGTGGATTTGACGGAATACGACCTGGACGGCCCCCTGCCGGAACTTCCGGAGACCAACGGGAACCGCAGTCGGCAGATTCTGGTCTACGACATCGCCCGGCGCAGGAACTTCACCATCCGCGACCTGTACAAGTGGGTGGCGGGCGCGCGCGGGCACTGGACCATCGTGGGCAACCCCGTGCAGATCGCCGACCAGCTCCAGGAGTGGTTCGAGAACGAAGCGGCCGACGGCTTCAACATCATGCCCCCGGTGCTCCCCCGCGACATCGACGACTTCGTGGAACTGGTGGTGCCCGAACTCCAGCGCCGGGGCCTGTTCCGAACCGCGTACGAAGGGCGGACCCTGCGCGAAAACCTCGGACTCCAACGCCCTTCCATCCAACACCGCGCCGCCGCCTCGGTGGCCTGAACCCGAACCACTCCAGACGAGGACCAGAACCATGTCCACTTCCGCATCCGCTCCATCCGCCTCCCGTTCCCGCGTCGTTCCCCCGCTGGTGGAACCCGTTTCGCTCGCCCTCGCGGGGGTCGCCGCCCGTCCCGCGGACCTGCAGACGACGGACCATGTCCGCATCGTCCCCACCGGGGGCGCCCTGGGGGCATTCGTGGAGGGGATCGACGCGTCCAAGCCGCTCTCCGGGCCGCTCGCCGTCCGCCTGCGCCAGGCCCTGGCCGAGCACGGGATCCTGATCTACCGCGGTCAGAAACTGACCGACCCGTCCTTCCTCGCGTTCGCGACCTATTTCGGCGGCGTGTTCCGGCCCCCCCAGGACATCCCCGTGCTGGCCTCCGGCGACCTGGGGACTCCGCCGGACGTGGTGCCGGTGGCCAACATCGAAGGCGGCTACACGGGCAACGGCGAGTTGACCCCGCACGCGGACCACCAGTGGACTCCGCTGCCGTCCTCGGGATCCCTCCTTTACGCCGTGGAAGTGCCGGGCGCGGGCGGCGACACCAGCTGGTACAACCTCGCCGCGGCCTACGACGACCTGGACGCGGCCACCAAGGCCCGGATCGAGGGATTGCAGCTCATCACCTACAACCCGTTCCTGCGAAGCCACGGAGAGACCCGGTACCGCTACCGCACTCCCGACCGCGAACCGCTGGGCGCGGCCTTTCCGCACCCGCTGGTGGTGACCCATCCCCGGAGCGGACGCAAGCTCCTCTACCTCTCCACGCACACCGAGGTTGAACTGGTGGGTGTGGACGCCTCCGAAGGCGCCGTCCTGGTCGCCCATCTGCGCGAACACATCGACCAGGATCGCTACCGCTACACCCACCGGTGGGTGCCCGGGGACATCGTGCACTGGGACAACCAGGGGACGCTCCACGCGCGCACCGCCTTCGACGCCTCCGAGCGCCGGGTGCTCAAGCGCGTCAGCCTGGCCGGGGGCCGTCCCGCGTGAGCGGCACCATCGAGGTCCGCATCGCCCAGGAGAAGGGCTATTCCGTCGTCCATGCCCGCGAGGCTTCCGTCGCCATGGGCCGTGCTCCGGACGGATCCGACGCCCCCGACGCCTTCCGCGCCGGAGAACTCCTGATCGGGGCCCTGGGCACCTGCATTTCCGGGACGGTGCGCGCCTACGCCAAAACGCACGGCATCGCCGGCCTGGACGATCTCTCCATCCGCGTGCAGGCCGACGAAACCGATTCCCCGTCGCGCGTCGCGGCGATCCGCGTGTTCCTGGTGCTTCCCGAAAGCCTGGACGAGGCGGACCGGACCAGGGTGCTGCGCGCGGCCAAGGCCTGCAAGATCCACAACAGCCTGTCCCACGCCCCCTCCATCGAAGTGGGCTCGGCACCTTAGTTTTCCCCGCTGGTACGAGGAAAAATCCAACCGCTCGCATCGAGCATTCGCGCAAACACGCACCGGAAAGACCGCACAGAGATGGAACACAGGAAACTCGGACGCACGGGCGTCGACGTCAGCGTGATCAGCTTGGGCACCATGACCTGGGGCCAGCAGAACACGGAAGCCGAAGCCCATTCCCAGCTTGATTTCGCCCTGGAGCGGGGCATCAACCTGATCGACACCGCGGAGATGTACCCGGTCCCCCCGCGGGCCGAGACGCAGGGCCGCACCGAAGCCTACATCGGGACCTGGCTCGCGAAGAGCGGCAAGCGCGACAAGATCGTGCTGGCCACAAAGGCGGCGGGCCCCGCCAGGGACCCCAAGCGGCCCAGCCACCTTCGCTCGGGCAAGGTCCACCACGACCGCCAGAACCTGACCCAAGCCCTGCACGACAGCCTGCAGCGCCTGCGCACCGACCACGTGGACCTCTACCAGCTCCATTGGCCCGACCGCACCGTCAACATCTTCGGGCAGACCAGCTACCCCTGGGTGGACGACGAACACACGGTGCCCATCCGCGAGACGCTGGAGGTCCTGGCCGACCTCGTGAAGGAGGGGAAGATCCGGTTCATCGGCGTCTCCAACGAGACGCCGTGGGGGGTGGGACAATTCCTGCGCATCTCGGAGGAACTCGGTCTTCCGCGCATCCAGAGCATCCAGAACCCCTACAGCCTGCTCAACCGCACCTTCGAGATCGGGCTTTCCGAATACTCCCACCGCGAAAACGTGGGACTCCTGGCCTATTCGCCGCTGGCCTTCGGGGTCCTGTCCGGCAAGTACGTCGGCGGCGTCCGACCCGCGGGGGCCCGCCTCACCGAATTCGTCCGCTTCAACCGCTACGCGGGCGACTCCGTGGAGGCCGCCACCCTCGAATACGTCAAACTCGCCCGCGCGCACGGCCTGGTCCCCGCGCAGGTGGCGATCCGGTTCACGCTGCAGCAGAAGTTCCTGACCAGCTCCATCATCGGGGCCACCAACCTGGAGCAGCTGCGCGCCGACATCGAGGCGGCGGACCTGGTGCTGCCGCCGGAGGTGGAGCAGGGGATCGCGAGGATCCATGCGGAGAGGCCGAATACGGTGCAATAGGCTTCGCCGACGCTGCGATGGGCTTTTTTGCGCCTGGCGGCGCGGCCGATGCACGGGGGCCTGCCGCGGCCCCCGTGACCCCGGCGGGCCAAGGATCCGGGCGCGCGGACCCTTGGCAATCCCGCGCGCCGGGGGTCTCAGACTCTCCGGCCCCGAACACGGGGCCTCCGAATAGCTTCGACCCCCTGGACCCCTCGCCGTTTCGATGCTTCGAGGCGGACGTGGATGGCGTCGCGGTTCGTCAAGATCTGCGCGCCCGCCTGCACGGCGATGCGCCGTGGTGGCGGGTGGGTTAATACCGTCTGGTTGGGGGAGCGACGGACTCTATTGCGGTTGCGGTAGCTCTTCGGGTTTGATGCCGGTCACATCGGTGATGATTTCCCAGGCGATGCCGTGCTCGCGCATCTTGCGGGCGTCCTCGAGCTTAGTCGCTCGAACGCCTTTTTCAACTCCCTTCTCGAGACCTCTCTCCATCCCGATTTCGATTCCCTCCGCTCGCAGCCAATCCATGATTTCCGGCATGTCATGCTCCCTGAGTTTTCGGTTCAGTTTTCTTTGTTCCACTACGTCCAATCTACCCTCGACGACCCAGAAGGCAAACAGGAGTCGCACGCCTTCCGGATCGCCCGCATGGAGGAAGGCGATGGTCACGTCCAGGACGGACTCGACCCCTCGGCTTCCGCGCATGTTTGGGAGGAAGGACAGGGCGACTCGGTTAAATGTTTTTCGGTACGCCTCCATCTCCAGCGCAGGGATCTGCACCAGGCGGGTCTCGAAGATGAGGTAGGGGTATCCGTAGGCCCCGCGCAGGACAGAGTTTTCGAGGTCACGCGGCTTGTCGTCGTCCACCAAGGCGATCGGCAGGACCTCGTCCAGGGGGAAGCGGCGGCAGAGGTCCAGGTAGTAGCGGGCGGTTCGGAGCAGGTCCAGCTTGTTGGCGGATGACCAGTGTTCCACGAGTACAACCAGAAGTCCTGGACCCTCGTGGTATTCGAAACGCAGCGCCAGATCCATGGCTTGGCCCGGACCTGGCTCCGCCACGTCATCCTTGGCGACGGTGGCATCGACGACATCCACGGAAATCGGGCGCCCGCGAGCGTGCCAGATGTCGGGGGCGAGGAATTCCAATGCGTCGAACGGGTAGCGTTTCAACAAGTTCTTGACGGCTTGGTCGTGGGAAAAGGGCGGGGAAGGCTCCATGAACGGAAGCTACGGTTTACTGCACGGATGTGCAGGTTTTTCGTTGCACGGCCTCTATTTTTGCGCCTGGCGGCGCGGCATCTTGTTTTGCACCTGCGGTGCGGCATCTTGTTTTGCACCTGCGGTGCGGCTTGTGTTTGCGCCTTGGCAGGCGCACGGCTTTACAAGGCCTCCCCGGCCCTGTACCCGGCCAGGGGGAACCCAGGCCTTCCCCCTGGACCCGCGGGTCAGCGTGCGAGCCCCATTGGTTCGCAGGATTCCAAAGGAGCCGCGCACTCGGCTCCTTTGACCGCCGGGTACAGGGGCCGCTTCGCCCCGAGGCAACTCTTAAGAATTTCTTAACAGTTCGCCGCGGAGGGGCACCGCCGCCAGGTCATCCCTGTCCTTCCGCAGCTCCCTTCACCCAACGCAGTCCCGCCAAGCCGCGAGGGAAGAAGGCACGAGCGACGACCACCCCACCCCTTCGGGGCACCCCTCCATGGGAGGGGAATTCGACACGAGGCCCACGACAATTCCCCTCCTTTGGAGGGGTGGCCGGCGAAGCCGGACGGGGTGGTCCTGCTCATGTAACGGCAATATCCGAAGCCAGCGGAGGGGGTAAGGATGAGGGACCCCTGGTGCGCAGGATTCCAAAGGAGCCGCGCACTCGGCTTCTTTGGCCGCCGGGTACAGGGGCCGCAGGCCAACAAAGAGATCATCGCGGGCCGCAGGCCAAAAAGCGGGCCCGCGCAGCGCCCCTACGACCTCTCCAGCCTCGTGCTGTCCGCATAGAGGGAAATGGTCCTGCAGTAGGCCCACGCTCCGTACACCCCGGCGGTGACGATCGTGAGCAGGATCACCGTCCACGTGAGTTTCCACGCTTGGAGCGTGTCCAGCGTCGTTTTCACCGACCAGATCGAACCGTCGTCCTTGGAAACCTTCGTCCTGTCCGCGAAGTATTTGAACAGCCGGGCATGGGCGGCGGGGGCGTAGATGCCGAGGGTGACGATGCTGAGAAAGAGTTCCTGCAGGATCTTCAGGATGGAAGGGATGGCCTCCGCGTCCAATCGGATCCGGGCCTTCCCGAAGCGGAAGTTCACCATCCACTTCAAGGAGAAGTAGACGAAGGGAACCAGGACCAGGTAGAAGCAGAGAACCATCGGGAGCCCCCAGGCCGATAGGGCACCGATCCCCTTGCCCAGCAGGGCGAGGCCGATGCAGATGAGGATGATCGGAAGCACCAGCGCCCCGATGGACATCTCCAGGAGATCCAGCGCCTTGCCCTCGAAGCCGAATCCGTCGCGTTCGTACTCGACATGTTTCGCGACGTGGCGCAGCACGTTCCGGATCGCCCAAGGCGCGAAGATCCCCAGCGTGAGCACGGACAGGATCCCGTTCCCGATGTACATCAGGACAAATTCCGGTGACGACCCGGTGTACCGGAAGGCGACGCCGTTCAACCGCGTGTGGGCCAGGAACTTCCGGAAGACGGGCACGTAGAGGAAAATGCCCGCGACGATCGTGATCACGCTGACCAGGAAGGCGATGCCGGCGTTGGAGGCGTCCACCGGACCCGGTCTCGCCCCGCCCGCGGGCAGGAGCAACCTGTTCACGGCGAATTGTCCTCCGTAGATGGCGAGCCCGATCAGGTAGAGGCCCAACCAGTCGCGCCCCTTCAACGTGAATTCGAATTTCATCTGTCGGCTCCATTCCTGCGAGGTGAACTGGCCAGCGAGGGTTTCTTCTGGGGACACTCAAATCTAGGCGCACCACCTAAATTCGCGCAACCGATTCTTAGCGCCCGAAATACTTCGAGACGCCTGATCCTCCCTCCAGCCATCCCCGCCTCAAAGAGGCCAGTCGGCGACCACCGCCTTACGCGGCCCCTTCCGGTACACCAGTTTCCGCACCGCCTCCGCCAAGGCGTCCAGCTCCGCGCAGGTGTTGTAGAACGCGAGCGACGGGCGCACCGTGGCTTCCAGCCCCAGACGACGCAGGATGGGCTGGGCGCAGTGGTGTCCCGACCGCACCGCGATGCCTTCCTTGTTCAGGAGGGATCCGATCTCCTCGGTCTTGTACCCCTCCAGGACGAAGGACAGCACTCCGGCCTTTTCCGCCGCGGTTCCCACCAGGCGAAGCCCGGGGATGCCCTGGAGCAAGTGGGTGCCGTAGTGCAGCAGCTGGTGCTCCCAGGCCGCGATGTTCGGCATGCCAAGCCGGGTGACGTAGTCGATGGCAGCGCCCAGGCCCACCGCGTCCGCGATGTTGCCGGTGCCCGCCTCGAAGCGTCCCGGTGCCTTGTGGTAGACGGTCTTCTCGAAGGTCACGTCCTGGATCATGTTGCCGCCGCCCTGCCAGGGGGGCATGGCGTTGAGCAGCTCCTCGCGGCCGTAGAGCACGCCGATCCCGGTGGGCCCGAAGACCTTGTGTCCGGAGAACACGTACCAGTCGGCGCCCAGGGCCCGCACGTCCACGGGCATGTGGGAGACCGCCTGGGCTCCGTCCACCAGGACCAGTGCCCCGGCCGCGTGGGCCATGTCAGAAATCTGTCGCACCGGCACGACGGTCCCGAGCGCGTTCGACACCTGGGTGAAGGAGACGATCTTCGTCTTGGGGCCCAGGAGCTTGCCGTATTCGTCCAGGAGCAGTTCCCCCGCGTCGTTGACGGGGCTCACCCGGAGGACGGCGCCCTTCTCGGCCGCGAGCATCTGCCAGGGCACGATGTTGGCGTGGTGCTCCAGGAGGCTCACCACGATCTCGTCCCCGGCGGCGATGTTCGCGCGTCCCCAGCTCTGCGCCACCAGGTTGATGGCTTCGGTGGCGCCGCGCGCCCACACGATCTCGTTTGGGCTGGACGCGCCCAGGAAGGCCTGGACCTTCTTGCGCGCGGCCTCGTAGGCGTCGGTGGAACGGGCCGCGAGCTCGTGGGCGGCGCGGTGGACGTTGGAGTTCTCCCGCTCGTAGAACTCCTTGATCCTCTCGATCACCTGGCGCGGCTTCTGGGTGGTGGCGGCGTTGTCCAGCCACACCAGGGGTTTTCCGTTCACGCTCTGGTTCAGGATGGGGAAGTCGGCGCGCACCGCGTTCAGGTCGAAGGGCGCCGAGACGGATCCCGGTGAGGGTCGGGCGGGTTCGACGACTTGCCCGGGAACGGTGCCCGGACCCCCGGCGCCATCAAGGAAATAGTACGCCGGACCGGTGGGACCGGCGGACTCGGAGGGCAACTGGGGTGGTGCGGACAGGGTCGCGCCCAGGAAGGAGCGCAGCGTCGCGTCTCCCGGAAGTCCCAGGGATTCGGGTGCGACCAGGTTCGGGACGATCCCCGTCGGAGCCGGCCCCGAAGGATCCGGATTCGAGGGATGCGAGGGGAGCGCGGCCCCGAATTGGGCATGCTGCTGCAGATCCGGAGGGGCCACGGCGCCAGCCGAGGCCGGCGAGGAGCTCGCCGCCGGCACATGCCCCGCAAGACCGGGTACGGGTGCCGATCCTTGGACCTGCTGCTGCGGCGAATGCGAACCGGAATCCGATTCGTACTGGGCCAGCATGGCGTTGGCCATGCGCGTCAGGGCCTCGACGTCGGGGAATCCCGCCGCTTCACTTGTAGTCATGGTACAAGCCCGTCTCGACGTCGTCCAGGACCGCCAGGGCGTCGGGTACGAGGACGGCGAGCGAGCAGTACAGCGACACCAGGTACGAGGCGATGGCCTTGTGGTTGATGCCCATGAAGCGCACGGAGAGTCCCGGGCTCTGCTCGCCGGGAAGATTGGGCTGGTAGAGTCCCACCACGCCCTGGCGCGCCGAGCCGGTGCGCAGGAGCAGGATCTTCGTCTTTCCGTTCTCCACCGCGATCTTGTCGCTGGGGAACAAGGGGATGCCGCGCCAGGTCAGGAACTGGGATCCGAAGAGGGAAACGGTGGGAGGGGGCACGCCGCGGCGGGTGCATTCGCGTCCGAAGGCGGCGATGGCCAGCGGATGGGCCAGGAAGAAGCCCGGTTCCTTCCAGACCTTGGCGATCAGGTCGTCCAGGTCGTCCGGCGATGGTCGTCCTGCGATGGTCTTGAGGCGCTGCTCGGCCGAGACGTTGGTCAGGAGACCGTATTCCTTGTTGTTCAACAGTTCGCTTTCCTGGCGTTCCTTGACGGTCTCGATGGTCAGGCGCAGCTGTTCCGCGATCTGGTTGTGGGGCGTGCTGTAGAGATCGGACACGCGGGTGTGGACATCCAGGACGGTGTTGACCGCCGACAGCAGGTATTCCCGCGGATTGGCATCGTAGTCCACGAAGGTGTTCGGGAGCGCGCGCTCGTCGCGACCGGAGCAATCGACGCTGACGGACGTTCCCTCCTTCACGCGGTTCAACCGGTAGATGCCGGCCTCCACGGGCACCCACTGCAGCAGCCTGGGCAGCCAGCGGGGGGTGATGCCCAGCATCTGCGGGACGGTTTTCGTGGCATTGGCGAGCTGCCGGGCGGCGACATCACCGAGCGCGGTGGGGACCTGTTCGTTCTCGTTGGCCATGTTGGATTCTCCTGGTGTCGTGTTTCGTGGTGGGAGAGGGAGGAATGTATGTGCCCATCAGATCCCCGCGCCATCCAAGATCAATTCCTTCTGGGAACCTGCCTGGGTGACGACGGAGCCGGGGGGGATGCTGCGGGTGATCCAGACGTTGCCGCCGATGGTGGAACCCTTGCCGATGGTGATGCGTCCGAGGATGGTGGCGCCGGCGTAGATCACGACGTCGTCTTCCACGATGGGGTGGCGGGCGAGCCCCTTGACCAGGGATCCGTTCTCGTCCGTGGGGAAGCGCTTGGCGCCCAGCGTTACCGCCTGGTAGAGGCGCACGCGCTCGCCGATCACCGCGGTCTCGCCGATGACCACGCCGGTGCCGTGGTCGATGAAGAAGCTGCCTCCGATGGTGGCGCCGGGGTGGATGTCCACCGCGGTGCGCGAATGGCCGATCTCCGAGGCGATCCGCGCCACCAGCGGCGCCCCCAGTTCGTGGAGGGCGTGCGCGAAGCGGTAGAACATGATCGCCTTCATGCCCTGGTAGGAAAGGAGGATCTCCGAAACGCTGGTGGCCGCGGGATCGCCTGCGAAGGCCGCCCGCAGGTCGCTGACCAGGAGACCCCGGATGGAGGGCAGCCGCTGGACGAACTCGGCGGCGATCCTTCCCGCGAGGATCTCGGTTTCCGCGCCGCGGTCCGGGGCGTCGGCGCTGGACAGCAGGCTCTTGCGGATCTGTTCGCGCAGGGACGCCAGGGTGCGGCTGAGCACGTCGCCCACGAAGAAGTCCACGCTTTCGTTGGAGACGTGGGTGCGCCCGAAGTGGGTGGGGAAGAGGGCCGCGGCCAGTCCCTCCAGGATGGTGGCGATGGCCTGGTGGGACGGGTACTCGCTCAGGATCCCGCGATGCCGGATGTTGTGCGTGACTTCCCGGGAATGCCGAAGCTGCTGGACGATGTCCTGCAGGCTCCAGTCGGAGCAGGCGTCGGCGGTGGGAGCGTGGTCGGTCATGTTGTCCTGGTCGAGGGGCAATTTATGACACGGCACGCGTTCGACAGGCCGGAAACCCCCGTCGGGTCGTCGATTGTTGCGAATCGAGCACTTGACATAGTCCATTGCGGTTGTAGGGAATCGCGCGGTGCGGACAGAATTTGGCTGGCATCACGCGATCATCCCGAAGCGCTTGAGATTGGTGCGGAGCACGTTGCGGGAAACCCCCAAGGCCTTGGCCGTTCGCACCTGGTTCTGGCCGTTCTTCAGGAATGCCAGCCTCAGGAGACGCTCGTTCAGGCGCTCCAGGATCCGGTCCTCTTCCACCGAAAGCAGATGCGTGAGGATCCTGTCGATTTCTCCACCCTCCGCGAAGAATCCCGGCGATGGATTTCGCTCCGGCGAAGGATCTTCTGGACGGCCCGTGTTGTTCATCACTGTCCCCATGGCTACTACATATATAATCTACCTGTAAGATAGATTAAGACGACAGTATTGTAATGCCATCGACCGCAACCACAGGTCCTACGTTCCGGTCCAAGGCCATGGCCTGCGGAAGCATTGTCCTGCCGATGTTTGTTTGTCCATCAGCTAAGCCGTTGTTGTAGCTTTCCACATGCCATGCTTTCCAAAAAGGCCAAATACGCCCTCCAAGCCTGTATTGCTCTCGCCGGGGAAACCACCTCGCGCCCGGTCTTGATCGCCGACATCGCGGAGAAGGACGGCATTCCCAAGAAGTTCCTGGAGATCATCCTCCTGGACCTTCGCAATTCTGGAGTCTTGGCATCGCGCAAAGGCAAGGGTGGGGGGTATTTCCTCGCCCGCGCTCCAGGAACCATCATGATCGGGCAAATCGTCCGGCTCATGGACGGCCCTTTGGCACCGGTCCCCTGCGTGAGCCAAACCGCTTACCAGCCTTGTTCGGATTGCCAGAACGAAAAGGTCTGCGGGATCCGCATGGTGATGAAGGATGTCCGCGACGCCATCGCCGGCATCCTGGACCAGACCAGCCTGCAAGACGTTCTGGATCGAGTCAAGCTGGCCGGCGCGAACCCGACGGACGATGCCCTGCACTGGGTGATCTGACTCCTGTCGAGTCGCTGACTTCCCCTTTTGCAGCAACAGGAAGGATCCACTTTACGATAAAGTCCATGCAACCGATGGAGTGACTTGAATTTTCTCCTTGACAGCCTTAGCTCACCATTCATATCTTCCCTATATGAATGATGGGTAATAAGGCCCGTCCATCGCCCACTCGACCCAGGTCGCCCTGGGGCGACTTCACGGAGAACCAGACGATGCGCAGAATTCTTCCCACCCTCCTGCTCGCGGCGATCGCCACCGCCTTCGGTCAAGCGGGTCCCGACAGCTCCCAGGCCCCGGGTCCTTCCGTAGGCGAACGGTTGGATGGGGTCGAAAGCCAGGTCAAGATCCTGAAGCGGTTGCGGGAGAACGACATCGAGGACGCCGCCGCCATCGCCGCTGCCGCTCCCAGGATCCAAGCGGATGGAGGCGGGTTCTGGATCCGCTCCGCGGATTCCTCCTGGCAGTTCCGCCCGCGGGCCATCGTTCGTCTGGGCGCCAACTGGCAGTTGGACAATCCCGGGGACAACGGAAGCGACATCTTCCAACCCCAGACCATCCGCTTCGGGTTCGACGCCAGCCTGACCAAGGCCGTGGACGCCAAGTTCATCCTGGACGCGTCCAAGGGAAATGCCGCGGCGCTGAAGGATGGATTCTTCGACCTCAAGTTCGCACCCTGGGCCGTGGCCCGCTTGGGCAAGTTCCAGGTCCCGCTGGGGTGGGAGCGCTTCGTGTCGCCCTCGGACCTCCTGTTCTACGACCGGGCCCTGCCCAGCCAGATCGCGCCCGACCGCGATGTTGGTGCCCAATTGGGTGGAAAGCTCCTGAAAGGGGCGGTGGAGTACGCCGCCGGTGTCTTCGACGGTGGCGCCGACGGCACCAACATCGACAAGGACGCCAACAACGACAAGGACCTGTACGGTCGCCTGTGGCTGGTGCCCGCCAAGACCAGCGGAAACGAGTGGTTCGAGGGTCTCGGCTTCGGCGTCGGGGCTTCCGGTGGGTACCACTCCAACGCGGTTCCCTCGGCCTACAAGACCACGACCTCAGGCCTCACGTTCTTCTCCTGGAATTCCACCGATTCGCTGCAGGGGACGGGATACCGCATCTCTCCCCAGCTCTCGTGGACGGCCCAGTCCTTCTGGCTCTGGGGCGAATGGATCTATTCCCAGGAAGGGATCTACCGGGGCGCGGCCACCACCACGACGGATTCCGTCGGCACGGGCGCCGCCAACAAGGGACTCGTCTACCGCACCGCCAAGGCGACCACCTACCTGGGCGTCTCGAACCTCGGACAGAGCGCCTGGCAGGTGGGCGCGTCCTGGGTGGTCACCGGCGAAGACGCGTCGGCCTCGGGAGGGGTGAAGCCCCGCCATCCGTTCGGACCCGACGGTTGGGGAGCCTTGGAACTCGCCGCCCGCGTTTCGGGACTGGAAGTCGACCCCGACGCCTTCCACGGCGCCGCCTACGCGGATTCCACCAAGAGCGCGAAGTCCGCGCTCCAGTACGGAGCCGTGGCGGTGTGGCACATCGTGCGGGGCACGAGATTGCAGTTTGGCTACGAGCGCACGCAGTTCGAGGAGGGCGCCTCCGTGAACCCCAGCGCCAAGGTCAAGGTGGTGCGCGACGCCAAGCCCGACAACGAGCTGTTCGCGATCTCCTCCCTCTCGTTCTGAACCTCCGAAACCCTTCGAGGATCCATCCATGAAATCGACCCACTTCGCAGTCCTCGGATTGGCGCTCGCCTCGGCGGCGGCGGCCAAGTCCATCCAACTGCTGAACGTCAGCTACGACCCCACCCGCGAGCTGTACGTGGACCTGAACAAGGCCTTCGCGGCGGACTGGAAGAAGAAGACCGGCGACGACGTGACCATCCGCCAGAGCCACGGAGGTTCGGGAAAGCAGGCCCGGGCGGTGATCGACGGATTGGACGCCGACGTGGTCACGCTGGCGCTGGCCTACGACATCGACGCGATCTCGGAGAAGTCCCATCTGCTCCCCGCCGATTGGCAGAAGAAGCTTCCCGACAACAGCACGCCCTACACGAGCACCATCGTGTTCCTGGTCCGCAAGGGAAATCCCAAGCACATCCGGGACTGGTCGGATCTGGTCCGGCCCGGAATCTCGGTGGTGACTCCCAATCCCAAGACCTCCGGTGGTGCCCGCTGGAACTACCTGGCCGCCTGGGGATGGGCGCTGCGCCAACCCGGTGGGAACGAGGCCACCGCCAAGGCCTTCGTGAAGGACCTGTATTCCCATG
>Ga0302275_10003466_pt1 | contig 15973 bp, 15 predicted proteins | sample III_Bog_N2_2_FD_200229 | JGI IMG/M metagenome (GOLD analysis project Ga0302275, IMG submission 200229) | Peat permafrost microbial communities from Stordalen Mire near Abisko, Sweden - III_Bog_N2_2 | ecosystem: Environmental > Terrestrial > Soil > Wetlands > Peat | place: Sweden: Abisko...
GTTCTTTGCGGTTATTGCCCGTCATTTTTGCCCCGTTATTTTTGCGTTGCGGGAAACGCCCCGGCGTTTCATCTTTGACGCATGAGTGACATCATTTTTCCAAGAAGCCCGCGCGAAGTCATGGCCGGATGGCATTACCTGCCCCGGTACGTGGACAAGATCCGCCTGCACCTCGCCGGCCAGCTGCACGCGGACTATATTGACAACCTGGGCAAGGGCTTTGACGGGGTCTGGCTCAAGGCCGCCGGCGTGACCCACGACCAATTCGTGGCCGTCGTGAAAAATTCCCTCACCGACGGCCAGGTCTGCGACTGGGTGCGCCAAAACGTCCAGCGTTCCGACGCCGAAAAGGCCGCGCATTGGAACGACGTGCTGAGCCGTCCGCTGGCCCATGACGAAGCCGGGCTGGCACGCTTCAAAATGCGCAAGGAACAGGCCGGGCTGGCCCATCGCGACGACCTCCGCACCTTCGTGGATTACATTGACGCCGACGAGAAGCGCCTTTGAGGCGGGACTGGCAGCGCCTGGAGGAATCCGCGCGCCTTGGCCAGCGTTTCCTCGTATTCCGCCGCCGCGTCCGAATCCGCCACAATGCCCGCGCCCACCGGGAAATGCACCCGGCCCGGCTGGCAGATGGCCGTGCGGATGGCCATGCTCAACTGGCTTTCGCGGTTGAAACCGAGATAGCCGATCGCACCGCAATACGGCCCCCGCGCCACCGGCTCCAGTTCGTCGATGATCTCCATCGCGCGAAACTTCGGCGCGCCGGTGATGCTGCCGCCGGGAAAACAGGCGGCGAATGCCGCAAAGTGCGTCACGTCCGGGCGCAACCGCCCTTCCACGGTGGAAACCAGGTGCTGCACCTGCGCGAATTTCTCCAGCCGGGCCAGTTCCGGCGTCTGGATCGAGCCATATTCACACACGCGCCCCAAGTCATTGCGCAGGAGGTCGGTGATCATCACCAGTTCCGCCAGTTCCTTGGGGCTGGTCTGTAATTCATAAGCCAGTTGGGCGTCGCGGGTGGGGTCGGCATCGCGCGGACGCGTGCCTTTGATGGGCCGGGTCACCACCTGGCTGCCGCTCAGGCGCAAAAACTGTTCCGGCGAGGAGGAGGCGATTTCAAACCCGGAACCAATGCCCTCGCGGCAATCCAGATAGGCGGCAAACGGGGCGGGTGAAACCGCCGCCAGTTTCTGGAACAGCTCCCAGCCGGCCGCATCGCCGGTTGCGGTCAGCCGCTGGGAAAGATTGACCTGATAAATGTCCCCGGCCCGGATGTATTCTTGCGCCCGTTTCACGGCGGAAACAAACCCGGCGCGGGTGAAAGTTGACGTCAACCCGCTGAATTCCGGAACCCCCGCCTCCGCCCTTGATTCCCCCGCCAGCGGCGGCGTCTGCAACCACCGCTTCCAAAACCGCAACTGCTCCCCGGCCCTCGCCTCGCTCCGGGAACCATCCGCATTCATCCCGGCGGAAACGACCAGGACTTTGCCGAGGCGATGGTCAAAGACCACCAGGCTGTCATAAAAGCCCACATGGCAGTCCGGGAGTTCCAGATCATTGCCTGACCGGCGCGACAGCTTGGGCTCCGTGAAATTCTTGAGGTCGTAACCCCAGCACCCGAAGGCGCCGCCCAAGGGAAACGGCCAGTCCATTTCCTCCAGCAACTCATAGCGCGACATCAGCGCATCCAGCACCCGCCACGGGTTGCCGAATTGGATTTGGGAAGGCATGCGGGAGCCGGCGGCCGGGCGGATTTCACAATACGCACCCAGGGAGCGAAACGTCAGCAGCGGACGGACCGTCACCAGGGAGTAGCGGGCGGAGGGCAGATCAAACTGCCCCGTGCGCAACAACACCCGCCCCGGCTCGGCCCGCAGCCCTGCGAGCAAGGATTCGGGCGTGTGCAGGCTGGCGACTTCCTCGATGAGCGGGCGCATGGAACGGCCGGGTTCAGGCAAACGCGGGCATGGATCGCGCCGGCCCGACGCGCCGTTCATAATCCCGGATCATTTGCACGACCTCATCCACGTCGTCGGTCACGCTGAGGAGCTTCAGGTCACCCGGGCTGATGAGCTGCGAAGCGTCCAGGCGCGCCTGCATCCAGGAGAGCAACCCCTGCCAGTGTTCCGAACCAAAAAGGATGAGCGGAAACTGCGGAATCCGCTGCGTCTGCACCAGCGTCAGCACTTCAAACAGCTCGTCCAGGGTGCCGAATCCGCCGGGCATGTAAACGAATCCCAGGCTGTACTTTACGAAGCAAACCTTGCGCGCAAAGAAGTAGTGGAAATGAATGGGCACGTTGGCAAAACGGTTGCCATTCTGCTCGTGCGGCAGCTCAATGTTCAGGCCCACGGACTTGCCGCCGGCCTGGGCCGCGCCCTGATTGGCCGCCGCCATGATGCCCGGCCCGCCGCCGGTGATCACCGCCAGGTTGTGTTTGGCCAGGCCTTCGGCAATCTTCTGCGCCGCCACATAATACGGATCCTCGGGGAGGGTGCGCGCGGAGCCAAAGATGGTCACCGCCGGTCCCACTTGTGACATCGTTTGAAACGAGTCCACGAATTCCGCCATGATGCGGAAAATGCGCCAGGGATCCTCCCGGATGAAGTCATTGCCATTACTCATGGGCGGGAACATAAACCGGGGGCCCGGGAGAAACAAGCCGCGAAGCCGGCCCCAATGACTCATGACGTTTGGAAATGAGCCGCCGGTTGAAAAAACGGACGATTCAGGCTAATGCCCACCGCTTCCGCCGCCGATAGAAATGTGGAGAAATTGAAATTTGACAGCCGGGGTTTTTTGCACCACAATAACGGCGTTGACTGCGATTATCCCCTTGCCGATTAGGTAAGTCCCGATCGGTCAGTAAATTCAATTTGAACTTTTCCTGACGCAGCCCGTCCAATGCGGGAAGACTTTGCTCCACGCATTGCCTGCTGGCAGTGGGAATTCAGTCACAACCAAACACAATTTATGCCCAGAGTTTCCACCAAGAAGCCCGCCATCAAAAAGCCGGCCAAAGCCGCCGCCGCCGCCGAGACCCCGCCCCTTTTTGAAGCTGCCACCGAAACGGCAGCGCAAGCCACCCCCGCCCCTGCCAAGCCCAAAGCCACCCGCGGTCGCAAACCGGCGGCCGCTCCCGCTCCCGCTCCGGTGGCCGAGGCTCCATCGCTTGGTGGCGCGGGCGTCCCGCCCGCGAGTTCCAAAGCCCCCTCCTCCGCTCCAGCACCCGAGGCCCCGGTGGCCCCCCCGGAAGACGCCGCTCCCGCCGCCGCCGCTCAGCCCGCTCCCCAGCCCGCTCCCCGCACAGAGCCCAAACCCGCCCCGGTGCCCGCCCCCGCCCCCGAGGAGGAAGACACCTCCGAGCGCACGGTGGACAGCGTGAAAGCCGCCGCCCAGGCCGTCGCCCAGGCCGATGCCAATTTTAGCGCCCCCTCCACCTCCGCCGAGTTGCGTCCGCCGTCCGTGCCCGTCGAACCGACCCCGGAATCCGGCGATGACTCGCGCTTTGAACGCCGCGGCTACCAGCGCGACCGGATCGCCACCTCCATCAACATCGCCAAACTCCAGGCCATGAGCATGACCGAGCTCAACAACATGGCCAAGGAGTACAACGTGGAAAACTTCGGCACCATGCGCAAGCATGAGGTCATCTTCCACATCCTTGAGAAAAACGCCCAGCGCGCCGGTGTGCTCTTCTCTGAAGGCGTCATTGAAGTGCTCCCCGAAGGCTTCGGCTTTCTGCGCTCGCAAAGTTTCAATTACCTTCCCTGCCCCGAGGACATCTACGTTTCGCCCTCGCAAATCCGCCGGTTTGACCTGCAAACCGGCAACCTCATTGCCGGCCAGATCCGTCCGCCCAAGGAAAAGGAGAAGTTCTTCGCCCTCCTCAAAGTTGAAGCCGTCGATGGCGAGGAGCCCGACAAGGCCAAGGACAAGACCCATTTCGACAACCTGACGCCCCTCTTCCCCAACCGGCGTTTCATCCTCGAAACCGCGGCGGATGAACTCAGCACGCGCGTGCTGGACCTCGTCTGCCCCATCGGCAAAGGCACCCGCGGTCTGATCGTGGCCCCGCCCCGCACCGGCAAGACCGTCATGATGCAAAAAATCGCCAACGCGATTTTGAAGAACAACCCCGAATCCTACTTGTTCATCCTGCTCATTGACGAACGCCCCGAGGAAGTCACCGACATGGAGCGCTCCTGCAAAGGGGCCGAAGTCATCTCCTCCACCTTCGACGAACCGCCGGAGCGGCATGTGCAGGTCGCCGAAATGGTGATCGAAAAAGCCCGCCGCATGGTCGAACACAAGCGCGACGTCGTGATTCTGCTCGACTCCATCACCCGCCTGGCCCGCGCCTACAACACCGTGCAGCCGCACTCCGGCAAAATCCTTTCCGGCGGCGTGGATGCCAATGCCCTGCACAAACCCAAGCGCTTTTTCGGCGCCGCCCGCAACATTGAGGAAGGCGGCTCGCTCACCATCATGGCCACGGCCTTGGTGGACACCGGGTCGCGCATGGATGAAGTCATCTTTGAAGAGTTCAAAGGCACCGGCAACATGGAAGTCCACCTCGACCGCGCGCTCGTGGATCGCCGCATCTTCCCCTCCATCAACATTGAACGCTCCGGCACCCGCAAGGAGGAACTCCTGTATCATCCGGACGAGGGCTCGCGGGTGGTCATCCTGCGCCGGGCGCTGACCGGCGTGCCGCCGGTTGAAGCCATGGATTTGATGCTGGGCAAACTCAAGAAAACCCGGAGCAACATCGAATTCCTGCTCAACATGGGCGTGAGCTGAGCCGGCGGCGGATTCACCGCCGAGACGCAGAGGCGCTGCGGTGAAGGGTTGCGAGGCTAGGAATTGGGGAGGCGCTTCACCGTGAGGGATTTCACGGTGACGGTGGATCCATTGGCCGGGAAGATGGATACGGGGCGGTGGATCTCGGAATAGTCGCCTTCGTGCACAAAGCGAAGCCGGCCATCCACGAAAACCGCCTGCTGGGTCTTGGTGACCACCCAGCGCACGGTCACAAATTGATTCGCGGGGATTTGACCCGCGCCCTCCTTGTGCAGGCCATCCGCCGGGCCGCCATCCACGCGCAACTGCGATTTATCCAGCTCCCAATTGAAGATGATCTGGTCGGCGGCGTAGGCCAGGCGAAGATTGGTCGAGTCGGTCTTGGCCACCGCCGTGATCTCCACCGGCGGCTGGTATGCTTGCGGGGTGGTTAGCCGGGCATTGCCCTTGAGCACGGTGACCTTGGTGAAATGAAGGATCGCCAGCGCCAGGATTCCGGCCGCCAGCAACCCGCCCAGTCCCAGCATCGCGGCGGTCCGGAGCGTGGACACCTTGATCTGGATCACCCGTCCGCCAGCCGCGGCCGCGCTGGGTGGTGTGGCGGCAACGAGAATGGACTGCTGGCAGCCGGGGCATTGAATGCGCGCTCCGCGGTAACTGGCATCGCATTGGATGTGCTGCTGGCATTGCGGGCAGGTGAATTTGATCTCGGCCATTTGCGCTCCTGTTTCCTCGTTAGCTCGGTCTGATGATGCCCGGCACGGGCGGAAAAATCAAGGGAGGGGCGGGCCATTTTAAATTTGCGATGCGCACGCCTTTTAGCCCGAAATCCGAAATGGGTTTGGGGTCGTTTTGAAACAGTGCAGGCGACATCCCGCGCCCCTGATGCGGCATTCGGGCTGCGGATTTCTTTCGGATTTCAAGCTTCGGATTTCGGGTTTGGTGGGCCATTGATTCAGGCAATACCCATTCAAGTTTTATCAATTCACACCGTGGCGGCGGGGTAAAGTAGAGTGACCGCATGAACACGAATGTGGCGCATGTCAATCTTCTCTTTGCCTGGCTGTGGATTTTGCTGGGGTTTGGGTCGGGCTTGGTGCTCGGGCTGCGCTTTCATCAGGAAAACTGGCTGGGCGGGTATGGCAGCTTGCGGCGCCGGCTGTATCGGCTGGCGCACATTTCCTTTTTCGGTCTGGGCGCGGTGAACCTGTTGTTCTGGCTGACCGCGCAAAAGGCGTTGCCACCAACCGCACCCGGCGTGACGGTGGCGTCGTGGGCGTTCATCGCCGGGGGCGTAACCATGCCGCTGGGCTGTCTGCTCATGGCCCGCTGGCCGCAAATGCGGTTGCTGTTTGCCGTGCCCATTGTGTGCCTGCTGGTGGGCGGCGCGGTGACGCTCCGGCTGGCGGTCACGGGCACCGCGGCGGCGGCGCGGCCGGCACGCTTCGAGCTGAACCGATGGGGCGCTGGAGATGATACGCACGGCCAGGCTGCCCGGTCCACTCTGCTCCTGCCCACAAACCCGGCGACGCCGTCGTCGCCCCGGCCCCGCATGCTTTGGTGAACCTCCCTACGATTATGAAACGCATTGGATTCATTGCCATGAGCGGCGTGCGCGCCCACAACCCCGAACTCACCCGCCTCGGCCTGACTTTGCCCGGCTTTGTGGACCGCAACAAAATCATCGCCTCCCTGCCCAGCCTTGGCCTGCTGACGCTCGCCGGCCTGACGCCGGACGAGTTCGCCGTGGAATATCACGAGATCGCCGATTTGAAAACGCTGCCCGAGCTGCCGGTGAATTTCGATCTGGTCGCCATCAGCACCTTCACCGCGCAGTTTTTTGAGGCCTGCACGGTGGCGGATTATTATCGCGCCCGGCAGATTCCCGTCGTCATGGGCGGCATCACGGTGAGTGCCTTGCGCGCGGAGGCCAGGGCGCATTGCACCAGCGTGGTGGTGGGCGAGGGCGAACGGCTCTGGCCCGAACTGCTCGCCGACTTTGCGCGGGGCGCTTTAAAACCATTCTATGTGACCCACCGCCAGTTCAATCTGGCGGAGGCGCCCATGCCCCGGTTTGAGCTGCTGGATCCCAATAAGTACAACCGGCTCACCGTGCAGACCAGCCGGGGCTGCCCGCACCAATGCGAATTTTGCGCCAGCTCCATCTTGCTCACCCCGCGCTATCAGGTGAAGCCGGTGGCCAGGGTCATCGCCGAAATCCAGGCCATCAAACGGTTGTGGTCCAAGCCGTTCATTGAGTTCGCCGACGACAACAGTTTTGTCCATCGCGAACATTACAAGACGCTCCTCACGGAACTGGCCAAAGAGAACGTGCGCTGGTTCACCGAGGCGGATGTGCGCGTGGCGGAGGACGATGAGTTGCTCGCCCGCATTCGCGACGCCGGGTGCCAGCAAATCCTGATCGGCCTGGAAAGCCCCCGGCGCACGAGCCTGTACGGCGTGGAATTGAAACACAATTGGAAGCTGCGGCAGCAGGATTATTACCGCGAAGCCATTGACCGGATTCAATCCCACGGCATCACCGTCAACGGCTGTTTCATTCTCGGCCTCGACGGCGACACGCGCGATGTGTTTGACGACGTCCTCGCCTTCGTGCGCGACTCCGGGTTGTACGAGGTGCAGATCACGTTTCTGACGCCATTTCCGGGCACCCCGCTGTACGCGCGACTCCAGCGCGAAGGCCGCATTCTGCGCGCCGACGCCTGGGAGTTGTGCACGTTGTTTGACCTCAATTTTCAGCCCAAAAACATGAGCGCCGGGGAATTGCAAGCCGGCTTTTTGAAGCTGGCCGGGGAACTATACTCCGCCGACGAAACCCGCCAGCGCCGCGCCCGATTCCGCCGCCGGCTCAAGACCTCGCCGAACCTTGGCCGCGCCACGGCAATGGCAAATCCTTAAGATCCCACATGATGGCTCATCAAAGCCAACGGGCCTGGCAAATGCAAGTTTTTTGCCGCCCAGGCCCGACGAAACAGCCACCCGCTCCGCTACACATAGGTAGGTATTACGATTTTGTCCACGGTTTTCATTTCCATCCCCCTTTTGCTTTTTACTTTCGTGTGTTTTGTGGGTTTCGTGGTTAATCTGCTTCGGAGGTCGGGCGATAACGGATCATTCCCGGCCGCCCACGCCATGATTCGCCTTGCGACCCTCGATGATTTGCCGGCGATCGTCTCGATTTACAACGAGGCGGTCGCCATTGGCTTTGCCACCGCCGACACCACCCCCGTTTCCGTTGCTTCGCGACAGGGTTGGTTTCGCGAACACGACCCCGCGCAGCATCCCATCTATGTTTGGGCAGACGCCGGCAGCGTCCGGGCCTGGTGCTCGTTAAGCCCGTATCGTCCTGGCCGCCTGGCGCTCCGTTTCACCGCGGAAATCAGTTACTACGTCAAGGCGGACGCCCAACGACAAGGCATCGCGTCGCGATTAATCCGGCATGCGCTGGCGGAAGGTGAGACCTTGCAGATAAAACAACTGTTCGCCATCGTGCTTGAGCGGAACTCCCGGAGCTGTTCCTTGCTCGAAAAGCTGGGCTTTGAGCGGTGGGGATTTTTGCCGGGCGTGGCTGATTTTGCCGGGCAGGAATGCGGTCATGCCTACTATGGGCAGCGGCTTCCATGGGCCGGGAAAACGTTGTCCGGCAACGCCGCCCAGCTTTGCCCGCCCCCGGGATGATAAGAGATTTCCGCGGACCGCAGCCGCTTGGATGTCCCGATGATTCATGCCTTTTTGCGCTCCTCCTACCGGGCCCAAGACGTTCCCCTGACGGTCGTTGAGAATTCCATAAAGCATTCACTCAATTCTCGCGGCGGCGTCAAGTGCCGAGCAGTTCCCGGATTTTCGCCCCAATATCGCCTTGTTTGACCAGCGATTCGCCGACGAGCATCGCGCTTGCGCCGCATTGTTGCAGGCGCACCACATCCGCCCGGGTGTGGATGCCACTCTCGGCCACCAGCAGCGCCGAGGGCTGCGCCTGAAACAGCTTCTCTGCCAACTGCTCCGTGGTGGCCAGATCCACTTTGAAGGTTTTTAAGTTGCGGTTGTTCACCCCGACCAACGCGGGGGAAATTTTCAGCGCCCGGTCCAGCTCCTCCTCCTCATGCACCTCCACCAGCACCGTCAAGCCGGCCTCGGTGGCCAGGGCATGAAACGCGGCCAGTTGCTCATCCGTCAAAATGGCGGCAATGAGCAGAATGGCATCCGCGCCCCATTCAACCGCCTCCATGATTTGCCGTTCATCGATGATGAAATCCTTGCGCAGGAGCGGCAGTTTTACGGCGGCGCGAATCTGCCGGAGATAATCGAGCGAGCCTTGGAAGAATTTCTCATCCGTCAGCACCGACAGACAGCTTGCGCCCGCCGCTTCATATTCCCTGGCAATGCGCACCGGGTCAAAGTTCGGGCAGATGATCCCCATTGAAGGCGACGCCTTTTTCACCTCGGCAATCAAGGCCGGAGAATTGCCGATTGCCGATTGCCGATTGCCGATGGGGGGGCGGCGGAGCGCGGCGAGAAAATCGCGCCGCTCGCCGCGTTCCAGCATCGCATCGCGCAAATCACCGGCGGCGATGCGGCGGGCGGGCAGTTGCGCAACCTCCGCTTTTTTTTGGGCAACGATGGTGTCCAGAATGTTCATTGGTGCCATTGTAAACCGCCCGCTTCAAATCGCCAATGTGGGAATCGCATTTTCAAAAAGTTGCAAAGCTGCGATTGATGTTGAATACTGCTTCGTGAAATCACGGACGAACAACCAGCCGACGGGAGATCCATGCCGCTTCGCGCCATCGTAGACACCAACGTTTTCTTGAGTTTTGACACCGTCCGGTTTTTTGGCGAAGTTGAAGGCGGATATATGACGACCATCCATGCACAAGTGCCCGATCCGCTCGCCCGGCAGTTGGAGGAACTGGCGGCGCAGGAGGGGGTCAGCATTGACCAGCTTGTGAGCATCGCTCTCGCCTATCAAGTTTCTGCCTGGCGCACGCGCGATACGGTCGGGGTGCGGGCAAAGCGGGGGAGTTGGGAAAAATTTGACCGCGTCATGGCCAAAGTGCGCGACGTTGCGCCGCTGGCTGGCGATGAAAAAACTTGATGCCGGCGATGCGGCGCGCGGGCAGTCGCGCAACCTCCGCTTTTTTCTGGGCAACGATGGTGTCGAGGATGTTCATCTGAAGTCTATTCCTCCTCATCCTTCACCCCCTGCATGCGCTTGAGGGGACAGCCCGCGCGCAGCCAGGCGTTGATGAACGGATCCAGCGCGCCGTCCATCACGGCTTGCGTGTCGCTGGTTTGCTCGCCGGTGCGCAGGTCCTTGACCATGCGATAGGGTTGGAAGACGTAACTGCGAATCTGGTTGCCCCACGAAATGCTGCCTTTGTCGCCGTAAAAACGTTCCATTTCACTTTTGGCCTCGTCGAGCCTGAGGGCGAACAGTTTGGAAATCAGCATGGCCATGGCGGTGGCTTCGTTCTGCACCTGACTGCGCTGGGCCTGCGAGGCGGCCACCAGCCCCGTGGGCAAGTGCGTGAGCCGCACGGCGGTTTCCACCTTGTTCACGTTCTGGCCGCCCTTGCCGCCGGAACGGAACGTGTCGCGCAAGATCTCGCTCTTCGGGATCACGATGTCGCTCTCGTTCAAATCGCTCAACTCCGCGATGATGTCCACACTGGAAAAACTGGTGTGGCGGCGCTTGTTGGAGTCAAATGGCGAGATGCGCACCAACCGGTGTACGCCCCGCTCGGCTTTGCAAAAACCATAGGCGTTTTCGCCCTCCACGCGGAAAGTCACGCTTTTCAGACCGGCGGAATCGCCCTCCAAGGCATCGGTCACCTCCCATTTCCAGCCGCGCGAATCGAACCAGCGGCCGTACATGCGGGACAGCATTTCGGCCCAGTCCTGGGCCTCGGTGCCGCCGGCGCCGGCGTTGATGGTGAAGATGCAGTTGTTTTTGTCGTGGGGGCCGTTGAGAAACGTGCGCAACTCAAAGGTGTCAAGCTCGGCCAGCAGCTTGCCGGTGTCGCGGGTGATTTCCACCTCCAGCTGCAATTGCATGGCCTCCGGCTCGGCCTGGGCGAGTTCGAGCAGCACCTGCACGTCTTCGAGCTGCTTGCCAAAGCGGGCGAGGGGATCAAGTTTGCCGCGGATATCGTTGGTCTCGTTGATGACCTTTTGGGCGGCTTCCTGGTTGTTCCAGAAGGTTTCGCCGGTCATCCGCGACTCCAGTTCGGCCTGGCGCTGGGTCAATTTGGGGACGTCAAAGAAACCTCCGCAGGTGGGTCAGCTTGTCGGCGGCGGTGGCGATCTGTGGTTTTACGAGGTCGAACATGGGGGCGGAACATACCGCAACCCGGCGCGGGAATCCAGCCGGAATCTTGCCTGCATTGGCGGGGTTGGCGGGGTTGGCGGAGTTGGCGGGGTTGGCGGAGTTGGCGGAGTTGGCGGGGTGGAAGGGGTGGAACGGGCCACTGGCCCGTCCTGCCGGGCTACCAGCCCGGCTGAGCCCGAACTCCGAAGTCGGGACGGCAAACTCGAGGAAGATCTTTATCGACAGCGGGTCGGGAAGGGGACGCCAGGGAAATTTTGCACGCGCTGGTTGCAGGCGCGGCGCGCACGGAGTGACGCGCCCTACCGCGCTGGGCGCGCGACGGGTCTTTTCGATTTCATTGCCCTCTTCGGAGTTCGGGCTGAGCGGAGAGGGGCGGACTGGGAGAAACGGTGTCCGCTGGCAAACAGAACGCCTCACCCGTTGGTGGCAGTGGCCGCGCTGCGGCCACTCCCGCCGCCAGCGAAGCGCAGGGCGGCGGGCTCTCCGCAAATCCAGCGCAGGACAGTCTTTCAAGCCCCGTTCCTGATCCAAGGGTGCTTCCGCCAAAAAAAAGCAGCCAATTCCATCGCCATCGTGTATATTAATGAGCGTAAGCATTCATCCTTAATCAGGAGCATAACGCCCAGGCCAATGGGCCAGGCATTGAGGAATGCATATTATGACCCGTGCGTTTGCGAACCCTTAGCGTCGGTGGCCATGAATAAACGAATATGTTTTGCCGGATTTTCCGGCGCCGAACTTTCCTCCTTGCAGACGATGACCCAGGCCGATGGCCTCTGGGAATGTCGCTTTGTGCCGGATGCGGCGTCCGCCCTGGCCCTGCTGGCCGGCGAAAGCCATGACGTTTGCGTGGCCAGCCTGACCCTGCCGGGCAAAAATGGCGCGGAACTGCTGGGTGAAGTCGGGGCGCGGCATCCCAAAACGCTCGGATTCATCGTCGCGGAGGTCGCCGACCAGGCGCAGATCATCAAAAGCATTGGCGGCCCGCACCATTTTATCCGCCGCCCCTTTGCGGCGGCCGAGCTGGTCGCCGCCGTGCAACGCGGCCTGAAATTGAACAGCTGGCTGGCCTATGATGGATTGCGCCAGCTGCAGACCCGCCTGCCGGGTCTGCCAGTCATCTCCGCCACGTACACCCGGGTGGCCCAGAAAGTGGGATCGCCCGGCACCACGTCGCACGATATTGCCGATGTCCTGGAGTACGATCCCTTGTTGTCCGCCGAACTGCTCCAGATCGTCAATACCTCCGGGCTTTCCCTGGACCAACGCGTCATCGAGACGGCCGACGCCGTCGCGTTGCTGGGCCTCCCGGCCGTCCAATCGCTGGCGTTGGCCTGGCCGCTCTTTCACCCGAATGACGCCGTTCAGGCCGCCGGGTTATCCATGGAAGCGCTGTGGGACCATGCTTTTCTGGTGGCCCAGCATGCCCGGCAGATCACCCTGAAACAAACCGGCAATGCCCGGCTGGCGGATGACGCGTACACCGCCGGCCTGCTCCACGATGTGGGCCGTTTGCTCCTGGCCGCCAGCCAGCCGGAAAAATATGCCGCCGTGCTGGCGGCGGCCCGACAGCAGGCCCGCCCGCTGCACGAGGTGGAAACGGCGCAGCTCGGGTTCAATCACGCCCAGGCGGGTGCCTGCTTGCTGGCCCGCTGGGGGATGCCGACGCCGATCATCGAAGCGACCGCCGCCCATCATGCCCCGGGGCAAGCCGGTTCTGCCGGTCAATTCTCCCTCCTCACCGCCGTTTCCGCCGCCAATGTTTTTGCCCACGTCACCCGCAGCCCGGTGAACGGCCTGCCCCCGCCCGAACTGGATCTGGCCTATTATCGAAGCCTCCAACTCGAAGCGCAACTGGTCGTCTGGCGCCGGCTTTGCACCGGGGAACTGGCCATGGCTGCCAAGATCGAGCTGGCAGCGGAGCCCATAACGGTTAAAAGCGCTCCAGCGATGAAGAGCCCCCAAACTCCGGCCAGACACACGGGGCCGGGGTTGGGACCTTGGTTGATCCTTTTTGGCGCGCTGGCGCTGTTGGCCGCCGGCTATTTTGCATGGCCCCATTTACGTTCGGTCGCCGGGTCGGCGCGCCATTCGCTCGCCCATTTCAGCGAGCCCGGGTCGCTCAATCAGCACCCAACCACCCCGCCCCCAATTGCGAACCGGTGGGATACGGTCAAGGTGGATGGCATTTTTTATCGCACCGCCAAATCGACGGTGATCATCAATGACCAGGAGCTGTTTGTTGGGGATAGTATCTCGGGCTTCCAGGTGATCGCGATCCACCAGAATTCGGTCACCATCTCGAATAATGGCGTGCAAAGGGAGTGTCCGATCAGCGCAAAAAACTGAATTTATCGCGTTGCTGCATTTGTTTGCAGCCGGTTTATTAATGCCGAAAACGCCGTGTGAGGGCACCCGGCCTGCATGATTTTTACGAAAATCATCGGTTCTGTAGGCCCGGTGCCCTCACCGGGCGCTTTTGCAACAGGCTGTCTTTTATTAGTGAATTGGAGCGTGCTTTCGTACTTTCGCAATCGAATGGGTCAACCGTCGGAGTTGAAAAAAGCGGGGAATTAGCGCAATGTGACGGGGTCGCGGAGAAACCTGAAGAAAGTTTGCGGGATTGGCGGCGGGACGGGGTAAGCCAATGGTTCTAAACGAACATGACAACCAATAACCTTTTGCTCAAATATATGAAAACAATGAATCAATACCTGCTTCTGGGTGCGTTTGCCTTGGGAGCTATGACCTTTACCGTTAATGCCTCAGCCGGGGACATGCCCGCCTGTTGCATGGGCATGACCATGGCCGACACCAACACGGCCAGCACCAACGCCATCCCCGACCTGCTCAAGACCTGTCCCGTGTCCGGCGAGAAGCTGGGGTCCGATGACATGACCCCCTATGTGTTCAGCTACCAGGGCCAGGAAGTGAAACTGTGCTGCAAGGGTTGCAAGAAGGATTTCGACAAGAACCCGGACAAGTACATCAAGGCGATCCGCGCGGCGGATAAAAAATCATAGTGGCACGGGCGTCCCGCCCGTGAGTTCCCTTGGCAAATGTCGAATGACGAATGCCCAATGACGAACGAATGCCCAAGCACGAATGGCCAAATTCAACCGGCGTTCGTGGTCAAGTGGGGGCAGATAATTAGAGACAAATCGCGCCGCGAATCCCAAAGGGATGCCATCATTTAGCCCAGGGTTGCGAGGCACGAGCTACCCTGGGTCTCCGACGCGATGGAACCCAACCCTGAAGGGGTTGAATTCATGCGCTTCCCGCCGCCGATACAACCCCATTGGGGTTGAAATAAACCCTTGCGCTTACCCAGGGTAGTCCGCTGCGCGGCCAACCCTGGGCTGAATGATTCAATCCCGTTGGGATTGGGACCGCGTCTGGCGATGCAACGCACGGGCGAGACGCCCGGGCCACTATGCGCCTGCCAAATCGCGCGTAAATTGTATATCGTATATCGTAAATTCCGATGAGGATGAGGATGAGGATGATTCCTCAGTTGCTGTGGATAGCGCTGGCCGGCGGGTTGCTGGCGACGGGGTGTCGCGGCGTGCCCACGGCGGGCGAGCAGGCGGCGCGGCAGGACCTGGCCATGGTGGCGGGCAAATATCAGTCCGGTGCGAGTTTGCATCCCACGAACCAGCCAGTTTTGCCGGTATTGACCGCCGGCGGCAGCATGAGCAACTTCCTGGCGTACGCCTTGTTGAACTCCCCCAGCGTGGCGGCGGCATACCAGGATTGGGCGGCAGCGGTGGAGCGGATCACCGTGGCGCGGTCGCGCCCGGATCCCAAGCTGACCTTTTCGGCTCACATCCAGAATGATCTGACTTCGCTGATGCCGGGCTTGATGCAGGATTTGCCGGGGCCGGGAAAACTCAAGTCGGCCGCCGGGGTGGCCACGGCGGAGAGCCGGGCGCAATATTTTGCCTTTGAAACCGCTGTGTTGCAGGCGGCATTTGAATTCAAGCGCGCGTATTTCAATTTGTATTTTCTGGAGGAACGGCTGCGCATCAATCGTCGGACGCTGACGTTGCTGACGGATTTGGAGGCATCCGCGCGCGCGCAGAATGAAGTGGGCCAGGCCTCGCTGCAGGATGTGTATCGCGCGCAGATTGACCGGGAGCAGTTGCGGACGGAGATTGCGAATCTCGAGGATTCGCGCGGGATGTTGCTGGCCGGGTACAAGGCGGCGCTGGGGCTGACGTGCGGGCAGGCGGACCCGCCGTTGCCCGCACCGTTTGCGGAAACGCCGCTGGATTTGACGGGCGATGAATTGCTGAAGGTGGCGCTGGCGAACAATCCGCGGTTGCAGGAAGCGTCGGCCGAGGTGACGCTGGCGGAGGCGTCCATGGCGCAGGCGCGCAAGTCGCGGGTGCCGGATTTTTCCGCCGGATTGCAGGCGGAGGTGTATGAACCGCCGTTTTACTGGCCGCAGGCGGGCATGACGCTGCCGCTCTGGCGCGACAAGCTGGCGGCGGAACTGGCGGCGGCGCAGGCGGGCAAGCGCGCGGCGGCGGCACGGTTGACGGCGGAACAGATCGGGCTGGCGGTGGACGTGGCGGCGCGCACGTATGATTACCGGGAAAGCACGCGCAACTTGGCTCTGCTGGAGGAACAGTTGATTCCAAAGGCGCAGAAATCGCTGGCGCTGGCGCGGGCGGGCTATTTGTCGGGGCGGGTGGATTTTTCCAATCTGCGGGACGCGGAGCGGACGTGGCTGAATTTGCAACTAACGGAAATCCAGGAGCGGGCGCGCCGCGAAATCACGCTGGCGGAGTTGTCGCTGGTGATCGCGGGGCGGCC
>Ga0302275_10003480_pt1 | contig 15942 bp, 2 predicted proteins | sample III_Bog_N2_2_FD_200229 | JGI IMG/M metagenome (GOLD analysis project Ga0302275, IMG submission 200229) | Peat permafrost microbial communities from Stordalen Mire near Abisko, Sweden - III_Bog_N2_2 | ecosystem: Environmental > Terrestrial > Soil > Wetlands > Peat | place: Sweden: Abisko...
AGACCGCTGCCGGCCGGCAGTTGCACCATGCTGGCATTGGCTGTGGGATTGCCGGCAATCAGCCATTGACCGTAGCGCACCACCCACGGCTGTAGCAACCCACCACTCAAGTTGCCGTCCAACTGCACCGTCGCGCTATTGTAAGGCATCAGCACCAGCGCCGCCCGATCCTCCGTCGCCGTCGTGTCATGAATGCGCGCCAGATCGCTCACGCCACCGTTGTTGCGCCAGTTTGCATTCATGTAGAACCGCTCGCCATTGTAGTAGATGGCGACCGCGCCGATCTGCGGATCCACAAAGGCGCTGTTCGGCTGCCCGGGTTCGCCCGGCAGCGGCGTCAGGCTGGCGGGGTTGACCCCGACCAGGCTGCGCACGGTGGTCTCATATGATGACAGCGTTTTAAGATATTGCAATGCCGCGCCCCCGCCGGAACCGGTGCTTGGCAACACGCCATATTGCGTTTCCAGATAAGCCGCGCGCAATTCATAGGCGGAATTTATCCCCAGTCCCGGATCGCTCGCCTGATAACCTCCGGGGGAGACGAAAAAGTTTTTTCCATCGGCATTGGGGTTATAGGGGTCACGATAAGTGATGTAATCTTCCTGCGCCAGGGTGAAATAATCCACCAGACCCTGATAGTTCTCGTTGGGGGAAATGAAATGGGCGAAACCATCCACCGTCGCCCGGGCCTGAACATTCACGGCACTCAACGTGGCTGGACTCATGTTGGTATCCCATACGCCCACGGCCGCCTCAAACGTAACCAGCCATGGGAGAATCGTGCCATAACGGCCATCATAGCCGCCGGTAAGGATCGTGCCCGCTTCGCCAAAGCCCCCCTTGCTGATCACGTAGTTCGTGTAGCCGCTCCGATAAAAGCCCGGACATCCGCCCGCGTTGGTGGTCACCGGACTGACGCCCGCCATCTGACGCACCATCTCGACAGCCTGGGTTGGCGTGGTGGTTGGATAATACACCAGATAAGGATATAGATCATTTGTCTCCGTATTTTGGAACGACGAAGTCGCACTCGGATACGGCCACTGCGCCTGCAACATCTGCACCGCCACCGCGTTGGGATAAATCCGGTTTAGAAAGAACAAGGCCTGCGACACCGTGCCGTCGTAACTACACGTGGATTGATATCCTCCCGCGTTATCCCAGGCAATCGTGTTGTTCAACATTCGTTCGTAGGCATAGGCGCGCTTCATCTGCCCTCCGTTCAAGTCCCCATCAATGGTTTGATTCAGATAATTCGTGAAAATCGCCGCCGCCGTCGGATCCTTCAGTAGTTGAATGAGGCACCAGCCGAATGTGCCCACATCCGCCCCCGTTAACCCGATGCTCCAGCCCGAGCCCCGCCCGGTGTAGCCGGCGTAGGCATGACCAGCGGCGCGCGGCGTGGAGGTTATCCCCTGCCAAGTGTAAGCTGTCGCAACACCATTTTTGTCATTGTTGCCTCCATTCTGGAAATCGCCGTCGCTCGTCTGTTCGTAAGTCGAGCTGTCCAAGGCCAGCACAATGCCCATGATCAGATTGGTGTCATGATAATGGTCCAAACCCGCCACCATTTGCCCGCTGGCATTGGTGAAGGGCGGCAGGAAATAAGTCGCAGTCAGCACACTTAACAACTCATCCGGCATCGACGTGTAACCGGGGCCATAGCCGCCGGTGCCACCCACCTGATCCCGCCATTGGTCGTAGGTCTTGCTGCCGCCGCCCCAGGTTGACACGGTCGTGTGCAAATCATTCCCAATCACCTCCGGCGGCGCACCCGGCGTGCCCGGCATGATTTGATGATTGGTCACATTGCTGAAGTAACCGCCGCTGCCATAAATGTTCAAGCGGTTCGTCTGCAAAATGGCAGCCACCTGGCTTAACGTCAGCGTCACCAGATTGCTCTGCCCGATGAGCGGCATTGGCGTGCCGCTCGGATCATTGCCATCCGCCACAAAATGCGGGTCAGTGTGGGTGTAGGCGCTGTAAATGGGGCGGGCCGGCAAATTGGTGTTGGCCGTGCCTGGCTCATAAAGAACCAGCGTCACATTCGTGCGGCCAATGGTAAGCGCCATCGGAACCGGATAGGTGTCGTAGTAAAAACGGTTGGGAAACGGCGCCGGGCCGCCGCTGGAATCCATCGCCCCCCAGTCCGTGCCGCCGGAGTCGGTCCCCGTAACAATGCTGTTTTCTGTTCCCTGCAGAGTAAGATACATCGGCGTCTGGTCGCCGCCCCACAGCCGTGCCGTTATGTAGTTCTGTCTGGCCGGATCAACCGCCATGTTGAAAGCCAAGGTGTTGGAACCCGCGCCTGGCCCGCCGCCGACCGGCGCGCGAAACGTCTGACCCAGCGCACCCACCCCGCCCTGCGGCACCGCGCCACCGTAGGCCGCATTCACACTATGCGCCAACTCCGACGCCAGATTGCCAAAATCTAACCGGTCGGCGTAATTGCCGCCACCGGCATAAATGGCCAAGCTGGGGAACAGGCATGAAACCAGAAAACAGAAACGTTTAACGTGTCTATCGGAGTGAAAATAGTTTTTGTGAGACATAAATATATTATCGGCAAAGGAAAGCTCGCCTTGATAGGTTTGATTGGCGAATATTATTACGGGGAAATGAGCCGGTAAAAGACGCTGCCGTTGGTCGGGCCGATGGGGATGGTAGCCTGATTGGTGCCGCCGGAGCCGGGAATCGTCAGCCAGTTGGTGCCGAGACCAATCGAGGGCGGGTTGGTTTGAGCCTGCAACAGCCAGCCCAGATGATCCGCCGGCCAGTTGATTTGAATCTGGCCACCGCTGAGCGAACAACTGACGGGTGGCGACGTCAGCGCCACGGGCTGGGCGGCGGCCTCCAGCGAATTGGCGCCGTCGCCCACGGCATTGGTCGCCGACACGACAAAATAATAGGTCACGCCATTGACCAACCCGCTGTTCGTGTAAGCCAGTCCAGACCAGTTGCCAGCGACCAGCGTGTAACCGCCGCCGCTGGTCGTCGAACGCCGGAGGTTGTAACCGATGGCGTTCGCCGAGGCGTTCCAAGCCAGCATCACCAGGCCGGCACCGGCCACCGCCGTCAAGCCCGTGGGCGGCAGCGGGGCGAAATTCGCGGCCGGATAACCGTCGAACTCCACTTCGGAAACATTGCCCCAGCCGCCGTTGGGCGAAAGATAACGCGCATAGCGGAAGGCCGTGACATTGCCCACGGATTGAACCGTCATCACCGCATCCGGCGGCGTGTTTAGGACGGTGAACAGGGTCACCGGGTTGGTGAAGCTTGGGTCGTTTGCGCCCTGAAACAGGCCACCCACCATACGGCTCTCGTTGCCGGTGCGCGGACAGTATTGGATTTGCGTAATCACATTGCTTACCCCGGAGCCAAAATCCAGCCCGGCCCAGCAGCCATTGCCGTTGGAACTGTTCGGCCCGTCGAAATACGTGGTCAGGTTGCCGTCAAAAACATTTGTGATGTTGTTCCCAAGGTTGTTGTAAGAACCCGGCGTGCCGATGATGCTGCCGGTCAATTTCCCGTTGTGTGGCGCGGGTATCGCGTTCACTTCAGACGAATTGCCGCTTTCGTTGCCGGCATAAATCATCGTGACGATATAAAAATAGGGTGTGCCGTTCACCACGTTGGTGTCCGTAAAATTCGTCGTGGTCACGCTGGCGATCAACGTGTAGGGCCCGCCGCTGGCGACAGAACGCTTGACGTTGTAAGCCGTCGCGCCGCTGAATAAATTCCATTTTAAAACCACCGCCGCGTTGCTGCCCGTGGCGTTCAGACCCGTGGGCGGACCGACGGGCACGACGGTGAGTTGCGCGGAGTTCGTGCTTTCGACTCCGTTCACAATCGCGGAAATCACAAAATAGTATGGCTGGCCGTTGGTCAGCCCAAAGACCGAATAATTCGGCGTCCCCACGGCCGTGCCGTAAATTGCATAGGAGCCGCCGTTGGTAACGGAATATTTGACGTTGTAAGTCCCCGCGCCGGGCACCGCATTCCACTGGAGAGCCGCCATCGAGTTCAGGGCGGTGCCCGACAAACCGGTCGGCGCGGCGGGCGGCGCATTCGGCACGGCGCTGATCTGGGTGGAGTTGACACTCTCGACGGAATTAGACACCGCACTGACGACAAACCAGTTGGTCACCCCGTTGACCAGTCCGCCGGCCGTGTAATTGGTCGCGGCAATACCGCTGGCGACAGTCGTGAACGGGCCGCCGTAATTCGTGGATTGCTTGAGGTTGTAGGCCGTCGCGCCCACGGCGGAATTCCAGACCAACGCCACCTGTCCCGCGCCCGCCAGAGCGCTGACGAACCCGGGTGGTTCAGGCTGGCCGCCAACTTTAGGCAAGTTGAATTCGGACAATTGCAGGCCATAACTGCTGCCGCCCGCGTTGGCGCTGATGTAAAGCTGGTAGTAGCAATAGGGTGTCGTGTTGGCAACGGCGTTCGTATAGGAACGGGTTTGATAGCGATTGGGAAAACTTTGGTTGGTCTCCGTGTCCAGCGTCATCCAGTTCAAGCCGTCGTTGGAACCCTGGAAAAGCCAGTTTGCCGGGTCGCGCTGCGGCACGTCGTTGGCGCTGGTGAGATTGTAATTGGTCACCACCCAGCCCGCACCGCCGCCGAACTGATATTGCAACCAGCCTGGCGGAGCGATGCCGGTGTTATACCATTTGGTGGCGATGTTGCTATCGAACGCCTGCGCCGCCGCCTGCCCCCCAGCGGGATAATCAGAGCTGGCGGACGCCGTGGCCACCGTGTCCGGCGACCACAATTGAAATTCCGCCAATGCCACACTGCTGCCGTTACCGCCGGCGGTCGTCGTGATGTTCAACTGGTAAAACCGATAGGGAACCGCATTCGCAACCGCATAACGATTGGCCATCATGCGCCCGGAAAATGTCTGGTTGGTCTGCGTATCAAGCACCGACCAGGTGCTCCCGCCGTTCGAGCCGAGCAACTGCCAGTTGGCCGGATCGCTGGCTGCGCCGAAACCGGAACTGATGAGTTTGTATTGCGTGACCGCCCACGCCGCGCCGCCGGCAAACTGGTATTGCAGCCACGCTGTCTGCGCCGGTGAACCGGACAACCACGAAGTGGTCGCCGCGCCGTCAAACGCATTCGCGGCCGTGCCGCCGCTCGCCGTGCCCGCCCCGCCCAACGTCCGGTTAGCCAGCCCGCTGTCCGACAGTCCGCCACCAGCGGATAGTGTAAATGGCGTCGCGCCGCCCAGCGGAATCGTCAGTTGATTGGTCTGGCTGCCATACTGCACGAGACAGTTGGTGCCATTAAGACTATGAATCGTGGCCGAAATTAGCACGCCATTCGTCCACGCCATGTCCACGGTGAAGCCACCGCGTGCCCGCAAACCCGTCACTGAACCATACGGCCACGCCGTCGGCAGTGCCGGCAACAAAACTATTTTCCCCTCGTGGCTTTGCAGCAGCATTTCCGCGATCGAACCAGGCATCGCAAAAGCCCCGTCCCATTGCGCTGTGCCACCCAGATTGGGAATGAGATTCGGGAAAAGCCAGGTGCTCCCGCCATTGGAATTGAAAAGCATGGCCAGTTCCTGATGCGCCTTCGCCGCGTTCAACAATCGCGCCCAGATCGCCGTGCGGTTGACAAAGCACCATTCCGTAACCCCGCTGTCACCGACTGTCCCGCGGGCGACGAGACTTACCGCCGCCGCGTTGGCCAGTTCGGGCGTCTGGTCCGGCGTGATTTGCTGGCCGGAGAAAACCCCAATCAGATGCGAGGTGTGGCGGTGATTGTCGGTCGGATCATCCGGGGTGTAGAGCCATTCGCGCAGTTCGCCCCATGGACCGATGCGCGGGGTGAGCAGCGTGGCCTGGAGACCGGCAATGGTCGCGCGATAATCCGCATCCACCCCGAGAATCGTGCTGGCCTGGATATAATTGCTGAACAGATCCCAGATCAGGGTCTGGTCATAAGTCACGCCGTCCTCGGCGGCGGGGCCGTGTTCCGGCGACCAGCCCTGCGGCGAAACCAACGTGCCGTCAGGCATCGCCTTCAACCGGGCTTGGTGGAATTGGCAGGCGCCCTTCATGAGCGGATAGGCCACATTCGCCAGAAAATTTGTGTCGCCGGTGAAGGCGTAGTGTTCCCAAAGATACCGGCACAGCCACGCATTGGCCGGATTCTCCCAGTTCCAACTCATGCCGCCGTTGAGATTGAGCGACGTCTGGACCGTCCAGCCCGGCGTGCCATAAGTGTTCGTCGTCGTCCAAGTCCACGGCACAACCTGGCTTTGCATATAGTTGAACAACGGGATGGCGCATTCGGAAAGATTGGCCACCTCCGCGCTCCAATAGTTCATCTCGAGGTTGATGTCGGTGTGATAATCGCTGTTCCACGCCGGGCTGTTGTTGTCGTTCCATAAGCCCTGCAAGTTCGCCGGACATCCGTTCGTGCGCGAACTGGCCAGCAGCAGATAACGCCCGTATTGAAACATCAACGCCTCCAGGTCCGGGTCGTTGGCCGCCGTGTCCGCCACGAGGCGCTGGTCGGTCGGCAGGTTGGTGCGGCTGGACGGTTCCGCGCCGAGGTTGATGCCGACGCGGCTGAAGAACGATTCAAAATCATTCGTGTGCGCCGTCTCCAACGCCACATACGTCTTGGCCGACGCGGCGGATATTTGCGCCGCCACCGTCGTCGCCGGTGCCACGCCGCTGTGATAGGACTTGGAATAGTCCATCACATAATCCGTGGCCAGCGCGACGAACACGGTGAGACTGGTGCAGTTCGTGAAGGCGATGACGCCGCCGGAACTGGTCAGCGTGCCGCCGCTGTTCTGCGCCAGGATTCGCGCGGCGTATTGTTCGCCGTTGCCCAGCGTGCCGGCGGCGGTGATGCCGCCGGTGACGGAAGCGCTCGCCACCGAATGTCCGTCCTGATACTGTAGCTTCCCGGCGTATGCATTCGCCGTGTCCGCCGTCAACTGAATAACCATGACCTGATCCGGATAACTGCAAAACATTTCCCGGGTGTAATTGACGCCGTTGGCCTTATAAGTCACCCGAGCAACAGCGTTGCTAACATTCAACTCCCGATAATAGCTTGCCGCGTTCGTATGCGACGGCAGCGACAGCACCAGATTTCCAAACACCTGATAAGAACCCGCGGAATTCGTGCTGCCGGTCCACAGGCTGTTTTCGTCAAGCACGATGCTGTCATTGGTGGGGTTGCCGAGGACGATTGAGCCAAGCCGGCCATTGCCAAGCAACAATCCCTGGGGTATGTTATTCGTGCCTGGCTGGTTATACCAAAGCCTGAAATCGCCGGCGTTGGCCTCAACGGCCAGCAAGACCGCCATTGCCGCACAAAGTTTATTCATTATTAAGTTATTCATCATATCACGGATTTTTGAGCCAACATATGCTCATCGCGACGGGCCCCAATTTATTGCCTCGTCGAAAAACACTTGCCGGAAAAGTCAAATAAACTGCAAGCCCACCACCAAGCATCAATCACGTCTGCGGTTCCGGCATCGTCATGAACGTCAGCACTGCATTGTTCAACGTGGCCGACCCGCCGCCAGAAGCCATATCCGCGATGAAGATTGTTGCTGGCAACAGTAGGGATCTTTCTGCCAGCAACACGATTTTCATACTCATCTTCATGGCTCGACTATAAGGTTTTCATAAATTAGGGTGGCGGCGTCAACCCACATAACGCCACCACCCACCCCAACCGCCAACCCCAAATACCTTATGGATAGACGAGCCGGTAATACTCGTTCGTCACGCTGGTCTTGATGATCGCGATGTTCGTCGCGGTGATGGTCGTCGAGTTCGCCACCGTTCCCCAGTCATTGGTGTTCCCGCTCACGCCCTTGTTCAGGTTGTTCGTCTGCACCAGCAAACGATAACCCAGATGATCCAAAGGCCAGCTCAACGTCAGTGTCGAACCGCTCACGCTGTTCGTCAAATGCGGCACCGTCTGGCTCGGCTGCTCAACGATGTTAACCTGATAGGTTTGCACCGTCACCCCGTCCTGCGCCGTCACCTGCACCTGCGCCACGTTCGTCACCCCCAAGGTCAACGCCAGACCGGAACTTGGCGATCCCGACGCCAGTATATTCGTGGTGTTGTTGTAAATCAGGCAGTTGGTCGCCGTTGTATCGGCGTTCGTCACCGTCACCGCCGGCGAATTGCCGTAGGCATTGGTGGCCAGATAGCTGAAGGTGTTGGACACAAAGGTCGAGGTCAGCCCCGCCGGATTCAACACCAACGACGTCAGATATGCGTTCGTGCTCGGCAGCCGCGTCACCGTCACCGTGTTCGTGCTCATCGTCACCCCGTCCTGCGCCGTCACCACCACCTCGATCACGTTTGTCGAGCCCACCCCCAGCGGCAGCGAGGTGGCCGTCAGCGCGCCGGAGTTCGTCGCCTGCGGCACGCCGTTCAGGAACAGCACGTTCGTCGCAAAGCTTGACGTGTTCGTCACCGTCACCGTCACCTGGCTGTTCGCGTTTGCCTCATTCGCCGTGTAATTCGTCGTGCCGGAGGCAAATGACGGCGACAAGGTTCCCGCCGGGCTCAACACCAGGAAGGCCATGCTCGCGTCCGTGCTGGGCGGCGGCGGCAGCAGCGTCACGTCCACCACATAGAGGTTCGTCACTGACAAATCCTGCGACACCACCTGCACCTGCACCACGTTCGTCGAACCGACGCCCAGCGTCAGCGGGACGCTCGCAACGCTGTTGGTCAGGATGCCCAGCGAAACTCCGTTCACTATCAAGGTGTTCGTTGCCGTCGGATCCGCGTTCGTCACCGTCACCGTCGGCGTGTCGCCGTAGGCGTTCGTCTCATTGTAGCCCGTCAGCAGATTCGACGTGAAGGCCGGCGCAAAGCCCGAACTCGGGCTGAACACCAGCGACGTCAGATATGCGTTGGTGTTCAACAGCGGCACCACTGCCGGATTGGCGACCACCAGATCAATGTGACCGGCACCGTCATCCACAATGAGCGCGTTGGTTGCGGCTCCGGTTTGCGCCGTATCAAACACCGGTATTGTGGTAAACGAACCACTGATTCCGCTGATCGGATAGTTAAACAATACATTGGTGCCAACGCCCAGATTCGGATCGCCTGCGGTGTTGATTTCAATGCTGCTGCTGTTCGGCGTCAGCGTCCCGCTGACGACCGCCACCTGGTTGCTGGCGCCGCCACTCGTGGTCACCATAAAGCGGTTCGTGGACGCGGCATTAAAGGTGAGGTTGTTGCTGAAGGTCAGCACGCCAATCCAGTTGGTTCCAGCGGCAACCACGCCGCCGGAATTCACCGTGGTCGCGCCGTTGATTCCGCCCACGCCGGCCAGTATGCCACCATTATTGACCGTCGCCACGCCCACCCCGCCCAGGGTGCCATTCACGAGCAGCGTGCCGCCGTTGATGGTGGTGTTGCCAGAGTAGGTGTTCGCGCCGCCCAGGGCCTGCGTGCCCGAACCTTCCACGGTGAGGCTCCCCGCACCGCTGATGCCGCCGCTGTAATTGGCCGTGCCGTTGTTGCTGATCGTGAGGTTCACCGTTGCGCTCGCCAGATCCGCCAGCAGGAAATTACCATTGCCGGCCAGCGCCCCAATCACTGGAGTGGTAACGCCGGGATTGAAGCGCAGGCCATACGGCACATCGCCGGTGCCGTTGCCTTGCACATTCACCGTGGCATGTTGCAGCGCGGTGTTGCCGCCCGCGATCAGCGCCATGCCGTTCCCGCTGGTCGAGTCCACCGTGATGGTGCCGCTGTAAGTATTGGCGTTGTTGGTGATCATCAAAGCGGCGCCTTCGCCAAAACCACCGTTGATGTCGTTCAGCGTCAAACCTCCGGAACCTTCCAGAATCCCGTCAAAGTTCAGCTTCTTGCCAGTGTTGCCATGTCCCCATTCGCGATAGATGGTCGTGGCCGACAGCACATTGATCGTCGCACCAACCCCGGTGGCCAGATGCACGTCGCCGTCGGCGTTGTTGAGCGTCCCGCCGTCGAGCACCAGGCTGTTGGCATAATCATAGGTGTTGCCGGTGTTGCCGTTGATGTTAATGGTCAACGTGCCTCCGCTATTCGTCACCGGGCCCGTCCCAAATTGCGACGTGTTGCCGCTGGTATCCACTTCCACCGTCCCATTGCTGATGGTGGTGCCGCCGCTGAAGGTGCCCGCCGTATTGAACACCAGCGTCCCCGTCCCCGCTTTCACCAACGCGCCAGCCCCGCCCGAATTCGCCGCACTGCCGCTCAGGGTCAGCGTCTGGCTGCCGGCCACATTCAAAACATTCGCTCCCGCCGTGCCGAGCAGCAGGTTGCGCGAACTCGAATATCCAGTCGTCACCGTCAACTGCGCGCCGTTCAACAACAGGCTGCCCGCGCTGTTGCCCAGGTTGCTGTCGGCGGAAACCAGCACCGAACCGCCGTTGAGCACCGTGCCGCCGGTGTAAGTGTTGGCCAATCCGGCCAGGCTCACCGAGCCGTTGCCGTTCTTCGTCAACGTCGTGCTGCCGCCGATGGCACTGCCGTTGGCGCTGGCAAACGTGTAGTTGTTGTTCGTGTTGTTGATCACCATGCCGCCGGGCGCCACGTTGATCGCCAAGTTCACATTCGTGGTCGAAGAGCTGTCGTCAAACTGCACCAGAACGCCGTCCGCATAAACCGTCGCCCCGCCGTTGAACGTCCAGTTGCCGCTGGTGGCCGTGTCCCAATTGGTGCTGGTGACGCCCGTCCAGACATCCGGCGTGGCCGCCGTCACGTTCAGCGCAATCGTGGTGCCGTTGGTCACGATGCCGGCGGTAATACCGATAGGCACGGTGCCCAGGACAAAGCCGCCCGCGCCGGCAAGCGAACCGCCGTGGATCAACGGATAAGTATTGATGCCCAATGTGCCACTCACATTGAGGATGACCGGGCCGCTCACAGTCAGCGCGCCGCTGCCATTAATGGCCGGGTTGGCCGTGCTGGAGACGCCCGAGAAGTTGATGGCACCGCCGCCCAGCGTCACCGTAGAAGCCGCCAGACTGCCGCCGCCGCTGACGGCAACCCCCAATGTGGCGCCGCTGACAACCGCCAGCGCACCGCCGCCGGTCTGGGCCGTGGACAGGGTCAACGTGCCGTTGCTGACCGTCGTGCCCCCGCTGTAGGTGTTGACTCCGCTCAACGTCAGCCCGCCCGCACCCGTCTTGATCAGGCCGCCGCCGCCGCTGACCACGGCGCTCAACGTCAGCGTCTGGCCGGACGTGTCAATCTGGAACGCCCCAAAGCCGCCATTGGTCAGGGCAAACGGCTTGGTGCTGGCGGCCGTGCTGCCGGTATATTCCAAGGTGCCGGTCGTGCCGGTGCCATCGCCCAAGACCACCGCGTTGGCGCTGTTCCCCAGCGGGCCGACGGCGCTGGCGTTGTTGACCGTGGCCACGGCCAGGTTCCCGTTCTTCACCAGCAACGAGCCGGTGAAGGGGTTCGCGCCGCTCAACGTCAGCGTGCCGGTGCCCACTTTAGTCAATGCCGCGACACCGCTGCCGTTGTTGTTGATCGTTCCGCTAAACGTGTTGCTCGTGTTCAGCGCGCCCACTTCGTAGGTGATGACCCCCCCGGAATTGAAACTGCCGTAAATGATGCCCGTGCCGGATAGTTCACCCATTTTGAACGTGCCGGAGGAAGGTGATGCCACAGACAATGCGAATCCGTGAGTGTTGTTCACCACCCAGCGCGCATTCGATCCATTCTGGCTGCCGGCGGTGGTGCCCTGAAAAAGCATGTTGGCCGTGCTATTGTCATAGAAAGTGCCGGTGAACCCGCTGATGTCGCCGCACCATTTGAAGCTGTTGACCGCGCTGATATTGGTCAGCGTGCCGCTGCCGCTCAAGGCACCGGGATGACCCGGGTCGGAGTTGTCGCCAGTGTTCTGGTAAGTGGCGTTGCCAGTGACCACGACCGTGTTGGTGAACAGGTAATTGCCGGACTGAACCAGACCGCCCGCCAGCGTAAGATTGCCCGTGCCCAAGGCGTTGACCTGGCTGATCACCAGCGTGCCGTTGTTCAAGGTGGTTCCCCCGCTGTAAGTGTTGGCCACGTTCAATGTGGTTGTCCCGCCGCCAGCCAGCAACAACGCGCCATTGCCGGCGATGGTGCCGGGCGTCTGCGAACCGCTGTAGTTAAGCGCCAGCACACCGTTGCTGATCGTGGTGGTGCCGGAATAAGCAGGGAGCGCGGTCAGGGCCAGCGTGCCGGCGCCGAGCGCCGTCAACGATCCGCCGCTGCTGGTGAGCGCGGTGCCCAACGTGACGTTCTGGCCGCCATTGTCAATGCTGAAGGCCTGACCCGCCGCCGTGCTGAAACGCGCGGAATAATCCGTGGTATTGGCCGCACTAAATTGCAGCGTGCCGCCGCTGAACGAAATTGTGCCGGACGAACCGAGCGCGCCCGAACCGCCCAGACCCAACTCGCCACCCGTAAGATTGACGCCACCACTGAAGGTGTTCGCACCGCCCAGCACCCAGGTGCCCGCGCCGCTCTTGGTCACCGTGGTCGCGCCGGTATTGTCGGCCACCACCGCCGCCACTGTATTGGAGGCGGTGCTGCTGCCGGTGAATGTCAAAGTCCGCGCCGCCGTGCCCGTATATCCCAACGCACCGCTGTTGTTTAGATTCAGCGCGCCCGAACCGGAAGCATCCAGAACCGCAAGGGTGCCGAGGGTGAATAAACGATCAACGTTCGCCGCCGCCCCGGTGTATTGCAGGGTGCCGCCGTTGACCACCACATTCGCCGCGGCATTGGCGGAAGCACCGAGGTCGCTGGCTGCGCCGCCGTTGGCGAGCGTCCCCACACTGACCGTGCCGCCGCTGATCGTGACCACGCCGTTGTTGGTGTTGTAACCACCGGCCAGGGTCAGCGTGCCCGTGCCGTTCTTGGTCAGCGACGCGCTGCCGCCGATGAATTTGCCGGAACTGGAGGTGATGGTGTAGGAGTTGTTGTTGACCGTGACGCTGGCCGGTTGCACCACCGCATTGACCGCCACGCTGGTCGTCCCGGAGGCGGTATTGTCAAACAACGTGGAAGCGCCATCCGCGTAGGTCGCCGGACTGCCGCCCGCAGTCCAATTGTTCAGGGTGGTGAGGTCCCAGTTGCCGTTGTTCGCACCGCTCCAAACATAGGCAACTGACGTCACATTCAATTGAATCGTGCTACCATTGGTGGACAAATTACCAGAGGCGCCAGTAAGGGTGCCCAAAGCCACAGCGGGTGCGCTGCCGGGAAAAGTGAATAGCGGATAACTTTGCCCCGTCGTGAAGGTGCCGCTGTTCACGTTGATTGTCACCGTGCCGCCCGCCGAAAGCGTGGTCACCGGAGCCAGCGGCGCGACCGTGGTGCTGGTGATGCCATTGAATTCCAACGTCACCCCCGCGCTCGTGCCGAGAGTCAAGGTCGTGGGCGTAATCTGGCTGACGCCGGACACGGTCACGCCCAAGGCTGCGCTGTTAGCCACGGTGATATTGCCCGATCCCGACTTGGACGAAGGAATCACCAACTTACCGGCGCCGACCGTGGTCAGGCCGCTGTAACTGAGCGTGCCGTTCAACGTCAGCGCGCCACTGCCTTGCTTGGTGAAGGCCAGTCCACCGGAACCGCTGTTAGCCAGTGTTCCTGAATAGGTCGCCGAAAGGGTCGAATCACCGGCGGTAAAAGTCGCCGCCGTGCTGGAACTGTTGAGGACGGTGCCACCGGTGCCGCTGAACAATCCCACCGTCTGGCCAAAGCCGTTCAGATCGAACGCACCGCCGGTGTTCACCGTCAACGCGCTGGTGTTGGCACCGATGGCAGTCTTGGGCGAGGTGCCCGCAGTCTGTCCCAGACGGACGGTGCCACCATTGATCGTGGTGCCGCCGACATAGGCATTGGTGCCATCACCCAACACCAGGGTGCCCGAACCGGTCTTGACCAAGGCCAGTGTCTTGCCGATGCCACTGTCTGTGACCAGCCCGTTGAAGGTGCTGCTCTGATTGTTGCCGCCCACCGTCAGGACGGAACTGCCGGTGGATGTATTTTGAACCGTGCCCTGGGCAACCGTCGTGGTGCCGACCAGACCATTGATGGTTTCGCTGAATCCGTTCAGTTCGAGCGTGCTGCCGTTGTAGATAATCACGTTGCCGGCGCTGGAGCCATCCGGAATCTGATTGGCCGCCCCCAAAATGAGTTTTGCGCCGTTGCTCTTGCCTATAGTGGTGTTGCCACCCCAGTTGTTGGCGGTGCCGGTGTTGGCGAGAGTGAAGGTCGAATTATTAAAATCCAAATCGTAATTACCCGTGACCTGACCGGAGAGCGTGGCCGTTTGACTGCCACTGCTGCCAAGGCGGGTATTGCCAAGCAGGGTGATTGTGCCCGACCAGCCGCCGCCACTGTTCACGCGAATGGCGCCAAAGGATTGGTTTTCCCCCGAGCCACCACCGACGACAAAGATATTGTTGGCAAAGGTCAAATTAGCGCCGGGAAAAATCTGCCCGCCAGGCAGAATCGTGACCGGCCCGGTGCCAAACGCTGTTGCAGTGGTGGGGTTGACGCGCGTCCCGCCATTGATATAAGTTCCGCCCGAGTAGGTGTTGGCACCGTTCACGGTGTATGAGGCTTCGCTGCCAGCTTGGTAGCCACTGTAGCTGACCGTGACCGGGTAGCTGCTGCCGCCGTTGTCCGCGATGACGGAATTGATGATGGGCGCATTTCCGCCGTTATTCCCGGCGATGAAACTAATTTCACCCGCCGTGTTGGCCGCACCACCGGCAGTCAAAGTGCCGGCACTACTACCGCTGACGCCGATGATGGGCGCCACATTGACGGTGAAAATGCCGCCTTGAGAGCCAAGTCGCAGGATGTTTCCCGAACCGATATTGATCGTCCGGGTGCCAGTGTTGTCATTGATCAGCAATGAATTGATGTCCGTGGTGCCGGCGGCGCAGGCCGGATTGCCGGTGGATGCGCTCGACACACGCACATTGGAGGAGGTGCCGCTGACAATTGCCGGGGCCGCGCCGGCCAGAGTGGTATAGCTGGCGGCGGCGATGTTCCCGCCGGAAATCGTGGCGTAATCCGTCGCCACGCCGCCGGTGCCAAAGACCGCATAACCGCCGATGATGCTGTTGACCAGGCTGGCCGTGGAACCGATGGAAGTGCCGGCCGGCACGTTGAAGAACACCACCCCGCCGGCATTATGCGTGATGCCACCCAGCGTCAACGCCACGCTGGTGGCTGAATTTTTGGCCAAGGTGATGGCGTTCGCGCCATTGTTGAGGGTCAATCCGCCAAAGGTTTGCGAGTTGGCCACGGCGGTGCCAGCACCATTCACCGAAAGGGTGGCATTGGGAAACTGGGAGCTATTGTTATTGTTTCCCTGCTGGGTGCCACCCTGACTGACATCGCCGTAGGTGGTGGGGACGCCACCCAGAACCAGTCCGCCCGCCGTGACGCCGTTGTAAAGGATGTTGGTGGTGGACGCGACACCCGAGTTGAAATTCAAATACAGCACGCCATAATTAATCGTCGTATTGCCGGTATAAGTGCTTGCTCCACCCAGATAGGCCGTCCCTGCGCCGGTCATCAGCAGCCCGTCGTTCCCGCCATTATTGGCCAGAATGCCATTGTAAACAACAGACGCTTGCCGGTCGGGAACATCAAATCCGCCGAAGGTGCCGGTGCCGGCATCGCCCAAGGCGATGCCACGATTGGCATTGATGGTAAAACTGTTGGCACCTGTCTGATTATTACGCAGCACACCGCCATCCAGGACGATCTGGCCAACGGTTGCAGAACCGGGAGCGGTGCCGAGCCGCGCATCGCTGTCAATGCTCAACGTCCCGCCCAGCACCGAAACCGGGCCGGTATAGGTGCTGGTGGCTGAACTCAATTTGAGCAGACCGCTGCCGGTCTTGGTCAGGCCAAATCCGCT
>Ga0302275_10003486_pt1 | contig 15909 bp, 12 predicted proteins | sample III_Bog_N2_2_FD_200229 | JGI IMG/M metagenome (GOLD analysis project Ga0302275, IMG submission 200229) | Peat permafrost microbial communities from Stordalen Mire near Abisko, Sweden - III_Bog_N2_2 | ecosystem: Environmental > Terrestrial > Soil > Wetlands > Peat | place: Sweden: Abisko...
TCTGTGGCCGCATCAAGGACATGATTATCCTCCGAGGGCAAAATTACTACCCGCAGGATATCGAGAACGTTGTGGAGAGAGCTTCGGGACTGATCCGTGCCAGTTGCGTGGCCGCGTTCCAGATTCACGAGGACAGCGAGCCCGCGCTGGCCATCGTTGCTGAAGTTAAGAATCCCCGGGCGCTTCCGGATGCGCGGAAGATCGCCGCCGCAGTTCGGAATTATCTCAACGTGGAAGTAGCATTGATTTCGTTTATTGCGCCCCGCGCCATCCCGAGAACCAGCTCGGGCAAGATCATGCGCCATAAGACCAAGCACATGTGGCTCGATGGCCAGTTTACCGTCCTCTCCGAATTTTCGCGGGAGAAGGACGCCGGGGTATCCGAGTCCGGCCCCGAAATCCAGTCGTCTTTCGACGAGCTGAAAGCCAGGTACAGCCTTACCGGCCAGGAGACTTACAACCTGATCGAAGCCGGGTTGGATTCCCTGGATCTTGTCGTGTTCATGCATGAACTGAAGGAGCTTCTGAAGGATAAAGGCGCCGAAATGCTGGCCAGGCAGGTCGATATCGGCGTCATTCAGCGCGTGAGCGTAGCCGATCTGTTCGGGCTGGCCTCGCAGTTGGAGAGTGCTCCCGAAGAAGCGCTGGCCATGCTCCGTCATTCGCTTGCGGCTTTCAGAGAAGAGCAGCGCGAAGCGGAAAAGCAGATGATGAATGCCGACCGGAAACTCGCCTTCACACCTCCGGCGCCCGCCTCATTGCCTGAGAAGCCGATCCTGAATCGCGTGCTGCTGACGGGTGGAACCGGTTTCATCGGACCGTTCCTCATCAAGAGTCTGCTGGAACTGACCCGGGCCAAAATCTATGTTCTAGTCCGGGCGTCCGACGAAGCTCAGGGCATGCAAAGACTCAGAGCGGCGATGGAGTCGATGGGCTCATGCGGCGCCGGGCTGATGCATTTGTTTGAGACTCGTGTGATTCCCATTTGCGGCGATTTAGGCCAGCGCGAACTCGGTCTGACCCAGGACGTATGGGAGTTCCTCGCCAATGAAATGGACGCGGTATTCCACAACGGCGCGACCGTCAACTACCTGTTCAACTACGACCGGATGCGCGACGCGAACGTGATCGGAACCAACGAGGTCTTGAGACTGTCATTCGAAGGACGACCCAAGGAGTTCAACTATGTCTCGACCACTTTTATCTTTGGTTGGGCCCTGAAGAGCGTCCTGTATGAGACCGACGGGAACCAGAAAATGGAGCTTCTCGACTTCGGATACAGCCAGTCGAAATGGGTAGCGGAAAAGGTGGTAGAAGACGCGCGCGACAAGGGACTCTCCGTGCGCATCTTCCGGCCTGCTCTCGTAAGTCCGTCCGTCTCCGGCGGAGGCAACAACTTCGATATAGCAGTTCGCCTTGTTGCTTTCATGGTCAATCACGGCATTGGTGTCGATGCTTTAAACCAGGTTAGTTTTGTTCCCGCGGACGTTGTGGCCAACAATATCGTTGCTATTTCCACCACTTCCGGCACGGAAAATAAGAATTACCACGTGGTGCGAGACGATTACGCCAACATGCTGGACATCACCACGCTCATTACCAAGGCGACCGGGCGGCAATTCGAAATCTTCAGCATCGCCGATTTCGTTCCCGAGCTGATCAGGAGGTGCCGGAAGGAAGATCTTCTCTTTCCGCTGCTCGACTTTCTGGTGGGCTCCGTGGACAACATCTCCGCGATGGAGTTCAAGCGCTACGACAGCTCCTCGTATCAAAAGGCCCGGGATGCCGCTGCGGCGGGGATTCCCGATCCGTCGCTCGAGGAGACGGTCAATGGCATTCTGAAATTCATGCATCGCAAGGGAATCATCTCGGTTGCGGCTCGTGAGCACAACACCGTATCACTCCCCGTCGCGGCGTCACTCTCCGGCACGCATCTGGCATTGTCAGATGTATAGAGCTGTTCTCCAGTTCCTATAGCCTCGCCCGAGTTCCATCAGGGTGGCTTTTACTTCCACCCCGGCAACGAAGCCTGGGGCCGGGGACCCCGGTTGAGAAAAAAGCCACTTGGCGGTTACGTTTCCCTCTACCCCAAGTGGAGAACTGCGATAGCCCCGAACGGGCTCATGATTCGCCTTTGCTTCCGTCATCTCGAAAAGGGTCTGGCCGGTTTCCAGCCTGCCTGAGGGACCGTCCTCAGAATCCCACTTGACGTCCCAAGCCTCTCAAGTCCCAGCGCGCTATTTTTAAGCAGGATATCCCTTCACGCGCGGCGACCTTGTCTGACATTATGAGTGGGATGCCTACGCTCCGTTTCTGGATAGCCGCGCTTGTCCTTGCCGCCGTTGTTGCGCTTCTCCCGTTCGCTTTTCACGCCGAGAGCCATCTGGAGACCGCAACCCGCGTCGAAGGAAGCCAGGCGGAAACGGTTCGCCAGGAGCTGGCCACTCGTTTTGGTTCGCCTTTCGTTGACCGCGTGGTCCTGGTCGTTACCGGTCTCCCACCCGCGGATTCCGACCAGGGCGAGCAGGCGTTGGAAATCATGGCGGAAAAACTCAGAGACGAACCCGGCGTGTCCGGAGTTGTCTCCTACCTCGATCAGCGAGATCCCATTTTCCTGGGCAAAGGCGGCGGAACGTTCATCCTGATCGGACTCGCGTCCACCAGCGGTCCCATGGAATCGCTTGTTCCCCAGCTTCACCAGCAAGCAGATGCTCTTGCAAACCAATTACGCAGCAGTTATCCGGATGTAAAGCTCGAATTGACCGGCGAACTCCCGCTCAATTTCGACATTCGCAAAGCCAGCGCCGATGACGTGCAGCACGGTGAAACCCTCGTGATTCCCGCCACTCTCCTGCTCTTGCTGTTGGCCTTCGGGAGCGTGGTCGCCGCAGTCATTCCGCTGGCAGTGGCCCAGCTCGCCATCGCCGCCACTCTGGCGATTACTGGATTAATAGCTCAGCGATTTCACTTGTCGATCCTCGTACAAAATCTGGCCACCATGCTTGGCCTGGGATTGGGAATCGATTATGCGCTCCTCATGGTTAGCCGCTTCCGTGAAGCGATTGCCGCCGGGCACGCGGGTTCTGTAGCGTCGGTCATGGCGGCACGCCGTGCAGGCCGTACGCTCTTGATCTCAGCCTCGACCGTCGCCATCGGATTCCTGGCCCTCTTGACGGTTCCCATCAGTGAAATCCGTTCCATCGGTGCCGCCGGTTTCCTTGTTGCGGGAATCTGCGTCCTGCTGACCAACACCGTCGTCCCCGCAGTGCTGGCGCTGCTCGGTCCGCGGATTGATGCCGGCCGGTTGCCCTTCACGCCCGCGTTGGATGCGCATCGGGCCGCAAACATCGGAATTCGCTGGCGGCGATGGGGAAGAGTGATTGTGGCTTATCCCTGGCTTGCTCTCCTGCTGGCAGGTGTCCCAATGCTTCTGCTCGCCTGGCAGGCCACGCGCCTCGATACAAGCCTTCCTCGCGGCGATTGGCTTCCCGAGGCTGCGGAATCTGTGCATGCCCTTCATACCCTGGAACGCATGGATCGGCCCGGCGTTGTGTATTCCATCCGCCTTCTCGTGGAACTGCCCAAGGATTCCATTGCGGGAACCGACGCCGGCTGGAACGCAATCGATCGGCTCACCAAACGAATTGCCGCCGACCCGCGTTGCGCCCGCGTCCTCTCCATCACAACCGTTGCCGACGGCGATCGTTCCTCCCTCACGGACTTGCCCGAAGAATCCCGGCGAACGTTTCTCAGTAGCGATGGGAAGGAGGCGCTGATTGAGGTGTTACCCGCAGCTTCGATGTCCCTGCGCGATCACATCGACTGGGTCCGCGAACTCAGCAAGACCGGCGCCGCGACTCTCACGGGTGTGCCTGGGGCCACGCTGCGCATTGGCGGCATTCCCGCTCTCAACGCCGACTATCAGACCATTGTGGACGCCCACATTGTGCCGGTAACGGTGTTGGTGGTCACGGGCACTCTCATCGCGCTAGTAGCTGGATTCCGATCGCTTTTTGTTGCCGTGAAGGCCATCGTCCTGAACCTGCTTTCGGTTGCGGCCTCCTTCGGCGCATTGGTCCTGGTTTTCCAGGATGGACACGGAAGCGGCTTGCTGGGAATTCCGGGCGGAACAGGCAGCATATTTCCCCTGGTTCCTATCGTTGCCTTCGCAATCGTCTTCGGACTCAGCATGGATTACGAAGTGTTTTTGGTCGCGCGGGTTCTTGAAGCCAGGAGAAGCGGACTCAGTGAAATGGACGCAATCCCGGAAGGGCTGGCTAGAACCGCGGGCCTCATTACCAGCGCTGCGGCCATCATGATCGTGGTATTCGCGGCATTCACTTTCGGAAGTTTCCTGGTGGTCAAGATGATCGGCTTCACATTGGCGGTCGCCGTCTTGATCGACGCAACGCTGGTTCGCATTGTCATCGGCCCCGCGCTCCTTCGCCTTGCGGGCGATTGGAATTGGTGGCCTGGTGGACTCCCTGCGGGACGCAAGGCTCCGTTGGCGAGCCATGAATGATGCCGGCGCTACGACGATGTAACAGGCTTCCACCGGGATGCGAGGAGTTAATGCGCGGCGTGAACCATGCCAATTGGTGAGCCATTATTCAATCCGGACATGAGCGGAAGGGTCACATTAACTTGCGCGCCACCCTTTTCGCGATTGCAGGCCGAAACGGTACCACCGTGAGCCCGCGCGACGGCATCGATAAAGGCAAGTCCCAATCCGTGACCATTCGATTCCTTGCCTTTTACGCGACGCTCGAACAAAAGCGGTATCACATCGGCAGAAAAGCCTGGTCCATCATCTTCAAAGACGATCGATACCGAGTCTTCATCATTCTGAAGCCGGATTGTAATGGTGCATGCTGCGGGCAAATGTTTCAGCTCGTTATCGAACAGGTTCGCGATCATTCGATGAATCAAGGAAGCATCAGCTTCAATCGTTATCGGATGCGCGCTGTGGAGTCTGATCTGGAGGCCTTTGTCAGCCATGCTTGGCTCGTAAAGGTCAGTCATGACTCGCAGCAGCTCATCCAGGTTTATCTCTGTGCGCGTAAGCCGTAGCGCGTCTGCCCTAGCCTCCGCAACGTCGAGTGACTGGTTCAAAAACTCCGTCAAGCGATCCAGTTCTTCAATGGCAGAGACAACGGGCTCGGATTGCTCGCCATGATTGCCAGCAGAGAGAGACATTTCAAGTTTCCCGCGTATCGCGGTCAAAGGGCTACGCAGATCGTGTGCAAGTGAATCTGTGATGGTATGCAGTTGATGCATGGAACTCTCGATACGGTCGAGCATGCGGTTCAGAGTCAATGCGAGTTGGGCTACTTCATCATTCCGTTTCGTCGTTGGGACTCTGGTATTCAAATCGGCATGGCCAATTCGCGAAGCCGCTTCGGTGATTCGGCGCACATGGCTAAGCATCCGCTTGGTTGTCAGGAATACGATCGCGAAACCGAACAGCACGATTAACAACCACCACAGCAGAAAACGAATGCGTAGGCTTCTTAGCACGCGCAACTCGTCACGTTCAGAAAGCCCGAGGTAGATTCGGCTTCCGTCATCGACTCGAATGCACGCCACGCGGAAGGGAATACCAAACCCTTTAACACGCACATCGGTAGGCTGGTCAGGGATCATTGTGGTGTTCGAAATTGCGTTCAGCGTGTCTTGACCACTGCCTGCCCCCACCCATAGCCGAAGCGAATTATCGCTCCCTCTTTGCAAGAAAAACACTGAGTCGTTCGTGTCGTTTTCGGATGGGAGTTTGTTGGGGACTTCGCGGCCTGCCAATTCGGCCACCTCTCCGACAACGCGTCCGTAGAGCGTGTCTTTGGGAGTACGGGTTGCCACGTTCCCAAGAACCTCAACCTCTCCTGAGAGCCACGCATCGCTTCGCCGCTGTATGTCCTGCTCAACGAATTGCTGCAGGAAAAAGAAGACAAGCAATGTGCCGAACGCAAAGGCAAGGCTTGCCCAGAAGGAGATGCGCCACGCCGCGCTGTGCAGCTTTGGACTAGCGATCTTTGAGGACATAGCCTACTCCCCGGAGAGTTCGGATAAGCGGCTGTTGGCCATTACTATCCACCTTGCCGCGCAAGCGGTAAATATGCACATCCACGACGTTGGTATCGGGGTGAATCCGCATGCCCCATACCTGGTCGAGAATCATCGACCGTGTGACCACTCGACCTGCGTTCCGGCAAAAATACTCCAGCAGAACGAACTCCTGCGGAGTCAACTGCAGCATCTGTCCGGATCTCGACGCCTCACGACGAAGCAAATCCAGTTCAAGGTCGAGTACGCGCAGGCGAGTCGCTTCGCTTGCCCGGGGATTGTTGCGTTTGAGCAGATTCCGAACCCTTGCCAGCAGTTCAGCCAGCGCGAAGGGCTTCGTCAGGTAGTCGTCTCCGCCTTGTTCCAAGCCTCGTACCCTGTCATCTACGGACCGACGTGCGGACAGAATCAAAACTGGAGCTCTCACACCCAGTTGGCGCAGGCGGAGGATTAAGGTGATGCCGTCCTGGTCAGGCAGTCCGAGGTCCACGATCAGAATGTCGAACGCCCCATCGATCGCCAGCCGTTCCGCAGTCTTGCCATCCGATGCAGCCTCTACCTGGTACCCAGCCTCTTCCAGGGAACGTCTGAGAAAGTGCTGTATATCGAGTTCGTCTTCAACCAGGAGAAGCCGCATAGATGGATATATTAGTGCATCTGTCGGCAGATTTCCGTGATCCGGTCGAGGTTCCACAGATTCCCTATCGGAAATACCTTCAGCCGAACAAAGATGAACAATTTGTCATGGTCGTGTTGGGTGGGCTTCACGTTGGTTCAATAGACTCGTTGAGGAGCAGAACACATAACTGAATTGTCATCGAATCAGAGATGGAATCCTGCTTTCTAATTGTGATGGCCCTCGTCCTTACCGACAAGTTGAAATCTTGGATCGAGACGAAAGAGCGCTCGTAGCTTGTGACGGCACCGAAATCAAAAATCAAGAGTTTGAGCATGACGAGGAAATGAGTGTCTACAACGGAATCCATGGAGTCGTCAGCTACCAAGCCCTTCGAAGAGGCCTTTAGTTCGGAATTGGCGCTTCCAAGAACGCTTGATCCTAACTTTGAAGATGCGCTTCAGCATGTACTTTCCAACCCAGGGAGTCTGGTCCGACCGAGACTGGTCTTTCAAATGGCCACAGCCTACGGTTTGGAAGCCACTCACGCTCAATATCTAGCCGTCGCACTTGAGTATTTCCACACTGCTTCACTGCTGTTCGATGACCTGCCTTGCATGAACAATGCATTGGAGCGCCGTGGAGCACCATGCACTCATCTCGTCTTTGGCGAGGATGGCGCCATTCTCACCGCGCTTGCTCTCATCAATCGCGCCTACGCACTCACTTGGCGGGCGGTTTCCGTCGCGTCACGGGCCCAGCAGAGCGCAGCTTTGGATCTCATCGAGGGGTGCCTCGGAGTAGAAGGCATCCTCAACGGGCAAAGTCTCGACCTGCACTACGCTGGGCTGCCCCACAGCAGAGAGACAACCGAACGTATCGCACGCGGAAAGACAGTATCACTCATACGGCTCACACTAGTTCTGCCGGCCATGCTAGGTGATGCTCCAGCCCGTGAACTTCAACTCATTGAACGGATTTCCCTGTTTTGGGGTCTCGCTTACCAGATCATGGGTGATCTCAAAGACGTGCTCCAGGACCCTGGGCAGATCGGCAAAACTCCAGTTCGTGGCGCTCTGCTCCGCCGTCCCAACATCGTGGCAGTCATAGGCGTCGGCGCAGCAGTTCAGCGGCTTACGCGATTTGTTGACCTGGGAGACAGGGTTCTACGCAGTGTACTTACCTGGAAGCCTGAATTGGAATTCCTCAGGAGGCTGCGCGGAGAACTTCAACTGGAATTGGCTTGGGTTACAAGAAGCTCGAATGCACTTGCTGAGAGGGAACGGCTTTGATCTTTCTGAAGTGAATTGCTTCCAATCTACGCCGCCGTACTGCAGCATGGCGAAAGCGCGCCTCATCGACCTCACGGAGCGGACCGGACTCACATACCGGGTCAACTACCGCATTCAGAAACTCTCCCGATGAGGTGCCGGGTCAGTTCGACGCACCGCTGCCCATCGCCCGCGCAGCATGGCATAGCCTTCTTTGGCTTGTCTTTGCAAACTCGATCGGCGTGCCGGACACGACAGACGGTGCCGTCGGTGAGATTGCCAGAGATTGGATGGGAGGGGAAATCGTATATGCCGCAATAGCCACAGCGCTGTTTGGATAACCGCTGGCTGTCGCTAATGGCTCCAGAGTCTCTGTTGCGGACACAGTGATCGCACCGCTGTACACGCTCGAACTCGTGGTTGGCGTTGTCCCGTTGGTGGTGTAGAAGATGATCGCTCCGGCCGTCGCATCGTTGATCGTGACCGACTGCGCCGAAGTGTACGTCCCGGCTGCCACACTGAAGGTTGGGGTCGCCCTCACCGCCTCACCGCTAGCCGTGTAGGTGTAATCGTTGTACTGCCAGGCCCCGTTGATCCATGAATAAAGGCGAGCGTAGAGCGTTGTCCCGTTGGTAGGCAGACCGGTCACGCTTATAAAATCTGCGCTGTGCCAGAGGGGACGGCGATGACTGCCTACGTGACGACGGCCAAGTCTACGATCCGGTGCTTTGGACGGTCAACATGGAGAGCGATGTTGCTCCGTTCTCACTTTCGAGCGGCACAAATACCTTCTCATTGCAGTCCGATCTCTGCGTGCTCTTTAACAACTGCGTGACAGAGTCGGAAGTCGAGGCCGATGCTGGCTTCGATTCCATTGCCAATTCCTGTGTTGGCATTCCCGGCGTGAACGGCCATTCCATTACACTTAAGCGGGAGCTACGTGCCTCGGCCATGCAGTTCCTCCTGGCGCCAAATCTCGTCCCCTCGATTCGCGCGCCTGAGCCGCGCGTAGCATCGCCCCGAGTTTTGCTCGAAAACATTCAGACCAAAACGCAGCTTTGTCGATCAGGTAAGTCCTAGTAGAAGCTACTAAATCCATTCCACAGCTACTTCGGATTCATAAATGCAAGCACAAATAGGACAACTAGCGAATTAGTTTCTACCTATTCTCACTTATTTTGACTTATTCCGCGATTAATGATGATCTTTACTCATAATAAGTGTACTGTTTTATACAGACATCAGTTCTATTGCCTGACTCACGGTCCAGGGTTCAAGACCTAAGTGAAGACATAGAGTAGAAGGTCGCGTCGTATGCGATTGCGTAGGCACGCTTCCTCTTCTCCTTGTGCGCTTACCCAAAACTAACGCCCGGATCCGCTGGAAGCAAAGCCTTTACAGCATCCGTACCGGGCAACAAAAATGTCATCGAATTCCTGTTGCGCTTAGTTCGCCTTTCGTTCGGAAAGGGGAGTCTTGTTCACTTTTGCCAAGTGACTGGAGAAAACTGCGCAATCACGCATCCGTACTGGCGCCCACTTAGTTGTTAATTGTACTCCGCGCTCACATTGACTGTGCGCACTGACAACAAGCTGGGTAAGAACTTCACGCGACGCATCAGCCGATCGGGAGAAAACCGCGGAAAAGTATGACGATCGCTCATTTCCACGGCCGCAATTCCGGGTCGAAGTAGTCACAAAAGAGGATAAATCAATGAAACCCGCATGTTACGCTCCGTTGATTCTTGCGATATTCGCATTGCCAGCGTTCGCAACAGTCACCGTGAGCAGTCCCGCCAATGGCGCCGAAGTTGGATCGCCATTCACTCTGTCCGCCAACGCCGCAAACTGCTCATCCCAGAATACCTCTGCAATGGGCTATTCGATCGACAGCAGCGCCGATACAACTATCGTGCATGGTACATCTGTACAGGCAATGGTTGCGTCTGGAACCGGAACGCACACTCTGCATGTCAAGGCATGGGGTAATGAGGGTTCCTCCTGCGTTACCGATGTTGCATTCACAGTCGAGGCAGCCGCTGCCACGATCGTAATTCCCTCGGATGCAATCCGAGTCGGTAGTTTGCAAGTCTTGAGCGAATGGGTCGGACAGAGGGACACCGCGTCTGCCGGCGGTTCGACTGGATTGACGAGCCTCGTCAACTCGCCTTCGCTCAGTGGGAGCGCACGCAAGTTTCAGAGCAATTATTCGGATTACGGTGACCAGCGTTTCTACGCCTCCTTTGGAGACGATACGACCTCGACCCACTTTCTTTATGACGCATGGGTGTACCTGCCGTCGCCGTCCACTTCGGTTGCTAACGTCGAGATGGATATGAACCAGGTAATGTCCAACGGCGAGACGGTGATCTTCGGATTCCAATGCGATGGCTGGTCGGGTACCTGGGACTACACCGAGAACAAGGGAACTCCGGAGCGTCCTGTGGCAACCTGGTTGCACTCCAAAGCCGGATGCAACCCACATCAGTGGACTACAAACACCTGGCATCACATTCAGGTCAGTTATTCGCGCGATAACTCCGGCAATGTTACCTATAGCTCTGTTTGGCTTAACGGTTCAGAATCGATCTTGAACGTCACCGTGCCGTCTGCCTTTGCGCTTGGATGGGCCCCCACGCTGTTGACGAATTTTCAGCTGGACGGAGATTTGGCTACAACTGGGACCGCCATTGCGTATCTGGACGACCTTACGATCTATCGCTGGTAAGGGAATGACGGGCGCCAGGCGCATCCATTGGATCTTCCGGAGTTGCGTGGCGTCAGGAAGCGGTGGGGCTGGTCCGCTGGCTCTCCAACTCAGCCGGTTCATCGCGACGATCTCTCGACTCCAAGGCGCCGTCGCTTTCCCGTCTGGGATTCCCGAATGATAACTCGCTTCGAGCGTGCCCAAGAACGGCTCGCTCGACCTCCTGGATGGACATCGGTGCTATGACAGTTATCCCACCAACCAATTCGCACAGATCCAGATAGGACTGGCGGTTTGATTGGAGAAACTCAAGCGGGTACTCAGGTTTTCGCGCGCGAGCCTTGACTGGGTCCGCATCCAGTAAGTAGCTCGTATCAGGCGTGGGAACGAACTTAATAATCAGTCGAACGAATGCGCGAATGAACGGCTTGTGCAATGGCAAGTTCGCAAGTTCGTCATAGATGTATCGATCAAAGATTACAAGATCAGCCTTAGAGCGCAATGCCTTGTTCACCACGGACCGGACTGAGATTGCGTCGATGGAATAAAGAAACAGCCGCACTCCGGTCATAAACCGTGACCTTACATTCTTGTCTCGCCGCTCAATCGGTGCGGAAGGGCTTCCGACACCCTTATCCCCTTTAAATATGCGGTGCCCAGTGCCTTCCCTGAGCCCGGTCAGCTTGGCGATATCATCCCAGAACCTGATCAACAGGACCCGATGACCATCTTCTTTCAGCTGCGCGCACAAGTTTTCAATCTGAGTGCTTTTCCCCGCGCCGTCAATACCGGAAAAGCTTACAAACTTCGTTCGACTGCTATTTCGGAATGTTCCCATGCTATGTCCCTCGTCCCTCCCGGTGTCCTGGGTCAAATCTCAATTCGGACGGCTCGGGCTCCCGTGAGAGAGTGCCACGACCGTTCCGATGGCGACCGCGCCACCCAGGATCACGCCAACGCGGATCAGCATGGTTCGCGCACGCCGTTGCTTTGCCGGCGCGATAACCGCTCCCGCGGGCCTGGAGGCCGCTACACCCGTGGTCTTCTCGTACGGTGCTGCAGCGGTGCCGACCGGCTTCGGCGCGTCATTCTGTGCTTGTTGGCCGGAGGAAGATGAAGTTGCGGACTGTCCACCCTGATCATCAGCCTGGGGGCGCACGGGTTCTGGATTGTCCGGGTAGGCTCCTTCAGGCTGGCTGGAATCCGGATTTCGAGTTTCGGCGCCGCGATTCGAGTCTTTCGACTGATCCTGGACGGAAAACACAATTTGAGGCTGCTGGCTGCGAAATGCTTCCAGCGGCTGCGCTACGGCTGTTCCCACGAACGGCAACGCCATGAACACGACAAGGCTGCTCGCAATCTGCTTTCCTGGCCGACGACTCGATATCCTCATTGATTTCCTCCCCTTCCTCTTAAATACAGAGAGCCTCAGAATGACCATCCCGGAGCTGCTACGCCGCAATCTCCGAACCCCGCTTCGAGCTGTCGCTCTTGTTCACGTTTGGAACACGCCCACCCGCGGCCGACGAAAGCTGTCCAAGGCTTCCGCAGCCGTGTCAAACACCTCAAGAATCCGGTCTACTCCGGTAGCCTCCAAAAGAGCTCTTGATTCCGGAGGGATTGCAGCGAGCTTGACGTCGCCATTACGCTTCATGGCTTCTTCCAGGCAACAAAGCAAAAGGTGAATCGCAGATCGATCAATCTGGCGCAACCTTGAGCAGTCGAGCACAATCCACGGGCGATCAATATTGAAACAACTTTCAACTTCTGCGAAAAACAGCCGCTGCTGCCGCAGAGTCATTGCTTCCGGCAAGTACTTTACCACCGCAGAACCTGGTCGAACTGTCATAGTCGCGTCCTATCGTTTGGTGAAGTACTTTGTTTGGGCACTGAGTGCAAAAGCTTCGCATCGGGCTGAGATTGGGCGATAGCATGAATCCCTGGTGCAGTCATCCTGGGTTTTGCAAGAGGCGTTCCAGTTCAGCTTCTGGATTGCGAAGCAGCCGCGCGATTGTGTTTCTCCCATATCGAAAGAGAGTCATAAAGTTGGTGTTATACCAACAGCACTCAGTCATGCGAGGTGACAGCCCACAAAGAAATCGGAGCTTGTTCAAGACGCTTGGAGAGGCGAGCGTTGCTGCTACGAGCCGATGATTTCCATCCAGAACAGTCAGAGGTTCCTTTTCGTTGAGGCCGATTAGAATCACGGCATTGAATCCGGGATCCTCGAGAAGCAGTTGGTCGCCGATGGCCGCCATCTTTGCCAGGAACGGGGCATCGACCAAGTGTTTACGGGTTCGCATTCCCGTGGTAATCTCGCCCATCGAGAAATTGCCATGCGCGAGTTTTCGCCACTGTGCCCGCGGAAATGCCCGAATCTGTCCGAGGTCCGCTTCCTTGATTTCCAGTTCGTACCACTTTGTGCCGGTCGGGAGTTCTTTCCAAAGGGCAATATGCCTGAGATACAGAAGGGCCCTCCGCTTTGCATTGTCTTCGGCGTTGCCCAGATCCGGAGCGCAGACCATGTCATGAAGGCTCTCCCTATACGACTGAAACTCCGGAGCGTGAAAATCGCTTTTCAGAAACTCAGCAATAACCTCGTCTTCGGATACCCTTCGAATGAGCCTTGCGGCGGGAGCGACGCCAGGTTGCAGCAGTTCTCCTCTGTGGGCAAGCAAATCGAGGACGAATGGTAACGCCACGCAAACCAGTAGAGCGGCCATCAAGATGAGTTGCACAAGAATGACTTCGCGCAAGGATGAATGAAAGCGGCAAATGGCGACGATTACCACGCCACTGAACGCAAATTGTATCCAGCTTGTGTTGGCGATCTTATACGACATTTCGAAGGTAATAATGACCACGCTCAGCGAGAACACTATCGTCGTAATGGCATACAGCGCGAGAAGATACGGCAGGTTGTACATGCCGGATATCTCAAAGCCGGAGCCAAAGAACGTTGTCCAAATCCACGCAGGCGCAAACCGCAGACAGAGTGCCAGGCCTGAGCCCGTAACCAGAACCAGCAACAGCGAGGTCGCGATAACCTTGAAATCTCTTCTGTCCTCGGGACGAGTGCCTGCCACATGGGGGAACATGCTGTTGACAACCGCGGAGGAAAAAGCGAAGATCACTCGGCCAACCATTGCTACGGCCGCGTAGATGCCAGCTTCTTTTGCAAGAAAAAAGTGCTTCACGAGGACGATGTCGCAGTTGTTGATGAGCACCTGGCCGGAAAAGAAGACCATTACCTGGTAAAACTCGCGAAGCGCATTTGAAAGGTGAAGGGGATTTGGAATCTGCACAGTCCTTGCGGGTGCGGCAATGAAATACGCGGCTACGACTGCTGCCGAATTGGCTGCAATCACACCCTCTACGCCAAGGCCTGCCAGCATCAATAGTGCCGATCCACCGAACCGAATGGCTCCTTCAACGACGAGGTTGGCCGCAAGGCGGCGGAAGCCGTATGTGCCTTGGATGTAACCCCGACGGCATCCCAGGGGAACGTAGAAAGCTGCTCCTATTGCGAGGAGGGCGACGAGCGCAGGCCCAGGCAGATTGAGGTAATCCGCAATCGTCTTTTGAAAAATTACTAAGACGAGCGCGACAAAAATCCCGCATCCCCACGCGGCCCGATGAAACCCTCTGTAAACCGCGGCCTTCTCTTCGGGAGAACTCTGTTGCACCACCATCTTTGCGGAAATTAGTTGAAAGGAGAGTGTAACTGCGGAAATGAGAGTGAGGATAGTGTAAACAACTGTCGCCTGGCCAAAGCCTTTTGGGCCCAGAAATCGCGCAACCACGATGTTGTAGCCGAGGTTGATCGCGGTCGTCAGGCCCGACCCCGAGAGCAATACCACGCTTCCCGCGAGGATGCGCGCTTGGAGTGTTTTCGTCTTTGGGGTTAAAGCAGTCAGCATTAGAAGAACGTCCAAGGAGAAGGAGGTAGCTTCCTGACCCTATCGGGACGAAAGCATTTGGAAGTGATTCAAAGGCGGCTGGACTGCCCCGAGATTATCGTGTCATCAGGAGGTGTTTCTCATTGAGACCAGAGTGCCTCCGCGGTCTTGTGCAGGCAACATCCTCCGGCCCTTGCCGGAGAATGCCGCCATTTCTATGCTGCGTCAACTACTTTTGTCCTTGCAGTGCCATTGGATTGTTTTGCGACTATGGCAAGTTGAGGTTCCATGACGGCCGCGGCTGGAGAACGGAGGACCGTGCTGATGATCGAAAGGGGCCTGCTTCGCACTTCGTCGTAGACGCGTCCAAGATACTCGCCCAGCACGCCGATGCATAGCAGCAGCAGGCCTCCCACGAAGAACACTGAAGCCGCAACACCGAACCCCATAGTGAACACGGGAGACTTTGAAAGAAGCATGAAGCCATATAAAATGACCGAAATCAAGCTTGCGAAAGCAAAGAGCGCGAAACTGAGCCGCAAAGGTTTGTAACTGAAACTCAGAATTGCGTCCATCGCATATTTGATTCGGCTCAAGAACGAGAGCTTGCCTTCGCCGGCCAATCGATCCTGCCGGTCGTAAAGAACAACCTGGTTCCTGAAGCCAACCCAGGCGCGCAGCCCTGGCAAATACCGGTTCTTTTCCCCTAGTGCATTGACCGAATCGACGGCCTTTCGATCCATAAGACTGAAGACACCAGCGTTCAGCGGTATTGGATAGTCAGAGAGAGCTCCCAAAACACGATAGAAAAGAGGAAAGAGCTTGGCCAGAATTTGGCGCTTTTCTTTCCGGCTCCTTCTTACCGCGACCACAACCTCAGCGCCTTGGCGCCAGGCATCGATCAGCTTTGGCAGAACTTCTGGGGGATCCTGGAAATCGCCATCCATGATGATCACGGCGTCACCGCGCGCCGATAAAATCCCGGCCGAGATTGCGCCCATATGGCCCCAATTGCGCGACAGCTCTACAACCACTACATGCGAATCCAATGCGTGCAACTCTCTGAGCATTTCGAGAGAGACATCCTTAGAACCATCGTTTACATAGACTACTTCCCAGCTTGTGTGAGCACCATTCATAGCGCTTGCCAGCGCCTCATGGAAACGTACAATTATCTCCTCTTCGTTATAAATGGGTACGACAACGGATATCATATGTGACTCCTGGAAGGCTGAGTTGTGCGTTCATTTGGATACTCGTTCTCCTGCTCGGGGCTTGACTTAACGTCAGCCTTTGCAACTTCGATATAACCAACATACCGGGCAAGAAAGAGAGTGAATATCAGCAAACTCTGTTG
>Ga0302275_10003494_pt1 | contig 15887 bp, 15 predicted proteins | sample III_Bog_N2_2_FD_200229 | JGI IMG/M metagenome (GOLD analysis project Ga0302275, IMG submission 200229) | Peat permafrost microbial communities from Stordalen Mire near Abisko, Sweden - III_Bog_N2_2 | ecosystem: Environmental > Terrestrial > Soil > Wetlands > Peat | place: Sweden: Abisko...
GGGCGCATCCATGGATGCGCCCTTCCTGTTCTTGAATCAGCCGAAACTACATCGGTTGCTGCGCGTACTCTTCTTCCTCTTCGATGCCGTAGCGGCGGAGCAGGTTGGGCAGGCTCTGCGAGAACGCTGAGCGCGGCATCACGGTATCGCATCCTGCCTCGACCGCTTTCAACTTCAGGTCGCCCTGCAGATGATTGAGGAATCCGACGATCGAAGTGGCTTTCTTGAGCTTGGCCTTGAATTTGGGAATAAGGGCCATGGGCTTGGCGTTGAGGTTGTTCAGATCGAACACCAGCAAGGTGGGCCGTTCGGTATCGGGCAAATCCAGCAGGCGGCCAACCGAGTCCTTGTCACCTTTCACAAACTCCACCTTTATGCCGAGTTTGCGCGAGGTCTCCTGAATCTTGGCCTGAAAAAACAGATCGTCGATAAAGCAGAAGATGCGTGTGGGCGCGTCATCGCGGACGGGAGCCGGCGGCGGCGCCGCGTAGGCGTCAGGATAGTAGCCGCTGTGGTTGTTGCTCATCATCTGTATGGTGGACGGTGGACCATCGGCGACATTGCCGTTGACGGTGCGGTAGCTGTGATCCATGGGACCCACAAACTCGCGCGGTCCCCGCTGCTTGCCCTTGCGCTTGCCCTGAGAGGGGCCGGCGATGCTGTTTCCCGGCTGAGCCTGGGGGGCCGATCCCTTTTGGAAGAACTTCTTCTTCTTCCGCGGCTGGTTCTGGTGAGCCTGGGCCGGCCTCTGCTGGGGCGGTTGCGGCGGCGCCTGCTGTTGAGGCTGCTGCGGCTGCTGCATCTGGGGCTGCTGGGCCGGCTGCGCGCCTTGCTGGCTCGATTTGTTCTTGCGGCGGCGGCGGCGGCGGCGATGCCCTTGCGAAGGCGCCTGACCATTGTCAGGTGTTGGCCCCACTTCAAGTTGGGGCTGGGTTGGTTCTGTCGTCATGCGTATACTTCCTGGAACGTTACTACTGGATTCATCGGATTGTGGGGTTCTACTGCCTTCAAAGTTGTGAGCCTGGCTTCCCTTGCCGTTCCCGGTCTAGTCAGAACCGAAAAGTCGGCGGTAGCCGGCGAAGTCAATGCGGGACTTGAAGCAGACTGGCAAACGTGGGCAATTCGAAACAACTTGCCGGAGTTTCCCGGCATTCTTACCCTCAATGAACCAGATCCTTTGTGGCTTGCGACGGATCTTGCATTTTGCCACTGCCACGATGCATGAATCGAACGCTCAACCCTGAGAGGATTCCTGCCCATCAGGTCGCGCCGGTTCATCTTCTTCGGCCCTGCAATTCAAACTCTGTAGTCGCCATTTGCATAAGAGCCTTGTATGGGCTCCATCCGCTGGTCAGGATTAAGGCAAGGCGGCCAGTGCTTTTTCTCAGGTGATGCCCTTCCTATATGAGCTTTTGCCGCACGCAGTTTAGTAAGAATTGAACTGTACGGCTAGTTTGCTTGCTCGGCGGCGAGCTTGCTCTACCCCAATACCCGGGTGGCCCGCGTCAGCCGCTTGATAGGCAATTCCGATACTACAAGGAACCCCCGAGGCTGGCAAGTGTACTTTCGTGGGACCCTGACGGGAAGGCAGCAGCGGAATGACCGGGAACACCGATGCGCACGAAAACGCAGCCAAGCGCGCAAAACGCCGCTCCGATTGGAGCGGCGTTTCGAGGTCCTGCACGTGCCACTGGCCTCCCAGAATATTGTGGCCGGCGTATTTTCCACCGTGCCTAGTACAGGCTCTTCCGGCCGGTTGATCCCTCTTTTGAGGGCCGCTTCATTGGCGGTTGCTCTTGCCGGGTGCCTGCTGTTCTTTGGCTGGCCGCAATTCTGACTCAGCCGGTACATCACTGGCGCTTATGTAATAGCAATCCACGGGCCGTTCAGATTGGTGATTATTTTCAGCCACTTGCCTCGCAAAGTCGGCTGATTTTTTCTGGATTCTGGAAGTCTGCGGGAAGCATTAATCCTGAAAACCGTATAACCCGATTTTCCGCCAGAAACTAGCGCTGACATTTCGGGCAAAAATGGGTTCCTCGGCCGGCCAGCAGAATTCGCTGGATGGGGGTTTGGCAGCTCCGGCAGGGCTCGCCTGTCCGCAGATAGACACAGTGCTCCAACTGGAAGAAGCCCCGCACCCCAGCGGCATCCACGTAGTCTGAGACCGACGATCCGCCCAGCCGGATGGCGTGTTCCAGAACCTGGTTGAGAGATAGCCGGAGCCGTTCGAGCTCGGCGCGGGTCAGGCGTCCTGCGCTTCGGCGCGGCCGGATTCCAGCGTGAAACAGACTCTCGTCGGCGTAGATGTTGCCGACGCCCGTGAGCAGATTTTGATTCAGGAGCGCAGCCTTGATTGAAAGGCTTCGTCCACGGAAGAGGGCGGCGAACTCGCCCGCTTGAATCGTAAGTGGCTCAGCACCGGATGCGGTGAAGCCTGTGACGCGTTCAAGGGCTCGAAATTCCAATCGGCCAAAGCGGCGCGGATCCACAAACCGCAACTCCCGCCCGCTGGCGAGAGTGAGCCGGGCGTGGGTATGAGCTGCCACCGGCGCGTCAGGCGTTGTCACCAGCAGGCGGCCCGTCATGCCCAGATGGACGATCCATTGCGCATCGGGCGGTGCGAATTCCGGCGGTGTTTTTTTTCTGCCCTGGCGCAATTCCTGAATGGATTTGCCGGCGACTGAACCCAGCTCGCAGACGATGTGCTTGCCTGTACGATGAATGGCGAGCAGCACGCGGCCTTCAAGGCCCTTTGCCTGCTTGGCCGGAGCTGTTTTGAAGGGTTCCCGATGCCCGCCGAACCAGGCATGGACGATCCGATCGCCACGTACCCGCTCATGAACGCCACGGGCGATGGTTTCCACTTCAGGCAGTTCAGGCATTCGTCTATTTTAGGGGAGCCGCGACCGGGGAGCGCTGGCGCTAGCTCTGTGATTTCGCCAGCTCGTTGTCCTCTTCGCCTGCGCGTACCTGCACACTGCCCCATTTTTCGAGATAAACGAGACCCAACCCGAGCCCAACCAGGAACACGGCCACGGAGGAATACTCAATCAGGTTGAGTTTGCTGTTCTCTTCGGCAGTCTGATAAACAACGATGCCGTGAATTTCGCGCGGAACGATGCGCTCCTCTGTCAGAACCGGCCCTCGCGGCATGACGTCCAGGTAGTGGGTGGAGATCGTGGCGGAGACGATCAACCCGGCAAGACCGGGCAGCAGGAACAGGAGCGCGAAGAATTTGAGCGTTGCCAGTTGCGAGTTTTTCATTTGATCGGCCCCATTCTTGCGCCACGTGCGCACATGCTTACGTGAGGTTCGTGGACAATATCCAGGGTTGATCCAGCTCGGTCGCGTCTTACGTGTGCGCCAGGGTGAAGAGTTGCTCAACGGTCAGGTTCTGTTGGGCGTTCTACCCTTGCGGCTCACAACACTCTGCGAGTGGCCCACCGATTTCATCGGGACGAATAGAGAGGATCATCCCCAAACCCGTTCGCTCTAGATTCTACACCGAATTTGATTTAGGTTGCACTGCTGGATTTGAAAAGCCGGCGCGTTGGATTCGAGGTGTTAGTTAACCCTTTGTCCGAAGCTGGCTGGCTTTTTGCGCTCGCCCGGTTGACGGATACGGCTGGCTTCAAAGCTCACGATCTTCCACTTGTCCTGTGCGTCGCGCACGTAAACCCGCGTGTAGCGATAGCTCCCTGAGACGTCGCCATCGGTCGTCGTGCCCTGCACAAAGGCGACCGAGTTCACCAGCGCCGTCTTGCCGTAAAAGCGTACCTTCCGTTCAGTGATGTCGAGCGTGGTGAAACGAACGTGGTGGGTACGCAGATTATTGATTGCCTCGTCCTTGGTTTGCAGGGTCCCCGCGGCGGTTATGGCTATATAGTCGTCGGCCAGCAGGCTGGCCATGGCCGCGGTATCTCCCTTGAGCATGGCGGTGCGCCAAACATCCTCGAGTTGAAGAATCTCGTTACGATCTTCGTGCTTGTTGATCTTATTTTGTCCTGCATGCAGCAGGCTGCCGCCGAATGCCAGCACCAGCGCCATCGCGACCAGACGTCCGGCGAGCGGCCGGGAGTCGATCAGAGCGGAACAGGGCACGAAGAACTTGTTTACGGCACCCGACATAGGCGTATCGGATAGTATCCCCGCAATGGTCTGCCGGTCAATGGCTTGCGCGTCCATTCAGAAACATCCGTCCATCATCACGATTCAGTTTGAGCTTCGGCCGCGTCGCGAACCGGGGTTCTTTGTCGCTTGGACGGGAGAAGGCCCTCAGACGAGAGCAACCAGATTTTCGAGGGTGCGGATTTTCATTTTCTGCAGCAGGCCGCCAACAACATACTTCTTGAAATGCGTCGAGTCCCGATGCGCTGCCAGAGCGGCTGCGTCCTTGTATTGCTCGTAAATCACGATGGTGTCGGGATCGCCCTCAACATGGTGCGGGATGTAGGTAACGCATCCGGGCTCGCGGCGCGATTCGCTGGTGACCAGACGCAGGGCCTCGGCGATCTCGTCGCGGTCTTCAGGGGCGAAGGTGAAACGTGCCGTAAAGCTGACCATGATCGCAGATTCCCCTTTGCATGAACCTTCGTGCGCTTCTCCAGTCTACTTGTGAATCGTGTCGAGCGCAGCAGCAAAATCCGGTAGAACCATGGTCTGATCGCGGTCAGGGCCGGTGGAGACCATCCCGATGCGCGCGCCACTTTCCCGTTCCTGGAAGCGAAGATACTCACGCGCAGCCTGGGGCAGCTTGTCGAACTCGGTAATGCCCTCAGTGGATTCGCGCCAGCCTTTCAGCTTGGTATAGCGCGGTTTGATCTGCTCAAGACCCTGCACGTCGGCAGGAATCTCGTCGGTGACCTTGCCGTTGATTTCGTAACCGATGCAGATGGGAATTTCGGCGAGGGTGTCGAGCACGTCCAGCTTGGTGATCACCAGCCACTCGGCGCCATTCACCTGGTTCGAGTAGCGAAGCAGGGGAATGTCGAGCCAGCCGCAGCGGCGCGGTCGTCCTGTCACTGCGCCGTATTCGTTGCCGCGGGCGCGCAGTTCCTCGCCTGCGGCATCATGAATCTCGGTGGGAAACGGTCCGCCGCCGACGCGGGTCACGTAGGCCTTGGTGACGGAGATGACGGTGCCGATGGCTGTGGGTCCAACGCCGGTACCCGTGGCAGCGCCGCCGGCCGTGGCAGACGACGACGTAACAAAGGGGTAGGTTCCATGATCGATGTCGAGCATGGTTCCCTGGGCGCCTTCGAACATAATGCTCCCACCCTCGGCCAGGATGCTGTTGAGCATACGCCCGGTATCGGCAACAAACGGGCGAACCTGCTCAGCGGCTGCCGCGTACTCCTCGTACATTTTGGCTGGGTCCAGCGGGTCAGTGCCGAACAGCGCGTGGGCGATGGCGTTCTTCTCAGCGCAGGCAGCCTCAATATGGGTCTTCAAGAGCGATGGGTGAAGCAGGTCCACGACGCGGAGCCCACTGCGGGCCATTTTGTCTTCGTAGGCCGGGCCGATGCCGCGGCTGGTGGTGCCGATTTTCTGGCGGCCTGGCGCGCTTTCTGCTGCCAGCTCGATCATGCGGTGGTAAGGCAGGATCACCTGGGTGCGATTGGAAACAAACAGCTGCTTGTCCACATCAACACCCAGCTCACGAAGCCGGTTGACTTCAGACAGGAAGGCCAGCGGATCAAGCACCACGCCGTTGCCGATGATGCCCTTGCAGCCCTTACGCAGGACGCCGCAGGGAATGAGCTGAAGCACAAACTTCTGCCCGCCGATGATGACGGTATGACCGGCATTATGGCCGCCGGCGTAGCGAGCCACCGCTGAGAACCGCTCGCTGAGCACGTCAACAATCTTGCCTTTGCCTTCGTCGCCCCACTGGGCGCCCAGTACCACAGCCGTCTTTGCTCGCATTTCCTTCCAATCCTCGAATCCTGAGTCGCCCAGAGGAGTAAAGCAGCCTCTGCGGCGCCCAAAAAAAAGCCGGCGCCAGAAACTCCATGGGCCGCAACACGAAGGCGCTGGTCCACTAACCCTGCACCAGGTTTGATGATAAACCCTGAACACGTGGGCGGGTCCCGAACGGAAAGAAGGGTTTACTCCTCGCGCCGGGTTTTTCGGGCCCCTGTCTCCCGATTTTTCGCCCCGCCCCAGACAATTTCACGCAACTAACCCGGGATTGCCGGGTCTAGACAGTACATGCCCTCGTAGAGGGCACAGACAGTCATGCCCCGGGGCGGTCCCGAGGCCCAGGAACGAGCGAGGGCACATGAAACCCCAGGCTTATCCGCAGGCATCCCCCGTTGCCGGCATTTCCCATTTTTTCCCAGCTCTCTTCGCCAAGCCAACCCTGAAGCCCCAAAGAACCGGCCCCAAGTCAATGATCCTCAGGCGTTTGGTGGCTCTTGGTATGGCGGCTCTCCTGTTGCCGCTCGCTCAGGTAGAGGTTCTGGCCCAGCAGGCACCCGGTTGGCCACAGGCAAACCCGTATCCGCCGGGTCAGCCCTACAGTGGCCAGTATTCGCAGTCTCCCTACCCCCAGAATCAGCCGTATAACAACCAGTACGCGCCCAGTGAGCCGCAAGGCTACGCGCGGCCCGCCTACGGTCAGCAACCCAGTTATGGTCAGCAGCCGCCTGCCGCCGACCAGCCTAATGCTGACGCAGGACCCGGCGGATACGCGCCCGGCTATCAACAGCCGCAACCTGCCGCCCAGCCATTTACGGCCGAGCAGCTTGAAGAGATGCTTGCGCCCATCGCACTCTATCCTGACGGATTGCTGGCCCAGGTGCTGGCCGCAGCCACCTACCCTGACCAAGTGTCAGTGGCCGATCAATGGTTGCGCGCTCAGGGATACGCCTCCGCTGACCAGATTGCAGGCGCTGCCCAGGCGCAGAACTGGGACCCAAGCGTGAAGGCGCTGACAGCATTCCCGCAGGTGCTGGCCGAGATGAACCAGAATCTCGCGTGGACCACCGATGTCGGTAATGCCTATTACAACCAGCCGCAGGATGTGATGCAGACGGTACAGGTTCTTCGCCAGCGCGCCCAGGCGGCCGGAACGCTTGAGAATTCGCCCCAGGAAACTGTCAGCTACGACCAGGGAAATATCGAACTGGCTCCCCCCAATCCGCAGGTGGTGTACGTGCCAGCTTATAACCCGTGGGATGCTTACGGTCAGCCGATCTCTCCTTACCCCGGCTTTTCTTTGCTTGGAGCATTGCAGTCGTTTGCCGGATCGGGGGTTCTTCAGTTCGGCATGGGAATCGCCATGACGGCCTTTATGCACACGGGCTTCGGATGGCTCAGTTGGGCGCTGGACTGGCTTGGCAGCTCCATTCTGTTCAACCACTCCAGCTACTCTTCGCGCAGTACGTCGGTGGCTCGCTGGGGTGGCGGGTACGGTCACGGCGGATTTGGCCGCGGAGGCTACGGCTCGCAAGCCTGGGCTTCCAACGGCAGATCGGGTTACGGCAGATCGGGTTATGCAGGATCGGGCCAAGGCTATAATCGGAGTCAGATGGAACGGGAACGTACCGGCCAGTCCCGCGACGCCTACGGCCGCCAGGGCTCTTACTCCTCCAACGGCTACAACCGGGGCTACGGTTACACCGGCGGCTACCAGCAGAACAGGGAATACACGCGTCCGCAGCAAGGGTATGGATCAACCCGGCCAACCATGGGAAGCGAGTATGCGGCAGGTTCAAACAGAGGTTATTCGGCGCGGCCTGAAAACGCCGTTCGCCCGGCCTTCCAGGACTACGCCTACAGCCGTGCTCAGCAGCGAACGCAGCCACAGATGCCCGCCCGGCAGCAGCAGGCTTACGCCAGGCCAGGCTACGGTTCCAGCTTCTACGGCGGAACGGGGCAGACCTACGGCTACGGCCGCCAACAGGGGAGCAACTACGGTGCTCCTCAGCAGTCATGGCGCGCTCCCACAATGCCCAGCCAGCGTGGCGGATTCGAACAGCGTTCCTACGCCGCGTCTTCGAGCAGGGGATTCATGCAATCGGCTCCGAAACAGGAGCGGTCGGGTGGCTTCCACATGTTCGGCGGTGGACGCAGCTCAGAACATTCCTTTGGCGGCGGGAAAGCGCCCAAGAGCTACGGTGGTGGAGGCCACGGTGGTGGAGGCGGTCACTCCAGCAGCCACAGCGGCGGGGGACATCACCACTAATCCCTGCTGAACTTCTTCAGCCGAGCGACTGGGTTCTCGGGCCTGGAGCGATGAACTCAAACGGTTCATGGCCGAAGGCTTCGTCCGCGAGCATCATCAGGATTCCAGCGATCCAAAGCACATGGCCGATTAGCGGAACCAGGGGTACCAGCCAAAAGTAGATCCAGGTGGCTCCCATGAACGCCACGATGGCGCCGCCCATGATGCGCCGCGTCCACACCATCCGGGGGGCGGATGAGAAACACCAGGTAGAAGAGAATCAGAGGATTGATCCAGCCGCTCAAAATGGCCAGGAAGTCCTTTGAATGCCACACTTCGCGGCTGAAAGTATTCATCAGCGTCACCCAGGCACAGAACCATCCGCGGTACACATCCGGGGGCAGTGCTCCCGGGGCGGCACCTGCTTGCACGCCGGCAAAAAGAACGCAGCCACATATATGCAGAATCCGGCGATCCGCGCTTTTTGCACCGCGCGTGCAACCGCTTGAGATTGAGCTCTTTGTGCGATAACTGTGTTCCTTTCCCGCCGTTGGGCCTTCCCGGTTAGTTGAAGATTCGGGAACCCCGCAATGATAGACGAGTCGAAATAGGAAACGCGCAAATGTTTGCGAGCTGTTAACCACTCCCGCCCTTCACTCGTTACAGGTGCAGGAAGAGGCCTTCAGGCTTCACTGAGCGAGGTGGTTCTAACATGCGGCAAACAAAAAGAATTGCGGGTTTGATTTCTGCGGCGGTTACGGCGCTGCTGTTTATTGCTGGTCCGGCAACGGTGATTGCCCAGGCGCCCGCTACGCCCGAGGCCCGGACGCAGCCCTCGGCAACACCTATCAGCGACCAGGAACTGTCTGACACACAGGATCAGCTGCTCAAGCTTCTCCGCATGAGCCCAACGCTGACGTCCGTGGTGGCCCGCGATCCCTCGCTGCTGTCAAACCAAGAGTATGTTAACCGCAACAATCCGCAGCTGGGGCAGTTTCTGGTTCAGCACCCTGACATTGCCCGCAATCCGGAGTACTACCTGTTTACGCATCTCGAATCGCGTGGCGGACGGCGCGACCAGGCGCTGGAGCGGGCAGTGTGGCCGGAGATGTCGCAAGCGCCCAATGACTCGAGAGCCGACCAAATCGTTGACCCGATCATGGCTTTCGCGGCTTTCGCTGCCTTCCTCGCGGCGTTGGTCTGGCTGATTCGGCAATTCCTTGAGAATCGCCGCTGGTCACGCATATTCAAGCTGCAGAGCGACGTGCACGGCAGGCTGATAGAGAAATTCGGAACGACGCAGGAGCTCGCCTCGTATATGGGCACTGAAGCGGGCAGGCGGTTTCTTGAAGCGGCTCCGATTCCGGTGGGGTTTGAGCCCGAGCAAAGAATGCCGAATGCCGTGTCTCGGGTGCTTTGGCCGCTGCAAATCGGTGTGGTGCTGGTGCTGCTGGGCGTGGGGCTCCTCTTCCTCCGCAGTGCTGGTCCTGACATGAATATTCCCATGCTGATTACGGGTACGGTAGTGCTGATGCCCGGAATTGGATTTATTCTGTCCGCAGGGATCACGTGGGTTCTTGCCGGACGATTGGGGCTGATTCCCGACAGCCACTCGGCATCGAACCAAGCCAACCCGCAGGACAGGCCGTGAGCCGGATCGGACCCGGCAGTGGCCAAGAGGCGCCCGACGCGAATGTTCTGGGAATCTTATCTACCGAGTGCTTTTGCCGGCGACGCGCAGCCCGACGTTGCGCAGCCTCTCATGGATGATGAGGCGTTCGCGGGGTTCTACGAGCGCTCGGCACGGTCACTCTGGGCTTACCTGGCACGGACCTCTGGCGACCCTGCCCTGGCTGAGGACCTGATGCAGGAGAGCTACGTGCGGTTTCTTTCGGCGGCGGGCGCTCCATCGCATCTCAATGAGGGCGAGGTTGCGTGCCGGCGGTACCTGTTCCGGATAGCGACGAACCTGCTGCGCGACCACTGGCGGCGTCCAAGAGCAGCTTCAATTGAAGGAATTCCCGAGAACTTTTTCGCTCGACCCAGCCATGCGGCGCAGTGCGATTCGCAAATGACGCTTGGACCTGCCCTGGCAAAGATGCGACCCCGAGAGCGCCAATTGCTCTGGCTTGCGCACGCTGAGGGCTACTCCCACGGCGAGATTGCCGAGGTTACAGGCCTGGCCAGTGCCAGCATTCGTCTGCTGCTCTTCAGGGCGCGCAGAAAGATTGCGCGCCTGCTCACGGATGAAAAACGTGGGAGGGTAAAGGCATGCTGAAAACCTGTTCACGTGAAAACGAAGTCAGGGAGCTGGTGGAGCGTGGCCAGTGGCCGCAGGCTTGCGCACCCGAGCTGCGTGCGCACGTTGAGAGCTGCCGCTCCTGCGCCGACTACGTTCTGATCACAACCGCGTTTCGAAGCGCCCGCGCAGAAGCTGTCGCTGGCGTTACGCTGCCGCCTCCCGGCGTTCTCTGGTGGCGTGCGCAACTGCGCAGGCGTAATGCAGCGGTTGAGCGCATTGGCAGGCCGATTCTGGGCGCGCAGATCTTCGCGCTCGCCATCAATCTCATGTTGGCGGTTGCCTTCATCCTGTGGCAAGCCCGCCATGGCCTTGCCTGGCTCTCATGGTTTTCATCGACTGCGGGCCCTGCGCAGGGTCAGCAGGCGGTGTTTCATCTTGACTCTTTCTGGTCTCCTCAGTTGCTGAGTTCCGGACTCAACTCAATGACGAGCCCACTGGTGCTGATTCCCGCCATCGCCACACTGGTGTTGCTCGGCGGCGTGGTTGTCTATCTGGCTACTGAAAAACAGTAATCCGCATCGCAATCCGAATTGCTCAGACCATCTTGCACTTGAATGTGCGGGGTGACGTCTTCCTGCTCACGAAGCGGCCCCTTTGGCCGCTCTGCTATAGTTTCTCGACGCGATTTTCATGCATTTTCGAAAACGCTAACGAAAACAGCATTCGCGCCTCGCTTATCGCGAAAAAACAGGAGAACCCATGGACTGGACTGAGAGCACAAGACGATCGTTCCTCAAGCAATTTGGTGCAGCCGGCGCTTTGGCGCTGGCCGCCGCAAACGCAGAGGGATTAAGCCTGGAGGGAGCACAGAATGCTGCGCCGGCCGCCAACTCCTCCGCGGACCAGGAACAGGCTGCCACGCGCCAAGAACGCATGAAATGGTGGCATGAAGCCAAGTTTGGCATGTTCATCCACTGGGGACTCTACAGCGTGATTGGGCAGCATGAGTGGGCCAAGGAAACCGAAGGCATTCCGCTTGCGCAGTACGAGATTATCGCCAAACACTTCCATCCCAAGCCAAATGCGGCCCGCGATTGGGCAAGGCTCGCCAAGAAGGCCGGGCAAAAGTACATGGTGATGACCACCAAGCACCATGAAGGTTTTTGCCAATGGGATTCGAAGCTTACCGACTACAACGCCGTGAAGCAGGGGCCGGGGCGCGACCTGGTGCGCGAGTATGTTGAGGCCGCACGGGCCGAAGGTTTGCGCGTCGGCTTCTACTACTCGCTCATGGACTGGCATCACCCAGACGGCGCCCTCTGCAAGACTGATGAGGCAGCGCGCCGCCGGTTTGTCGACTACACGCATGGCCTTATTCGCGAGCTGCTCACCAACTACGGCAAGATCGACGTGCTCTGGTACGACGTCTCGTGGCCGCTGACCCCGGAAGGCTGGGAGTCAGAGCGGATGAACGAGATGATCTTCGATCTGCAGCCGGAGATCATCGTGAACAACCGCAATGGCCTGCCGGGCGACTTTACTACGCCAGAGCAGCACATTACTGCCGCAGAAGTGGGGCGCGCCTGGGAGGCCTGCATGACGCTCAACGACAGTTGGGGCTTCAACCGCTTCGATGACGCCTGGAAGTCGCCGAAGGTCATCGTGGACAACCTGGCGACCTGCGCGCGCGGAGGCGGGAACTATCTGCTCAACATCGGGCCGGAACCGGATGGTTCGATCCCGCCGGACACGCAGGCCTGCCTGGAGACCGTAGGCAAGTGGCTGGACACAAACGGCACTGCAATCTACGGTACCGATCGAGCCAATGCCAGTGGCAATGTAAATGCCAACTACACCCGCCGAGGCAACACGCTCTACATCCACCAGCACTTCTGGCCTGGGCACACGCCAGCAGCCGAGTGGCTGAGCTTTTATCAGCCCGAGGCGGTCATCGCCATCGGTGGACTCAAGCCTAAAGTCCTGTCGGCGCGTCTGCTCAAGACGGGACAGAAGATCGAATTCACCCAGGACGAATTCACGCTGCGGTTGACGGGTTTGCCACTGGTGGCGCCAGATCAGCCGGCCACCGTCATCGAAGTGGAGTGCGATGGGGAGCCAACCGTCAATCACGACTCCATGCGTCCATTGTGGCCGCGGTTGAAGGCGGATATCAGCGTCTAAGTTGCAAGGGTTGATAACATCCTCTGGCTTCCTGGTCTTTTGGCCGCAGCAGCGGAACGATCAGGAAGCCGGAGTCAGACGCAGACAGGGACTGCGCGTGCGTAAGTGTAGGGGCCGTCTGGCACCAGCACGACGCGCGCATCCGTAGGCAGACCTTCAAGCAGCGCGGCTACGGCTTCGTTCAGGTCGCTGAATGTGTGCGCGCCTGCAAAGCCCAGCTCCGACTTTGAGACACCGGGCGCGTAGAAGGAGAGCTCATTCTTCACGCCGACCAGCGCCAGCCTCTCCAACTGCCACTGATCAACCTCAACGGGCGTGTTCTCGATTTCATCCAGAAAATCCTGATACCCGGTGAGCGTGCGCATCCCGTGAGCGAACTCCGGCGAACCCACTCCTTCAGCGCACTCCCCAAGCAGCAGAATTCGTCCGCCCGGCTTGGTGATGTGCTGCGCGGCGGTCACGCCTTTCACGATCTGATAAAAGGTCAGGTCGAGCGGATACCCCGCTCCGCAGGTAATTACCGCGTCAGCCAGTTCATGGAGATTCTCAAGGCAGGTAGTTTCGGTGAATTCAACGCCTGCGGCGTGCGCCTTCACGGGATTTCCGGCAAAGACCCCCGAGATGCGCCGATCGACGGTAAGGGTTACATCCAGGATGAAATCATGGCGCGCCATGGCCGCGATTTCAAGGAATTCGGCGTGCAGGGGGTTGCTTGCGATGGAGCCTTCAGTGGCCAGCGGCTCGCGATTGAAGAGCGGAGAGTGAATCACCTTGATGGTTTCCTGAGCGGCGAGCCCGGGGACCACAAGCTTGCGACCTCCTGAAAAGCCCAGCATCAGGTGCTGCTCAATAAATCCGAGGGAAATGTGGAGATCGGCGGCCATGAAGCGCTCGTCGATGAAAACCGGGGTGCCGCGCCAGGTGTTGCCCAGGGCCCGATGACTAGCCAGGTCGCGGGCATCATGACTGACAACGCGATATTTGCGGGCAATCTCGGCGCCGACGATCATTTCAATCTCGTCCTGCGTTGCGCCGCGGTGGAGTCCGGTTGCGATCAAAATTGTGACAGCCTCGGCCGGGATGCCGGCCGTGTGCAGGCGCGCCAGCAGCGGGGGCAGCGTGATTTCATTTGGCGCGGGGCGGGTAATGTCACAAACGGCGATGGCTGCCGAGCGCTTGCCCGCTGCTATCTTGACCAGGGGATCGCACCCAATGGGGTGATCGAGCGCGTCTGCCAAAGCCGCTGCCACGTCGCCAATTGCTGACGCCGTGTGGCTGTGAACGATCTGGCAGGCGTAACTGTCAGGGACAGAAACTTCGATGCCATTCTTGCCGAAGGAAAACGTAGTCTTCATCTGTGCTGGAAAACGGCCGCGCGGCTTTCGATCGGCTCATCCCTTTCGTTCATTCTAATCCGCCTTCAGGCCAAAGCTCTGAAGCAAACGGGGACAGCTCTCGTCTGATCCCTGACAGGCACATGCGTCCCATTTCTCCTTCAGGCGCCGTCATCGGGCGACAAACGGCTTCACGGTCGGCCGTCGGCGAGCACTGCATCGGCAATGCGCGCCGCCTCTACGGCTTCGCGAACCGCATGAACGCGAACGATGGAAGCCCCGTTTAGAATGGCAACGGTCATCGCAGCCAGGCTTGCCCGTTCCCGTGCCTTGAAGGCAGTCTCAACATTCGCCCCGTCCCCATAAAGCTGGGCCATTGTGTGGCGGAGGAACGACTTTCGACTGACCCCCGCCAACAACGGGCGGCCAAGCGCGAGCAACTCGGCCTGCCGCGCCAGCAAAACGTAGTTCTCGTCGAATCGCTTGCCGAAGCCATAACCCGGGTCGAGAACAACGGCTTCAGCCGGAATGCCATGTGCACCGGCCATAGCCAGGCTCGCGCCAAGCCCTTCGCGCACCAGTGTCAGCAAGGCATCGGGCGCCATCTGCGGCTGCTCGCGCCACTCTTCCGGGCGGCCGCGGGTGTGCATGAGCACAACACCCGCGCCAAACTCGCTGCAAACTCGTGCCATCTCCTTATCCCAGGTGAATCCACTCACGTCATTCACAACTTCAGCGCCGGCTTCAAGGGCCGACCGGGCAGTAGCAGCTTTGTACGTGTCCACCGAGACAACGGCGGCGGAACGGGCATCAAGAATCCCTTTGAGAACCGGAAGCAATCGCGCCAGTTCTTCTTCAGCGCTCACCGTAGCGGTTTGAAGTGCGCCTGCATTGGCGCCTGCGCGGGAACCGGGCCGTGTGCTCTCCGCGCCCAGGTCGAGCAGGTCGGCCCCCTCGTCGAGCAATCGGATTCCATGGGCTACTGCCGCCTCCGGCGCCAGATAAAGACCGCCGTCGCTGAAGGAATCAGGCGTGATGTTCACCACGCCCATGATCAGGGTTCGCTCGCCAAGCTTGAGCGTACGCGTGCGCAGCCGCCAGCATGCAGAGCTCCTGCCGTATCCGCTCATCTGTCTCACCTAGCCATGGTACGTCGCCCAAGTAGTCCATTGAACCTGCCACAGGCAGCACGCCTCCTGCTACACTCCGGGCATGAAGATTCTCGGGCGATTTACGGTGGTTTTGCTGGCAGGGTCTCTGGCGTGGTGTGGGGGGTTGCCGGCACGGTCTCAGCAAGCCCCTAAGGGGCACTCAGGCGGGCACGCCGCGCAGGCCAAGGGCCCCCTGAGCGATCGCATTGACGCCATTTTGGCCGATCCGGCTCTGAGCCATGCGGCGTTCGGCATCAGCGTCACATCTCTCGATGGTCAATCGCTCTACGGGCTTAACCAGGGCAAGTTGTTTACCCCTGCCTCCAATGCAAAGCTCGCCACGACGGCGGCGGCGTTTGCCCTGCTGCCCGTGGAGACGCTTTCCTGGACCACAACCGCGGTCGCAGGCGGCGATGTGGATACCGGCGGCGAGCTACACGGCGACATTGTCCTGCTCGGCGTCGGCGACCCCACCTTCAGCGCCCGTCATTATCCCTACGTGGAACCGGGAACCACCCAGCCTGCAGCGGCTGTACCTGCCGATACTTCTGGCGCGACCCCAGCCCCAGCACCGACCGCCATGACGGTCCTGGACCTGATGGCTGAACAGGTGGAACAATCCGGCGTGCGCACTGTGGATGGCGACGTGGTGGGCGACGACAGCTTCTTTATTGACGAACCTTACGGCGAGGGCTGGGGCTGGGACGACCTGCAGTGGGACTACGGCGCGCCTGTCAGCGCACTCACCTTCAACGACAACGCGGCCCGTCTCACCATCCGAGCCGATGAATCGGTTCCAGGCGCAACCC
>Ga0302275_10003506_pt1 | contig 15844 bp, 13 predicted proteins | sample III_Bog_N2_2_FD_200229 | JGI IMG/M metagenome (GOLD analysis project Ga0302275, IMG submission 200229) | Peat permafrost microbial communities from Stordalen Mire near Abisko, Sweden - III_Bog_N2_2 | ecosystem: Environmental > Terrestrial > Soil > Wetlands > Peat | place: Sweden: Abisko...
AGAGAAGAGGGCGTCCTTCTTCGGGTTGCTGACGCCACCAATCGCGCGAGCGTTCTTCCCAATGGGTCGTGAGTTCAAGACTCCTGGCAGCCTCTTCATGAGAACAGGGAAAGGGAGGGCATTCGTCAAAGGCCATCACGACATCGCTTCCAAGGTCGCGCTGGATTTGCATCGAGGTTTCAGGCCCGATGAAGGTCGGCGACCCGTCGAGATGATTCTGGAAATGAACCCCCTCCCGCGTGATGCGCCTCAGCTTGGAGAGCGAAAAAACCTGAAATCCGCCGCTGTCCGTGAGAATGGAACGATCCCACCCCATGAAGGAATGCAGTCCTCCCAATTCATGGATCACCGCTTCACCGGGACGCACATGAAGATGGTAGGTATTGCCCAGGATAATTTTCGCCCCCAGATTTCGCAGTTCCTCGGGGGAAACCGCCTTCACCGTCGCCTGGGTGCCTACCGGCATGAAAACAGGGGTCTCCACATCGCCGCGGCGCGTATGAAGTATTCCGGCACGAGCCCTGCTCGAAACATCGGTTTTAAGAAGCGTGAAGGGACTCAAACGAACAGCTTCCTAGTTTTGAAATCCTGATTCCAGATCCCAAACTTTCTTTCCAGACACGATTGTGGCCAGAGCTCGACCGCGAAGCGCCATGCCATGGAACGGCGTGTTGCGGGAGAGGGAGGGCGAATCATTCCTGTCGTAAATCCAGGCATGATCTGGGTCGAGGATGGTGACATCAGCCGGCGCACCGACGGAAAGGGTGCCGCGATCCAGTCGCAGCAATCGGGCGGGATTGAGGGTCAGCAGGGCAATCAGCTGGGGAAGGGTCAGGGCCTTCCGTTGATGCAGTAGGATTTCAAGAAAAACCGCGAGCTCCGTTTCCAAACCCAGCATCCCAAAGGGAGCCCGGTCGAGTTCCACCTCCTTCTCATAGGTGGCGTGGGGGGCGTGATCACTGGCAAGAATCGTAATTGTCCCGTCGGCAATCCCGGCGATGATCTCATCAATGTCGGCCGGGGTGCGGAGCGGGGGATTCACCTTGAAATTGGAATCAAAATTTTTCAGCCCCTCGTCCGTGAGCGAGACATGATGGGGACATGCCTCGGCAGTGATGGGCACCCCGCGCCTGCGCGCCTCGCGAATCAGACGGACACTCCGTGCGGAGCTGATGTGCTGGCAATGAATGGGATGTCCGGTTTCCTCGGCAAGCAGAATATTCCGAGCGACGATCAGATCCTCGGCGAGAGCGGGCCAACCAGGAAGGCCAAGACGCGTGCTCCACTCCCCTTCGTTCATCACCCCGTCAGCACTCAGCGTGGCCTCCTGGCAATGATCCATGATCGGGAGGCCGAACTGCCGGGCGTATTCCACGGCGCGGCGCATGACCCCGTGATTCTGCACACAGTGACCATCATCCGTGAGCGCCACCACGCCGGCTGCGGCCAGCGCACCGATCGGAGCCATCTCCTCGCCAGCGAGCCCCCGTGTAATCGCGCCGGTGCAGAGTACATTCACGCAGGCCGTCATCGCGGCACGTTCCTGAATCCAGGAGATTGTCGCAGGACTGTCTGCCACGGGATTGGTGTTCGGCATGCAGACAACGGTTGCGAATCCCCCCTTCGCAGCGGCCCTTGATCCCGAGGCGATCGTCTCCTTATGGGACTGTCCCGGTTCTCGAAAATGGACATGAATATCGATGAGTCCCGGTGAGACAACCTTGCCTGCGGCATCAATGACGATGCCCTTTGACTTAGCGGAAAGTTTTGAGACGATCCTACCCTCCTCGACGAAGAGATCCCGGACTTCATCAACCTCGTTGGCTGGGTCGATCACCCGGCCATTTTTGATGTGCAGGGATTCACTCATACCGTTTCTTTGGAAAGAGGGGAGCCGCCGGAGCAGAGGTAAAGAACGGCCATGCGAACCGCAAGACCGTTGGTGACCTGGTCGAGAATCACGCTCCCATGACCATCGGCAACATCGCTGTCGATCTCGACACCCCGGTTCATCGGGCCGGGATGCATGATGAGGCAGTCGGGATGGAGCCGCATCGCCCTCTTGCGCGTGAGCCCGAATCGCGCGCTATATTCACCAACCCCGGGAAAATATTCCTTCCGCTGCCGCTCATGCTGGATGCGCAGAAGATTGACCACCTCGGATTCCTCCAGCACCTCGTCGATGCCGTGGGCGATGCGGACACCGAGGGATTCGAAGGATTTGGGAACCAGCGTCGGCGGCCCCACGAGAGTCACCCTGGCACCCAGCTTCGTGAGAATCTGGATATTCGAACGCGCCACGCGGCTGAAAAGAATGTCCCCCACAATCGTGACCTTCACCCCTTCGATCCGGCCCAGCTTTTCGCGAATGGTGAAGGCGTCGAGCAATCCCTGCGTGGGATGTTCGTGGGCCCCGTCGCCGGCATTGATCACGGAAGCCTTCAGCCGATCAGCAAGAAATCGGGCACTCCCGGCCGACTTGTGACGGATCACGATCAGATCCGCGCGCAGGGCTTCCAAATTGCGTGCGGTGTCGAGCAGGGTCTCCCCCTTCTCCAGACTCGAAGCCGAGGCAGAAATATTCACGACATCGGCACTCAGGCGCATCGCAGCCAGCTCGAAGGAGATCCGGGTGCGTGTGCTCGGCTCGATGAAGAGATTCACCAGCGTCTTACCCCGGAGAGCGGGAACCTTTTTCAGATTCCTTTCCCCCACCCCCTTGAAGGCGGTGGCCGTATCGAGGAGCGTCAGAAGTTCTTCCGGAGAATGATCCGCCAGGGCGCAGAGATCCTTATGAGGCCAGGGATTCTTCATGACGCCCGGATAGAAGGATGGGGATGAATCAAGGTCACGGAATCGGGTACATGGTCAAAATCCTGAAACCGCACCCTGATCCGGTCCTCCGGTGCGGTCGGAACATTTTTGCCCACAAAATCGGCGCGGATCGGCAACTCCCGATGCCCGCGATCCACCAGTGCCGCAAGCTGGATTCTCGAAGGCCGCCCGAAGGAGGCGATCGCATCCATGGCGGCCCGGCAACTGCGTCCCGTATAAAGCACATCATCAATGAGAACGAGCGGACGGCCATCCAGATCCAGCGGCAACTGGGTGGCTTCCAGCACACTGACACGCACACGCGTCGCCAGATCATCGCGGTGCATCGAGACATCCACCGTTCCAAGCGTCGGGGCAACTCCCTCGATCTCGGCAAGATGGGAGGCAATCCGCGCCGCAACAATCTTTCCGCGTGTCGGAATCCCCGCGATGACAAGGCGGCCCAGATCATGATTTTGCTCGACGATCTCATGGGCAATCCGCCTGATCGCCTTCCGGATCGCCTCGGAATCCATCACAAGAATCGCCTCCTCTGATAAAGTGGAAGGCTTGATTTCCGGGGATTCTGGATTTTTTTTAGGCTTCATAATCCTTGGCGGCCTCACAGGGCCTCCTTAAAGGAATTGTTGGGAAAGGAGTTAGAAAAGTTAGGGTCGTGTTTGTTTTGAGGCGGCGCGGGCGTGACGCCAAGGCGTGCGGTGCTTCATCATCCAGTCCAGCAGGGCCCGTTCAAAACCGATATCCTTGCCCACTTTTTCACTCTCGATCCACTTGTGACGCAGGATTTCATCCCGCTCGGCAAGAAATTCACGGTAGATCGTGGAATTTTTGAGCAAATCACTTCCATCCATCGAAGTGCAGGTTCGAGTCATGGATACATGGTAAGATTTCAGGCGAATCGTGTCAACCACAGCCTTGTTCTCAACTTATTCAAGTCGGGTTCTGGAACACCCCTGATAGGCCAGTAAAATCCCAAGGATCAGATGAACAAACAGCACCCAGAGACACACATCGGCAGCCGAGAGTCCCGTCTGAATCACCATATTCACGATGTCGTAATAGCGTTCTCCCCTCAGGGTCTGGAGCATCCCCGACCAACTCCAGTACGCGGCGATCAGGGGACGCACCAGCGTTCCCAGCCAGACAGGCAGGGCAAGCACTGCTCCTGAGAGTGGCAACTGGAATCCCACAAGATAGATCGAGGCAAGTGATGCCTGTTCCGCAGTCGCCATGAAACTGGAAATGGCCAGACAAATGGACGTCATCGCAGCATTCGCAAGAAACAGGAAGAGCAACTGCTCTCCCAGTTCGCCAGGGAAGGCGCAGGTTACGTGGATGAAGAAGCCCATCCAAAGCGACTGGACCGCAGCCAGAACCCCCAGGAAAAAAACCTTGCTTGCAACGTAGGCTCCGACACTCAGACCGGAAAGCTTCTCTTTTTCAAAGATGGGTCTCTCCCCGGCAATCTCCCGTCCCGAATTATTCGCCCCCATCAGTGTCAGCAGGATGACTTCAAACATCACAATGCCCGAAACCAGACTTCCCACCTTGCTCGCCTGAATCAGGAAATCACGAGCCTCCGTGAGTTGTTGAATGACATTCAGATCAAGCCCCATCCCCAGGTTGCGAATTTGCGGCAACCCGTTCCATGCGAAGATTGCGACAAGGCAGGGAAAACCGAAAAGAAGTCCCGCCTGAAGCCAGAGCTGGGAATGACTGCGAAAAAAAATCCGGAACCGCCGGTCCGTCAGAGTGAAGAACTGTCCCGCCACCCCCGGCGCGGAATTACCTCCTGCTTCCTTCTTCTCATCCTGAAGACATGTCAGCTCGACCCTGCCACCGCACACGGGACAATAACTAATCCCCCCGGCACAGGATGCTCCGCATTCCGTGCAAGCTGGTTCCGGGGATTTCGCGGGACTGGATCCCTCGACCTTACCAATCTGCTGCCCATTCTGCTTCCGATACCCTTCATTATCCCTGAAAGCCTCGGAGTGTTTCTTCCACGAAGACTGCCAACCTTCGGCATCCCGGCTTTGCAACTGTGCATAGACCAGATTGGGATCATCCACCCGGAAATAATGGGCGAGATGACCCGGTTTTCCCCCATAGGCCAGCACTCCTTTGTTCAGGACAAGCACCGTGTCGTAGCTCGTGAGATGCTTCAGGCTGTGAGTCACGGAAATCACCAGTCGCTCACCCTCGCGGGCCACCCTTCGCAAAAGATCGACAATCTCATCCTCAGCCTGGGGATCTAGCCCGCTGGTCACCTCATCGCAGAGCAGGATCGGAGGACTGTTCACCAGTTCCATTGCCAGTGCCAGACGCCGTTTTTGCCCCCCTGAAAGCACCTTGACCCTGCGATCGGAAAATTCATCCATCCCCACCTCCTCCAGCAAGCGAGTCACCAGCGCCTTCCGCTCGTCAGCACCGATTCCAGCGACCCTCAGCCGAGCCGAATAGTTCACGCTTTCGGCCACTGTCAGCTCCTCGTAGGCAATGCTGAACTGGGGCACATAGCCGATCTCGGAAGGTTTGAAATCCTCCTCGGAAAGATCCCTCCCATCCCAGCGGATGATTCCCTCCTCCTCTCCGGGAGCAATCCCCGCAATCATCTTCAACAGCGTGCTCTTGCCGGATCCCGAAGGACCGATAAGGGCGACAAACTCACCCCGTTGAAATTCTCCACAAACATCGGAAAGCAGCAGGTGGGAGTCCTCCTGCTGGCCAAGACGAAGTGTAAGATGTTCGAGGGAGAGCACGAAGACCACATTGCAGATCCTGCCTTTGCTGACAAGGATACAAATAGTCCCACTCACCACACGCACTTGCCTCGCGGTTTCAATTGCCTAGACTTTCACTTATGAAATACGCAGTTCTCGGGTGTGGCAGGATGGGAAGAGCATTGATCCGCGGCATGATCAGCTCAGGCCTTACGACAGGCCAGGATGTGATCATCTCATCCAGGACACCCCAGTCCGCTTCCCAGACAGCGTCTCTCCTTGGCACCAGATTCGCCGACACCAATGCATCGGCTCTTGACCATGCCGACGTCGTCTTTCTCTGCGTCAAACCGGCGCTGGCTCTCGAAGTGATTGCGGGTGTGGCCAAGCAGCTTCGTGGAAAACTGCTCCTCTCCATCGTAACCGGTATCCACTCCGCAGATCTTCGCAAGGCATCCGAAGACGGAGCACGGATCATCCGCGCCATGCCCAATACGGCCGTCCGTCTCCGCAAGGGAATCACCGCGATTGCTCCCGATGCCTCGGCGACTCAGGAAGATCAAGCGCTGGCCCTCAGGATTTTCTCCTCGGTCGGCACCGCGATCGAAGTCAGGGAAAAAGACCTGGATGCGGTCACGGCCGTCAGCGGGAGCGGCCCCGCCTTTGCCCTGCTCATGCTGGAGTCCCTGGCCCAGGGAGGCATTGAGGGGGGTCTTGCACCCGACACCGCGAAAGCTTTTGCCGCCGGCGCCCTTTCCGCAGCAGCCTCTCTCGTGATGGAAACGGGGGAGACCCCCCTTGCCCTGCGCACCGAAATTACCAGCCCCGGAGGAACCACTGCTGCTGGACTGCAGGTCCTGACCGATTCAGATTTTCCGAATATCGTGCGGGATGCGGTCAGCGCCGCGCGTCATCGCGCCGCCGAACTTTCTGCAAAAGGATGATCCAGCGGAAGTTTGTTTCCATCTTCCTGATTCTGCTGGGATCGGCAGTCGCTTGCAGGAGTTCCGAACCGAATTCCCAGGTTTTTATCCCCGAAGAGGTGAAAAACCTCGTCGGCGAGGCGGAAAAAGCCTTTGGAAAAGGCGATCTGGGTGCCTCAGAATCGCTTTATAAGAAAGCGCTGGAGTTCTCCCCTGATAACGGATCGATTCTTGTCAGTCTTGCCGCCGTCAAAACACGCAGGGGAAAACTCGACGATTCCGATGCCCTTCTCCGTCAGGCTCTGCGCCTTGATCTGAAAAACGGTTCCGCATGGCTCCTTCTTGGAATGAATTCCCTGCAACAGAAACGCGATGACGAAGCCTTTGCATCCCTCGCCGAAGCGGTTCTCTGCAACGATCGCAACCCCCGCGCACACAACTACCTCGGCATCGCTGCCGGAAGAAAAGCTTGGAAGGAAGTTTCCGAACAGGAACTCAGGCGAGCCATCGAACTCGATCCCGACTACGCGGATGCAAATTTCAATCTCGCCGTCCTCTACCTTGGCCGCACCCCCCCCCTGATCGAACTCGCCCACCGCCACTACCAACAGGCCCTCGACCTCGGTTCACCCAGGGATCCGATCATTGAGGCACAGTTAAGTAATGCTAATGCTATTGCCACTCCTAGCCCTTCTCCTTCACCATCCAGCGCGCTTCCATCATTACAGCCATGACCCGACACCATCTTTGCCTGCTTTTCCTTCTGGGATTCCCTGCCCTTCATGCCGCAACGGCGACGCCCCCCCCCGATGTCAAGGGGGCCTCTGTCATCGTGGTGAACCCCCAGACCGCGGAAGTGCTCTATGAACGCAACGCCCATGAGAGACGTCCGATCGGTAGCACCCAGAAACTCCTGACATCGCTCATCATCGCCGAAAGGGGAAACCTGGAGCACGAGGTCGTGATCGATCCGGACGACGAGGCTGTCGAGCCGACAAAGCTCCAGCTCAAGCCCGGCACTTCCTATGATCGCAGAACCCTACTCACGGCCCTGCTCGTCAAGAGTCCCAACGATGTTGCCCGTGCCCTGGGCCGCGACAGCGCAGGTTCGATAGAAGCCTTTGCGAACGTGATGAACGCCAAGGCCACCTCGCTTGGAGCCACTTCCTCCCATTTTGTGAATCCCAACGGTCTTCCCGCCGATGATCAATACTCCACGGCCGCCGACCTCTCCCTGATCGCGCGCGCCGCCTACGCCAATCCAGTTCTGAGACCGATCATGGCGACGAAATATCTTCTGTTCCGCTATTCCGACGGCCGTGTCCACCTGCTCCGCAACACCAATGAGACCATGCGAGACAACTGGTTCTGCAACGGCATGAAAACCGGTTACACCGACAAGGCCAAACACTGCCTTGTCAGCAGCGGAAGCGCCAACGGGCGCGAGGCAATCTGCATCATACTTGGCAGCAGCAAGGAGCGCGTCTTCAGCGATTCGGCAAAGATGCTGCGCTGGGCGCTGGGACTTCCACCGGAGAGCAACTACCTTCCCGTCCGAACCTTTCATCAGGTGTTTCACGAAAGCTCCCAGGGAACCCCTTCCCAGTTTCACCATCGGAGGAGACACCACCATCATCCCGCACCCCAAGGCACGCCCCAACCCACCCCATGAGCCGGAGCTACCAGCTCCACCCGGCACCGGGCACATCGGGCGGAATTGATTTTGAAGGTGCGCTCAACCCGCAGCAACTTGCCGCCGTCACCTCCCCTGCCGGAGCCCATCTGGTCATTGCCGGTGCGGGGAGCGGCAAAACCCGCACGCTTACCTACCGCGTCGCGTGGCTTCTGGGACAGGGATACCGTCCCGGGGAGATCCTGCTCCTTACCTTCACGAACAAGGCCGCCCGGGAAATGCTTGACCGTGTCAACGAGCTGCTCCCCGGAGCCTCCGACGGACTCTGGAGCGGCACCTTCCACTCGATCGGTCATCGCATCCTCCGGCGCCATCCCGAAGCTGCGGGATTTGCCCAGGGCTTCACGATCATGGATCGTGAGGATCAGGAGGAGCTGATCGAATCCCTTGTCGCCCGCCTCGGATTTCGGGCCGGTGACAAGCGTTTCCCCAAGGGAGGGGTCCTGGCCGAACTCTTCAGCCTTGGCTGCAACACCGGCGAGACCCTCCGCACACTGCTGGCGCGCCGTTACCGCTACTTCATCGACCTGGAGGATCAGATTGCCCAGGTGGCCACCGCCTACGAAGGACGCAAGAAAGAGGTCAACGCGCTCGACTTCGACGATCTGCTCTCGAAGACCCACGAACTCCTCCTCATGCATCCCGAGATTGCGGCCACCTACCAGCGAAGGTTCCGCGCGATCCTGGTTGATGAATACCAGGATACCAACCGCCTTCAGGCCGGCCTGATCGATACACTTGCCTCGGCCCACGGGCATATCATGGTCGTCGGCGATGATGCCCAGTCGATCTACTCATGGCGCGGAGCAGACTTCGCCAACATCCTTGAATTTCCAAAACACCATCCCGGAGCCGTCATCCACAGGATCGAGACCAACTACCGGAGCGTCCCCCAGATTCTGGATCTTGCCAACGCTTCCATCCTGAACAACCCGCGCCAGTTTGAAAAAGCCCTGCGCGCCGTGCGCAAGCCCTCCGTCTCCAGACCGGCCCTCGTGCCGCTGGCCACGAACAACGAACAGGCTTCCTTCATCGCCCAGCGCGTCCTCGAACTGAACGACGAGGGGATCGACTTCCGCGATATCGCCGTGCTCTACCGTGCCCACTACCACTCCATGGAAATCCAACTGGAGTTCACACGCCGCGGCATTCCCTTCGGCATCACGAGCGGATTGCGTTTCTTTGAACAGGCCCATGTCAAGGATGTCGCCGCCTTCCTCAAATTCGCCGTCAATCCCCGTGATGAAGTCGGCTTCAAAAGGATGGTCAGACTCCTTCCCGGCATCGGCAACAAAACGGCGGAGAATCTCTGGAACGAAACCTCCAGGATCCTGGAAGGGAGCCGTCGGTTTTCCCTGCTGGAACAAGGCTGCAAACTCCCGCCCAAGGCCGCTAAAGGCTGGGGCCAGCTTGTCAGGACGCTTTGCGAACTCGTTCCGGATGGAATACCCGCCTCCCCCTCCGGGATGATCACCACAGTCACGGAAAGTCTCTATGACGAGTACATGCAGGCGAAGTTTGCCAACTACGAGGCACGGCGCGACGACCTGGCGACCCTCGCAAATTACGGAAAGCAGTTTGATGAGACCGAAGAATTCCTGGCCCAGCTCACCCTGCTTGGGGGCACCGAGACCGGTGAAGTCCGGGGACGCGAGGAGGAGGAGGATCGCGTCTGCCTCTCCAGCATTCATCAGGCAAAGGGCCTGGAATGGAAAGCCGTCTTTCTCGCATGGCTGACCGAGGGGATGTTCCCCGGCACCCGCTCGCTGGAGGATGATGCGGCACTGGAAGAGGAACGTCGTCTCTTCTATGTGGGAGTCACCCGCTGCAAGGATGAACTCTATCTCACCTACCCCGAACTGCGGCTCAATGCCGCCTACGGTGAAGCCTTCCAACGCCCCTCCCGCTTTCTGGAAGAACTGCCGGAAGATCTCACCGAACGCTGGGAGGTCGCCCGTGCGATGAGCCGCTTTACTCCTCAGGCACGGGGCGGATCTTCCAAACAGGCATCAGGCAAAAACCCCCGAAAGTACGAATTCGATCCCGCCGAGGAATCCCAGGAAATCCCCTGGGAGGATTGAAAGATCTCGGGCCGGCGGGATTTGAACCCGCGGCCTCCTCGTCCCGAACGAGGCGCTCTACCAAGCTGAGCCACGGCCCGATGAATTTGTTTTAACAACAGAGTATCTTTTCATATCAATTTTACCAATTACAGGAAGAAATCACAGACTATGCCAGCAAAGATCGTTGCCATCACGATGGCGAAAAATGAAATCGATATTATCGAAGCATTTGTCCGGCACACCCTCGTTTTTGCTTCGCACCTGGTGATTCTCGACGATGAAAGCACGGACGGAACATTGGAATTGCTCAGATTCTTGAAGGAAGAGGGTCTCTCCTTAACGATCCTGGAGGCATCAGAACCTGGTTTTCACCAATCCTCCCGCATGACCCGGTTGATGGTTGAACATGCCATCGGGATCCATGATGCGGATTGGGTGCTGCCATTGGATGTCGATGAGTTTGTCGCCACAACTGATGGAGAATTACTCATTGAGCCGGATACGCCGACCAGTCACATCCTTTCGCTGCCTTGGCGCAACTATCTTCCCCATCACTCCGATGATGATACGGAACTGAACCCCGTTCTAAAAATTAGACACCGGGTCAAAAAGGATTATCAGAACCTTCCCGGTTCGATACTCATTCCGTCAGAAATTGCCTCGTTGCCGGATGCGGTCATTATCACGGGAAACCACAACCTTAAAATTGGGGGGACACTCTCGGAGCCGAAACCCCATCAGCATGCCTATTTGGGCCATTTTCAAATCCGCTCGCGGGATCAGTTTTTATCCAAGTGCCTTATTTGCAAACTTCAATATAATATAAATCCAGCGCTGGATCCACCGGCAGTTGACATATTTTTTAGCTTTCATAACAGAACTCAAGTCAATGCGATTAAAAGAAATCCTGAAAACTTTCAGGAACAGTTCCTGAATGCGGCTCAAAAGTGGCTGGAAATTTACGATGGCGAAGAGCCTGAAGTGCTTGTGGATCCGTTTCCTTATCAGGGAGGCCCATTAAAACATCCCCAGAGGATTGCCGGAGGCCAGGGGTGGCTCTCGGTATTTCATTTTGCCGAAAGCCTTTCATCACGGCATGCAGCGCTGCTAAGTACCCTCGATCACCAGGGGAGAGCCTTGTATGACAAGGAGTCAAAAAAGATTTCCGCACTCAGATTCAACCTGGAAAAAGTCCTCGATGAGTTTTTCAAGAAAGAGAATGTCATTCAGGATCAACATCGGCAGCTTCTGGAAAAGGAGAAACTGATCCAAGACCAGCATCGGCAGCTTCTGGAAAAAGAAAAGGCCATCCAAGACCAGAGTCATCGGCTTCATGCCTCCCAAAAAACTCATCTTCCCATGGTGATTAAAAATTGTATCGCGAAATTTGTTCACTTTGCGAACCGTTCCCCCTCTTAGAGCGGGCTCAGTAATTCTCTATTCATTCTTTTCCGCGGCGCGGGATGTTTCGCTTTGTCACTTTGCCTTTCCACTCAAACTCATGGAGATTCCCTGATTTTTCTGCGGCGATTTGATTCTTTCTATGAAGATCCCTCAGTGTTAAAAATCTCGAAATGAAGAAGTTCCCCCTCACCGTTGTATCTTTTCTGGCTCTTACGACAGCAATTTCCCCGACATTTGCATGCACGCGGGTGGTACTGAAAACAGATGAGGGAACAGTCTTGACGGGTCGCTCGATGGATTGGATGCAGGACATCGGCAATAATCTCTGGGTTTTTCCCAGAGGCATCCAGCGTGACGGAGCCGCCGGTGCAAAATCCCCCAAATGGACATCAAAATATGGCAGCGTCATCACGACGATTTATGAGCTGGCAGCGGTTGATGGGATCAATGAAAAGGGCCTTGCTGTCAATATTCTCTACTTGGCGGAGTCTGACTATGGATCCGTCGGTAACAAGCCCCCCATGTGTATTTCAATGTGGGGACAATATGTTCTGGATAACTATGCAACCGTTGCAGAAGCAGTCCACGATTTGGAAAAGGAACCTTTCCGTTTGGTGGCCCCTGTACTCCCGAATGGCTCCCCGGCGCATGGTCATCTCTCGATCACCGATGCCACCGGAGATTCGGCCATCTTTGAATACATCAAAGGGAAACTCGTCATCCACCATGGTCATCAATACACCGTGATGACGAACTCCCCGGAGTATGCACAGCAGCTTGCCATCAACCGCTATTGGGAGGGTGTGGGAGGGACGTCATTCTTACCCGGAACCTCCCGCGCCTCAGATCGTTTTGCCCGTGCTTCTTTCGGCATCAATGCAGTTCCCCGCGCCATCGACACCAACTACATCAAGGCAGTTCCCGGGCAGGATTTGGCGTTACAGGGTGTGGCCAGTGTGATGAGTGTTATCCGCTCGGTGAGCGTACCACTCGGCATTTCTACACCGGGTCAGCCAAACATAGCGTCCACCATCTGGCGGACCGTGTCCGACAGCCAGCATTTGGTCTACTATTACGATTCTGCCACGAGTCCTGATACCTTTTGGGTGGAGCTGGGAAAGTTGGATTTCAGTCCGGGCTCCAAGGTCAGGCGCCTCCTGCTGACAGGGGGCAAAGTTTACTCGGGTGAGACCTCCAAATACTTCGAGCCCGCCGAAGCATTTACTCCCTTGGCAGCGGTCTCCAAATAGTCGGCAAAACATTGCTCCATCGATGGAGCAGCATCGGGCAGCGATTCCGTAGCGATTTGGAATCCCCTGCAATCCGAAAGGGTTCTCAAAGAAAAAAGACTCGGGCTGGCGGGATTCGAACCCACGACCTCTTGAACCCCATTCAAGCGCACTACCAAGCTGTGCTACAGCCCGTCTCGGATTGTTGAGAATCGTGGCTTGGGAGGCGCGGTGCAAGCAACTTTTCAAAGGAAATATTTTTTCACTCTTTTCCCAAAAGGGCCGCTCTCTTAGGGTCATGCTTTCATGAGTCATTCTCCAACATCCCTGAAAGCATCACTGCGGAGGGTAGCCATCGTCGGTGCCAGCGGCTATTCCGGCGAAGAGCTCTGCGCCTTGCTGGACCGGCATCCCTCGGCTGAGGTCACGGCTGTCTTTTCAAGGCAGTATGAAGGAAAATCTCTCGGTGAGGTGATGCCACGGTTTTCGGGATTGAAGATCGGCTCGCTGGTCTTTAGCGGGGCTGATCCCGCCAAGGTGGCTGCTTCCGATGCCGGCGTGATCTTCCTGGCACTTCCCCATGGAGTTGCCGCAGAGTACGCCACCGCTGCTCTGAAAGCAGGCAAAGTGGTGATCGATCTGAGTGCCGATTTCCGACTGCGGGATGCAGGGATCTATGCCGATTTCTACGGAAGCACGCATCCTGCACCGGAGCTTTTGAAACAAGCAGTCTATGCCATTCCAGAACTTTCCAGGGATCTGATCAAAGAGGCCTCCCTGATCGCCTGCGCGGGATGCTACCCAACCAGTATCCAGCTACCCCTGATTCCCTTGCTGAGGGCGGGACTTCTGCAGAGCGAAGGCATCGTGGCGTCAAGTTGCAGCGGAGTGAGCGGTGCTGGCCGGAAGGCAGAGGTGGATTATCTCTATTCCGAGTGCAATGAGAATCTGCGGGCTTACGGTTTGCCCAGGCACCGGCATCTTTCGGAAATCGAGCAGCAGCTTTCAGAGGCAGCGGGAAGCAGCGTTGTGCTCTCCTTCATTCCACATCTTGCTCCCATGACCAGGGGAATTCACACGACTCTGGTGGCCACCCCTTCTCCTGGGAAGACAGCAGAAGATCTCAAAAATACCCTCCATGATTTTTATGCCGCCGAGCCGTTTGTCCGGATTCGGGAAAAACCACCCGAAACAAAGCATGTCACGGGCACCAATTTCTGCGACATCGCCCTCTTCGACGAGCCCAGGACGGGACGGGTGGTGATTCTTTCCGTCATCGACAATGTGGTGAAGGGGGCCTCCGGACAGGCCGTGCAATGCTTCAATCTAAGGGTCGGGCTGCCCGAGACGGAGGGACTGCGTTGAGCAAAAGCTGAGACCTGAAACTTAAGGATGAATTGCCGAATTGGAAAAATTTGAAAATTACCCGCTCTTCAGGAGCATAGCACCTGGGCTTCCCAACCTTTTATTTCACTTTCTTCCTCTCTTTCCATGTCTCAGAAATTCAACCGCATTGCCGGTGGCGTCGTTGCCGCCCAAGGATTTTCAACAGCTTCCGCAGCCTGTGGCATCAAACGCAGCGGCCCGCTTCGCAGTGACCTCTGCCTTGTGGTTTCCGAAGTCCCGTCGACAGCGGCAGGGGTCTTCACTACGAACCTTGTCAAGGCCGCGCCGGTGCTCCTTTCCCGCCGCCATCTGCAAGACGGTCGCGCCTCCGCCGTATTGCTCAACAGCGGCAACGCCAACGCCTGCACCGGAATTCCAGGCCTGCGGGCTGCCGAGCAGACTGCCAATGCGGCGGCTGTGGCACTCGGCCTCCCTGTGGATGACATTCTGATCTGCTCCACGGGGCGCATCGGAGTCCCGTTACCGGTGGACAAAATGCTGTCCGGCATCGAGAGTGCCGCCTGGTCGCTGGAGGCCACACCGGAGGCCGCTTCAGCCGCAGCCCGGGCAATCATGACCAGCGACAGCGTTCCCAAGGAGTCGGCTTATGAAATTTCCATCGGGAGGAAAACCTTTCGCATCGGCGGCATGGCGAAGGGGGCGGGGATGATCTCGCCCAACATGGCCACCATGCTCTGCGTCATTACGACCGATGTCGCTGCACCGGCATCCTTTTTGAAAAAGGCCCTTGGAGAGGTGACGGGAAAAACTTTTAACTGCATCTCCGTGGATGGGGATTGCAGCACGAACGACACGGTTCTCCTGCTGGCAAATGGTTCTTCCGGAGTGACAATCCGGACTGCCACCGAAAAGAGAATCTTTGCCGACGCGCTCCAATCCGTCTGCGCCGACCTCGCACGAGCCATCGTCGCCGACGGCGAAGGAACATCCCGCGTTATCGAACTTACAGTCAAGGGAGCCCACACCCAAGCGGATGCCCATCGGATAGCACGCGCCATCTCAAATTCCCAGCTCGTGAAATGCTCGTGGGCCGGGGGCGATCCGAATTGGGGTCGCATTCTTGACGCCGCCGGATATGCCGGAGCCGCCTTTGATCCCGACAAAGTGGAGATTGCGTATGATGGAATACCGTCCGCCAGGAACGGTATGGGCTGCCAGGATGCAAAAGGGGAAGCCAAGCTCCGAAAGATTGTGGCAAAGAAAGAATTCTCGATCACCGTCGATCTCCATGGAGGCAAGGGTGAAGCGCGACTGCTGACCACCGATCTCACCGAGGAATATGTCCGTCTTAATCTGACGGAGTTTTCGATTTAAGAGCCTGTCTGAAAATTAGGAAGACGCTCCCCTTCCCCTCATTGAGTAATTCCATCTAAGCAACCACTGATCACAGGCCGCCCAGCTCTTCAATGAGCTGTTCCACCTTCATGGAGATTTCTGCGAGGGCGTTGAGTGGATGATCCAGATCGACGTCATGAACGCGCCAATAGGTCACTTTGTCTGGCCACGCAGGAAACTTGCGGACGAGCATCGGGCGATGTTCCACATCTTTGAGCGCAACGATGCGATC
>Ga0302275_10003507_pt1 | contig 15843 bp, 16 predicted proteins | sample III_Bog_N2_2_FD_200229 | JGI IMG/M metagenome (GOLD analysis project Ga0302275, IMG submission 200229) | Peat permafrost microbial communities from Stordalen Mire near Abisko, Sweden - III_Bog_N2_2 | ecosystem: Environmental > Terrestrial > Soil > Wetlands > Peat | place: Sweden: Abisko...
GATCGATGTAGTCTGTCTCCAGGCGGCGCAGGCTGTCTTCAAGCTCTTTCCGAATCCGCGACTCCGTTGAGTTCGAGAACACCCCAGCGGAATTCCACTCCAACCCGGCCTTGGTGGCAAGGAAGAAGGCTTCGCGGCGGCCGTGAGCGCGCATCGCCTTGCCTAGAATCTCCTCGGAGCGGCCATGCCCGTAAATGGGCGCGGTGTCGATGAGATTGATGCCACGGTCGATAGCGCTGAGGCAGGTGGCGATGGCCACTTCGTCGGGAATGGCGCCCCACTCCAACCCGCCAATGGCCCAGGTGCCCAGGCCAATGCGAGAAACCTCCACACCGGCAATTGTTGTTGTCTCCATACGCACATCTTAATCTTCGCTTGCGGGGGCGGGCTTTAGTCTGGATAGAGACGATTCCCGATCTTCAGGATTCCATTGCGACGGAGAACCCCGGTCATTCGAATGCGCAGGCTTCTTCAATTCCTTCTACTGCTCGTCCCGGCTCTCGGCGCGTCCCAGGCTCATGGGCAGGGAGGGCCGCCGTTCATCACCGATGACCCCGGCACGCCCGGCAACCGGCACTGGGAGGTGAACCTGGGCTGGATCGCCGATCACAACCCGGCGCACGCCAGCTACCAGTTGCCCGACATCGATATGAATTACGGCTGGGGCGACCGCATTCAGCTCAAGTACGAGTTGCCCCTGGCTGCGGCCACCGACCAGAACAACACCACGCGCGCCGGACTGGGCGAGTCACTGCTGGGCATCAAGTGGCGGCCCTACGAGCATCATCGCGCCGGGGAACCCAAATCCGACGAGAATATGGATTTCTCGCTAGGCACCTATCCGCAGGCCTCGATCAACAATCCCACCAGCGCGGTGCGGCGCGGGATTGTCGAGAACGGGCCCCAGTACTATCTGCCGGTCGAGTTTACGGCGAAGCTGGGCCCCATCGGCTTTGACGGCGAAGTGGGCCGCTGGTTCGGCAACCAGCTTGTGCCCAGCCGCTGGGGCCGCGGGCTGATCGCCGGGCACGAATTCAGTGAGCGGCTTGAGCTATACGGCGAAATCTACGACCTTCAGGACGCAAATCAGATCGGCGGCGCGCCCAAGCAGCGTGAGTTGACACTAGACGCGGGCGGACGCCAGACGCTGGACCGCGCCGGTCATTTGCGCTTGCTCTTCATGGGCGGACGCGGTATTCAAGCCGTGACCCGCCAGAACTACGAGCCGAATTGGATTGCGTATGTGGGCGTACAGATACTACTGGGCGCGAAAGACAAGGACGATGCGGATAAGAAGTGAATGTGAAACAGCAGGTCTCGGCAATGGCAGAATAGACATATGCCGCTGACTGAGCCGATCATACTGACCCCTGCCGAAGCCCGTGTTCTGGGGGCTCTGGTTGAAAAAGAAGTGACCACCCCGGACTACTATCCGCTTTCGCTCAACGCGCTGATCAACGCCTGCAACCAACGCTCAAACCGCGAGCCAGTGATGGATCTCGACGAAACCGATGTGCGTCAGGCTCTGCATGGCCTCGAAGATCTGCGCCTGGCCGGGCGCGCCCGTGGGTCCGATGGGCGCGTCACCAAGTATGAACACTGGCTGGGCGAGGCCTTCAACTTCAACCGGGCCGAGACGGCGCTGATCTGCGTTCTGTTGCTGCGCGGTCCGCAGACTCCGGGCGAGCTGCGCGGGCGCACTGAGCGGCTGCACCGCTTCGACGAACTCACCGATGTCGCGGCCGGGTTGCAGAAGTTATTGGAGCGCGAGCCGGCGCTGGTGGCCGTGCTACCCCGTCAGCCGGGGACCAAAGAATCCCGGTACGCGCATCTGCTTTCAGGCGGGGTGGAGTCGCTGCCGGCGGCTCATGCCGAGGCCGCCTACGCAAGCCGCGTGGGTGAGCAGGAAGCGCGACCGGACGCGGGGCAAGAGGAGCGCATCGCACAGTTGGAAGCGACAGTGGCGGAACTTCGCCATGAAGTCGCTGCCCTGCGCCAGAAGATCGACGATCTTTTTGGGGATTGAACGGGTGAAGATGCAGCTGCCGAGTGGAATCGGCGCCTCCCGTGTCTAAGAAGAGTGAAAGGTTGAAATCATGCTGAAAGTCAGGTTAGTCGTAGCGTCCCTTGGATTTGCGGTGTTGTTGCCGATGGTCCCCGCTTTGCCGACACAGGCGCAAAGCGGCCCGGTTGCGCCGCTGCCGTCGCAAATTCTCACCGCAAAGCGAGTCTTCATCTCCAACACCGGCAGCGGATTTGATTCGAGAGTTTGGAGCGGGAATTCGGATCGAATTTACAACGAGTTTTATGCGGCTGTGAAGAGTTCGGGACAATTTGAACTTGCGTCGGCCCCCGGCGATGCGGATCTGGTTCTTGACGTCAACGTAGTCCCCTATTCGGTCTTTTGGCAGTTCAAGCTTGAGATGATCGATCCGAAGACGGGAATTGTCTTATGGACGATCTACGAGCCGCTCAATATAGGTGGCCTGCAAAAGACTCGCGACAAGAACTTCGACGGTACAATCGACAAGCTCGCCGGTGATCTGAAGGCGCTGACCTCCCCGCCCATTGGCGCGAAGATCGGCATATAGCATTCATCCGCAGAGAATCCCGAAGACGATCAGATCAGCTCATACCCAGCAAACCAGTATCCAATCTCAAACGCAGCCGTATCTTCCGCGTCAGAGCCGTGGATGGCGTTTTCCGAGAGAGAGCTGGCGAACTTCTTGCGAATGGTTCCCTCTTCGGCGTTTGCGGGGTTGGTGGCGCCCATCAGCGTCCGTAGGTCGGTGATCGCATTGTCCTTTTCCAAAACCATCAGGACCAGCGGCCCCGAAGACATGAAAGTGGTGAGACCGTCAAAGAACGGTTTTCCGGCGTGGACGGCATAAAAGCCTTTTGCCTGCTCCTTCGAGATGGACGCCTTTTTGATGGCCACGATCTTGAAACCGGCCTTGTCGATCTCGGCCAGAATGGGCCCGGTGAAGCCTTTGCGAACTGCGTCGGGCTTGACGATGCTGAATGTGCGCTGCGCCACGTAGGTTGCTCCTTGAGAGATTCTCTTCTATATGACTATTGTAATCGGCGTCTCGATGAGAGAGTCTGCCTCCCGCCAGGGCATGAAATCTGCTAGAGTTTCGGCATGTTCAGCTTGCCCGCCGCATATTGCCGCTGTTCGATCGCGCTCATGGCCGCATTGGCCGTGGGGCTGGCCGGGGTTCCGGCGCTTTGCCAAACTGCTTCGCCAGCCGCGCCGTCTAAGGCCGCGCCCGCTGCGCCGGAGTTGCGCGTCTTCGATCCTTCCCTGGTCGACAAGACAGTGGACCCCTGCGATAACTTTTACCGCTTCAGTTGCAATGGCTGGTTCAAGCGCAATCCGCTGCCGGCCGATCAGGTTGCCTATGGCCGGTTTACCGAACTCTTCGAGCTGAACCGCCTGCACCTCAAGCAGATTTTGGAAGATGCCGCCGCTCCCGCGGCAAGCATCGCCAAGCCCCGCAGCGCCAACGAGCAGAAGATCGGCGACGAGTACGCAAGCTGCATGGACACGGAAGCGGTGAACAAGCTGGGCTTGAAGTCCATTCAGCCCGAATTGGACCGTATTGCCGCAGTCACAACGACGGCGGAATTGCCGGCGCTTATTGCTCATGTGCATACCCTCGGCGTGAATGCATTCTTCGGCATGGGATCGAGCCAGGACTTTGCCGACTCGAATTCGGTGATTTCGTTCTATACCTCGGGCGGCCTGGGCCTGCCTGAGCGCGACTACTACACGCGCACCGACACGAAGAGCGTTGAACAGCGCCAGCAATACGTGGCTCACGTTGCCAAGATGCTGGCGCTGGCAGGCGAACCCGAGGCGCAGGCCGCCAAGGACGCAGAGACGGTGCTTGCCATTGAGACGCGCCTAGCCAAGGCTACCCTTACCATTACCGACCAGCGCGATCCACAGAATCTGAATCATCCCACCGATGTCGCTAGTCTATCGAAGGAACTGACGCATTTCTCGCTGAGCGATTACGTTGCCGCCGCTCATGCGCCTGCCGCTGGCAAGGCGAACGATACGGAGCCGAAGTTCTTTGCCGAGTTCAACAGCCTTGTCGCCGACACGCCGATCGATCAGATCAAGGTCTATCTGCGCTGGCACTTGCTTCATGCCTACGCGGGCGCCAGCTTGCCTGAGAGCTTCGACCACGAAAACTGGAACTTCTATTCGCACATTCTCAATGGCGCTGAGAAGCAGCAGGAGCGCTGGAAGCGCTGCACCAGCCGCGTGGATCGCGAACTGGGCGAGGCACTGGGCCAGGTCTACGTCGAGAAGTATTTCCCACCCGCTGAAAAGCAGCGCACCCTGCAGATGACGCTGGCCATTGAGCAGGCCATGGACAAGGACATTGCCTCGCTGGACTGGATGAGCGCCGCGACCAAGGCGCTGGCCAAGGACAAGCTGCACGCGGTGATGAACAAGATTGGCTATCCCGACAAGTGGCGAGACTACTCCAGGCTCGAGATCGTCCGCGGCGATGCCCTCGGCAACGACATGCGCGCCCGCCAGTTCGAGGTAGCACGCGACCTGGCCAAGATCGGCAAGCCGGTAGACAAAGGCGAATGGCAGATGACGCCGCCCACCGTGAACGCATACTACGATCCGCAGATGAACAATGTGAACTTCCCGGCCGGCTACCTGCAGCCGCCCTTCTTCAGCGGCAAGGAAGACGACGCGGCCAACTATGGCGACATGGGTTCGACCATTGGCCACGAGTTGACGCACGGCTTCGACGATCAGGGCCGCCAGTTCGACAAGGACGGCAATCTCAAGAACTGGTGGACGAAAGAAGACGAGCAAAACTTCAACGACCGTGCCGATTGCATGGTCAAGCAGTACGACGCTATTGAAGCTGTCCCCGGCGTCCACCTCAACGGCAAGCTGACGCTGGGCGAAAACCTGGCCGACCTTGGCGGGCTGTGGCTAGCCTGGCTGGCCTGGCTCGACAAGGCAGAGGCCGCGCACCTTGACATGAACGCCAAGACCGATGGCTACACGCCCGATCAGCGCTTCTGGATTGCCTATGCGCAGCAGTGGTGCACCCAGACGCGCCCAGAGCAGTTGCGCAGCCAGGCGCAAGGTGACCCGCACGCGCCCGACGAGTACCGCACCAACACCGTGCTCACGGACTTGCCGGAGTTTGCCAAAAGCTTCAGTTGCAAGAAAACGGCGCCGATGGTGGCTCCCAAGCCCTGCCGGGTGTGGTGAACCGCTGGTCGCCGTTCGTCCGATTTAGACAATCTGTTGAGACGGTGGAACTGCGCGCGCCGGCATTCCGTACTCACTCCCATTGTTCTCGGGGGCGTCTATGGGTTCCGATGGCAGTTCGCAACTCGTAGCGATGTGGGACGCATCAGTCGCGGCAATCACCAACACACTTGATGCTTACGGATGGATTGTTCCCGCGATTTTGACGACATTGCTCTACCTAGGTTTGATAGCGCTGTTTTGCTGGTTGGTGGAAGATCTCCCAGTTGAACTCCCCGTATTTGAGGGTGTGGGCGGCATCTTCAAGTGGATGCGAGCTTCATTGCGTGGCAACAATTGCGAGTTGATGAGCGAGGAAAGAAGTAGGCTTACAGTCCTGCGGTTTAGGTAAACCAGCAGACGAGGTCCGCCGTCGGGCTCAGGTTCTTAAGCCTCAAAGCCCCCAAATTCTTGAATTCCTTCATCCTTGACTCCTGATCCCTAATCCCTGTCCCTGTGCGCTACCATATTTACAGAGACAGAATCGGGGAACGCATGTTCGTCGTCGTATGGCAGTTCGAGGTTGCCGAGGAGAAAATTGCCGCCTTTGAGGCCGCTTACGGGCCTGAGGGCGCCTGGGCCCAGCTCTTCCGCACCTCGCCGGACTACCTTGGAACCGAGCTCTTGCGCGACGCCTACGTCCCTGGCTGCTACCTCACCATCGATCGCTGGGCGAGCGAGCAGGAGTTCCGCGCCTTCCGGAAAGTGCGCGACATAGAGTACGAATCCCTGGACCGCTCCTCGGACGCCCTCACAAGCCGAGAAACCCGCATCGGCGCGTACACGGTCTGAGTTGCACGATTCCATTTACTCCAGGAGCAGAACGTTCCGGCTGAACTCAACGCCCGCCATGAGTCGGATGCCCTTGTCAAAGGTGACCAATACACCTTTCTCTTTGATCGCAAGTCCTAAGAGATAAGCATCGGTCACTTGTTGATGGCCGTAGATGCGCGCAGCAAACCCAGCGGTAAGGGTTACCCAACTTTCATCGATCGGGCAATACCAATAATCATCACGTCCCTTGAGTACCTGAAGAATGGCGACTGCGTGCTCCAAAGTGCGTGGGCCGATGTGGGATGCAGGATTGGTCGTCACGCGCAAAAATCCCGACTCAGTCCAGGGACAAATGCCCAATCGCTCTCCACCGGCGGAAGCAAGCCAGTTCCGCGCCTTCTGGTGATGCTGATGCTCCGGATCAGTGAGCGCGATCAAGACGTTCAAATCAAGCAAACTTTTTGGGATCAAACTCTTCCTCCTCGAGTTTCTTCACCATCTCGTCCGTAATAACCCTTCCGGTTCCAGAAGGAGGAAACATCGGGAAACCGTCGGGAGAAAATACGATTCCTGGCTTAGGTTCCGGAGCCGACTCCGCCTTGCGGATTAGCTCGTCGATGGCCGCACTGAGAGTGAGTCCACGCGCATGGGCGTAGTAGCTGGCAAAGGTGTGGGTCTTGTCGTTGAGTGTGATTGTGGTTCTCATCTTGTCATTCTACATCAATACGAGCAAGTGATGCATTATTCAATAGTTGATGCATACTCTTATATTAGGCCGCCTGATTCAATGCTTTCCCATTTCTTCGCTATTTTTCTCTGTCATTGTCTCTCCAGCCCTGCTACAATCCCATCGAAATCCATTCCAGCCGCCGCGCCGTTTCCTGTTGAGAAAAGCAAAGCGAGCATCTTGAGGAGTTTCGTCCAATGGCCATCGCCGACGACCGCGCCAAAGCTGTAGAACTAGCCCTTGCACAGATCGAAAAACAGTTTGGCAAAGGGTCCATTGTCCGTCTGGGGTCAAAGGAAGCCCTGGTGCCCATTGCCGTGATTTCGACCGGCTCCATCAGCTTTGACGCTGCCCTGGGCGTAGGCGGCATTCCTCGCGGCCGCGTAACCGAGGTCTTCGGTCCCGAGTCCTCGGGCAAGACGACCATCACTCTTCAGATCATCGCAGAGGCGCAGAAACTGGGTGGCCTGGCCGCATTTGTCGATGCCGAACACGCCCTTGACCCCGCCTACGCACGCAAACTGGGTGTAGACATCGATAACCTGCTGGTTTCGCAGCCCGATAGCGGCGAACAGGCTCTGGAAATCACCGAGGCCCTGGTCCGGTCAGGCGCGATTGACGTGCTGGTGGTGGACTCGGTGGCGGCGCTCGTGCCCAAGGCCGAGTTGGACGGCGAGATGGGCGAGTCCCACATGGGCTTGCAGGCCCGTCTCATGTCGCAGGCTCTGCGCAAGCTCACAGGAACCGTCTCCAAGTCGCGCACCGCTCTTATCTTCATCAATCAGATTCGCGAGAAGATCGGTGTCATGTTCGGCAATCCTGAGACCACCACCGGCGGCCGGGCGCTCAAGTTCTACTCGTCTGTGCGCGTTGACATCCGCCGCATTGCTGCCATCAAGGATGGCGACGCGGTAACCGGCAACCGGACCAAGGTCAAGATCGTCAAAAACAAGGTGGCCGCGCCCTTCCGCGAGGCGGAGTTCGACATCCTCTACGGCGAGGGCATCAGCCGAGAGGGCGACGTGCTTGACCTGGCAGTGGCCAACAACATCGTCGAGAAATCCGGCGCCTGGTATGCCTACGCCGGCGAGCGCATCGGCCAGGGCCGCGAAAACACCCGCACCTTCCTCAAGGAAAACAAGGACATCTTTGCCAAGATGGACGGTGAGCTGCGCAAGAAGCTCGGCATCGGGGCATCCTCCAAGGCAGACGTGCCCGAGGTTCCCGCCACCGGCCACATCGAAGCCAAGGAAGCTGTCCGCGTTCGCAAGGGGTAAGGGCTGCGCATCTCGTCATCTCCCAGGTCTCGAAATAGAGGCCTGGAGCACACAACCTTTGACAAAATTCCTCGGTTACAGTGATTCAAAACTCTCGATCCATGCCACTATTGTTTTCCGCGCAGTGCGCCTTGACGGCGGCGCGCCGGATTTCGACGAGGGCATCGCTTGTCGCAATGTTGCTTTTCGCTTCTGCGGCAGCTATGAACGCGCAGCAACCTCTCTCGCTGGCCGATGCCGATCGGGCTGGCGCCTCGATCTTTCAGCAATCTGCCTCAACCGGAATGGTGCTGGTCGTCGTCCGCAATCACGAAGCGATGACGACGAGCTATGGGGAAACCTCGCCTGGCAGCGGCGTCAAGCCAGACTCGACTTCGCTGATTCGGCTTTGCTCCATATCGAAGGTCTTTGCCGGCGAATTGCTGACGCAACTGGCGAACGAGGGTAAGGTCAAGCTCACTGACCCTTTGCAGCATTTTGCGCCGCCAAAGTCGATTGTGCCCGAAGGCGCAGGTGGCAGCCCCATCACGCTGCTTGATCTGGCTACGCACACCAGCGGACTACCGCGCGAAGTCAGCTCTTATCCTGCCAAGGCGCCGCACTTCACCTTCCCAGATCAAAAGTTTCGCTGGACCTGGCTCCCCCGGCAAAAACTCATCTATCGCCCGGGCACAGCCGCCGTGTATTCCAATGTCGGCTTTGATTTTCTCGGCGATGCGCTCGCATCGGCCGCGCACAAACCCTATGCCCAGCTTCTGAACGAGCGCATTGTGCGGCCGCTTGGCATGCGCGATACGACGCTGACCCCCAGCAAGGAGCAATGCGCTCGCTTGCTGCACGGATCCGGGGACGAAGGGCTATGCACCGATACGCTGGCATCGGCGGCCAGCGGAGGCGTATATTCGACCTCCGCGGACATGGCTCACATGCTTCAATATCTGCTTCGTATTATGAGTGGTAACGCTTCGGCCGCCAAGGCAATTCCCATCTATCTGAAACCGGCGCAACTGAAGTCGGTTCAAGGGCTGAGCCACGCCGGAGATCCGACCGGCATTGGCTTGGGATGGGTGCAGCTTGGCGATCCGGATAGTCCATCCGCGCTAATGGAGAAGACCGGGGGTGGCGCTGGCTTTGAGACCTACATCGCGCTAAGCCCCAAGCGTCAAACGGGTATCTTCATCGCGATTACTGACGGCATGGGACACGCGCAAATCGACTTTTTCCACGAAGCCAACAATCTTCTGGCGGCCCTGGCAAATGTGCCGCCACTTCCGCCCAAGACGCGCCCGGCGCCAGCTGCGAAGAAGAAACATGCTCACCCTCATCTGCGCGCTCCGGCGCCAGCACAATAGGGTTCCTGCAATCTCCTGATGGAGAAAGCTGGCTGATAGACGGGTATTCTCCATCGTTTCGGCAGGACTCGCGGGACTGGCTTACCATTTGGCGGTTAGCCGCCGCTTCGCGGCGATAGCGAGTTGGCAAGTTGGCGGGTTCATTGCCGGCCTAACTTGCAGAGGCAAGTCGGGCTGCCCAGAATGGATTCCAGACTGCACAACGGGCTCAATGGATTCTTTGCGGTTGCGTATCGCTTCGTGGCGAGCCAGTCAAGCCGCCGCTGCTAGAATCCCTCTAGAGCGACCCGCATGAGCGCGAAGGCCCTGTATCCCGGCACTTTTGACCCGCCAACGAACGGTCACGTAGACCTGATTCAGCGTGGGTCCAAGCTGTTTGAGCACCTGACGGTCGCCATCCTCATCAACCCGGTCAAGAATCCCCTGTTTACTGTCGAAGAGCGGGTGGAGATGCTCAAAGAGGCCACCGCTTCGCTGCCCAACGTCTCAATCGCCACCTTCGACGGCCTCATGGTGGAGTTTGCGCGCAAGCAGGGGGCGTCGGCAGTGCTGCGCGGCATCCGCGCCATATCCGACTACGAATACGAATTCCAGATGGCTCTGATGAACCGCCGGCTTGCCCCGGAGATCGAAACAGTCTTTCTTCAGCCAGCCGGTCGCTACTCGTTTATCAGTTCGCGGATGCTGAAGGAAGTCTTCAGCTTTGGCGGCGACGTCACCGGCCTGGTGCCGCCCAACGTCCTCAAGCGCCTGCGCGGACGGATCGCCAAAAGCTGATTCCCACTGTGAAAATGAGGTTTGGATCGCGATTTGAGCTTGGTCTGAAGGCCGTGCCTTCCCGGATATTCTCGCGCCTTGTGGTGTAGTTCCCGGCATGAGCAGCGTCTGCACGTCCGAGACCATTCACTAAGCTGCCGCGCTTTGCGGGAACGGCTTTACCTTGGCGCGCTTTTTTTGGGAAGCAATCCAAAGATCCCGCTGAACCTGAAGACGAAGCCAGAAATCCGGATCAGTGTTGAACGCCTCTGAGATGCGCAGTGCCATATCTGCCGAGATTCCAGCCTTGCCGTTGAGCACTCGCGAGAGTGCAGGCCGAGTGACGCCAAGATGCCGCGCGACTTCGGTTACCGATCTGCCCTGAAGGTAGTTGGCGAGGATCCTTCCGGGATGTGCGGGATTGTGCATCTGCATAGCGTTAACTCCTTGCCTCAGTGGTAGTCCTGATAGTCGACGAGGATTGCATCATCTCCCTCGAAACGAAAGGTTAGCCGCCAATTTCCATTGACGCTCACCGCCCAATGGGCCGTGAGGTCACCCGTCAACACGTGAAGCTGCCATCCTGGAACCTGCATATGTTCGGGCTTCGTAGCCGCATTCAAGGCGGTGAGTTGCTCATTCAGCTTCGCGGCATGGCTCGGCTGAATTCCAGCCTTAGAGCCGGTAAGAAAAAACTTCTCGATCCCCTTATGCCGGAAGCTGCGAATCATTCTGAAAGCATTGTACCGCGTAACGTCACGCTGCACAATAGTCGGGCAGCTGGTTATCGACCAGCGATCGTTTCACTTTAGGATCGGCCCGATCGACCCTGGATTGTCTCCCAGCCGCGGGTCTACGCGGAAATCCCAGACGGATTGGTTGATGTCGGAGGCAGAGATGATCTCCACCAGCGCATATTCGCCAATGAGCAGCGGACTGACAGGCGCGATCTTGAGCCAATGCTTGCCGGGCAGCACCTCGACCTTGGTGGGAATCACATCTTCATTCTGGGTGACCGTGCCGGTAGGGCTCACATGGATAGCGCCCACAATGCGGAGGGTATTGCGCTCGTCCACGCGGACAAGGGCGAAGCCCGAAGTAGCTGAATGCGCGCCATGCTTGCGCCCCGCTACATCCTTGGCGCTTCCGGTGTCCACCGTCATGGCGTGTGACAGCACCGGCTGGGCGTTGCCGGGGACGTTAAGCGAGAGATAGATGGCTGGATCGTTCACGTGCAGGTGGACTTTGGCATGCGCGCCATCCAGCTCAAGGCTGGTCTTGGCCCCGGCCAGCGGATTCAGCGTGCTCAATCCGTGCCTGGTCTTCGCATTCGCGCCGAGTTCGCTGGGCAGCATTTCGACCAGCTCTGGCGTACCCTGAAAAGTGTCCAGCGCAAAGACCCCGTCTTCGTCGGGCAGTTCAAGGCCCTTGGCCACCTCGGGCATGGCGGCTCTCTGCTCGTCACGCTCGGCGGCCTCCTCTTTGTCGATCGCTTCGGCTTCCTTCATCGCCGGCGAAGCCTCCTCCTCCGGCTGATCGGCGTGATCGCGTTCCCACTTGCGCGTTGCCTCCCAGTCCACCAGGTTGGCGGGCAGCTCCTCCCAATCTCCGCCGCGCTCGATCGAGATGTAGCGCACGCGGTCGCCGGCAACCTGATATTGCCGGACAAGTTGATACGTGCCGTCTTTGAGGATGAGGCGATGGTTGGTAGCCATGCCGGGCACGTCGGGCTTGACGGGTAGAGGTTTCTGGGCCTGCGCCGCCGCGGTTGCCGCCAGCGACAGCATAATCAGGGAACAGGTCAGCAGACGCCGCAAAGGAAGGAAATGAGCCATCGCAACACAGTTTAGACGAACGAAGGGCGGCGGCGTTTGCGGCCACTTTGGGAAAAGCCGTGCTGAACAAGAAACCCTGACCGGCTCTCGTGCGTCCAATACTGTGTATCCTTAACGCAAGGGTGTTGTTTTTGGCAGGATTTCAGACTGATCGCCGCGTGAAACGCCGCGCAAAGCTAAGCGCTTTGCCGATTGCGACGGTGGTGTGCCTGATCCTGCTGGCGCTGCTGACCGTGGTCCAGGTGGCGCACATGCATCCGGTCGCCAACGATGCCGACCATTGCCCGCTGTGCATTGCAATGCAATCGGCGGCTCCGGTCGCGGTAATCGCTGCGCTTGTGGTCATGGTGAAGGCCGGAACTCCGGCGCCCGTTGTTGAGGCCCGCGCGATCGTTCGGCACTGGCACCCGAAGTTCATTACGCGCCCGCCTCCAGCCGGCTGCTAGTCCATCTTTCTGGAAACTCGATGGAACGCGCCCGCCGGGCCAACCCTGAATGTGCTTTCGCCAAAGCGAGGCAAGGGCGCCACGCCAGGTGGTTCCATTGGGGCCGGAAACGATGCTCCAGGATCTCTCAGGCCTAGCGGATTTCCCCTTCGCAGCCTGATTCCAGCAGCCGTCAGCCATCCATTGGAGGCCTTCTATGCCGTTCACTCGCGGCACGATTCTTTGTAGTTTTTTCCTCGTTGTCTCGCTTCTGGCGGGGCTGCGAGGTCACGCTCAGACAGGCAACGCCGGAGCCATACGCGGCACGGTCACCGATCCATCCGGAGCGGTGATCGATGGCGCAACTGTTACTCTGAGCAACGCTACCAGCGGCCTCAATCGGGCGGCGACCACCGACGCGACCGGTCAGTTTGTGTTTGCGAGTGTCCCTTTCAATCCTTACCGGATCAGCGTCACAGCGCCGGGATTTGCCTCGTTGAGCCAGTCCGCAGAGATTCGGTCCGCAGTCGGAATCAACCTCAAGCTGGTCCTGCAAATTGCCGCCGCCGACTCTACCGTCACCGTCGATGGGGGCGGCGACCTGGTCGAGACCGACTCCACCTTCCACACGGATGTGGACCGCGAACTGATGGACAAGCTGCCGATGGAGAGTGAGTCCTCAGGCATAAGCTCGCTGGTGACGCTGTCTACGCCCGGCATCTCCGCCGACTCCGACGGGCAGATGCACGGGCTTGGCGACCATGCGGAGAACTCCTTCTCCGTGGACGGGCAGTCGATTACCGATCAGCAGAGCAAGGTTTTCTCGAATCAGATTCCGCTCGACTCCGTACAGTCGCTCGAGGTGATCAGCGGCGCGCCGCCGGCCGAGTTCGGCGACAAAACCAGCGTGGTCATCAAGGTGACTACGCGCTCCGGGCTCGACACCCCAAAGCCCACTGGCAACGTCTCGCAGTCCTATGGATCCTTTGGGTCAGTGAATACCGGCTTCAACGTGGCGGCAGGCAGCAAGAAGGCTGGCGAGTTTCTGGCCGCCAACTTCCTTGACACCGACCGCTTTCTCGATCCGCCGGAGTTCAAGGCATTTCACGATCGCGGCAATGAGACCAACGTCTTTAGCCGCGCCGATTACCGCATCAGCCAAAACGACACCGTGCAGCTGAATCTGGGATACACGCAGTCGTGGTTTCAGACGCCCAACAGCTATGACAGCCTGAATCCCGCGCAGTTCAACAGTTCGTTAGCGTCGGGTTCGCTGCCCGCGACGGACCAGCGGGCGAAGATCGGCACGATCAACATTTCGCCCACCTGGACCCACGTATTGAACCAGGACACGGTGCTGAACACCGGAGCGTTTGTGCGCAAGGATCAGTTCGACTACTATCCCAGCGGCAATCCGCTCTCTGACCTGGGCCCGGCCGATTTGCAGCGGGAAACCGTTTCGCAGACCCGCAGCCTTGCCAACCTGGGCGTCCACTCCGACCTCTCCTGGAGCCGAGGGCGGCAGAATGTGAAGGGGGGCGCCACCTATGAGCAGACGCTGCTGCGCGAGAGCGATGGCCTGGGCATCGTCGATCCCGCGCTCAATGCGCCCTGCCTCACTGCCGTCAACGGCTCTCCTGTCGAAGTCCCCACAATTCTCGGCCAATCGCAGTGCGCGGCCAGCGGTTACGTGATCAACAATGCGGCCAACAACACGGCTGGAAGTTACCCGGTATTTAACTCGCTGCTGGCGCCCTACGATCTGACGAGGCCCACGACGGCGACATCGATCTTTGAATTCAACGGCCGCACCGACGTGAAAGAACTGGCGCTCTACATCCAGGACGCCATCACCGCGGGCAACTGGCAGTTCAATGTCGGCATTCGCGGAGACATCTATAACGGCCTGACAATAGCAAGGCAAGCCGAGCCGCGCGTCGGCCTCAGTTATCATGTCAAGCGGTCCAGCAGCGTTCTTCGCGCCTCCTACGCGCGCACGCTTGAGACGCCCTTCAATGAGAATCTTGTTCTCTCCAGCGAAGGCTGCAACTACGCGGTGATCCAGGGGCTGGTTCCGTGCGTGACAGCGTCGCTGCCGCCGGGCTACCGCAACGAGTTTCATGCCGGCGTGCAACAGGCGTTTGGCCACCATCTGGTTGTGGGCGGCGAATACATCTGGAAGTACACCCACAACAGCTTCGACTTCAGCGTGCTCGGCAACACGCCCATTACTTTCCCCATCGACTGGCATAACTCCAAGATTCCAGGCTTTGCCTTGAATGCGACTGTGCCTGCCATCCACGGCTTCTCCGCTGAGGTGGTCATGTCCAGCGTGGCGGCCAGGTTCTTCTCGCCGCAGGTCGGCGGATTGGGCACCGTGCCCGCAACCGAATCCGGTCAGGCCTTCCGCATCGACCACGATGAAAGACTCAACCAGTCAACCCACGTGCAGTATCAGTTTCCCAAACGCGGGAAGCTCGATGGAGCCTGGGCGGGATGGAACTGGCGCTACGACTCAGGCCAGGTTGCGGGCGCCATGCCCTTTGCCATCAATTCAACCACTCCGGTTGATTTGAGCGGCCTATCCTACGACCAGCAGTTCCAGTCCGGCATTGCGTGCAACGGCGTCAAGGCGACAGTCAGTTCCGGATTCCAGTCCTGCTCTCCTGCCCAGTACACGTCCTCGCTCGTCTCGATTCCCTCGCCAGGCACACAAAACGCCGATCACAACCCGGCTCGCATCGCCCCCCGCAGCCTCTTCGACGCCTCGCTCGGCCAGGACAACATCTTCCACAAAGAGCGCTACAAAGTGAACCTGAACCTGACCGCCGTAAACGTCACCGACAAGTACGCACTCTATAACTTCCTGTCTACATTCAGCGGTACGCACTATGTAACGCCGCGCGCGCTGACGGGGAAGATCACGATGAATTTCTAGCGAAGAGCCCTTGCGGGCAGACGGCAAAAGGCAGAGAATGCTGCCATGCTCCCGTCCGCCCGCTTTTCGCTCCTGAAAATCTTGCCCTATCTCTGCCTGGTATTTCTCGCGCCAGCTTCTGTCGCCCAGACTTCAAAGCAAACAGCACCATCTGTTCTCGTGGAGGTAACGCCCTCCGTCAAGGCAGGTGAAGAATTGAAAGCGGATCTTCAGCGGCAGATAGGCTGGGACGACAATTTGCCCAGCGAGGTGAACCCTACAGGACTACAGTTTCAGTTCTCGAAGATTGGTGATAAGACCTTCCCCCAGGGTCACGCAGTAAACTATCGAGCTTACGTTCACGGGGCCGCAGAGAACAAGAAGTATTCGTTGGGAATCTGGAAGGTCGGAGCCGAGATGCAGATTCTTCCCACCGATGTTTATGTGAACGCAAAGGGCTTGCTGATGGATCATAAGCCACGCCCAG